>Ga0181536_10005413_pt1 | contig 13118 bp, 8 predicted proteins | sample PEATcosm2014_Bin_41_FD_121105 | JGI IMG/M metagenome (GOLD analysis project Ga0181536, IMG submission 121105) | Peatland microbial communities from MTU Mesocosm Facility, Houghton, MI, USA - PEATcosm2014_Bin17_60_metaG | ecosystem: Environmental > Terrestrial > Soil > Wetlands > Peat | place...
AACTTTCATGAAGATTTTGACCGGCGAACTTGAGGCTCAGAAAGGCACCGTGGTGCGCCCGCGCAAACTGGGTGTGCTGCGCCAGGATCAGTTTGCCTTCGACGCCTATCGCGTGATCGACACCGTGATCATGGGCAACAAGCCGCTGTGGGCGGCGCTGGAAGAGCGCGACCGCATCTATGCGAAGCCGGAAATGACCGATGAAGATGGCATGCGGCTGGGCGAGCTCGAAGGCACCATCGGCGACGAGGACGGCTACACGGCCGAGAGCGACGCCGCTGTGCTGCTGGATGGGCTCGACATTCCCGAAGCACTGCACGAGCGCAAAATGGGCGAGTTGCAGGGCGGGCAAAAGGTGCGCGTGCTGCTGGCCCAGGCGCTTTTCGGCAAGCCGGAGGCGCTGCTGCTCGACGAGCCGACCAACTATCTCGATCTCGACTCGATCCACTGGCTGCAGGATGCTTTGACGAACTACGACGGCACCTTGATCGCGATTTCGCACGATCGGCACTTTTTAAACTCGGTGACCACGCATACCGCCGACATCGATTACCAGACCATCATTACCTACACCGGCGGCTACGACGAGATGGTGATGGCCAAAACGCAGATCCGCTCTACGCTGGAGGCGCAGATTGCGCAGCGTGAGAAGAAAATTGCGCAGCTGAACGAGTTCATTGCGCGTTTTGCGGCGGGCACGCGTTCCAGCCAGGTAACGAGCCGGCGCAAGGAAGTGGAGCGGCTGCAAACCAACGATCTGGCGCGGTCGAACATCCAGCGGCCGTACATCCGCTTCGACCAGACGCGGCCCAGCGGCAAGCACGTGCTGGAGTTCAAGCACCTGACGAAGTATTACGGCGAGATGGAAGTGATTGATGGCTTTACCGCCAACGTGCTGCGCGGCGAAAAGATCTGCCTGATGGGCCGCAACGGAGCGGGCAAGACGACGCTGCTCAAGTGCCTGCTGGCGAATTATCCGGGCCTGGCGGAGAAGAATTTCACGCTCGATTCGGGTACGGTGTTCTGGGGCCACGAAGCGCAGGTGGGGTATTTTCCGCAGGACGTGGGATCGACCATTGAGCCCGGTCTGACGGTTGCCGAGTGGCTGCACCAGTGGAACCCTGCGGCGCACGTTGAAGACATTCGCGGCATTCTGGGGCAGATGCTGTTCAGCGGCGAAGAGGGCGGCAAGCCGACGAAGGCGCTCTCCGGCGGCGAACAGGCGCGGCTCGCGTTCTGCAAACTGATCCTGACCAAGCCCAACATTCTGATCTTCGACGAGCCGACCAACCACCTCGACCTGGAAGCGATCAACGCGCTGAACATTGCCTTGCAGCGGTACGAGGGCACGGTGCTGCTGGTGACGCACGACCACGACCTGATCGATGAAGTGGCCACGCGGATGTGGATCTTCCACGACAAGGAGATCGAGGACTTCCAGGGACCGTACGCAGAGTGGAAGGGGAAGCACAGCTAGCTCGCCGCGGTTTCATCACGGCAAGAGCAGGAAGCCTCAGATCCGCTGCTCGCTGAAAAACACAACTCCGCGCTTGTGGAACATTGCAAAAATGATATGCTTGTTTCATGCGGTGGTCCGTCGGATTTCTCGATCGGGAGACCCAGGCAGCACTGGATGCGTTCCCTCCCGATATCCGAGCCAGCTTCCAACGCATCGTAGAACTGATTCAGGCCCATGGTCTGGAACGAGTTCGCGAGCCTTACGTGAAGCATCTAGAAGGGCCGCTCTGGGAGATGCGCTTGAAGGGCAATCGCGGCATTGCCCGCGCAGTTTACGTTACAGCCACAGGCATGCGCATCGTCGTGGTTCACGTCTTCGCCAAGAAAACACAGAAGACACCGAGAAAGGAAATCGCTCAAGCCCTGAAGAAGGCAAAGGAGGTCCAATGAAGCGGAAATTCATTCCGGTAGAAGAATCGTTCAAGAAGTGGAAGAAAGACCCGAAGTACGTCGCCGCCTACGGCGCGCTGGAGAAGGAATTCGCAATTGCATCGGCCATGATCAAGGCGCGCGCGGAGGCGGACATGACGCAGGAGCAAGTCGCCGAGGCCATGGGTACCACACAAGCCGCAATTGCCCGCCTGGAGAGCGGAAGGGTCCTGCCTTCGACCCGCACGCTGGAGCGTTTCGCGAAAGCCACCAGAACTCGCCTCCGCATCAGCTTCGCGCCTGAAACGCTGAGCCGTGCGGCCGCCCGTTGAAGCGAAACACGCGAATCAATCCGCTACTTCGCGCTCGCAGGCGGCACAATCCCGTTCATCCGCAGGTATTCGACCATTTGGCCGTAGTGATCCCAGCAATGCGCGATGCCGAACGCGGCAAGCGTGGCGCGCGTCTGGAATCCAGGCTCCGGCGATTTGATCACCTCAAACGCGTTGGCGGGCGTCAACGTGGCGATGGCCTTGTGGGCAAAGGCAAACGAGCCCGCCAGCGCGGCCACAACGTCGTCCTTCTTGGTCAGCTTCAGGATCGCCCGTGGATCCACATCTGGCTTTAGTCCGCTGATGATGCTGTAGAAGAAGTAATTCGCCTCCGCCACATGGGTCGCCTGCTGCGCAAACGTTCTTACCGTGGCGAACTCAGTCTTCTGCCCCGGCACGAAGATCGCCTGGCTGGGGGCGAAGTCGAACTTGTCGGCGGGCATCGCTTTCACCGCGCTCATCATCTCGCCCTCAATCACGCTCAACTGCGAATCGAAAGCCACGGCCGGCGTCGCGATGGTTCCTGGCTCAAGTCCCTTCGCTGTGCCGCCCATCTGTGCCGCTGCAGTGAGCGAGCCCAGACCCAATAAACAACACGCAGCTATCGAACGAATGTGCATTGCAAACCTCCGGGTAAAGTGTCTTCCACAGGAGTCCACAGGTTATCAGAATGTCACCCGGCAAGTTTCCACTGGCGCGGAGATTCCTTTTGCGGCCCGTGCCGGCTCTCAGAAATTGAAGCGGCCGGTAAGCTCCAGGCTGCGCGGGCCTGCGCCTTCGGCCGTCTGCAATGCCGTAATCGACCCGAAGGCGGCGGAGTCGACCTGCATGTTGGGCGGCTCGTAGTTGCGATGGTTGAAGATGTTCGCCGCCTCCGCGCTGAAGCGGAAGCTGGTCTGCTCGTTGAGAGTGACGGCCTTCATGAGTGAGAGCGAGAAGTTGGCCGTGCCGGGGCCGACCACGCCGCCCACCGGAGCGTTGCCGAAGCGGCCGATGCCGGTCAGGTTTCCTGAGCTGTAATTCACGGCGAGATTCTGATAGGGAAATGCGACGGGATCGAGCCACTGGGCCGTGGTGCGCTGGGCTGCGTAGGGCGGGAAGCCCGGCAACTGGTCAGTGCGCGCCAGGCCGACGGTGGTGAGGATGTTGGTGTTGGCCGCATCGATGGACTGCTCGTAGGGCGTGAGGAAGGGACCGGTCTGTAAGACCGTGACTCCCGCCAGTTGCCAGTTACCCGCCAGTGCGCGCGCAACGCCGCTGGTGGTCAGCCAGCGCTGGCCCGCGCCAAACGGCAGGTTGTAGAGATACGTGGCCAGAAAGCGCTGGCGGCGATCGTAGATGACATTGCCGTAGTCCAGGCCGGGATTGAAGCGGTCGGTGAGAAAGCTGCCGCCGGCCACGGCAAACGCGGTGGGCGCGACGCCGCCGGCATTGGAAAGGTCGCGCGTAAACATGTAGCTCAGGTCGAAGCTGAGCGACTTCTCGTTGTGCCTCGAGAGCTCGAGGGTGCCGCTCTGGTAGTTGCTGAAGGAGGCGTTTTCGACGCTCTGAATCACGCTCCAGTCGGGATAGGGACGGCTGGCGGCGGCGGCGGCGTAGCCCACGGTGTTGGCGTGCACCTGGTTCAGGTCTTCCATGGCTTCCAGTTCCTGGCCGTGACTGCCGGAATACGAAAGCCGGAGGCCGATGCTCCGGCCCATATTCTGCTCGAAGGTCAGGCTCCACTGCTGCACCGCGGGATCGACGTAGTGGATGGGAAAGGAGTAGTAGAAGCCTCCCGTAGCGGCGGTTGCCGGGTTGAACGGGTTGGAGAGCGAGAGTAGAGGAGTGACGCCGCTGGAGTCGTAGTCCTGGTTGTAGGTGGGTACGTAACTCGCAGCCACGGCCCAACCGGCTACCAGCGAAAAACCGAGCGGGGTCTCAATGAAACGCCCCCAGCCACCGCGCAGAACCGTGCGGTCGTTGCCCAGGGGACGCCAGGCGAAGCCGAGACGGGGACCGAAATCGTTGTGATCGGTAAAGCGGAGCGACTCGGGAATGCCCGCCTGAGAAGCGGTGAGGATGGGCGTGGGCGCAATGCCGTTGCGGAAGGCCAGTGACGCGTTCTGGCTGGCCTGTGCGTTGGGAACGACCACGGCGCCGTTGACCTTCGTCTTGCCATCGGTTCCCGTGCCGGACCAATCAGACATGAAGGTGGCTGTGTTCCAGCTTGTGTCGTGAATGGGCGGGTGCGACTCGTAGCGCAGACCGAGATTGAGCGTGAGATTCTGCGAAAGCTTCCAGTCGTCCTGGGCAAACACCGCCCAGGAGTAGCCCAGACCGTCCATGGTGGGGTTGTTGGTGGAGCTCACCTCGGTGTAATCGGGATTGCCCAGCAGGAAGGCGGTGTAGGGATCGCCGATGGTCTGGCCAACGTCGGAGTTGCCGTTAAAGACATACCAACCGGAGCGGTAGTTGCCGTAGACATTGTCGTCGTGATCGGTGAGGCGCTTGAAGTCGCCGCCGAATTTGAAGCTGTGCGCGTGGCGCGTCCAGGTCACGTTGTCGAGGAGCTGAATGATCTGGCCGCGTTGCATGCCAGGATTGCCGGCGCCGGTGGACATGAAACCGTTGATGAGAATTTCTGGAGCTTCGGACCAGTTGGTATCGGGATCGGGCACGACGGGGGCAAAGCCGGTTTCAGCGAGGATCTGCGAGGTTGCGTAGCTCTGCGTCTCGGAGGTGTGCTGGGCATTGAATCCGCCGCGAAACTCGTTCAGCAGGTTCTGATTGAAGATGAAATTGTGCGCGAAGGTGAGCCCTTCGTCGATCTCCGGGGTGTTATACGCGCCCTGTAGCGGGCTGCCGGCTTCAGCGCAGTACGCGTAGGTGCAGGCCGCGGAAGGCGCCGTCAGCACCTGCCGATTCTTGTAGGAGAAGCGGGCAAAGATGGATTGGCGCGAGGAGAGCGTGCGGTCCAGACGGATGTCGCCCTGGTTGGCAGAGATGGGCGAGGGAAAGTTGATCTGATAATTGTTGGCGTAGGAGTCCGGCGCGCCGTAGTTGGGCGCGGGGAACAAATACTTGAGCACGGCTGCGGCCACGGGGCCCGGCGTCACATTCGCGGGATCGAGCGGCGTTCCATCGGGCGACGAAATGGCTGCGACGCCCTGCCCGGCCAGATAGCTGGCGAGATTGCCGGTGCGCATGGCCGCCGAGGGAACGCTGAGCAGCATGGGCGTTTCGCGCGGCAGGCGCAGGCCCTCGTAGCTGGCAAAGAAAAACGTGCGATTGCTGTTCGGCGCAAGGAACGGAAGGCGCAGCGGCCCACCCAGCGTGCCGCCAAAATCGTTCATGATGATGCGCGGCTTGGAGAGCGCAAAGGGATTGTTGGAGTTGAAGACGGTGTTCTCGTTGTTCTCGAAGAGGCCTCCGTGGTAGCGGATGGTTCCGGCCTTGGAGACGGTGGTGATGTCGGCGACGCCCGAGAACTCAGCACTGTTGTTCGCCTCGGAGACGCGAATCTCCTCGATGGAATTGAAGGAGGGGAACATCTCGTTCACCGGGCCCGAATACTCGACGCCCACCGAGGAGATGCCGTCGATGGTGACGCTGAGCAGAGCGGGCGTGGCGCCCATCACGGCCAGATCGCCGCTGTCGTCGGTCTGCACGCCCGATTCCGTGGTCAGCGTGGAGATGGGGCTGGTGGAACCGGTGGAGCGGGAGTAGATGGCCACGGGAAGGTCCACAAGCTCATCGCCCAGCTTGGTTTCAGCCAGGTTCGAGACATCGGTGGTGATTACCGGCACGGCGTCTTCCCTCACTTCGACGGTCTGGGTCTGCGCGCCGGGGCGGAGGGTGGCATCGATGCGCCGGGTTTCGCGCGCAGCAAGGGCAATCTGGGGCAGCGAAGCGGTCTCGAAGCCGGGCGCGGCAATGGTGAGCCGGTAGGAGCCTACGTCGACGTTGCGAAAGGCGTAGTTTCCGCTTTCATCGACCATGGCCACCAGCGTGGCCCGAGTTCCTGTATTCTCGAGCGTCACCTGTGCGTTCTGGATGATGGCTCCGGTGGCGTCGCGCACCATGCCCAGGATGGAGCCGAAGGTCGATTGCGCGTGCATGGGGCCTGCACCTGCCGAAACGAGCAAACCGAGGAGAAGCCATGTCCAGGCGAGCCGCCCTGGAGCACGCGAAGAGCAGGAGAGATTTTTCATCTACTCACCTTTCGAGCAAACTAGCGAGAAAAATATCTCTTTCGCTGCTTTTGTGAAATTGAAATTAGATTCAATGTAATGCCTGATGAATGCTCAGGATGGCAGTCAAACTCTCAAGCAAAAGATTCCTGTGGAAAAACCGGACACGACGTGGAGCATCAAGGGAAACGGGAGTCGGCGACCGCGTCCAGCGGGGCCGGGATCTCCGGTGGAGCATGGATGAAGGACAGTAGACTTTTTCTCTCAGAAGATTCGGCAGAGAAGACGACCCGTTGGCGGCTGTGGCGCGGCCGCGCGTTGATTTTCGGCCTCATCTCGGCGTCCACAGCCGCGCTCCTCGTTTGCCCCTGCGATACCGCGGGCCGAAACGCGCACGCTATGCTTTTGATCGCGATCTCGATCCTTATTGGCGGCGGCGCGGCGCTTCTCATTTTTCTTGAGATGCGGCGCAGGAGCGATATCACGGCCTTCCTGAAAGCCGCCATCGCGATTGGCATCGTGATCTTTGCTGTGTACGCGGAGTTCGCCGTGGCGATGGATTTGATTGCCTGGCTTGCCCGTCGCGGGAGATAGCGGGGGCGGCTACGTCCGGCGTTGCACGGCTTCTTCGTAGACGCGCGCGTATTCCCTGGCCGGGCCGGACCAGCAGTAGTCGCGGGCCATGCCGTTGTGCATCAGGCGCGTCCAGCCCTTCTTGTCGCGGAAGGCCTGGAGGGCGCGGTCGATCTCGACGAGCAGGTCCTGGGGATCGAAGCCTTCGAATTTGAAGCCGGTCCCGGTTCCCTTCACCGCGTCCCACTCCTCGATGGTGTCGTCGAGGCCGCCGGTGGCGCGCACGATGGGGACGGTGCCGTACTTGAGCGAGTAGATCTGATTCAGGCCGCAAGGCTCGTAACGCGAAGGCATGAGAAACATGTCGGCGCCGGCTTCGATCTTGTGCGCGAGGGCGTCGTCGTAGCGAATCTGCACAGAGACGGTGGCTGGGTGGCGGAAGGCCCAGCCGCGGAAGAGATTTTCATAGTAGGGATCGCCGGTGCCCAGCGCCACCACGGCCAGATCGCGATCCGCCAACTCTTCAACGATCTTGGCCACGATGCCGAAGCCCTTTTGTGTGGCTAGGCGCGAGACGATGCCGATGACAGGCGTGGTATCTGGGATCTTTTCGAGACCGAAGGCGTGCAGCAGATCGGCGCGGCAGATGCGCTTGCCTTCGAGATTCTCGGGCGTGTAGTGCGCGGCGAGGTGGCCATCGGCGGCGGGGTTCCATTGTGTATAGTCGACACCGTTCAGTATCCCGCGGAGGTCGGCGGCACGCTTGTGCAGAACGCCCTCCAGCAGCTCTCCAAACTCGGCGGTCTGGATTTCCTCGGCGTATTTGCGGCTGACTGTGGTGAGCAGATCGGAAAAGACGATGCCGCCTTTCAGAAAGTTGAAGCGATCGAACTGCTCCACCTTGTCCATGGTGAAGAGTTCCCATGGAAAGAGAAGTTGCTCGGTGGTAGTGGGCGGAAATTTGCCCTGGTAGGCGGCATTGTGAATGGTGAGCACGGTGGCCGCACCGTGTAAGGCGGGATCGTCGAGGTAGGTGGTGCGCAGATAGACGGGAATGAGTGCGGCCTGCCAGTCGTGGACGTGGAAGACATCCGGCACGCCGAGGAGTTTTGACGCCTCGATGACAGCCCGGCAAAAGAGGCCGAAGCGCTCGGCGTTATCGGCATAATCGGCGCCGGGAGGGCCGTAAAGCCCCTTGCGGTCAAAGAGCTCCGGGCAATCGATGAAGTAATACTGGACGCCATCGCGCTTGCCGCCATCGACCACGCCGGCAAACCGGTTGTAGTAGCGAAAGGGGATGGTGATGGATCGAACCGCGGTTTTCGGTTCGTCTTCGATGTGCTGCCGGATGCGCGCATAAAACGGCAGGTAGACCGTGACCTGGTGCCCCAGTTTGACCAGCTCACGCGGCAACGCGCTCACCACATCGGCCAGCCCGCCGGTCTTGGCCAGCGGCGTGCTTTCTGAGGCGGCAAACGCAATCTGCATGCGGCGAACTCCCCTTGTGCGATCAAGGCCCAGTCTACTACGGGGAGACAGCGGGGTTAGCGGAGCTAGCGGAGTTGGCGGGGCTAGGCTTTACGCCGCAGTCAAAGCGACCGCATGAAATATGATGGGGTGGGCCCGTGGAAGAGAAATCTGCACATGGATTGCGCATGTGCGTGGTTGGCGCGGCGCGGTGTTCAAATTTCAAGCTTGCATCACGGGGAAAAAGCTCATGATTGGCAAAATCAAACTCCTCTCTGCTCTCGTCTTCGTTGCTTTCACGGTTTCGCTTGCGGACGCATGCGTAGCGCAAGCTGCCAGCCCATCCGACTCGGGCGGCGTGCCCTCTGCGCATCACACCTTTGGTGTGGAAGGCGGGAAGTTCGTACTCGACGGCAAGCCGTTCCAGATCATCGCGGGCGAGATGCACTATGCGCGCATTCCCCGCGCGTATTGGCGCGCGCGGCTGCGCATGGCCAAGGCCATGGGACTGAACACGATCACAACCTATGTGTTCTGGAACTTTCATGAGCCGCAGCCCGGGGTGTACGACTTTACGGGCCAGCACGACGTGGCGGAGTTTGTCCGCGAGGCGCAGAGCGAGGGGCTATTGGTGAATCTGCGGCCGGGCCCCTACTCTTGCGCAGAGTGGGAGTGGGGCGGATTTCCGGCGTGGCTCTTCAAAGACCACGGCATTGTGGTGCGCAGCGCCGACCCCAAGTTCATGGAGCCGGCGCGGCGCTGGCTGCTGCGCCTGGGCAAGGAGCTGGCGCCCCTGCAGCTTGCCAATGGCGGGCCCATCATCATGGTGCAGGTGGAGAACGAGTACGGTTCCTTCGGCAGCGACCACAACTACATGGAACAGATCCATCAGGACATCGTGGATGCGGGATTCGGCAAATCCCTGATCTATACCGCGGATGGTCCGGAGCAAATCCCGAATGGATCGCTGCCGGGATTGCCGGCGGGGATCAACTTTGCGCCCGGCAACGCGCCCAAGGCCTTTGCGACGCTGCACAAGCTGCGGCCGGAAGGTCCGTTCATGGCAACCGAGTGGTGGGACGGATGGTTCGATCACTGGGGCGGAGAACACCACACGACCGACCCGAAGACGCAGGCCGACGAACTCCAATGGATTCTCGAGCAGGGCTACTCCATCAGCATTTACATGGTGCACGGCGGGACGAGCTTTGGCTGGATGAATGGCGCGAGTGTGAATCAAACGCCGTACCAGCCGGACGTGACCAGCTACGACTACGATTCGGCAATCGACGAGAGCGGCCGGCCGGGCGCCAAGTACTTCCCGTTCCGCGATGCCATTGCCAAAGCTACGGGCGTAACGCCACCGCCGGTTCCGGTTGTCGATCCGCCGATTGCGACGCCTGCAGTGGAATTCAAAGAGTCTGCCTCGTTGTGGCAAACGCTGCCGCAGCCGTTCGTTTCAGGGCAAGTGGTACCGATGGAGGATCTCAACCAGGCGTACGGCTACATTCTTTACCGGACGACAGTTCCGGGGCCGGTGGCGGGCGACTTGGTTCTTGACGAACTCCACGACTACGCCCAGATCTACGCCAACGGCAAGCTGGTTGGAACGCTCGACCGGCGGCTCGAACAAAACCAATTGCACATCGACCTGAAAGAGCCGCGTACACGCCTCGACATTCTGGTGGAGAACACAGGGCGGGTGAACTACGGCCTGGAGATGCGCGGCGAGCGCGCTGGCATTACGAAGCAGGTGACGCTGAACGGCAAGCCGCTGACGGACTGGCAGATTTATTCGCTGCCCATGAACAATCCGGAGAAGCTGACCTTCCGTACGGCTGATTGCGCGGGCGCGTGCTTCTATCGCGGAGCGTTGCAGGTGGACCATCCCGGCGACACGTTTCCCGGCGATACATTTCTCGACACGAGCAATTTCGTGAAGGGAATGGTGTGGGTAAACGGCCACGCGCTGGGACGCGTGTGGAACATCGGCCCGCAGAAGACGCTTTACCTGCCGGGCCCGTGGCTGCATCCGGGAGCGAACGAGGTGATTGTCTTCGATCTTGACGGCGCGCCGGGTAGAACCGTCATCGGCAAGACAAAACCGATTCTGAATGCTCCGGTGCAGAAACCGTAAGCGCAAACCCCGCTCAAGCAGAGCCTGGACGGGGCACGCCTATCCACAATTGCGCTTTAATCCATGGCTGGGACTTCGGCGACCTCAGGAGCTGGCAGGAGTTCCCTTGCCATGCCGCGAACCTTGACACGCTCGCGGAGCGCCAGGATGACCTGGCAGCCGAGGATCACGAGGACCGGATCGACCGCTCGCAACTGGTAGGGCTCAGGGTGCGAGAAGTAATACATGAGCGGAAAAAGAAAGAGCACGCCTGCGTAACGGATGGCCTCGAACGGAGTGTCGCGCCACGCCATCAGGATTCCCAATAGACCGAGCAGCGTGAGGCAGGTGGCAAAGGGAATGTTGGCCGGGTCCATGGGCTCCAGCGCGAGGTAGTCGCGATTGAAGCTCCAATATCCGGTCCAGATGTAAACGGCGCGGCGCAGGCTCATCCACGCGTACCAGGCCGGATGGTCGTGGATGTACGCATCGGCCTGCTGCGATTTGAGTTTCATGTAGGCGAGTTCGCCCATGGAGTTGTATGCGGCGAGTTCCTGTGCGTTATGAAGCGGGTGCAGATCGTCGCTGGTCCAGCGCAGGTCGTAGCCGTTATTGCCCATCCAGAGTTCAAGGCCCATGTTGTCGCGCATGGGGATGAAGCGATGAAACGTCACTGCGTTACGGATGATCCAGGGGGAAATCGCCGCCGCCATCGCGACACAGGCAACGCACCCCGGCAGGAACCAACGTTTGCCGTCGCGCAAGAGCCGCCAGCAGGCCAGAGCAAGCAGGAAAGGGATCACAATCAGCACCGAGGGTTCGGTGAGCCCCGCAAAGCCAGCGAGAAGGCCAAAGCCAGCCCACAGGCCAAGGCGCGGAGACTGCTCCATGTGCTGCGCCAGCACCAGCAGCCAGCACAGGCAGAGCAACAGCAAATGCGTAGACCAGGCCCACGCCGCCGAGAAATAGATGCCGTAGGGGAAGAATGCCCATCCCCATGCCGCCCACCAGGCAGCGCGCTCGCCAAAGCTGCGGCGGGCCATGAGGAAGATAGGGATGCAGGCCAGGGCGTTGAGCACGCAATTGAGCGCGTGCACCGCAAAAATCGATCCCGGAGTGTGCACGCCAAAGATGTGAAAGAGCGCCGCAACGATCAACGGGTACACCGGCGTCATCATCACTGAAGGCTGCGTCGAATCCAGCGTGCTGCCGAACCCGTGACCCGTCAGCAGATTCTCCGCCATGTTGCCGGGCTCCCAGGCGTGGATGTGGTCGGCATCCATCAAATTCTCAAAGTTCCGGAATGGAGTCACGGCGAGGCGAAGCATGCACGCGACCAAGACGATCAGGGCGAGCATGCGCCACGTCTTGGCCAGGCGTTCCGCGGGGGGGGTTGGAACCGTCTCAGTCGGCATTTGCACTTTTATGTATGGACGGGCGTACCGATCGTCTTGATTACATGGGAAAGGCTTTTTTATAAAGAATCCATAAATAAACACACCACTCCGCACCAAGAACATACATTTTTGCCTGCCGGCTCAGCGCAGTAAGCGTCCCATGGAACGCGATATTCTGCTCGATCCGAAAGATAGGCCGAGCCTACTGTCCAGCCCCTTTCTGGATCAGGTGGGTGGTGGAATGGCCTTCGACAAGCGGTATGATCCTGACTTCTCCGCCCCATGATTCCACCTCTTTGGCGCCGACCACTGTATTCAGGTTGTAGTCGCCGCCCTTCACAATCACATCGGGCTTGACGGCAACAATCAATTCCAGAGGCGTCGGCTCGTCAAACACCACCACAGCGTCGATGGCGGCCAGGGCAGCCAGAACTGCAACTCGTTCGCGCTCGCCAACGATCGGCCGGTTGGGTCCTTTGAGGGCGCGAACGGAGGCGTCGCTGTTCACCGCGACAATCAGCTTGTCCCCGTAGCGGCGGGCCTGCTCCAGCAAGGTAATGTGGCCGACGTGCAGCAGATCGAAACAGCCGTTGGTAAACACCACGCGCTCGTTGTTGGCTTTCCACATCACCACGCGGTCGGCCAGTTCCTCGCGGCTCAAGGCCTTGTTCGCGGCGTAACGAGCGATCTCAGGAGCCAGCGCGGCCAGCAGTTCGTGCTTTTCCACCGGCACCGTCCCCACCTTGCCAACAACAATGCCGGCGGCCACGTTGGCCAGTTGCACCGCCGTCTCCGGTGAAATTGCAGACGCCAGGCACAAGGCCAGAACCGCGATCACCGTATCTCCCGCGCCGGAGACATCGAAGACTTTGCGGGCCACCGCGGGAGCTGTCAGGATTTTGCCGGGCCGCACCAGGGCAATGCCCTTTTCACTCAGGGTCGCGGTCAGGAATTCCAGATCCAACTCCCGTACCATCGATTCCGCCGCATTCAGCGGCTCTTCGATGCCGTGCACGCGCGTCCAGTCTGGATCCCGAGCCGCCGCGGAAATCTCCGCCAGATTGGGGCAAATCGTGGTTGCGCCGCGATAGCGCGAAAAGTCAGGGCTCTTGGGATCCACCAGAACCGGGATACTTTTTTCGCGAGCCGCCTGAATGAGAGCCTGGCAGACCTT
>Ga0181536_10005420_pt1 | contig 13110 bp, 12 predicted proteins | sample PEATcosm2014_Bin_41_FD_121105 | JGI IMG/M metagenome (GOLD analysis project Ga0181536, IMG submission 121105) | Peatland microbial communities from MTU Mesocosm Facility, Houghton, MI, USA - PEATcosm2014_Bin17_60_metaG | ecosystem: Environmental > Terrestrial > Soil > Wetlands > Peat | place...
ATGACGGGATCGTAGGCGGGAAAATTCGCCAGGCGGCCCTTGGGCGGAAAGCCGCAGATCGAGCAATAGACGACCTTGGGATTGGCGCGACGAATGTCGGCGTAGCCGATTCCGAGGCGCTCGGCGACACCGGGGCGATTGTTCTCGACGAGAGCGTCGGCCTTAACCGCGAGCCGGCGCACGAGGTCGCGGCCGTGCTCCTTCTTGATGTCGATCACGATGCTGCGCTTGTTGCGGTTGAAGTTCAGGAACGACGCGGTGAGGCCGCCGCGCTGTGGGCCGACGCCCCGGCGCATCGAGTCGCCCTCGGGCGGTTCGATTTTGATAACGTCGGCGCCAAGGTCGCCGAGCAGCTGAGTACAGAACGGCCCCGAAATGACGGCTGTCAGATCAAGAACGCGAAAACCAATCAGCGGTCCATCAGCCATTACAAAAATCCTTCAAGCGCAAGCGCTGGGCGTCAGAGATACTAACTGCGATAGCGCGGCGAGTCACGGAGCGCGCAGTCCAATACGGTCTTGATCAGCTATCGAGCCGAAATTCCATCTGCCGCCGCAATTGCGCAGTTTACCCGTCCCAGTTCGTCAGGTCATCGACGCCAAGCCTGCTTAACCCGCCCGGAGCGCGGCGTCAAGGCGATTTTCAGGAGACTCGCGGCGTTCGTTCCTGCCTCAGTTCGCGGGAGGCTTCGGCACGCTGGTGCCGAATGCAACCTTCAAGTCGTCGCCGTTGAACGGATAGACGTGGACCATCCAGCCGAACGCCTGTTTGAGGAACTGACCGCCCGCGGCTTCACACTCGGCGGCGTCGGCGATTTTGCCGGTGAACCCGAAGCGTCCGTCGGCCAGGAAACCCAGGCGGCGGTTGATTGCGGGTGCGGACGAAGTTGACCCCATCGGCATCGTGCCCGGCATGTCGAGATGCGTCGCGCCGATATCGCCGCGCAAGAGGTCGTCGAGCGTGATTCCGTTGGGCAGGCAGATGTTGGTGTGAGCGTGCCAATGCGCCACGCTCAGCGGAATCAGCGCGTCGAGCTGATCGGGCGTGTAGTCGGCGGGCGCGCTATACATCGCGCCGACCAAAACGTAATCACCGCTCGAAGTTTTCACGTAAAGGACCGAGCCGGGATGAGCCAAATCGAAATGGCCGCTGTATTCCCGTGATGCGGCGCCGTAGTCGGTAAAATGGTAAACCTCCTGCGCAACCGTCGGCAGAAAAATCCGGTAGCCCTCGGACAACGCCACGCGGGAATCGTGATACTTGACCATCGCGCGGCGCAGCGTGTCGATCACGACATGCGCGCGTTCGATGTCATTGGGCGTTTGCGGACGCGAGGACGTCATCACCATGTGCGCACCCATGCCCATCTGACCGCCCATCGCGTTGGGCGCGATGTCGTGGCCGTCCATTTCTTCCATCTCGGCCATATCGTGCGCGAATGCAGGTGCGTTGATTGAAAGAGCGAGCGTGACAATTAGAAAACCGAGCCGATGCCTGTTCATGTGATTCCCCGACGTATCGCTTCAGTCGCGATCGGCCCGGATGCGCGCGTGTTCCAACGCCGGCAGTTCGCGCCGCACGCGGTCCTCATACTCGAGGTCGATAGGCGCTACCACGACGCCTTCCTGATCCGCCGCGCGAGCAATCACGCGTCCCCATGGATCGACGATCATTGAATTGCCGTAGTCGCTGTAGCCGTAGATGTTGGGACCGAACTGCGCGGGCGCGATCACGTACGCCTGGTTCTCGATCGCACGGGCGCGGAGCAGCGGCTCCCAGTGCGCCTCGCCGGTGGGGAACGTGAAGGCGCTCGGCACGGCGATAACTTGGGCGCCGGCAAAAGCGAGGCGGCGATAGAGTTCCGGGAAGCGAAGATCGTAACAGATGCTGAGTCCAATCGCGCCAAGAGGAGTTGGGGCGGAGACGAGCTGCGCCCCGCCAAGTTTGGAATCCGATTCGCGCACCGTCACGCGGCCGGGAAGATCGACGTCGAAGAGGTGAATCTTGCGATACACGGCGATTTGGCCACCGTCGGGGCCGAGCAGCGCGGACGTGTTATAGCATCGCGACTCGCCGGCGACCTGTTCGGTGATCGATCCTGCGACGAGGTGGATTCGCAGCTCGCGCGCCAGGCGCGACATCAGCATGAGCGATTGACCGTCGAGCGTTTCTGCCGCAGCCGCCTGCTCGATCCGCTTGCCGCGCCAATTGAAGACCTCGGGCAACGTGACGAGGTCAGCACCGCGAGCGGCGCCGACGCGGACGAGCCGTTCGGCGCGTTCCAGGTTTGCCGCCTTGTCCGGTCCGGCGGTCATCTGGATTGCGGCTGCCAAGTAGGTCATCGCGGGATTTCCATTCGGCATTATGACGCGTTGGGCAGCCGGTTAGTAGCGCGAGGCATTCAACCGGAATTTCCACATTTTGTCTGCCGTTCTATTTCTTCTTCTTCGGCTCCTTTCCGGTTCCCGACAGCGGGATCTGCTGCGGTGGTCCCGCCTCGTCGTCGTTGATGGTCAACTCTCCGTATTGCTCTGTGGTATTGGGCGGAGTGAAGGTCACCGAAACTTTACAGCTCTTTCCCGGCGCCAACGTCTTGATGCATTGGCTCTTGACCGCGAATGGCGCGGCGGTCGTCTCACCGGTGATCGATATGTGGATCCTGGATTTCTTTGAGCTGCTGTTCTCGATCGTCACCGACTCGGCTTTGCTGACCTTATTGACGGTCTGTTTCCCAAACTTCAAGGATTTGGGTTTAAACCTCAGCTTGTCGGGTTCAGGCGTCGCCGTCGCAGTTGGCGTGGGCGTTGTGGTCGGCGTTGCAGTGACGGTCGGCGTCGAAGTTGGCGTTGCAGTTGCGGTCGGCGTCGCGGTTCTCGACGGCGTCGCGCTGGCGGTTGCAGTCGCGGTTTGAGTCGCCGTCGGCGTTGCGGTTTGAGTCGCCGTGCTAGTCGCGGTGGCCGTGGCGGTCGCGGTGCGAGTGGTGGTTGCGGTGGTAGTTGGAGTCCCAGTGGTTGTTGCAGTTGCCGTCGAAGTATTCGTCGCGGTTGCGGTCGCCGTCGAAGTTGGCGTTGCCGTCGCTGTCGCCGTTGTGGTCGGCGTTGCAGTTGCAGTCGGCGTCGAAGTATTTGTCGCGGTTGCAGTCGCCGTTGAAGTCGGCGTTGCGGTTTGAGTCGCCGTGCTAGTCGCGGTGGCCGTGGCGGTCGCGGTGCGAGTGGTAGTTGCGGTGGTAGTTGGAGTCCCAGTGGTTGTTGCAGTTGCCGTCGGAGTCCTGGTGGCTGTCGCAGTGGGCGTCACGGTAGCGGTGACGGTTGCCGTCGGTGAAATCGTGGCGGTCGCCGTCGCGGTTTGAGTCGCGGTGGGAGTTGTGGTCGGCGTTGCAGTGGCGGTCGGCGTCGCGGTTCTCGACGCCGTCGCGCTGGCGGTTGCAGTCGCGGTTTGAGTCGCCGTGGGAGTTGCGGTCGCCGTTGCGGTCTTGGTCGCCGTCGCGGTTGCGGTCGGCGTCGAAGTTGGCGTTGCAGTTGCGGTCGCCGTCGAAGTATTCGTCGCGGTTGCGGTTGCTGTCGCAGTTAAGGTTGCTGTCGCAGTTGCCGTCTTGGTTGCCGTCGCAGTTGCTGTCGCAGTTGCCGTCGCAGTTGCCGTCTTGGTCACCGTCGCAGTTGCCGTCGCAGTCGCCGTGGCGGTTGCTGTCGCGGTAGGCGTCGCTGTCGCAGTGGGCGTCGGGCTCGTGCCGAATGCCTTCACAAGGTTATACGCATTCACGCTCCCGATTCCGGTCGCAAAGTCCCAGCCGGGCTGCGTTCCGTACGCCGGTTGATATGCCGAAGTCGATGTGGACAGGACGCCATACGTCGCCGCATCCAGGAAACAGTCGATGCCCGTGCATGGCAGGTCCATGTCGCCTTGGGTCACGTCATAAAAAATGCACGAGCCGCCGACGGCGTTGCCCTTCGAGGAATTGCACGACGACGAACCGCTCGCGCCGTACTCGGTTTTGGCCAGCGAGTAGTACACGGGATTCGGATTACCCTGGCGGCTGCCGGTATACTGATTCACGAGTGCTTGAATGCCCGCCATGATCGGCGAGGAGATCGACGTCCCGCCGAATCCCGCCCACGTATCGGGCGCACCCGAGCAGGAAACCCCGCCATTGCCCGGGTCTGAAAAGCAGACCAGGTAGTAATGGCCCCAAGTGCCGTTGGCGGCGAGCAGCGAGACGTCCGGAATGTCCCGCACGAGGTCGCTCGGGTTGCCGAACAAACCGGACTGCCATGTCGGTTTGGGATATCCAGCGCAGGTACCGCCGACGACACCTGCCGTCGAGGGCGCCCCGGTCGCGCATCCGCTCGGACCGCCGCTGCCCGCGGTGGTGTTCAGGTAATCGCCCAAGTTGCAGAGGCTGCTCGAGCCATAAGTGAGACCGTCACCGATACTGTCGTGGACAAAAACGTACTCGGCGATTAGCGCACTGGCGCATGAATCGTTCCAGGGAATTTCCGGAATGTAAGAGAGCGCCGAGCCATAAGTCGTCCCGTTCGAGCCGCTCCAATAAGTGCTGTTCGTGCCCGCGTACGTGTCGCCGAAATCGGTGCCGCCCACCGACACGTTATACGGCGTCGAGCTGAATCCGCTGACTGTTATGCCATGGGTCGCATCGCTCGCGTCGGCGTCGGAGCTGGCCGCGCCCTCGTCGCCCGACGACACGAACACCGACACGCCCTTCGACGCCGCCAGCTGGTACAGGTCGTAAATGTACAAGTTCTCCGTCGCGCCGAGGTACGACTCGGACTCGCCATAGCTGATGCTCACGATCGCAGGGATTGGGCCGCCGTTGCTCAGAATGTTTTGCAGGGCGATGAACCCTCCGAACTGGGTGGTGTCGGCGCACGAGGCCAGTTCGATGGCCGCGTTGGGAGCCGCGGCGCTTGCCCATTCCACGTCGATGGCCGCCTCGCCGTCGTCGCCATTGTAGCCCGGATCGGTACAGGTGCCGCCGGCGCCGGGCGCCGGATGGACCTGCGTGAAAGAGCCGCTTGGGTAGGCGCTTGTAAGCCCGAAAGTCGTACGGAAGTTGGTCCAGTCGCTGGTGCTGTAAACGTCGCTGTCTTCAATGACTACGATCGTCTGCCCCTGGCCCGAATAACCCGCCGCAAAAAGCGGATTCAGATTGTAGATGGTGGCCAGGTCCGCAGGTACAACGAGATAATTGCCGCCACCAACCGTGTAGTCGCTGCGCCGCTTGTTCATCGGATGCGGCATGAAGTTGTTCAGCGACACGACTCCGGCTACGGCCGGCGCCAGCGCGGCCGGAATCTGCGGGTCGCTCATGTTGGCGATGTGCTTTTCACCGTTCACTTCGAGATTGTGAATCTCGGTATGGAAGGCCTCCTGCACCTGGCCGGCCGTCCCGGAAAAGTCGATCACGTTGTTGGGATAGACCAGATTGACGGTAAAGCCGTGCGATTGGAGCCATCCCGTGATCTTCGCGAGGTCCACCTGCGCCAGGCCGTAGCGCTCTCCAAACTGCTGCGCCGTGAGCCAGCGATGGTAGTTCGCCGATTTGGGGTCCGTAAGTCCATCGATATATTTTTCGAGTGCTTGCTCCTGCTCGGGAGGGCGCCGCAACTGGAGCCACAGGTGCTCCATCGGAAAGCTGTCAGCGACCGGGCCACGATCGTTGGCCGCGGTCGCTTCGGGACGCGTATTGGCCGCCAGCGTAACGAGATCGCTCTCGTCGATTTGCCGCGTGATGAGAGCGGGCGCCACCGGCGCCACGCTCTGCGCGGTGGTGGTCGCCGCCGTAAGTATCGTCACGGCGGTCGCTATCGCAAACGCGGCCGCACAAAAGATCGCGATCACGCCGATGCGTACTTTCCCTGCGTACTTGTTCATTTGCTTCTCCCCATCTCTGGCGAACAGACCCACCCCCGGCACGGCTTAAAGAAAGCTAATATTCCGGCGTCTGGAAGCGAGCAATAATCATGCCCAGCGCTTTAGCTACTCTATGCAATCTTGGCTGCTCTAATGCCCAGATGTGCTACAGAGCGCACAGGCCGACGATAGCGCCAATCGATACATTGGCCGCTTATCGTGTGTTCATTGGAGTGTTCATCGGAGCCAATGTGTCCGATATGGATCCACCGATAGCGCTGCACCCACCGACTGCCCTTCACCTCAGAGCTTTTGTCGCATTTTATCAAATTGGCCGTTCACTCAGAAAAACGGAAATCCGGGTTCAATAGCGAGGGGTTGTCGGGTCCGCCGTCTCGGACCATGCGTCGATTCCACCTGACAGATTGAGCACGCGTTCGAAGCCCATCCGCGCCAAGTACATCGCGACCTGCGCGCTGCGGACCCCATGATGGCATACGACGACGGTCTCGCGGTCGGGATCGAGCTCGGTCAGGCGCGAGGGAATGTCGCCCATCGGGATGCGACTCGCGCCAGGGAAGGGCGCGACAGCAATTTCGGCTGGTTCGCGGACGTCCAGGATGAAGACACGATCGCCTCGATCGAGGCGGGCCTTGAGCGCCGTCGGTTCGATTGCGCCGATATCAGGCATCAGGCGACAGGGGAGAGCGCCGCGCTACTTTTCACCGTTTGACGTCGTTGGAAAACAGCTCGACCTTCGAGAACGTCGGAAGCTCGGAGCATGGGATCGAAAATCGGAACGTGTCGCTCTGACCCGGCCGGATCGGATCAAAATGCGGCTTCTCGTTCAGGATTTTCTGCACCCACGCATCATCGGACAGGCTTTCGGCATGATGGTTGTAGAGGCCTTCGCCGTGAAGGACTTTGCCGTTGCGGTCCTCGAACGCGAAGTGCAGGCGGACATAGTCTATCGACCGGTCGCTGACATTGGTGATTTTGCCCCCGACCACCAGGTCTGGCGGCATGCAACATGAACGCTGAATCACGTCGTCCGTGACCACCACCTGGAGTTGGTCGTTGGGCACGACTTGGGTCTTCGGATGATCGTCGGGGAGGAGCATGTCCGCTTTCGCGCGTGCCAGATCGCAGTGCTCGGTCTTGACGGGAGTGGCGGAAAGCATCGTGCTGACCGCACCGAAGCACAGAAAAGTCGCGATTGCGATTAGCTTTTTCATATCAGCGACCTCATCCCTCGATCTTGGTGCGGAGCCCCGCCGGTGTCAATCTACTATGTGAACGCCGCCGCAGCCGAACCACGAGACGCATGGCGACCGCTGAATACCTGCAGTTTATGGCCGATGCTATTGCGCAAGCCCGTCGCGGCGAGGCGGAGGGCGAGGTTCCGGTCGGCGCGATCGCGGTTGCGGATGGGCAAATCGTCGGCGCGGGGCATAACCAGCCAATAGGGCTCGGCGATCCGACGGCGCACGCGGAAATCATCGCAATCCGCGCGGCCGCATCGACGCTCAAAACGTACCGGCTGACCGCGGTGTCGATTTACGTCACGCTCGAGCCATGCGTGATGTGCGTCGGTGCGATGGTAAACGCGCGAGTCGCGCGAGTCGTTTACGGCGCGCGGGACGAAAAGGCGGGCGCGCTCGGCTCAGTGTACGATATCGGCAGAGACGGCCGGTTGAACCATCGATTGGAAGTCGTCGGCGGGGTGATGGAACCGGAGTGCGCCGAGATTATGCGCGAGTTCTTCCGCGCGCGCCGCGGTGGAGCATAAGAGAAAAGGGCAGGGTGATGGGCAACTTCAGATTCTACCGGCGCGTGTCGATCTTCCCGGGTCTATCGGTCAACGTTTCGAAATCGGGCCCGAGTCTGACGGTCGGGATGCGCGGCGCGCACGTGACGCTCGGCAGCAAGGGAATTCGCAAAACGGCCGGCATCCCGGGCACCGGCATCTACTATACGTCGCATAGCGGATACTATTCGGGGGCGCATTCCGCACACGTCGAGCAGCCGATTTCGGAGCGTCAGCAGACGACCGCGCATGGGATCGCGCAGTTGATCATGTTGATGTGCATCATCGGAGGCGTGGCGCTTGCAATTGCACTGGTCGGCTCGGTCGCCGGGGGTAAGTAGCGTCAAACCGCCGGTCGCACCGCGGCAAGCCGGTCGGGCGCCTGCGGTATCGTTTTCCACAGGTCAGGATCGTGTCCCGTGATGATCATGGCTCCGCCGTGGCGCAGCGCGCGCAGCCGCCGTATCGACTCGAGCATCTGCTCGCGATCGTACATCGCGGTCGGCAGATGGAAGTTGTCGAGCGTGCGGCGCAGGTAGCAGGCGTCGCCGGTCATCACAACTTCATCAGCGCCGATTCGGACGCGCAGAGACTGATGACCGGGAGTATGGCCGGGAGTGGGGATGCATACTACCGAGCCGTCGCCGAAAACGTCGTGCTCGCCGTCGATCAATTCCAGCTTATGCCCGTGGTCGTAGTCGTGCGGATCGTAATAGACGCTTTCGATCAGCTCGGCGTTGTGGCCGGCCTCCCACTCGCGGCGCTGAATCAGCAAGGTTGCGTTGGGCAATTGCGCGTTGCCGCCGCAGTGATCGAAATGGAGATGCGAGTTGATGATGAAATCGATCCTGGAGGGCGCCACCTCGAGCGACTCGAGGCGCGCCGCGATCTCCTCGCCGGGTTTGAATCCCACCGTGTGAAACGACGCGAGTCGTCCCAGGCGGTGATTCGGATCGGTCTGCGTCTCGACGTGAAGACCGCTGTCGAAGATCGCCCGCCCCTTCGGATGCTCGATCAGATATGCGGGCACGGGCACCGTGAGGCTTCCCTTTTCGCCTGCGAGGAGAAGCGCGGCCGGAAGGGTCAACCATCCGCACGTGAACGCATAGACGTTGAGCGACATATAATCTAATTTTCGTCTGCTAATGTCCGGCCGCGCACGGTGGATGAGGCGGCGAGAAATATATAAAAGAACTCATTGGTGCTCGAATGCAAATGACATCTTCAGAAAAGTGGTGCGGCCGCGATGCCCAGCGATAAGGCCAAGCAGAACAAGGCGCTGACGGCGACCTGTGTCGCCTGCAACAAGCCGGTATCGACAGAAAGCGCAGTCGCGCTCACGGGCGTCGAGGACGGGCGCCACAAGCAGTACGTGGTGTGCAACGCGTGCGCGAACGGCGGATGGCGTCCGCCGGGCTTCGTGGGATTGTATGCGTTCCGCCGCGAGTAGCTCGCGACCCGGAAATTTTTTGCTCAGACCTTGTACAGGCGCCGGGCTTCAGCGCGGAGTTCCGAAGTCAGCTTGACTGCGCAGGAGCAAACATCGATGCTCGTCTGTCGCGGAGAGGTTCGGGAGTCTGGTTTAACCGGCCTGACTCGAAATCAGGTGAGCCTAACGGCTCCGGGGGTTCGAATCCCTCCCTCTCCGCCAACCAGTCTTCGCATTCAGAGATTCTCCGCGGAGTTCGCTGAAAATCGCCGCATTTCGGGCCGAATTCGCATCTCTCGCGGCACCAGAGACAGGCGAGTTCGAGCCGAAATCTGAAGATTTCGGCATTTTGTCTCTGATGCGAATTTCGCTGGTGCCGCGAGAAAAAACACAGCACAAATCGCTTGTCGTTACTAAAAATTCCAGATGATGCAGGCCGCCGACCTGCGGGAGCGCGACGGCTCTTCCTACCCCGCGTGGCTGGATCGGGCGCGGGTCCGGACAATCCTTGTCAAGCGAAAGATGCGTGCGGGTGCGTTGGTAATAGTCGACGTACGAGTGGAGAACTCGGCGCAGATGGCGCTCATTGAAGATCAGGATGTGATCCAAGCACTCGCGGCGAATCGAACCGATCGCGCGCTCGACGTAAGCGTTCTGCCAAGGTGAGCGTGGTGCCGTAACGACTTCCGTGATGCCCATCGCTTCCACTCGGTTGCAGAAGTACGAGCCATACGACGTGTCGCGATCGCGCAGCAGGTAGCGCGGAGCCGTGTCCCAAGGGAACGCTTCGGTTACCTGGCGCGAGAGCCACGCTGCGGTCGGATGCTCGGTGACCGCTGCGCGCATGATCGTCCTTCGATCGTGGGCCAGAATGATCATCACGTAAAGCAGCCGAAACGACGCGGAAGCCACAACGAACATGTCGATGGCGGCGATGCCTTCGGCGTGATTGCGCAAGAAGGTCCGCCAGTTCTGAGAAGGTGTTCCGCGTCTTCGCACCATGTACTTCGCGATTGTAGCTTGGCTCACCTCGATGCCGAGCTTGAGCAGCTCACCGTGGATCCTCGGCGCACCCCAGAGCGGGTTGGCGCTGCTCAGCTGCCGAATCAGATCGCTAATCTCGCGCTCCACTGAAGGCCGCCCGGACCTGGAGCGCCAACGCCAAAACAGGCGGAAGCCCTGACGGTGCCACTTGATCACCGTTGTCGGCTTGACCAACACCATCGCCTCCAGACAGCGCGGCCACAATCGGTAGAACACGACCCAGAGCAACCGGTCGAAGGTAAACAGCCGGAGCCGACCCGGCCGCTGGCGGCGAAGAACGTGCAGCTGATGACGGAGGGCGAGGTTCTCCAGCTCCACAACCGCCCGGCTACGGAATCGGCATACAAGCCGAGAAACGATCGATCGCTTGAGCTTATCCATGCCGGCGAGACTAGGGCGGCCAATGCCAAAACTCTAGACTTTTCGCCGCTTTCCGAATTTTCAGTAGCCACACCGGTCTTGAATCTACAGTATCGATGAAGTTTCCAAACTAGCGCAGATTTAACAGACCTGTGAATTAACGCAAAACTAAGCCCCGAGACGAATCCTTCGATCGCCGGCAAGGGTTACGTGTTCTGATGGCGGCTTGAGGAATCTGCCGTTCTGAACGCAAAAGCATAATCCATCGGGATGCGCGCGAAAACGAATTGTTTTGGAGCAAAAGATGGCGGAGCAACCCACGAAATATGGTGACCCGGGCGCGCGGGTGCAAACGGATTGGCTCGCATCGCATCTGGATGATCCATTGCATTTCGGTTCGCGCGGTGCGACTTCGCTCGCAGATCTCCTTCAGATGACGCTCGGCACGTCGCCGCCAAATTCCGACAAGTCGCTTCGAAGGTCGCCGGCGAATTCGTGCCTCGTGAGATGCCCAGTCTCAGACGCTTTCGAAAACCCGCACCCAGTCTTCCAGTGCGGACTCATGTCCCGGCACGAGTTGAATGACGAATTGATCATAGCCACCTTCGCCGAGCGCGCGGATCCGATCGCGCAGTTCGGGCGCAGTCGCGGTAAACGTAGTTGCCGCGATAAATTCCGGGGAGAGGAATTTCTCCTCCTCCGGCCGTACGCCGAGTAAATGCATAGTGTGCATCTGCAGGTAGCGCGCATCGGCCGGCTGATAGGTAGCGTGCTGATTGCGATAACTCTCGAGCACCGGCTGAATTTCTTGCGGCAGATTCAGTCCGAGCGAAGCTTCGACCAAGCCATGCAGAAAAACCACGGACATCGGACCCGCCTGAGCCTTGGCCCGCGCGCTCGCCGCAGATTCTCTTTCGCCCAGCACGCATCCAAGCGCAAACACCGTTCGGTAGAGACTCCTGGGAGCACGCCCAAGAGCCTCGCACGATTTTGCGAGCTCGCCAGCTTCGTAGATCGCACGCGGTGCCGAGGAGGAAAACGTCATCCATCCGTCTGCGATCTCGGCGGTGAGTTTGCGCGCCTTGGGCGCAAAAGCCGAAATATGCAGCGGAATTCTATCGGTAATATTGATAAAACCTTCCGGATTCAGAAAACGGATCTTGCGGCGCGCGCCCTCGCACTCCCATTCCACCATGTTGCCGGACAACAACTCGCGAACGACGCGGATATACTCGCGCATCTCGGTAAGCCGCATCGGCCCCAGTCCCATCGTATTGCGCGCAGTGAAACCGGTACCTACGCCGAAAATAATCCGGCCGGGCGCGAGCTTGTTGAGTGAGGCGAGCCCATTGGCCGCGACCGGCGCGATGCGGTTGGTTGGCACCATGACTCCCATTCCGAGCTTTATTCGGGAGGTTTTGTCCGCAGCGAGAGCCATCGCGACGAAAATGTCCGGGGACAACATCTGGGTGTCGTAGAACCATGCGTGAGAGAGACCAAGCTCCTCGGCGCGCTTTGCGGTTTTCCACGAATCGAGCATCGAGGGTAACGCAATTCCAAAATCCATGGTCATTCTCTTGGATCTGCTGGCTTGTGACTTATGGCCCGCAACGTAGACAGATTGCTTCAACTATCATCATTGCCGCTCGAGGAAAATCCACATCAGAAAAGACGCTGCTTAAGTCACGCGTTGCGGACCATCAAGCCTCCGTCGACCGGAATGGTCGCGCCGGTGATGTACGAAGCGGCCGGAAGGCAGAGGCTGAACGTGATGTGAGCAACTTCTTCCGGATAGCCGTAGCGCCTTAACGCGGTCCGGCGTTTGGCAAAAATTGCCTTGTGCTCTTCGGGAATCGCGTCGGTCAGGGCGGTGCGGATCGGTCCGGGGCAGATGCAATTGACGGTGATCCCTTCGGCGCCGAGATCAACCGCCAGCGCGCGCGTCAGCCCGATGATACCGGTCTTGGCGACCGCGTAAGGACTGTCGCCGGGAGTCGCGCCGAGGCCCTCCGTCGATGCGATGTTGACGATTCGCGCGGCGTCGGACTTACGCAGATGTACGAGCGCGGCGCGGACCATCCGCTGTTGCGCGGTCAATAACCCGGCGATGGTGCGATCCCAGATCTGGTCATAACCGTCGCTGTCGAGGGGAGAGAAGCCGCCGAAACCGGCGTTGTTGATGAGGATGTCGAGCCGGCCGAAACGTGCAGCGACATCGGCAACGACGCGCTTGATCTCGGCCGCATCGGATACGTCGAGGCGCCATCCGTGCGCGGTTCCGCCGCCGGCGGCGATCTCCTCGACGACACGCACGACGCCGGCTTCGTTGATGTCGGTAATCGCGACGAGTGCGCCTTCGTCCGCAAACAGATGAGCGGTGGCGCGGCCCATCCCGCTGGCGGCGCCGGTGATCAGCACGGCGCGCCCCCTGACCGAGCGATCGAGTCTTTTCACTGGATCCATTTCTGTTCTCCCTGTCGAGCGAACGACGTGACGATTGCCGAGCTATCACACCCAGTGTTAGTTGGGATAGCTGAAGGCCAGTCTTATTCAAGACGAACGGAGAGAAAATTATCCGATGGCGAACAACGAACAGGAGCGC
>Ga0181536_10005424_pt1 | contig 13104 bp, 7 predicted proteins | sample PEATcosm2014_Bin_41_FD_121105 | JGI IMG/M metagenome (GOLD analysis project Ga0181536, IMG submission 121105) | Peatland microbial communities from MTU Mesocosm Facility, Houghton, MI, USA - PEATcosm2014_Bin17_60_metaG | ecosystem: Environmental > Terrestrial > Soil > Wetlands > Peat | place...
CGCGCCGACGCGCGCCTGCTGAAGATCGTTCCGCTGGCCATTCTGCTGATCTTCATCATCCTGTACACCATGTTCCGCTCCTTCAAGTGGGCCATTCTGATTCTGATGAACGTGATGCTGGCGCGCATCGGCGGCCTGTTGGCGCTGCTGGTCACCCACACCAACTTCAGCGTCTCTTCCGGCATCGGGTTTCTGGCGCTATTCGGGGTTTCGGTGCAAACCGGCGTCATCATGCTGGAATACATCAATCAGCTCCGGGCCCGCGGCGCGGCGGTGCAAGAATCCGCCATCGGCGGCGCGGTGCTGCGGCTGCGGCCCATCATGATGACGATGCTGGTGGCGACCCTGGGGCTCTTGCCCGCGGCCTTATCGCATGACATCGGCTCCGATTCGCAGCGGCCATTTGCAATTGTCATCGTCGGCGGGCTGATCTCCGATTTGGTGATGAGCATCTTCCTGCTGCCTACTCTGTACGTGTGGATGGCGCGCGATCGCGACGTTCTCCCGGAGGTGGAGGAGGCGGAGTTCTAGCCCATTCCCGCAGCCACTTCACAAACGCGCTTTGCGCCGCTCCGGTGGCATGCCGCCGCACCCGGATATAGCTCACGCGGCGGAAGGTCTCGCGCTCGAGCGTGATCCCCAGGCCGGAGGCCACCATGGGGAAGATGCTGGAAAACTGGTCCGTTTCGAACATGGGGTGAAACGGCGTGCGCGCGCGCGTGCAGATGCGCAGGGCGTCGTCGCGGAAGCAGTGGCTTTCTTTGAGCAGCAGCATCTTTTCGCCGCGCAGGTCGGCCAGTCTGACCACGTCCCGCGCCCAAACTGGCGGAACTGCCGCAGGGCGGAAAGCGGGACCTGGCTTTGGTTGGGCTGCCGGTCAAGAGCCCGGAGATGCTGTGCTCGGAGCACTTCCGCGAACCCATTTGGGTGGTGGTGGGAGGGGCGCCCAGGTGCCCGCCCACTCCCCGCCGCAAGGGATCCCTGCGTGCTGCGCGCCTCGGCTTATGGCAAGGGCGTGGCCGAAGCTCTGGGATTGCAGTAGAAGAGGCCGCTGCGGTTTGAGTTTCCGCCGCGGTCCCTCCGCCGCGCCATCGACCTGGCATCGCCGCCCGCGCCCTGACCCCCGGGGGACCATCCGCGCTCCGCTACAATAAAAGCCGCCAGAAGGCCGGGTGGAGACGGTTGTGAATCTCGGACTCATCTTTGCGGTCGCCGCCGCCAACGGCAAGGGTGGCGCATGACCGCGCCGCAACGCGCGGAAGCCGATCCGCGAAGCGCTGCGCGGGAGCGGATCGCGCTACGGGCGCTCGCGTCCCCTTCGGTTCTGCTGGCCGCGACCATTCTTTTGGCGGCGATTCTCTACGGGCGATTGCTGGCGCGCAGTTTGTGGGTTGACGAGTCGACCACATTCTGGCTGGCGCGCGGAGGCCCGCTCGCGGCCCTAAAAAGGACCTGGCCGCTGCCCGGCCACTCGGTCCTTTTCTCGGTTCTCTCTTCGTTATTCTGCTTCGGCGGAAATCCATTTCGCAACCAGATCCTTCGTATCCCCACCGTGATTGGGATTGTGGCGGCGTGCTACTTCCTGTACCGATTAGCGGAGGAGGAGATCGGCCGCGGAGCCGGCTGGATTGCCGCCACCCTGTTCCTGTTCAGTCCGATGGCGCTGCTTTTCGGATACCAGGCGCGTCCCTACGCGCTGGCAATGGCCGCATCCGCCGCGTCCTGCTGGACGCTGGTTCGCTGGGCCGCCACCAGGGAACGCCGGTGGCTGGTTTGGTACGCGCTGTCGTCGGCGCTGCTTCTGCACCTGCATTTTCTCTTCAGCCCGGTGTTCCTGGCGCACGCCGTTTTCCTGCTGTTCGAGGGGGTCGTGCGGCGGCGCACGGCGCGCTGGCGCGAGTTGGTCCTGGCGTACGCGGCCATAGCCGCCCTGGTGGCTCCCATTGTTCCTCGTTTCCTGCAGACACTGCGGGAATCGCACACCCTGGTATTCAATGAGAAGCCTGCGATTCAGGAACTGCCGGACCTGCTGCTGCCCTCGAGCGTGAGCGTCGGCCTGCTGCTCGCCGGTCTGCTGGTCCATGGGCTGTTCCGCGAAAGATCGGCTGCCGCCCGGCCGTTGCCGCTGCCGCTGGCCGCCATGTTCGTGACGCTATGGGCCGCCGGCCCGCTGATCGTTTTCGCGGTGTCTTCCGCGACGCCTGTGCGGGTGTTCGTTTCCCGATACCTTTCCTACTCCGGCCTCGGGCTCGCACTGCTGCTGGCGTATGTGGGCTACCGCATGTTCGGCGGGCGGGCGGGCCGCCTGTGGGCTCTCCTCGGCATGGCGGCGATCGCCGCGAATCCCTTGCGCGTGGTGATGTTCGGGGCGGGCAACGAGGAACTGAAGCCGTTCCTGGACATCATCCGGCGGGAATCCGCCCGTGCCGGCGCTCCGCCGCCCGTGCTCTTTCAGAGCGAGTTGCCGGAGTCGAATTTCGCCGACTGGCGCGCCCAGAATCCGAAGGACAGTTACCTGTATACGCCTTTCGCGGCTTACCCAATTCCCAATCCGCTGCTGCCCCTGCCAAACCGGTTGACGGAAGAGGTGAAGGAACACGTATCCAGCCTGCTCGAATCCGGGCTGAAGGACCGGCCCGAGGTCCTGCTGGTCACGCACACCCCATCCAACGTGGCGTGGTTTGCCGGCCGCTTCGCAGCCGCGGGATTCCGCGTGCGCGTGCAGCCGGCCAACGCATTCTACGTGCTGGTGTTTGAGCGGTCCGCGGCCGCGCCAAAAGACTGATCCCTCCCGGACCGGGCCCGCCCGTTTATCATAGAAGGGTACTCCCAGCTTCCATTCACGGTTCCCGGCATGTGGATTGTCCAACTCGCGCTCAAGCGCCCCTACACATTCGTCATCATGGCGCTGTTGATCGTGATTCTCGGCGGGCTGGCGACGGTGCGCATGCCCACCGACATCTTCCCCGAAATCAATATCCCGGTGGTCAGCGTCATCTGGAGTTATGGGGGCGTTTCTCCGGAGGAGATGGCGGAGATCATCACGGTGCGCTCCGAGCGCGCTTTCACGGTTGCCGTGAACGATATCCAGCACATGGAATCGGAATCGCTGCCGGGTCTTTCGGTCATCAAGGTTTTCTTTCATCCGCAAGCCAAAGTCGAAGCGGCGGTATCGCAGCTCGCGGCCATGTCGCAATCCGTTTTACATGCGCTGCCCACCGGCATCACCCCGCCCACGATTCTGCGCTACAACGCCTCCAGCGTGCCCATCCTGCAATTGAGCATATCGAGCGACACGCTCACCGAACAGCAGCTTTACGATTACGGCTATAATTTCATCCGCACCCAAATGGCGACGGTGCAGGGGGCGACTTTTCCGCTGCCCTACGGGGGCCGGCCGCGGCAGATTTCGGTGGACCTGGACCCGCGCGCGCTCTTCGCGCAGGGCCTCGGCGCGAGCGACGTGGTGAACGCCATTAACGCGCAGTCGCTGATTCTGCCATCGGGAACCGTCAAAATCGCCGCCCAGGAATATCCCGTGCGGCTGAACAGCTCGCCGGACCTGGTTGCCGCGTTCAACCGCCTGCCCATCCGCCAGACCAATGGAACCACGGTCTACGTGAGCGACGTGGCCCACGTGCGGGATGGCTACGCGGTGCAGACCAACATCGTGCGGCACAACGGCGCGCGCGCGGCCCTGTTGACGGTTCTGAAAAACGGCGGCTCTTCCACGCTCGATATCGTGGAGCGCCTCAAGGCCATTTTGCCGCGCATCCGCTCCACGCTGCCGCCTTCGCTTAATTTGAAGCTGATGTTCGATCAATCGGTGTTCGTGCGCGCGGCCATCGCCGGCGTGCTGCGCGAGGCCATCGTCGCCGCCCTGCTCACGGGCTTGATGATCCTGTTGTTTCTGGGGAGCTGGCGCAGCACCATCATCGTGTGCATTTCCATTCCGCTTTCCATTTTGACGTCGCTCGCCATCATGAACCTGCTGGGCGAAACCATCAACGTGATGACGCTGGGCGGCCTGGCGCTGGCGGTGGGAATCCTGGTGGACGATGCCACCGTGGAAATCGAAAACATCCACCGCAACCTGGGCCAGCGCAAACCCATCCTGCAGGCCATTCTGGATGGCGCCATGCAGATTGCCGCGCCGGCGTTCGTTTCCACGCTTTGCATCTGCATCGTTTTCGTGCCGGTCGTCTTTCTCACCGGCGCCGCGCGCTACCTGTTCACGCCCCTGGCGGTGGCGGTGGTGCTGGCCATGATGGCGTCCTACCTGCTTTCGCGCACGCTCGTTCCCACCATGGTGCGCTACCTGCTGGCGGCGGAAGTGGAGCGTTACAGCGGCGAAGAAGGGGCCATCGAAGAGCGGGGCCGCGGCTTCTTCGGCGGGATTCATGCCGCCTTCCAGCGCCGTTTCGAAGCGCTAAGAAGCGGCTACCGCCGCCTGCTCGAGGCGTCCCTGGCGCATCGCGCGCTGGTGGGCGCGGGCTTCTTCCTGGTGTGCGCGGCGTGCCTCGCGCTGGTGCCGTTTCTGGGCGAGGATTTCTTCCCGCAAGTGGACGCGGGACAGATTCGCCTGCACGTGCGCGCTCCGGCGGGTCTGCGCGTCGAAGAGACCGAACGCTACTTCGCGCAGGTGGAGAGCGCCATCCGCGAGGTGATTCCGCCGGCCGAATTGAGCGATATGCTCGACAATATCGGGCTGCCGTACTCCGGTTTCAACATCGCCATGAGCGACAGCGCCACCATCGGCCAGTTCGACGGCGAGATCTTGGTTTCGCTGCGGCCCGGCGAGCACGCCTCCACGTGGGACTATATCCGCAAGCTGCGCATCGGCCTCAACCGCCGGTTCCCGAATTTGACCTTCTTCTTTCAGCCCGCCGATATCGTGGGTCAGATTCTCAATTTCGGACTTCCCGCCCCCATTGACGTGCAGGTGATCGGCCCGCTCGCCAACGCCCCCAGAAATTACGCGCTGGCGCGGCAAATCGAAGCGCGCCTGGCGCGTATTCCAGGCGCCGTGGACGTGCATACGCACCAGGTGGTGGACGTGCCCGAGCTGCGTTTCGACGTGGACCGCACGCGCGCCCGCGAGCTCGGCCTTTCGCAGCAGGACGTGGCCAACAGCATGCTGATCTCGCTCTCTTCCAGCAACCAGATCGCGCCGAATTACTGGATCGATCCGCGCAACAGCGTGGACTACCCCATCAGCGTGATGACCCCGCAATTTCGCGTGGATTCCATCAGCGAGCTGCTGCGCACTCCCATCCACGCCACGGCCGCCCCGGCGCAATTGCTGGCCAACGTGGGCTCGCTGCGGCGCGACACCACGGCTTCGGTGGTCAACCATTACGATGTGCAGCCGCTCTACGACGTCTACGCCAACGTGCAGGATCGCGACCTGGGCGCGGTGGCGAGCGAAGTGGATGCCGTTATCCGCGACTTCACGCCCAAGCTGCCCAAGGGAAGCTTCATCGAAACGCGCGGGCAGGTGGCGACCATGCGCAGCTCTTTCACGGGCCTCGGCATCGGCCTGCTCTTCGCGATTCTACTGGTCTATTTCGTCATGGTGGTCAACTTCCAATCCTGGCTCGACCCTTTCATTATTCTGATGGCGCTTCCGGGCGCGCTGGCGGGCATCGTTCTGATGTTATTCGTCACCCAGACCACGCTCAGCGTGCCTTCCCTGATGGGCGCGATCATGAGCATCGGGGTGGCGACCGCCAACAGCATCCTGCTGGTGAATTTCGCCAACGACCTGCGCGAGACCGGCGCCGATGCGCTCACGGCCGCGCTCGACGCCGGCTTCACGCGGCTGCGGCCGGTGATGATGACGGCGCTGGCCATGATCGTGGGAATGCTGCCCATGGCGCTGGGCTTGGGCGAAGGCGGCGAACAGAACGCGCCGCTGGGCCGCGCGGTGATCGGCGGCCTGCTGCTGGCCACGGTGGCGACGCTCTTCTTCGTCCCCGTGATGTATAGCGCGCTGCGGCGAACGCCGCCGCGCTACGGGCGCAATCCGGAGGTCGAGGCATGATGGCGCCGGGCATGCAACGGCCTCCCAAACCCAGCCGCCGCCCGGTGCTGGCGTTCTTCGGCATCCTCGGGCTGCTGGTGGCGGTGGGAATCGTGGCCGGCCTGTTGCCGCGGGTCGCGCGGCAGAGAAATCTGCTGGCGGCAGCCGCGGAAACGGCGGCCGAGCGGCCGGTGGTATTGGTTTCTCCCGCGCATCTGGCCGCCGCGCAGGAGACCATCGATCTTCCCGGAGACCTGCAGGCGATCATCGAATCGCCCATTTTCGCGCGCGCCGACGGGTTCATGAAAACGCGCCTCGTGGATATCGGCGACCGCGTGCGCGCGGGACAGCTCATGGCCGAGCTGGAAACTCCCGAGCTCGATCAGCAGATCAACCAGGCGCGCGCCACCCTGGCGCAATCGCAGGCGTCCCTCAAAGAGCTGCAGGCCGATATCGCGCTCTCGAAAGCCAACTTGAATCTCGCCAAAGCCACGCTGGACCGCTGGCTGCACCTGGCCGAAAAGGGCGTGGTTTCGCGCCAGGAGCGCGAAGAAAAGGAAGCCGATTTCGCCGTGAAGCAGGCGCAGACCGAAAAGGCCGAAGCCACGCTCGCCACCGCGCAGGACACCATCCGCGCCAACCAGGCGAACCTGGCCCGCCTGGAAGAAATGAAGGGCTTCGCGCGCGTCACCGCGCCCTTCGACGGTATGGTGACGGCGCGCAACGTGGACGTCGGCACCCTCATCAACGCCGGCAACGGCGGCTCCAGCCGCGAGATGTTCCGCGTGGCGCGCATCCAGCCGATTCGCATTTTCGTAAACGTGCCGCAGAGTTTCGTGGAAGAAATTCACAACCGGCAAACGGCCGCCCTGCGCGTGCAGGAGCTGCCCGGCGAAGTCTTCTCCGCGCGCGTCACCAACGTGGCCAATTCGCTGGATGCCAACTCGCGCTCCATGCTGGTGATTCTGGAAACCGATAACGCCGCGGGCAAGCTCAAACCGGGCATGTACGCGCAAGTGCGCTTCGCGGCGCTGCGCGCCAAGCCGGCCCTGCGCGTTCCCGGCGACACGGTCATGACGGATCAGGCCGGTTCCAAAGTCGCGGTGGTGGGCGCGGACCACATCGTGCATTTCAAAAGCGTGTCGCTGGGCCAGGACCTGGGCTCCGAAATCGAAATCCTTTCCGGTCTGCAGGCCGGCGACCTGGTGATTTCCAATCCCAGCGATGCCGTGCGCGAGAACGCGCTGGTGGACGTGCGCAACCGGTAGGCGGGGCATGCTTCAGATTGCCGGCTGGGCGCAGCCCGGCCAGGGAGACCGCTCCAAAGACGCCCTGCGGGCGTTCCATAGGGGACTTCCACCCCCTGAATGCACATCCCTACCCGACACGCCAGGCTGAAGCTCACCCTACGGCTTCATAAAGCGCTGGATGAAGTTGGTATCGAATTTGCCGGCCTGGAAATCTTCGTCGAGCATGATTTTCTGGTGCAGCGGAATAGAGGTGTAAATGCCTTCCACGATGAACATCTCGAGGGCCCGATGCATGCGGCGGATGGCTTCGGCGCGGTCGCTGCCATAGGTCACCAGTTTGGCCACCAGCGAATCGTAGTAGGGCGGGATCACGCAATCGGTATACGCCCAGGTGTCCACGCGCACGCCGATTCCGCCGGGCACATGGAAGCCGGTGATGCGCCCCGGCGAGGGCACGAAGGTCACGGGGTTTTCGGCGTTGATGCGGCATTCGATGGCATGCCCGCGCAACTCGACCGGCCCCGGCAAAATCTCCGCCAGGGTTTCGCCTTGCGCGATGCGGATCTGGCTTTTCACGATATCGATTCCGGTGACGAATTCGGTCACGGGGTGCTCGACCTGCACGCGGGCGTTCACTTCGATGAAGTAGAGCTTGCCGGTTTCGTCCATGAGGAACTCGACCGTTCCGGCATTGGTATAGCCGGCGGCGGCGATGGCCTTGCGCAAGACCGCCGAGATTTCCGCGCGTTGCGCATCGGTGACGGCGGGCGAGGGCGATTCCTCGAGGAGCTTCTGGTGGCGCCGCTGGATGCTGCATTCGCGCTCGCCCAGAATCTCGACGGCGCCGTGTTCGTCGGCCAGAATCTGAAATTCGATGTGGCGGGGCGCGCCGATGAATTTCTCCAGGTAGACGTCCGGGGAGCTGAATGCCGAACCGGCTTCCTGCTGCGCCTGCACGAAGAGCGCCGGCAGATCTTCGGCCCGTCTGACGACGCGCATGCCGCGGCCGCCGCCGCCGGCGGATGCCTTGATGATCACCGGATAGCCGATTTCGGCGGCCGTTTCGAGAGCCTCCTCGGGGGTCTTCAAGACGCCTTGCGACCCCGGCAGCACGGGTACGCCCATTTCCCGCATGAAGGCGCGCGCGCGCTCCTTGACACCCATCAGCCGGATGACCTCCGGGCGCGGCCCGATGAACTTGATGTGAGAAGTCTCGCACACCTCCGCGAAGGCCGCGTTCTCGCTGAGGAATCCATAGCCGGGGTGGATGGCATCCACGTCGGTGATTTCGGCCGCGCTGATGATGGAGGGCACGTCCAGGTAGCTGCGGGCGCTTTTGGCCGGGCCGATGCAGATGGCGCGGTCGGCGAAGCGCACGTGCGAGCTGTAGCGATCGGCCTCGGAGTACACGGCGACGGTTTCGATGCCGAGTTCCTTGCAGGCGCTGATGACTCGAACGGCGATCTCACCGCGGTTGGCGATCAGGATCCGCTTAAACCGTACGGACGGCAAACAGAGCCTCCCCGTACTCCACGGGCTGACCGTTCATGACGAGTTTGCTCTCGACGATTCCGCTGGTCTCGGCTTCGATTTCGTTCATGAGCTTCATCGATTCGATGATGCACAGAACTTTGCCCGGCTGCACCCGCTCGCCCACCCGTACGAAGGGCGGCGAACCCGGCGAAGGGCCTTCGTAGAACGTGCCTACAATAGGCGACTTCACGAGCACCAGGCCGGGATCGGAAGGTTTCTCTCCCGGCTTGTCTTTGGGAGCTTCGGCGGCCGGCGCACTCACCGCGGGGGTGGCGGGGTGCGCGTGCGCGGCGGGCGGCACGGCGATGGCCGGCGCCGCCACGACGATTTCCTGCGGGCCGGGAAATCCGCGGCGAATGCGCACGCGATTATCCCCGCGCTGGACTTCCAACTCCGCAATTCCCGTCTCCGTCGCAAGATTGATCAGTTCGCGGATTTCATCTACGGTCATCAATGGATTAGCTTAACACCGCGACTACGGAGTAAAGGAAGCGGCGCTACACACAGCGGCGAAATGTTCACCCGGCCTCGAATCCGCTTGTGCCACCTTCGGCTGATGGGGCGGGAAATCCGGCTGATCCGGCGTGGAGAAACCGCGTGGAGCCGCTCGAGGGCGCATACGGGGCGCACCGACATTCCATGGACGGAGGCGGGACGCGCGCGGGCGGAAGCTGGGCGAGAATCTGAATTTCGGCCCGCTCCTCCCCTACCAAAGCAGCTTCAAGCCAAACTGGATCTGCCGCGAGGTGGTCGCGGTGCTCGTGATCACCCCGGCCGTCGGCGAAACTCCCGTAGGGGTGAAGGTGATGGCGTTGGGAGTATTGAAGTTGGCCCGATTCAAGAGATTGAACAACTCGGCGCGAAACTGAAGGTTGAGTCCTTCGCGAAGGGGAGTGTCTTTGAGGAGCGAGAAATCCCAGGTGGCCAGACCGGGACCGATCAAGGTGTCGCGCCCCAGGTTTCCGTAAAAGCCGCTGCTGTTGGGCGGGGCCAAAAAGGCAGCCGGGTTGAACCACTGAACCGGGTTGCCCAGGATTACGGGGCCGGTGAAGAAGGGGTTCACGAAAGGGCGCACGGGATTGCGCGAATCGCCCGTGTTGGAAGGGTTATAGCTGAGTTGGGGGGTGAACGGGAAGCCGCCTTGCAGAGTCACGATGGAATTGACGGTCCAGCCGGCGGCTAATGTTCTGGCGGGGCCGGCGGGGGTGCGGAAGTGTTTTTGCGGTCCCAAGGGCAAGGCATAGCCGGCATCGATTACGGCTACATTCCTGACGTCGAAATTGGCGAGCCCCTTGTCGGCGCGGAGGTTGAAGGGATTGGAAGCCAGGGCCGGCTCGCCTCCGGAGGTGGTGGCGTTCAGCGAGTCTCCGTCATCCATGGTTTTCGACCGGGTGTAGACGCCGCGCACGGAGAAGCCCCCGCTGAAGCGGCGGTTGAGGTCCACCTGCAAGGCGTTGTGGGAACTGTCGCCCTCCGAAAAATAGGTCCAGGTGTTGGCCAGCGCGGGATTGGCTTTGGTAGAGGTGGGCACGTAATACGTGCCGGCGGGAACGGGCGTGCCGGCTATGCCGATGGGGAAACTGGCGGGATAGGTTGCGGGACACGGGGCAGCCGGGCAAATTACCGGAAAGGGCTCGTTGGCGTCTACGCCGATGATTTCGTGATATCCGTGCGATCCCAGATATCCGGCGGTTAGAGCGGTGTTGGCGGAGAGTTCCTGCTGGATGCGCAGCGACCAGGAAAGCAGCGTGGGGGTTTTCAAATCGGGCTGGACTCCGCCTGGAACCAGCTTGACGGCGGCCGGAACGGGGGCGCCCGGCGACACGGGGAGTTGCGAGACGGGCAGGCTGGGGAGGCTGTAGGTGGGGTTGAAGGGCGCGTTCTGATCGGTGCGGTAGCCGAGGGCGTCCTGCAGATCGTTGTACAGGCCGAAGCCGGCGCGGATTACGGTGGCGCGTTGACTGGAGAAAGGGCTCCACGCCAGGGATGCGCGCGGCTGGGGCAGGAATTTCGCATGGTTCACGGTAAAGGCCGAAGTTCCGATGTTGGGTTGCGTGGAGATGACCCCGCCGGTGAATGTGTAGGTGGCGGCGCGGCCATGGGCTTCGTTCCACCCGTTGGTGAATTCATCGCGCAAGCCGAGCGACAGCGTCAGGCGGGAACTCACGCGGACTACATCTTCGGCGTACCACGCGCCCAACCAGGAACGCCAGCCGAGCGGGGTGGGCGCGGGATCGTACAGCAGAGTGGCGACGGCGCCTTGCAGGAATGTCTGCAAGCTGGTGAAGGTGGCCTGGCCGTATTGACTGAGGGCCAGGTTTTCGTTGGAACGAAGGCGCTGGAACCAGGCGCCGAAGTCGAACTGGTGACGGCCCCTGGTGACAGACACGCGATCTTCATACGTGAAGAGATTGCGAGCGACCTGGAGATTGCTGCCGTTGTTGCTTCCGGCCAGGCTCAACTGGGCGGTGGGATTGGACGCCGCGCTGCCTCCCACCACGATGGCGCCAACCGGCAGGCCGGCGAGAAAACCGGGCAGGCTGGCGGCGGGAGTGCCCGGGGTAGGTTCGCCGGTGAAGAAATAAGCGGCGCGCGAAAAGCCGGCTCGGGCGGTGTTGAGCAAAGAAGCGGAGAAGACGTGGGTTTCCTCCAGGCTGGCTACTTGCTCGCGGAGGTTCTCCACGTCGGTGCTGTACTGGTTGGTGCTGGTGGGGGTGAAATCGGCGCTGTCATCGATGGTGTATACGGCGCTCAGGGTATCGCTTGACGAGAAGATGCGGTCCAGCCGAAGCGTTCCGAAGTCATCCCGGATGGTCTGCAGAGGATTGTTGAAGGCCTCGGCGATTCCGCCGAAGTCCGGGGCGCCGGGGCTGGGCGCGGGCCAGGCGTTGATCAGCGGCGAAACTCCCACGAACGCCATTCCCGAGGCCGGGCAGGGGTTGGGAACGGGGCTGACCAGGTTGCAAGGCAAAAAACCATTGCGCGCGTTGGCGTCGGGGACGAGATCCACGCCGGTCTGGTGGAGGTGTTGGCGGAATCCCTCGTAATTGCCGAACAGGAAGGTCTTGTTTTTCCGGATGGGTCCGCCCAGCGAACCGCCAAACTGGTTGCGCTGAAAGCCGGGAGCGGAACCGGGGTCGAAATAGTTGGGGGCATCGAGGGCGTTGTTCCTCAGGAATTCGTACAGCGAACCGTGCAGTTGGTTGGCGCCGGACTGGGTGACGATGAGGACCTGGGCGGCGGGGCGCTTGCCATATCCGGCGCCGTAGGAATCGGCCAGCAGGCTGAATTCCCGCACGGCATCGATGCCCAGCAGTTGTTGGCTGGCGCCGCCGGGCTGCATGTTGTTCTCCGCCGCGCCGGTGAATTCCACTCCGTTCAAGAGGAAGAGATTCTGCTGCGGCCGATTCCCGGCCACTGCAAAATTATTGCCGGCGGTCGAATTCGACACCCCGATACCGCCGGTCTTCTCCCAGGTGAAGTTGACCACGCCGGGACTCAAGGTGAGGAGCTCATCGTAACTGCGCCCGTTGAGAGGAAGATTCTTGATCTGTCGCTCCCCAACGAGGCCCGATATATCGGCGGTGTCCACACCCACGAGAGGCGCGTCGCCGTTGACGGTAGCCTGTTGGCTGGAGGGGCCGACGCGCAGGGCCAGATCCACGGTGGCGCTTTGCGCAACCGCCAGATGGACGCCGCCGCGCACTTCCGCCGTGAAGCCCGCTTTCGCGGCTCGAATCTCGTATGGTCCGATGGGCAGCGAGAAGAACCGGTAATGGCCTTCGGGATCGGCGGCAACGGTCCGCTGCGCGCCGGTTTCCACGTTTTTAGCGGAGACGGCGGCGCCGGATACGGCCGCGCCGGATTGGTCGGTGACCGTTCCCGAGAGAATGGCGGATACCTGGGCGCTGCCTGTTATGGCAAGCAGGAGGAAAACGATTAGGCATCGGCACGCCTGGGCGCGCCATGCGAGTCGCGGAGCGCGCCAGCGAATCACTGTCGAATCCAGTTGCATATCGGCTTGGCCTCAAATGGAAAGTGTGTCCCGTGAGAGTTTCAGTGTATCGTAAAACAGACAGATGGCGCATGGCGAAACGGCGAGTGGACGCGGCGCTTCCGGCGATGGTGTTAGCGTGAGAGTTGCCACCGGCCGGCTGCCGGCGGGGGCGGGCTTGCAGAAGGCCAGTCTATGAAGAGGACGATATCGCCGGAGATCGAAAGCAACCTGGCCGCGCTCCGGCACAAACGGGGATTCTCCGCGGCGTGGCTGGCCAAGACCGTAGGGGTCAGCCGGCAGAC
>Ga0181536_10005426_pt1 | contig 13102 bp, 7 predicted proteins | sample PEATcosm2014_Bin_41_FD_121105 | JGI IMG/M metagenome (GOLD analysis project Ga0181536, IMG submission 121105) | Peatland microbial communities from MTU Mesocosm Facility, Houghton, MI, USA - PEATcosm2014_Bin17_60_metaG | ecosystem: Environmental > Terrestrial > Soil > Wetlands > Peat | place...
CATTCGGCGCGCTGGTATCAGTCGGCGGGACCTCGCCGTTATTTCTCCGCCACCACCTCGGGCGGACGGTTCCACCACCCGCCACCCAGCGCCTGGAACAATCCCGCGGTATCGGTCAGGCGAGCGGCCTGCGCCTGCACCAGGGCCAGCTTCGCCTGCTGATAGGCCTGCTCGGCATTCAGCAGCGCGAGGTAAGCGACCTGCCCCAGTTCCAACTGCTTGCGGACGATGGCGAGACTCTGTGCCGCGGCTTGCTCGGAAGCGACCGCCGCCGTCAGCCCATCCGCGTCCGACTGCAGCGCGTGCAGCGTGTCGGCCACGTTCTGCAACGCCGCGATCACCGTGCTCTTGTATTGCGCGGCGGCCAAATCGAACCCGGCCTCGGCGGCGCGCTGTTTGTGCAACAGCGTCCCCCCGGTGAAGATCGGCGCGGTCACCGCGCCCATCACCGTCCAGAAGTTCGTTCCGGGCATGAACATATTCGACAGCGCGGCGGCGCTGTTGCCGACGTTGGCGGAAAGCGTGATCTGCGGCAGCCGCGCCGCGACCGCCATGCCGATCTGAGCGCTGGCCGAATGCATCGTCTCCTCCGCCGCGCGCACGTCGGGGCGCTGCTCCACCAGCTTCGACGGCAAGCTCACCGGGAGATCCGCCGGCAGCTTCAGGTCGGCGAGTTGGAAGCGGGCGGCGACATCCTCGCTCGGGAAGCGGCCCGCCAGAGCAATCAACGCGTCACGCTGCTGCGCCAGTTGCTTCTGCAACGGCGGCAACACCAAACGCGCCTGCGCCAGCGCGGCTTCTTGCGCCGCCACGTCGGCCATCGACACCTGGCCCAGGTCGTACTGCTTGCGCAATATCACCAGGAGGTCGGACTCGGCCTTGATCGTCTCCTCCTGGGCAGCGATCTGGCCGCGTAACGATGCCTCCTGCAACGCGCCGGTCACGACATTCGCCGTCAGCGTCACATACGTCGCCTCCAGCTGGTATCGCAGATTTTCCGCCTGGGCTTCCAGCGATTCGACGGCGCGGCGGTTGGCGCCGAACACGTCCGGCACGAACGACACGTTCAACTGCGGCGTGATCAGGCTGTAGTACGGATTGCCCGAGGCCGAGGCCGGCGACAGCGCGGCGATCGGTGTCAGGTTGCGGCTGGCGGAAAACTCCCCCGAGACCTGGGGATAGTACGAGCCCTTCTGCGCCGCGGTGTTTTCCCGCGCCTGACGCAATGCCGCCTGCGCCGCGGTCAGGCTCGGATTGGCCTTGATCGCCTGCTCGATCAGGTCGTTGAGCGGCTGCGAGTGGAACAATGTCCACCATTGACCGGGGATGTCCGCCGCCTGGACGAAACGCTGCGCTTCGCCGAATTCGCCCGGCGTGGACACGGTTCGCGTGGGCGCCGCCCCAGGCATGTAGCCGGTCACATTGGGTGGCGCGGGCTGCTTGAAGTCGGGGCCGACGGCGCACCCCGCGAGCACCAGGGAAACCGCAAACGACGCTTTGCGCATGATTTACTCCGCCAACTCGAGCGGGCCTTCCGACTCGCTTTCTTCAACCGCCCGCCGCGAGAACAAGTCGATCAGCACCGGCAGCACGATCAGGATCAAAATCGGTGCCAGCATGATGCCGCCGACCACCACGAGCGCCAATGGCTTCTGCACCTGCGAGCCGATGCCGTTGGACATCGCCGCAGGGGCGAGCCCGACCGCGGCCACGATGCAGGTCATCATCACCGGCCGGAACTGTATGTGGCAGGTGCGCAGGATGGCGGTGGTGCGGTCTATGCCGGTTTCCAATAACTGGTTGTAGTAAGTCAGCACGATGATGCCATCCATGGCCGAGATCCCGAACAAGGCGACGAAGCCGATCGCCGCCGAGACGCTGAACGGGGTTTCGGTGAAATACAAGGTGAAGATGCCGCCGATCAACGCCATCGGGATCACGCTCGCCGCCAGCAGCATATCGGTCAGCGAGCCGAAGTTGATATACAGCAACAGGCAGATCAGCACGATCGCCAGCGGCACCACGACCGCGAGACGGCCGATCGCTTCCTGCAGATTGCCGAACTCGCCGACCCATTCCAGGTGGTAGCCGCCGGGGATCGGCACCTCATCGGCGATCTTCTTCTGCGCCTCGAGCACGGTGGTGCCGAGATCGCGGCCGCGGACGCTGAACTTGACCGGAATATAGCGCTCCTGATTCTCCCGATAAATGAACGCGGCGCCCGAGGTCAGGTGGACGTTCGCCACGTCGGTGAGGGGAATTTGCACGACGCCGCCATTCGGGTTCGGCGCGCCGATCATGATGTGCCGGATGGAGTCCAGGCTTTGGCGATAATTGGGCGCCAGCCGGACGATCATCGGGAAGTTGCGGTCGCTGCCGTCCTCGTACAGATTGCCCGCCGCCTGGCCGCCGATCGCCGCCGTCACGGTGGCGTTCACGTCGCCCGTCTGCAACCCATAGCGCGCGGCTTTCGCACGATCCACGTCGATCCGCACCGTCGGCTCACCCAGCGATGCCAGCACCGCGAGGTCGGTGATGCCCGGCACGGTCGCCATCACATTCTTCATTTTCTCGGCGGTCTTCGCCAGGATCTCCAGATCGTTGCCATACAGTTTGACCGAGTTCTCGCCCTTCACGCCGGACGCGGCTTCCTCGACGTTGTCTTCGATGTACTGCGAGAAGTTGAAGTCCACGCCGGGGAAGGCAGCCTGGAGCTTATCCATCATGTCCTCGGTCAACGCGTCTTTGTCGATGCCCGCCGGCCAGCTGTCGAACGGTTTCAGCGGCACGAAGAACTCGGCGTTGAAGAAGCCGGTGGCGTCGGTGCCGTCGTCCGGCCGGCCGTTTTGCGAGATGACCGTCACGACCTCGGGGTACTGGGTCATGATCCGGCGCATTTTGTTCACATAGACGTTGCCCTCACCCAACGAGATCGCGGTCGGCATGGTGGCACGGATCCAGAAATTGCCTTCCTCCAACTTCGGCAGGAACTCCAGGCCGAGGGTGCGCACCGCGAAACCGGCACCGATCAGCAGAAAGATGATCATGCCCATCGTGATCACCTTATTCACGAGCATGAACTCCAGCACCGGCTGATAGACCTTGTGCATGGCCCGCACGACGATCGTGTCCTTTTCCTCCAACTGGTCGTCGAGCAACATGGCGCTCAGCGCCGGCGTGATCGTGAAGGTGGCGAGCAAGCCGCCGCAGATGGCATAGGCATAGGTCTTCGCCATCGGCCCGAAGATATGGCCTTCAATGCCGCTCATGGTGAACAGCGGCACGAAGCCGGCGATGATGATGGCGGCGGAGAAGAAGATGCTCTTGTTCACCTCGGTCGCCGCGTTGGCGATCACCCGGAATTTGCCGCGGAATTCCATCGGCGACTGCGATCGCTGGATCAGCGCCGAGTGCTGGAAGCGTTGGCCGGGCGGCTGCGACAATCGCCGAAAGATGTTTTCCACCATGATGACCGTCGCATCGACGACCAGGCCGAAATCGATGGCGCCGACCGACAGCAGATTGGCGGATTCCCCTCGGATCAGCATCAATCCGATCGCGAACGCCAAAGCGAACGGAATGGTGACCGAGACGATCACCGCCGTCTTCAGATTGCCGAGGAAAATCCATTGCAGGAGGAAAATGAGAATGATGCCTTCCACCATGTTGTGCAACACGGTGTGCGTCGTCAGGTTGATCAGCTCCGAGCGGTCGTAAATCCGTTCGATATGCACGCCAGGAGGCAAAATTCCCGTCGTGTTGATCTTTTCGATCAAGGCCTCGACGCGCTGGATCGTCGGCATGCTCTCCGCGCCGCGGCGCATCAGCACGATACCCTGGACGATGTCGTCGTCGTTGTCCTGGCCGGCGATGCCGAGCCGCGGCAGGTTGGACACGCTGACCGTCGCGACGTCGCCGACCAGCACCGGGGTGCCATTCGTCGAACTCAACATCGTGTCGCGGATGTCGTCCAACGAGTGGATCAGGCCGACACCGCGCACGACCGCCGCCTCGGGGCCGAAATTCACCGTCTGACCGCCGACGTTGATGTTGGCGTTGTTCAGCGCGGCGATGACATTCGGAATCGTCAGTCCGTAATGGACCAACTTGCTCTGGTCGATGGTGACTTCATAGGTCTTGGTCTTACCGCCCCAGCCATTCACATCGATAACGCCCGGCACCGCCTTGAAGCGGCGTTCGAGCATCCAGTCCTCGATCGTCTTCAGATCCTGCACGGAATAGCCCGGCGGCCCAACCACGCGGTAGCGCAGGATTTCGCCAATCGGGCTGGTCGGCGAAATGGTCGGCATTGCACCATTGGGCAATGCCGGCAACTGCGACAGCCGGTTGATCACCCATTGCTGTGCCTGCTCGTAAGTGAAGTCGTAGGTGAACTGCACCTTCACGTCGGACAGACCGAACAAGGAGATGGTGCGGATCGCGTTGATGTTGGGAATCCCCGCCATCTGAACTTCGATCGGGATGGTGATGTAGCGCTCGATTTCTTCGGCCGACTGGCCGGTACTCTGCGTGATGATATCGACCAGCGGCGGCACCGGGTCCGGATACGCCTCGATGTTGAGCTTCATGAAGCCCGCGCCGCCGGCGGCGAACGCGAAGATCATCAGAACGAACATCAGCACGCGCTGCTTCAGCGCGAAGGTAATGATGGCGTTCATGATCAGTCTCCGGCGGCGGCGCGGTCGATGAACACCGCACCGGAGGTGACGACGTTATCGCCCGGTTTCAGCCCATCCACCACTTGCACGATACCGGCGATCTCGCGGCCGACCTTGATTTGGCGCAGCGCGAGCGTCTTGTCCGCCGGATTGGCCAGCCAGACATGCGCGTTGGCGCCTTCATAAACGATGGCGCGGTCCGGTACCGCGGGCGACGGGCCGTTCGATGGGCCGTTGATGATACGGAAGCTCGCGAACATTTCGGGCTTCAGCAGGCCATCCGGATTGTCGACCGCGGCCCACACCGGCAGACGGTGCAGCACCGGATCGATCGCGGGCGAAACACGAGTAATTTTCCCGGCGAACACCCGGCCCGGGTAGGCAATCGTGGTGACTTCCACCGGATCGCCCAGGTGCACGTTCGGCGCGTTTTCTTCGCGGACGTTGGCGAGCATCCAGACCTTCGACACGTTGCCGATCTGGAACTGCGGTCCGGACCCTCCGCCGCTGGCGGCGCTGACGATGTTCTGACCAAGCCCCACCTGGCGCTGCACCACGATGCCGTCGATCGGCGCGGACACGACACCGACCGGATCGAGATTCTGCACGTCGGCCGCCTTTTCGACCGCGTCGATTTCCGCGTCGGTCTTGCCCAGAATGCGGAGCCGGTTGCGGACGGCGGCGAGGCCGATCTGCGCCGAGTTGAAGCCGCCTTGCGCGTTGGCGAGATCGACCTGGCTCTGCTGCCAATCCTTCTGCGCCGCGCCATGCGCGAGGAACAACTCGTGCTGCCGCTTTTCGTTCGCTTCCGTCAGGGCCAACTGAGCGCGCGCGGTCTTCAACGCCGCCACGGCGGAGATCAGGTCGCTCTGGCCTTGGACGAACTCCGCCGCCTGCACGCCGAACAGCGGATCGCCCTGATGCACGACGTCGCCGGCGCGCGCGAACAGCTTCACCACCCGCCCGGTGTATGGCGAGAACACCGGCGTGGTCAGATCGTCGTCGTTGGCGATCTTGCCGTCGGTGTCTTCGGCCTGTGGGAAGTCCATTTGCTTCACCGGCTCGATCTTCAGGTCGGCCCATTGCGCGTTGGTCGTCTTGAAGGCGCCCTCGGCGGTGACATGAGATTCGGCAGGCGCCGCGGCTTCCTCCGGCTTGCGCAGCGCGCGCGGGCCGAGAAAGACGCCGGCCCCGACCAACGCCGTGACGACGATCAATAAGATGAACTGACGCTTGCGCGACAGACGCACCGGCCCCTTGGCGGCGTTCGCCATGTCCGCGTGCGGTTCGGTTGTGGGCATATCCACGATTTCGGTTCCTTGGTCGGCGACGATAACTCAGCAACTCGGGTACAACAGCAAGCGCCGTGCCATACTCAGGTCACGGCATGATCCGGCGGCGCGAGACGATGTGCTGTCCTGGCCCACAGCCGCTCGCACATCAAGAGCGACCGTTATCTGATGCGGCCAGAGTAGCCTCCCAGGTGTTGTCCGGAACTCATCGCTCAGGTTCCGCGGCCGCGCGCCTATCTTATGGCAATTATCTTGCGGTGCACAATGCCGTCAGGCATATAAACTCATAGCATTTTCATAAAGAATCCATATAAGCCGGCGGACGAGCGACAGGTGTTTCGCCGGACCACCTCTCGCCGATCGGAGCCTGACCGGCTGAACGTCAGATCGGATGGGTACGTGCCAGCATCGCACGTACTGGATTGATGTGTCGCAGGGCAATCGCGTCACGGCCGGCCTCGCAGGCCCGCGCGCCAACGCGGATTTGCTGGATTATGACATAGAATTGGCCGCCGGTCGTCGTGCCGCCATGCTGTCCCGCGACAATCACCTGGGCGGGCTTGCCGGGTTCCGCGAAACCGATCGACCGCCACTCGGATATCAGGGAACTGAGCGCGGCGGCGCACGGCAGCGCGGACGTCACTGTCTGCGCTTGCGCCGGCTGGGGACGAAGGCCGGACAGCGCCAGGCTCAACGGCAGAATCAACACCGTGCGCGCCAGGATGGAGCGGACGCGAAGATGGCGATCCTGGTTCGTGTTCGTCATCGCTGCGGCTCTTTTGCTTCGGGGGAAGTCACCGCTCCGCCGAGAAAGCCGGTTTGGCTGAACCGGATCAGCAGACGAACGGGGGGTGGAGACCCGCCGTCCGCTGATCATTCCGGCGTCAGAAGTGCCAGATCAGGTCGCCCGCCAGGATCCAGGTGTAGTTCCTGGTGCCGCCGTCGAACGCCTTGCCACCGTTCGAGTGGTAGTAGCCAAGCTCCGGCCGCATTTCGACCTGTGGCGAGAACCAGTGTTGCCAGCCAACCGAGAACTCGTAGTAGGTTGCCGCCGTGCCGGTGCGCTGCCCTTGCGCGTCCCAGTAGATCTCGGGACGGAACGAGATATTGTCCAACGGTTCGGGCGAGTAGTTGATGTACATCACGCTGCCCATCTCGTTCGCGTTGCACCGGAGTGCCGTGGCGCTCGCGCAGTGCGCCATGAACGGTTGGGTGGCGGGGTTGAGAGAGGAAAACGGCGTGGCCCAGGCGCCCGAGCCGATGTTTGTCGCCACGGTCGGATTGTTGATGTTCGGCACGCCGTCCTGGTGCTCGTCGTAGTACTCAAACGAAACGTGCCAGTGCTCGTCGAACTTGTGATACAAGGTGAACCCGTACCACTGCAGGTTGTTATAGCCCCAGGTGCCGCTGTTGATACCGTTCGCGCACGGATAGAAATTGCTGTTGCCGTTGTCCCAGGTGATGCGGGCACAGGCCGTGAATGTCGGCATCGCACCGGGGTCTTTTTTGAACGTGCTGCCCGGGTACAGTGGGTTCGGTGCCGGATTCGCAACCGTCTTGTTCACATTGGTGAACGTCGTCTCGGTACCGACCGCGGCACCAAATTGCAGCAGGATGTTGGGCGTGATCGCGAGCGAGGTCAAAAGACCCTCGTTGGTGTAGTTGTCGACGGCATAAGTCATCGAATGGGTATACATATAGTTGTTCGGCGCGAGCTGCGCCTCGATGTCCGGCACCGAGATGTAGCGGCCCAGGCGGAACATCAATCCCTCGGCCACGTACGGGATGTAGAGCTCACCGTAGATCATCGGGAAGTCGTAGCCGTTGACCGCGTTATATTTCAGCAGCTGATAGCTGGCGAGTCCGTACGAGGTGGTGTAGCGGTAGTTCTCGCCGTAGATCGCCGACAACCGCATGCCCCAGTCGATGTGATCCTTCTGCACGGTATCGGGGAAGCGATCGAGATAGATCACCGCCTGATCGAGCTGGATCGTGTTGGGGATGTACGCGTAAGCGACCGGGGCATTGCCGCCCGGTTTCCGCAGCATGTTGCTGCTGAAGTTCCCACCCGGATCGACCCAGCCGTAGACCTGAAACCCCGTATCGCTCATAAATCGGCCGAGGCCCGTATTGGCGATCGCCGCCATCAACGGGCTGTCAATCGAACCGGTACGGGTCACCCCAATCGAGGTGGTGCCGCCGGTCGGCCATTCGGTGAACGGCATTGGCGGCGTGGTCATCGGGGTTGCCGGCCAGGGGTCGCGGTGAGACGCTGGCGCGTTCGGATCGCTTGGTGGTCCGGACTGACCCCACTCGAGCTTATAGTAATTAAACAAGCGCACGAACGGATTGTCGCCAAGATACGCGTCCAGACATGCGTAATTGGCATAGGGATCCGGGGTTCCGGTACAGGTCGCCGGCGCCGCGGCGGCGGCTGGAGTCGCGGCGGCGGGCGCCATGCTGGGCGCCGGCGTGGTCTGCGCCATTGCTCCCATGGACGCCACGCTCAGGAATCCCGAGGCCAGTACAGCAGGTTTCAACAGGCGATGCATTAGCATCCTCTCCTCATGTTCGAGCGATCGCGATCCGATCACTCGGTCGTGGCAGGTCAAACGGCCCTCGCGGAGCTGGGGTCCAGAGGGAGCGCCTAGGTACTCTGCAAACCCTGGGCCAGGTCACGGCGGTCCGTGACGATGATGGTACGGTTACGCGCCGACACCATTCGTATCGTCAGGATAATATAAAATCTATCGGTGGTCACCCCGAACTAAATATATTCCCGTATATTCGCGCCGAAAATTCCCGGACATCAATGTTTAAGATGTGGCCGGGATGCTGATGCTTTTGCGCTCAGCGTGCATGATTTCGCATCAGCCGGTTTTTCACGGACGTGACAAAGCATTGTTGGTGGTGATGGTTCCTATATGCTTACTATATTATTCAGCGCCGTTTGCCGCCTGTGATTTATATCAGGTGCGCCGTACCGTATTCTTGCCGGCGATCGCGAACGGACCGCGCGAAACGGAGTCCCGACAGTCGCCGCGGGCAACCTCCCGGGACCGGGGCGGGGATTCCCGCCTGAAGTGGTTGGGATCGAACGGGGCGCGGCCGGCTCGCCCCGGTTTCGGCGCCGCTCAGTAGCGCCAGATCAGATCGGCGGAGACCATGAGCAGGTCTTTCCGCGTCGCGCCGCTGAACACCTCGGCGTTGAAGGCGTGGTAATAGCCGATCTCCGGCCGCATATAGACATCGTCGGAGAAGTAGTGCTGCCAGCCGATCGTGCCTTCGTAGTAAGCGGTCCTGAAGCCGGTGCGCTGCCCGCTCGCGTCGTCGTAGAGTTCGTTGCGGATGCCAATGGCATTGTGCCGATCGATCTCATACATGGTGTAATTCAGGATCGCCCATTCATGCGATTGGCAGCGCGTGCCGGTATTGCAATACGCGCCGAACGGGCCGTTCACGCCATAGAATGGAAACGCGATCGTATCGGGCGCGTTCGGCGTCTTGTCCTGGAACATGTACCACATTTCGGTCGCGGTATGGAACTTCGGGTTGTTGAAGATGTGGTAATAGGTGAAATAGAAACTCTGCAGGTTGTTGTAGCCGAACTTCTGGTTGTTCGAGCTGTTCGCCGTGAGATAGACGTTGTCGTAGGTGTCGGGCGACGTATAGTTGATGCCCGCCGTCAAGGTCGGCTGCACCAGATGATGACCGGCCCAGGGTGCCACGTCGTTGCCGGCGGAGATGCCGAGCTGAACGTTCCACTGCCCTTTGGGATCCAGCCTGGTGGTGGCGATCAGGCCGATCTGCGTATAGGGATCGGTCGAGTACAGGATGGAGTGGCTGTAGAAATAATTGTCCGGCGCCAGCTGTGCCTCGATATCCGGCAGCGAGATATACCGGCCGAGCCGGAAATTCGTGCCGTAGCCGATATTGGGAACATAAAGATCGAAATAGGCCATCGGCAGGTCCCAGCCGGCCCACCTGTTTTGCTTCAGTAACTGCGCCGAATCGACGCCGTACATCGTGGTGTAGCGGTAGTCGGTGCCGTAAATGTTGGTGAGGCGAAAGCCCCAGTCGATATGATCGTTCTGGATCGTGTCGGGCAGCCGGTCGATATAGAATGTCGCCTGATTCAGAAACCCCGCGTTGGCATTGAAGTCGTAGGCCGCGGGCGCATTGCCGCCCTTGGTGATGCGGGACGAGCTGAAATCGAACCCCGGCTCGATCCAGCCGTACAACGAAATGCGGTTCGCATCGAGCCAGCGGCCCACGGTGGTGGGTCCCAATGCCTTGATCAGCGGTCCTCGATCCGCGGTGCCGTCCTGACACATGCCAGGATTGCCGCCGAACGAAAAGTTGGTGCTGGGAAACGGCGGCGAGTCGAGTGGACCTTGCAAGCAAACCGACGGCGTCGGCGCGGGCGTTACCTCCGCGCCGGGCGGCGGATAGAAACCGTCATGGTATTCCTGAATGAACCGGCCGAGAAATCCCTGCTCCTCGGCCGGCGGCGCCGACGGATTTTGCCCCGACTGGGCCTGGGCGATGCACGGCATGACGGCAAGGCAAACGGCGACGGCGGCGAACGGCGAACAACGCATTCAGCAAGTTCCTTCAGCGGGACACGGCCCGATGTGCATGACCTGGGACGTCTCCGCGGTCACCGGCCGATTGGCGCGGCCGTTGCCTGGTGCACGGCACCGGCCGCATCCAGATCCGTGTTGCATTGCTTTGAATTAACGCCGGGCACCATGGCGCAGGCCCGCACGCTCCTGGCGGGGTAACGCGGGTGGCCCGCCGGCTGCGGGTCAAAACGCATCAGATATGACGATCGTGATCCAGCGGTTCGCGGACTGTCCGGATGTGTCCGAGCGACCCGGCGCCGCGGCCGGCACCGCGAGCCATCAGCCCGCGAGACAGAACCAACAATGCTCTTTTGGCCGTGGCGCCGATCCCGGAACGAAGGGACCGCCGGCGGTCGACCGGAGTGTGTCTGGTGTCGCGCATTGCCCCGGATGCCTGCCTTCAAACGTTGACATCCGCTCCATCGGGAGACCCGATGGAGCGGATGCGGTTGGCGGATCAGAAGTGCCAGATAATGTCGGCGGAGATGATCGCTTCGGACATCGCCGTCGGACCACCGGAGTTCGGGCTACCGATGTTACCCTGCCCATCCCGGTTGAAGGACTTCCGTTGCAGCGCGTTGTAGACCGCGATTTCCGGCCGGACCATGACGGTCGGCGAGAACCAATGCTGCCAGCCGATGGCATAGTTCAGGTATTGGTCCCTGACGCCGGTCCGCTGACCGCTGCTGTCGTTGAAGAACTCGGCCCGGAAGCTGATGTTGTCCAGCGGGTTCCAGGAATAGTTCAGATAGCCAAGGAGCGAGAACTCGTTCGAGGTGCAGTCCGTGTGTCCAACCTTACACCACGCGCCGAACGGACCATTCGCCATGTTGCCGAGATTGCCAAAGTTGCCGGCGACCTGGTTGGGTTCGCCGTAAGCGGCGGCGTTCGGCGTGTTGTTCTCGTGCATCCACCAACCCTCGAGCGAGACGTGCCATTGCTCGTTGAACTTGTGGTAGTACGTCGTGGTGTATTGCTGCAGGTTGTTGTAGCCCCACTGGCCGCTGTTGATGCCGTTGGCGCAGCTATAGATCGTGTCGTAGGCGGTATCGGTCTGGTAGCGGGCACAGGCGGTGAACGTCGGCTGCACGCCCGGATCGCTGTTGCTCCATGGCGGACCCGACGGTTTCAAGGGACCCGAGTCCCACAACGCCGAGTCAGTGCCGACCACGATCCCAAGTTCCAGCAGCAGGTTTCGCGTGACCTGCAGGCCGGCGAGCAAGCCGGTGTTGGTGTAGTTGTCAAACGCGTAGGTCATCGAATGCGAGTACATATAGTTGTTCGGGGCGAGCTGCGCCTCGATATCCGGCACGGAGATGTAACGGCCCAGCCGGAAGATCAGGCCTTCGAACGGGCCGGGGATATAGAGTTCCCCGTAGATCATCGGAATGTCCCAACCCGCCTGCTGGTTCTTGTGCTGCAACTGATAGCTGCCGAAACCCAGCGCGGTGGTGTAGCGGTAGGTTTCGCCATAAATCGGCGAGATGCGGAAGCCCCAATCGACGTGATCCTGCTGGACCGTATCCGGCAACCGCTCAAACAGCACGACGGCCTGGTCGAGCCAGATCGTGCTCGGATCGTACGCATAAGCCGCCGGGAAGTTGCCGCCTTTCGAGCGGCTGGACGTGCTGACGTTGAAGCCCGGGTTGATCCAGCCGTAAATCTGCGTGTGCCAGTCATTCAGGAACTGGCCGAAGGAGGTCGGCGCCAGCGCCGTCATCAGCGGGCTGTCGATCGAACTGGGGATGGTGGCGCCGATCGCGTTGCCGCCGCCGAACGGCCATTCGGTGAACGGCATGGGTGGCGACGTCTGTGGCTGCAACGGAAACGGCGGGGCCCGGCGACTGGGCGGCGCGTTCGGCTCCGACACCGGCGCGGCGCCCCACTCGTCGGCGTAGGCCTTGTAAAACCGGCCGAAGAAACCGAGATCCGAGGCCGGCGCCGCGGGTGCCGCCGCCGGAGCCGCGGCCGTCGCGGCGGGGGCCGGAGCCAAAGTCGGCGCCGGCGTGGTCTGCGCCATTACTCCCCCGGATGCCGCGGCCAACAGCGCCGAAGCACATAAAGTTATCGTTAACCGGCGATGCATCAGCATCATCTCCTTATATAGAGAGCGATCGCGGTTCGATCACTCGGTCCAGGTGGGTCAAACGGTCTTGGTAGGACGGCGTCCGACGGGTTAGCCCCGTTGTGCACTGCAAGGGTCGGGCCAAGACACCGCGGGCGCGGGAACAATCCGGGGTTCCGCGCGCGACTATTTTTATATGCGATTGTTATGACTCCGTGAAGGCCCGCCCATATTTTCTTTATCATGGACTACGCCGCGAAAAATATATAAACTTATATTTCCCTGAGTCCCCGGCGTATATACCTGAACAAAATATTACCAGAGTCCTGACCCATCGGCGTTCAATCTGCTCTATTCCACGCCATCATCTCATCAGGTAGCGGCAGCCCAGGATGTTTTTGGGGCTGAATATGGATAATTTATATTAGATATGCCCGATAG
>Ga0181536_10005431_pt1 | contig 13093 bp, 11 predicted proteins | sample PEATcosm2014_Bin_41_FD_121105 | JGI IMG/M metagenome (GOLD analysis project Ga0181536, IMG submission 121105) | Peatland microbial communities from MTU Mesocosm Facility, Houghton, MI, USA - PEATcosm2014_Bin17_60_metaG | ecosystem: Environmental > Terrestrial > Soil > Wetlands > Peat | place...
AACGGTTCGGCCTCGCGCACGTCGACCGCAAACCGCGGTTCGTCAACTTTCCGACCGGCCACGCGCTGCATCTGGTCGAGCCGCTCGAAGAGCTCTTCGGCGACATCGACGCGTTGCTGTTCCTCGAGACCGACGTGCCCTGGATTCCGAACAGGGGCAACCCGCGGCCGGAAACGTTCGTCGCCGACGCGGGAACCGATCCGCTGTTCGCGCGCATCCCGATCCGCAGCTTCCCGGCCGACGTTTCGCTCACCACGACCGTCGCCGCGCTGCTGCCGGAATTGGAGCGGGCGCTCGAGGCGGCCGGCGCCGAGCAGACCGCCGCGGCGCGCCGCGAGCGGATCGCGGCCCGGGGCGAACGCGGCCGCGCGCAGCTGGCGGAGCGGGTCGCGGCCGACGCCCAACGCGGCGGACCGATCACGAAGCTCTTTCTGTCGCGCGCGCTCGACGCGGCGCGCAGCCCGGAGGACATCGTCGTCAACGAGTACTCGGCGCTCTCGGACTACATGCGTTTCGACGAGCCCGCGACGTGGTTTCTCAACCCCCCGGCGGCGGGTCTGGGCTGGGGCTTTCCGGCCGCGCTCGGCGTCAAGCTCGCCGCGCCCGAACGCACCGTGATCGCGGTGCTCGGGGACGGTGCCTACATCTTCGCCAACCCGGCCGCCTGTCATCACGCGATCGCGATGCACGACCTGCCGGTGCTGACGATCGTCTACAACAACGCGCGCTGGGAAGCCGTCCAAAGCTCGGCCCGCGGAATGTACGGCAAAGAGACGGCGCTCGGCAAACGAAAGCTCGCGCCCCTGTCCTCGCTCGAACCGATTCCCGACTTCGAAAAATACGCCGAAGCCTCGAACGGCATCGGCTTGCGCGTCACCGAACGCGCAGAACTCGAACCCACCATCCGGCGCGCGCTGAAGATCGTGCAAACGGAACGCAAACACGTGCTGATCAACGTGATCGGCGCTTAAGGAGAAGAACATGCCTGTCATCGATGCCCACGCCCACGTCAGCGTTCCGGCCGAGCTCTGGGCCTACAAAGCCGGCCTGCTCTCCCACCGCGGCGCGCACGGTAAGCGCGTTCCGGCAATGAGCGACGACGAGTTGATCGAGGCCTATCACAAGAAAGAAATGGCGCCGGTCGGTCACCTCGAGTCGATGCAGAACAACCAGATCGACGTCCAGCTGATTTCGCCGCGGCCGTTCCAGATGATGCAGAGCGAGAAGTTCAAGCTCGTGCAGTGGTTCACCGAAGCGGTGAACGACATCATCTACCGCGACACGCAGCTCTTCCCGGGCAAGTTCTATGGCGTCTGCTCGATGCCGCAAGCCGCCGGCGAACCGATTCAGAAGGCGCTGCCGGAGCTCGAACGCTGCATCAAGGAGCTGGGCTTCGTCGGCACGCTGCTCAATCCGGATCCCTACGAGAACACCGGCACCGAAGCCCCGCCGCTCGGCGACAAATACTGGTACCCGCTCTACGAGAAGCTGTGCGAGCTCGACGTGCCGGCGCACATCCACGGCACCACCTCGCACTCCGAGCGCACGCCCTACACGCTGCACTTCATCAACGAAGAGACGATCGCGGTCTACGGGCTGGTCAACTCGACCGTCTTCAAAGATTTCCCGAGTTTGAAGATCGTCGTCTCGCACGGCGGCGGCGCGATCCCCTACCAGTTCGGCCGCTTCCAGTCGGGCTCGATGCGCAATCCGCCCGGTCAGCGCTTCAGCGACGGGCTGAAGAAACTGTACTTCGACACCGTGCTCTACACCGAATCGGCGCTGAAGCTGCTGGTCGAGGTGATGGGCTCCGACAACCTCGTCTTCGGCGCCGAGTGCCCCGGCGTCGGTTCGGGCGTGAACCCGGACACCGGCCACACGTTCGACGACATCGTGCCGTTCATCCAGAAGATGGACACGCTGAACGACAAGCAGCGCAAGGACATCCTGGAAAACAACGCGCGCCGGCTCTACAAGATCCCGGCCGCGGCTCCGGCGCTGGCCAAGGCGTAGGGACTGCTACGACGTCCGGGCGAGAGTGCGCGCAACCTCGTCCGGGCGCCACGCCGCGCCGTCATAGAAGCGCACGATACGGCCCGTCGAGTCGACGATCGCGAGCCGTTCGGTGTGCACGATCGTCTCCGGACCGGCCGAGCGTTCGAGGATGCCGAAGCGCGCGGCGAAGTCGAGCACGGTGCGCGGATCGCCGGTGAGCAGGTGCCAGCGGCGCGGGTCGGCGCCGTACGTCGCGCCGTAGCGCGCGAGCACCGGCGGCCGGTCGTACGCCGGATCGAGCGAGACCTCGACCAGCGCCGCCCGCGTGCCGGCGGTGTGCGTTTGCACGTAGTGCAGCTTGCCCGACACGAACGGGCACATCTGCGGGTCGCGGCAGCGCGTGTAGATGAAGGCCAGCGCGTACGGCCGGCCGTGCAGCGCGGCAAGCGTCGTCGCGCGCCCGGTTTGGTCGACGAACGGGATGACGGGCACGCGGTCGCCGACCTTCAGGAAGTTCGGCGGCCGGAGGTTCGGTGCCGTCGGCGCGGCGCCGATGACGCGAATCGCCGACAGCGACCACGGTTCGGTCGAGGTGTCGACGCTGGCCGTGATACGCTCGCCCGGCTGCAGTTTGGTTCCGGCCGGCACGCGAAACGTCATCGACATCGCGGGCATCTTCGCAAACGCTTCGTGGTGCACGACGACTTGCGTCGGTGATTCGGTCATCAGTACGATACCCGAGAGCAGCAGTCCGAGCAGCATCACAGCACCTGGACCTTGGCCATCATCCCGCCGTCTTCGTGATCGAGGATGTGGCAGTGGAATAAGAACGTGCCGCGGATCGTCGGGTCGCGGAAGTCGAGCAGCACCTTCGTCAGCGACGGGATGAGCTGCCCGGTGACGCCGACGCCCTCGGGCGGGATGTCGTACGTGTCGAGCCAATGCTCGTTCGGCTGCGGCACGCCGTTGATGCTCTCGACGACGAAATGCACCTGATGGATGTGGAACGAGTGGACCTCCTGGGTGTCGTTCTCGAGCGTCCACTCTTCGGTCGTGCCGGACTGAGCCACGATCTGCGGCGCAGCCGTCGGACTGTAGGCTTGGCCGTTGATGTAGAAACCGTTGGCGTCTTCGGTGAAGTGGATCAGGCGTTCTTGAGCCGGCGCGGGCATCATCGAGTGGTAGTACTGCGAATAGCGTAGCGACGCGACCTTCGCGACACGCTTGGTCGCGGTCGTCGTTGCGGTCGACGGGTTGGGCCAGCTGCTGTCGTTCTCGAGCACGCCCAGGGCGACTTCCGGATTGTTGTCGCCGGCCGGTCCCGACTGATAGCACTTCGAGATCAGCGCCGCCGGCGTCGTCCCGCCGGTCACCAAGAACTCCGCGCGCCCGGCCGGCGGGATCACGACGTCGCTCACCGGCAGCGTCGTCGGCGCGCCGGGGTAGGTGTTGATCGGGACGCCGTCCTGCGCGACGAGCTGGAGCTGCTGACCGTCGACCGCGATGTCGAAGTGCCGGTGGCCCGACGCGTTGAGCACGCGCAGCAATTCGGTCTCTCCCGGTTTGATGCCGATCGCGGCCATCGTCGCGCCGTTGATCATCGGCGTGGCGTCGGTTTCCGGCGCGCACGCATCGCCGCCGAGCGGCGACTCGTCGGCATCCTGCACGCCGCGGCGAGCGGCCGTCGAGCGCCGCAGCACCGACTCCTCGCCGGCCGCAAACGTCGAGCTGTTCGGCACGTCGCCCAGGATGATGACCCGTTCGCGCAGGCCGGCCGTCTGCGGCACGGCGTTGCCGATGCCCTCGACGATGATCACACCGGCCATGCCGTTGCCGACTTCCCACGATGAGAGGCCGTGCGGGTGGGCATGATACCAGTACATGCCCGGCGGTTGGTCGGGGTTGATCGCGACCGTGTAGTTCACGGCCGTGCCGGGTGCGGCGTTGGTGTCGATCACGTCGTCGCCCGGTGCGTTGGGCGACGACGTGAGCCCGTGGAAGTGCAGGTTCGAGTTCGAGACCACGCCCACGGCGCAATACTCCGGCAGCGAGTTGGTAAACGTCAGCTGGATCGTGTCGCCCGGATGCACGCGGATCGTCGGCGCGACTTCTTGGCCTTGCCAGAAGAACGCGGGCCGGCTGTTTGCGTCGAATTGGGCCGTCAGGCTCAGGGTGGCGACGCCGTTCACGCTATCGACTTCGGGGATCGTGTTGAGTGGTGCGGGTCCGCCGCCGGCCGGCGAGGCTGCCGCGGCGGCGGGCGGCGTCGTCGAACCGCCTCCGCCGCCGCAGGCGACGAGCCCGAGGGTGAGGACGGCGGCGGCAAACGGGAGAGCAACGTAACGCATGATTTCCTCAGTACGCGAACAACAGCGACGACGAGATGACGTGAAGCAGGTTTCCCTTGTAATCGCGCTCGCCGGTTTCGAACAGCGTCAAGCGCGTGTTGGCCGAGAGACGATAACCGGCCCCGCCGGTGATCGAACGCCCGAAGGTCACGCCGTTGACGGCGTCCCAGCGCGCGATCGCAAACGTGCGGTTGCCGAGTGTTTGCCGCACTTGCAGGAAGCCGCCGCTGGTCACGAGCGCATCGTGATAGACGTCGGCCGCGTTGTCGTTGCCGATCTGGTAGACGGCATCGACGTCGGTCCGCCCGTGCGACCAGCCGAGGCCGAACCCGTTGCGCCAAAAACGGTCGTCGATGTTGCTGAAGTACTGTGTGTTGTTGAACGCGTAGCCTTCGAGCGGACGCGTGCCGTCGTAGCGATAACTCGTGAGCCGGAGGTCGCCGAAATCGCGTTCGAGCGTGGCCATCGTGTCGAACCCGACCGGTGGCAATCCCGACTGCGCGTCGGCGCCTTTCAACACCGACAACGTGCCCGCGAGTTGACGCGCGGGGTTGCCGACTTCGAGCTCGACGCCCATCTTGGTGTCGAAGAACGTGAACGGATTTCCGCCGGCGTTCTGGCTCCAGATCGCATACGGTTGGGTCGTCTCGCGAAACGTCTCTGGATCGAGCGGCAGCGGCAGCGTGAACTGACCCGTGCGCACGAGCAGCGGCAGCCGGGCGCCGTCGGGCGTCAAGCGTTCGGCGAACCAGGCGTCGCGCACGATGCCCGGAAAGCCGCCGTCGACTGCGTACGGCTCGACCCAGTACGATGCGCGCGAACCGAGCGCGCCGCCCATCAGAAATTCGACCTCGTTGACGATCGTTTTGGGCAGCGGCCCCTTGACGTCGTCCGGATCGGCGGCCCCGGCACTGGCGTAGTCGACCTCGACCCGCATCGCAACCGGAAAGGCTGGCTTGGGCTTGATCCCGGGCAACCGGTATCCGTTGGCCAGGAACGTTTCGCCGAACGGCGTCAGGTGCGGCACGACCGTGTGGCAGGCTTGGCACGTCAGTCCGAACCGGTGGGCGAAGACCGGAATGGCCTGTGCGGGCCGCGGAGCCATCCCGGCCCACGCGCATGCTGCGATCCAGACAACCAGAAAACTCCGAAACATAGGTCTTCCTAAACTAAAACTTAGGTGAGCCAACTTAGGACTTCCTAATTCCCGGCTCCTGCCGGCGAGTCCCGGTTTTTCCCACGCAGGGACGCTCTGGTACCGGCTCCAAGGCTGGCTGCGATGATCCATCGCACGCGCGCGGCCGCCATTCGCGACCGGAAGGGGCGGCCGTTCGCGACGATCACCGCCTACGACGCCGCCTTCGGACGGGCCGCCGAAGCGGCCGGGATCGACCTGATCCTGGTCGGCGATTCGCTGGGCAACGTCGTGCTCGGCTATCCCTCGACCGTCTCGGTCACGCTCGAGGACATGGAACGCCACGGTGCCGCCGTCGTCCGCGGCACGCAACAAGCCCACATCTCGATCGACATGCCGTTCATGTCGTACGAGGCGTCGAACGAGGACGCGATCCGCAACGCCGGCCGGCTGATCCGCTGCGGGGCGCAATCGGTCAAGCTCGAGGGCGGGGTCGAGCGGGCCGAGCGGATCGCGGCGGTCGTCAACGCCGGCATCCCGGTGATCGCGCACATCGGCGTCGTGCCGCAGACGGCCGCGCTCGATCGCGGCTTCCGGCGCCGTAAGGATCGCGAGCGGCTGCTCGCCGATGCCGACGCGGTCGCCGCGGCCGGCGCCTTCGCGGTCGTGCTCGAGATGGTCGATCACGCGATCGCCCGCGAAATCACCGAACGGATCGCGATTCCCACGATCGGTATCGGGAGCGGCGGCGGCTGCGATGCGCAAATCCTCGTGCTCTACGATCTGCTCGGCTTTTCCGCGTTCATCCCGCCGTTTGCCAAGCCGTACGTGAACTTGTTCGACGTGGTGACCGCGGCGATGCGGCACTACGCCGGCGACGTCGCCGCCGGGCGCGATCCGTCCGACGGACCATCGGAGTGGAAGGGGTAGCGATGCTGCTGCTCGTTGCGGTCGTAGCCAATGCGTTCCTGAGCGCCTTCGCCGGTTCGTGGACGTGCACCCCGCACTTGCCGGGCGTGGTCGCGCCGCCGGAGTCGCACTGGAGCATCGCCGCCGCGCCGCAGGGCTCGTGGGCGGTCGTGCGCTGGTCGTCGCGCGGTGAGAGCGGCACCGCGTTCGTCGGCTATCTGGCGCCGGAACAGCAGTGGATCTACGAAGATTTCCACAGCGACGGCAGCTTCGCGACCAACACGTCGAGCGGGCCGCAGAACGGCACGTGGACGTGGAACGGAACGTTCACGTCGCCGCAACGCGCGCAGCACGGCGCGATTCAATGGCGGCGCGACAAACAGGGTTTCCGTCAGGGTTTCGGACGGATGCTCGGGACGTCGTTCCGCGAGACGAGCTCCGCGACGTGCCGTCCGGACGGCCGCTAGCGCGCGTGCGTCGCGAGATACGCGTCCATCACGTCGTCGAGGAAGAAACGGTCGTAGGCCGACATCGACGCGCCGTGCGGTAAGCCGCCGACGAAGTGAAACAAGTTGCAGTCCGGATCGATCCAGTCGTCGCCGCGGCCGAACGCCGCGTGGAATTTAACGCCGTTCGGGCTGCCGTGAACGAGCGTGCGTGCCGGCAACGCGACGCCGTCGCCGGCAAAGCGCCGCGTCGCGGCGTCATAGTCCCACTCGGGCAGCTCGGCCCACATGCGCTCGTACCGCGGCCAGAACTCTTCCTTGCGCACGACCAGCGCGGTATGACAATCGGAGAACACGCCGCGGCCGCTGGCGCGCCGTCCCGGCTCCGCGGTCTGTTTGAACACCAGCCGCCCTCCGGCGGCGAGCGCGAACACCACCGTGCCGGCGGCGATGTCGGCCGAGCGTAGCGGTTTCAAACCGCAATAGCGCTCGAAGAAATCGATCGTGCGCTGCAGGTCGCGGCTCGCATAGGTGAGGTGGCTGATGCGGCCGATCCGGAGCGGACCGGTATCGTGCATTGCGCCGTCGGGCAGCGTGCGCGGCGCCCAGAATTCGAACTGGTTGCCGTCGGCGTCGAGCCAGTAGATCGCCGTTCCGTCGTCGCCGTCGGCCGAGGTGCGAATCGGCTCGGAATGGACGACGCCGTGCGCGTCGAGGCGCCGCACGTGCTCGTCGAGGTCTTCCGGACGCACGAACACCGCGTGCCGCGGAAAGCCTTGCCCGAGCTCCTGCGGTGCCGGCAACGGTTCGCGCATCAAGAACAGGCCTTGATGGCAATGGCCGCCGTGCAAGAGCAGCTCGGGATGCGCGAACGCCTGAAACACGCCGCGCTGGATCGGCAAGCCCGAATCCGGCATCGTCGCGACGCCCATGATGCGTTCGTGGAAATCGATCGACCGCTGCAAGTCGTTCACCGGGATCGTGTAGTGGTCGATCCAGTAGATGCCGCCGGTCATAGGCGTACGCCTTGGCATGGCAGAACACTTGCCCCTTCCGGGGAGCAACGCCATGGACGTCATCGACGGCAAGACCCAGGTGACCAACGGGGATCTCTATTCGACCAAACCCGGGTCGCTCGCGGGGCGGTATCTGCGCGGGTTTTGGCAGCCGCTCGGGCGTTCGCAAGACGTCGAGATCGGCCACGCCTACACCAAGAAGATCATGGACGAGCTCGTCACGGTCTATCGCGGCGAGAACGGGCGCGTGCACGTGACCCAGTCGCACTGCCCGCATCGCGCGACGCTGCTCTCGACCGGTTGGGTCGAAGGCGACGCGCTGCGCTGTCACTATCACGGCTGGAAGTACGATGAGACCGGCCGGTGCGTCGAGCAGCCGGGCGAGGACCCGTCGTTCGCGCGCAAGATCTGCCTGCGCACGTATCCGGCGCAAGACTATTTGGGGCTCGTGTTCGCCTATCTCGGTGACGGCGCGGCGCCGCCGATCCGGCGCTTCCCCGATTTCGAGCAGCCCGGCGTGGTCGAGGTTCCGGCGCTGATCGAGTATTGGCCGTGCAACCTGTTCAACCGGCTCGACAACGCCGGCGATCCGGGGCACATCACCTACACGCACAAGGAGTCGCTGCGCCGCAGCACCGGCTTCGCGCTGGTTCCGCCCAACGGTTCCGTCGAGGAGACGGAATACGGCACCCGCGCGTTCGAAAAGCTGCCCGACGGCCGCGTGATCTACCCCGCGCACTTCCACATGCCGAACATCAATCAGGTCGGCGCGCGGGCGCAGTTCACCAATGCCGCCGGCGAGACCAAGTTCATCACCGGCGAGCGGCTGTTTTTCCGCGTTCCGGTCGACGACGAACACTGCATCAGCTACACGGTCGAACACTTCGCGCTGACCGGTGAGGACGCATCGGCGTTTTTGGCCCAGCGCGCGGCGCGCCAAGACCAGCGCGTGCCGGAGCTGCGGGCCCACAGCGAAGCGATTCTGCGCAACGAAACGCGCGTCGAAGACGCCGACCCGACCTTCACCACGCAGCAGATGTTCTGGATCGAGGACTACATGGTGCAGGTCGGCCAGCAGCCGATCTCCGACGAGCGCGTCGAACACCTCGGCCGCAGCGACGTCGGCGTGATCCTCATCCGCAAGCTCTGGAAGCGCGAGCTGCAAGCACTGGCGGACGGGCGGCCGCTGACGAACTGGGTCACCCCCAGCGGGCTGAACGCGATCGGGTTGAGCCGCGGCACGCAGTGACGCCCCTCCTCCGCTGTGCCGTCGCTGCGCTGGCAGCGGCCGCGCTCGCCACGCTCGCACCCGTGGCGCGTGCCGCCGATCCCTACGAGATCAACGTGATGGTCGGCATGACCGGCTACACGGCGTTCGTCGGGACCGAACAGTTGCAAGCGCTCAAAGCGCTCGAGGCCTACGTCAACCGGACCGGCGGCATCCGCGGCCGGCCGTTGTCGTTCGTCGTCGCCGACGATCAATCCAATCCGCGCGTTGCGGTGCAACTGGCGCAGAACCTGATCGCCAAACATGTGCCGCTGATCCTCGGCCCGTCGGGACCCGACGCCTGCGCGGCGATCACGCCGCTGGTCGCGCAGAACGGTCCGTTGCTCTATTGTCTCTCGCCGACGGCGCAGGCCCAGCCCGGCGGGTACGTGTTCCTCACCCAGTTCTCCGGCGATTCGGGGATGGCGGTCGACGTGCGCTACCTGCGCGAGCGCGGCTTGCACCGCGTTGCATTCATCGCGTCCACCGACGCCACCGGACAAGACGCCGAACGCGCGTTGAACGCGGTGCTGGCGCGTCCCGAGAACGCGACCGTGCAGATCGTGTCGCGCCAGCATTTCGCCCCCGGCGATCTGAACGTCGCGGCCCAAATGGCCGCGATCAAGGCCGCGAATCCCGACGCGATGATCGCCTGGTCGGCCGGAACGCCGGCCGGCACGCTCTTCCGCGGCATCCACGACAGCGGCGTCGCCGTGCCGACCGTGACCTCGGCGGCCAATCTCAACCCGCTGTTCTTCAAGCAGTACGGCCAGTTCGCGCCGCCGGAGCTCTATTTCAACGCGGTTCCCTATTACGGCGCCGACATCGTGACGAATCTACCGACGAAAGCCGCGCTGGCCACGTTGACGCGCGCGCTCGCCGCGGCCGGCGCGAAGCCGGATCAGATCGAGATCAGCGCGTGGGATCCGGCGATGGTGGTCGTCGACGCGTTGCGCAAGCTCGGCACCGGCGTCACGGCAGCCGAGTTGCGGACGTATCTGCTCGGCCTGCGCGGCTACGTCGGGGTCAACGGTCCCTACGATTTCATCCGCTTTCCGCAGCGCGGGCTGGGTGAGAATTCGGCCCTGATCGTGCGCTGGGATGTCAACCGCGGCACGGCCGTGGCGGTCAGCCGTTTCGGCGGCGAGCCGCTGACCGCGAAATGACCGTTTAGGTAATCGGGCCGCCCGCGACCAAACGCGCCAGCACGAACGCGACCGCCGCAGCAATGCCGCCGATCGCGACCGTTTCCAGCGCGGAACGAACGATCGACGCGCCGGTGAACCGGCCCTTGAGCCCGCCGAAGACGAGCAGCGCGACGAACGTGACGGCGACGGACCCCCACAACGCTTGCTGCGATTGCGGGATCAGCATGTAGGGCAAGAGCGGCAGCAACCCGCCGACGACGTACGAACCGCCGATGCGCGCTGCGCTGAGCGGCGCGCGGCGCGGATCCGGCTGATCCAAACCCAGCTCGAACTTCATCATGAAGTCGACCCAGCGTTTGCGATCCGACGTGATGTCGTCGGTGAGGTGCTTGAGCGCGTCGCCGGCGATCCCGTACGACGCGAAGATCGCTTCGATCTCGCGGCGCTCCTCGTCGGGAACGTCATGGGTCTCCGCGTACTCGCGCCGGCGCTCGTTCTCGTAATGGTCGACGTCCGACCGCGCTGCGAGGTAGCCGCCGAGCCCCATCGAGATACCCCCGGCTGCCAGCTCCGCGATGCCTGCGGTGACCACGATGTGCGAGGCTGCGATCGCGCCGCTGATGCCGGCTGCCAACGCGAACGGCACGGTGAGCCCGTCGGACATCCCGATGATGACGTCGCGAACCGTGTCGCTGGCGGCGAAGTGGTGTTCGTTGTGCGTGCGCCGCGGCGGGCGGCGGACCTTGGCGCGCGAGGCGACGGGCGGAAAATCGGCCACCTCGCTAGGTTGCCCGGGCCGGTTCGCGATCCTCTGCGCGGAATGCCGGATACATGCCGCATCTGATTGAAGCGGGAATTCCGCCCGCACCGGACATCGATTCGGTCGCACGACGCTACCGCGACTTCGAGCAGGCGCTGGACGCTGGGACGCCGTCCGCCTGGCTGCCGACGTTCCGCGAATGGGACGCGCTGCGGCGCGAGCTCGACACGTGGTCGTCGTTGACCTATTTGCGTTTCACGCAAGACACGCGCGACGAGCGCGCGCGGCGGGCACTCGATCACCGCGACGAGGTCGAGCCCACCTTGATCGGCCTCGACATCGCGCTCAAGCGCCGCTTCGTTACCAGCGGCGAGCGCCGGCAGCTCGAGCAGCCTCTGGGCGAACACGTCTTCCGGCTCTGGGAAGCGGATCTGGCGACGTTCGATCCGGCGGTTGAATCCGATCTCATCGTCGAGTCGAAGCTGGCCGCCGAGTACACGCAACTCTTAGCCGGCATCGCGGTCGAGTTCCGCGGCGAGACGCTCAACCTCCCGGCGCTCGGCCGTTTCGCGAGCGATCCCGACCGCAGCGTTCGTCATGCGGCTGCAACCGCGCGTTGGAACGCGCTCGGCGAACGCGCCGCCGACCTCGACCGGATCTTCGACCAACTCGTCCACGTGCGCGACGGCATCGCGCGCAAACTCGGCTTTAGCACGTTCACCGAGCTCGGTTACGCGCGGATGCGGCGCGTCGACTACGACCGCGCGATGGTCGAACGTTATCGTGACATGGTGGCCGCCGAGGTCGTCCCGCTCGCGCAGGCGATCGCCGACCGCGCTGCGCGCCGGCACGGCATCGGCCACCTCGCCCTGTGGGACGAACAGTTACTCGCTGCCGCTCCGGCCCCGCGTCCGCTCGGCGATGCGCGCTGGATCATGGATCGCACGATCGAAAGCTTCGCCGATCTGGATCCGCGGCTGGGCGAATTCGCGCGGTTGATGGATCGCAACGAGCTGACCGATCTCGTCGCCCGGGCCGGCAAAGCGGGCGGCGGCTACTGCACGAAGCTCATAACCTACGGTATGCCGTTCGTCTTCACCAACTTCAACGGCACCAAAGGCGACATCACGGTGCTGATGCACGAGCTCGGGCACGCGTTTCAAGGCTACAGCAGCCGCGACAAACCCGTGATCGACTACCTCTCGGCTACCTTGGAATCGGCCGAGGTGCACTCGATGAGCTTGGAATACCTCAGCTGGCCGTTCATGGAACGCTTCTTCGGCGACGGCGCGCAAACGTATCGCGAAGGCCATCTCGCCGAGGCGATGCTGTTCTTGCCGTACGGCGTGGCGGTCGACCATTTCCAGCACCTGATCTACGAGCGGCCCAACGCCACGCCGGCCGAACGCCACGTGATGTGGCAGGCGATGGAGCGGCGGTATCTGCCGTGGCGCAATTACGGCGATCTCGAGCGGCCTTCGCAGGGGGCGTTCTGGCAATCGCAATTGCACATCTATCGCGTGCCCTTCTACTACATCGACTACACGCTCGCGCTGTGCTGCGCGCTGCAGATGTGGGCGGCTTCGTACGAGGATCCGGCGGGGACGATGGCGCGTTATGTTGCGCTGTGCGCTCGCGGCGGGGAAGCGGCGTTTCGCGATCTCGTCGGCAGTGCTGGGCTTACGAGTCCGTTCGAGGCTGGGGCGTTGTCGCGGGTCGTTGCCCGGGCTCGGGACGTGCTCGGCCTTTGATGGGGATTGTGGCGAGGATGGGTGGGGCGGCGGACGTTGTTGCGCGGGGTAGGCCGGCGCGCACATCGTGTGCGCGCCGGCCTACCCTCGGGCTTGCTCTCGCCATCCTGGCTTCGCAAGCCCTCACAGTACCCCGCGCAACAACGTCCGCCGCCCCACCCATCAGGCATGTCTAGGGCGCGGGACCGTTTTTTAGGTCGACCGCGGTTACTTCACGGACCCAGCGTGCATCGCGTCTTTCCCACGGGACGATGAGGCGATAGGGGCCTTCTTTGGAGTCGAACGGCGTGCCGTCGCGCTGGTCCGCGATCAGGACGA
>Ga0181536_10005432_pt1 | contig 13092 bp, 12 predicted proteins | sample PEATcosm2014_Bin_41_FD_121105 | JGI IMG/M metagenome (GOLD analysis project Ga0181536, IMG submission 121105) | Peatland microbial communities from MTU Mesocosm Facility, Houghton, MI, USA - PEATcosm2014_Bin17_60_metaG | ecosystem: Environmental > Terrestrial > Soil > Wetlands > Peat | place...
CGATGTTGATGAAACCCAGGGTCGCATCCAGCAGGAATTGCATCTTGTCCGCCAAATGATTATCGAAATCGCTCAGCGAAACAATGTCCTCCCGTAACGTCGTTATCCTGGGCCTGAGTTCGGCCGGTAGCCAGCCGGCCGTGTTGGCCTCGATGAATGGCAATAACCGCGCGGCGCCAAGCTGACTCTCGCGAATGTGGGAGATCAGGTCGCCGATGCGGCCGAGTTCGGCCAGCGTGTCACGCAGGATCCGGTCCTCGATCTTGCGGCCCGCCCGGCCTTCGCCGGCCAGCGCGAAGACGCGATGCGAAATCGTGTCCAAATCGGCATGAATCTTCTCCTGGGCGTCGGCCTGACGGTCGACGATCGCGCCCAGCAATCCGATCAGGATGTGGGCGCCGGTGTCATGCCCCGCGGTCCATGCCGGAAGCCGTGCCACATAATCATCGAACACGAGGCTGGCCGCGAACCGTACCGTCAGCAGCCGTTCCGGTGACAAGACGAAACCGGCGGAGACCACGCGCGGGCCATCAGCGACGGTGACCATCGGCATGCTGAGATACAGCACGTTCTCGCGTAAGACGAGGCGGCTGGAGGCTTCGATCTCGCTCACCTCCGCCTGGGTTGGGACGTGGAGCCCGGTCGCTTCGGTGACCGCGCCTGCTTCAGCTTCGGTAGGGTCGCGCAGGTCGATCCAAATGGCGGAACGCAGGTCCGTGACGGGAGGGAGGCGAGAAACCAGGCCGGCCTCGCGAGTCAACGCGATCAGCATGCGATGGAGCCGCGTTGGCGGAAACGCGAGTCGGTTTGTGCCTGGGTTGAGGCGCCATTGATCACCGCGGTCGCGGAGTGCCCGGAGACCGCTGCGCAGCATTCACTTGCTTCGCCAGCGGTGAACCGTTCATCTCCGCTACCTCGGTGCTGCCTCGGGCGGCGCCTCCCACACAAGCGTCGCGAGTGATTCTCCGATCGAACCAGAACGTGACGCCGACGGGTGAGAGGGCCGCGTCGCATGCGCGTCAGTTCTTTGTTTTGTCCACCAACGCGTTCTTGGCGATCCACGGCATCATGCCACGCAGTTTCTCGCCGATTTCCTCGATCGGGTGCTCGGACAGCCGGCGGCGCATGGCCTTGAAGCTGGACTGGTTCACCTTGTTCTCCAGCATCCAGTCGCGCGCGAAACGGCCGGACTGGATGTCGGCCAGCACGCGCTTCATCTCGGCCCGGGTCTCGGCGGTGATGATGCGCGGACCGGACACGTATTCGCCGTATTCGGCCGTGTTGCTGATCGAGTAGTTCATGTTGGCGATGCCGCCTTCATAGATCAGGTCGACGATCAGCTTCACCTCGTGCAGGCACTCGAAATACGCCATTTCGGGGGCGTAACCGGCTTCCACCAGGGTCTCGTAGCCGGCTTTGATCAGTTCGACCAGGCCGCCGCACAGCACGACCTGTTCGCCGAACAGATCGGTCTCGCATTCTTCCTTGAAGGTCGTTTCGATGATGCCGGCGCGGCCGCCACCGATCGCCGAGGCGTAGGACAGCGCCACTTCCAGCGCGTTGCCGGAGGGGTTCTGCGACACCGCGACCAGGCAGGGCACGCCGCCGCCGCGCTGATACTCGCTGCGCACGGTGTGGCCGGGACCCTTGGGCGCGATCATGAACACGTCGATGTCGGGGCGGGGATCGAGCAGGTTGAAATGCACGTTCAGCCCATGCGCGAAGGCCAGCGCGGCGCCGGACTTCATGTTCGCGTTGAGTTTGTCGCGGTACAGATCGCCCTGGCCCTCATCCGGGGTGAGCACCATCACGACATCGGCCCATTTCGCGCAATCGGCCGGGTCCATCACCTTCAGCCCAGCGGTCTCGGCTTTCGCCACGCCGGTGGAGCCGGGACGCAGGCCGACGGCGAGGTTCTTCGCGCCGCTGTCCTTCAGATTGTTGGCATGGGCGTGGCCCTGGCTGCCATAGCCGATGATGGCGACGTTTTTCCCCTTGATCAGGTTAACGTCGGCGTCGCGATCATAATAGACGCGCATGGTTTCGTTCCTTTTCAGCGGTCGGAGTGAAGCGTGGAAATCGTGCGGGCGCCGCGCGCCAGGGCGGCGACGCCGGTGCGGGAGACCTCGGCGAGACCCAGATCGCGCATGAGGTCGATGAAGGCGTCAAGTTTTTCCGACGCCCCGGTGATCTCGAAGACAAAACTGCCAGTGGTGGTATCGACGACCCGCGCCCGGAACGTTTCGGCGATGCGCAGTGCCTCGACGCGCTTCTCGCCGGTGCCGATGACCTTCACCAGCGCCATCTCGCGCGCGATGTGCGGCCCTTCCTCGGTCAGATCGGAGACCTGATGCACCTGCACCAGCCGGTCGAGCTGCGCCTTGATCTGGGTGATGACCATGGCGGTGCCGGAGGTGACGACGTTGATGCGCGACAGCGCGCCCTCGGCCTCGACCGGAGCGACGGTCAGGCTGTCGATGTTATAGCCGCGGCCCGTGAACAGGCCGATGACACGGGCCAGCGTGCCGGCTTCGTTGTCGACGAGAACCGAGATCGTGGCGGTGCGCGTGGTGGTATCCTGGTAGCCGGACATGGGTTCAATCCGTCTTCTGTATCGTCATGGCCGGGCCCTCTTCGCTCGTCATGGCCGGGCTTGACCCGGCCATCTATCGCGGCACCGTGCGGCGCGAGATGGCCGGGTCAAGCCCGGCCATGACGAATTGGCATATATGCTCTCAGACCAGAACGAGGCCCTGATCGGTGATGGCGGCGGCGTCGGTCTCGGATCCGACGCCGAGGATCATTTCATTATGCGCGGCGCCGCTCGGGATCATCGGGAAGCAGTTTTCCTTGGGATCGACGGCGATATCGGCGATGACGGCGGTGTCGCTGGCCAGCATCTCGTGGATCACGGCGTCCAGCTCATCGACACTCTTCGCGCGCAGCCCCTTGGCATGGAACGCGTCCGCCAGTTTGACGAAATCCGGCAGCGCGGCGGAGTAGCTTTCGGAATACCGCCCGCCATGCAGCAACTCCTGCCACTGGCGCACCATTCCCATATACTCGTTGTTGAGGATGAACACTTTCACCGGCAGGCGATATTGCGCCAGCGTCCCCATTTCCTGGATGTTCATCAACACCGAGGCCTCGCCGGCGATGTCGATGACCAGAGCGTCGGGATGCGCGATCTGCACCCCCATCGCGGCGGGTAGTCCGTAACCCATCGTACCAAGCCCACCGGAGGTCATCCAGTGGTTGGGCCGGTCGAAATGGAAGTATTGCGCGGCCCACATCTGGTGCTGGCCGACCTCGGTGGTGATGAAGATGTCCTGCTTGATCGCGCGGGTGATCTCATACAGCCGCTGGATCGCGTATTGCGGCCGGATGATCGCGCCCGGCGTCATGTCCTGCGTGTAGGCGAGGCATTTCTTCTCGCGCCATTCGTCGATCTGGCGCCACCAGGTGGTCAGCGCGGGTGCGTCGACCGGCGTCGTGTCGGCCTTCCACGCGGCGAGCAACGCGTCGATCCCCTTGCCGGCATCGGAGACGATCGCGACGTCGACCGGAACGTTCTTGTTGAGCGACGACGGATCGATGTCGATATGGATTTTCCGCGACCCCTGGCTGAACGCGTTCAGCCGGCCGGTAACGCGGTCGTCGAACCGCGCGCCGATCGCCAGCATGACGTCGCAGCCATGCATCGCGAGGTTCGCCTCGTACGTGCCGTGCATCCCCAGCATGCCGAGGAACCGCGGATCCGAAGCGGGACAGGAGCCGAGCCCCATCAGCGTGTTGGTCACCGGGAAACCGGTGGCGGCGATCAGCCTGCGCAGACTCTCGGACGCATGCGGGCCGGAATTGATGACCCCGCCGCCGGCGTAAATAACTGGCCGCTTCGCCTGTTTCAGCATTGCCGCGGCACGGCGGATTTGCGCCGGGTCGGGCTCGGTGCGCGGGCGGTAGCTCGGGTGCTGATCCGGCGCTTCGGTGTACGGCGCGGGGTTAATGAGAATATCCTTCGGCAGGTCGATCACCACCGGACCGGGCCGGCCGGTGCGGGCGACATAAAACGCCTCATGCACCACGCGGGCGAGGTCCTCGGACCGCTTCACCAGGTAGTTATGCTTGGTCGCGGGTCGTGTGATGCCGGTGGTGTCGGCCTCCTGGAACGCGTCGTTGCCGATCAGGTGCGTCGGCACCTGGCCGGTCAGGCAGACCACCGGAATACTGTCCATCAGCGCATCGGCCAGCCCAGTGACCGCGTTGGTCGCTCCCGGCCCGGAGGTGACCAGCACGACGCCGACCTTGCCGGTGGAACGGGCGTACCCCTCGGCGGCATGCACCGCGCCGCCTTCCTGGCGGACCAGGATGTGCCGGATCGCGTTCTGGTTGAAGATCGCGTCGTAGATGGGCAGGACGGCGCCGCCGGGATAGCCGAAAATGACTTCGACGCCCTGGTCCTTCAGGGCGCGAAGCAGGATTTCGGCTCCTGGCTGACGGTCGGCGGTCGACATCGGATTGGCTCCTCGGCGGGTTGGAAGACTGGGACGGGTTGGAAGACTGGGACGGGTTGGAAGACTGGGACAGGTTGCCAGGCTGAGACGGGTCGGCGGGTTGGGACGGATCGGCGGGCTGGGACGCTTCGGCACCCGTCAGAATGGGCGCGCACTGGAGGCATTTCGGCGGACCGGGCGGTGTTTCGCCAGGCCGGGGGATTTCGCGAAGCGGGGTGGATAGGCCGGATGCCGCGGTGCGTCAATCCCGGCCCTGAATAAACGCCAAGATTCTTTCCAATAATCTTTCCGATAATTGCGCATCATCGGTAAATCGCGCTGCGATTATTTCTGAGGCTGCGGGAACGGCGAGAACGTGGTGCCGGAACCACGTCGCCTGACGTTTGGTATACTGGCCGGTGACCAACTCGGTGCGCCGCCCGGCTTCCTCCAGCGAGATTGTGCCGCGCAGATGCGCGGCAATTTCCGGCACGCCATGCGCCCGCATCGCCGGCAGCGCGGGGTCGAGGTCCAGTGCCAGCAGCGCGCGCACTTCCGCGATCGCGCCCGCCCGCAGCATCGCCGCGAAACGCGTGGCGATCGCCCGTCGCAGTGCCTCACGCGGCGGGTCGAGGCGAACGGCGAAGAACCGCCACGGTGCCGGCGGCAAGGTCCGGTTCTGCCAGGCGGCGAGGCCCATGCCGGTGCCGCGCCAGACCTCCCACGCCCGGGCGATGCGCTGGCTGTCGTTGGGCTTGATCCGCGCGGCGGTGGCGGGGTCGACCTTGGCGAGGCCGGCATGCAGCGCCTCGGGGCCGAGTTCGGCCAGAAGACGCCTGGCCTCGGCGCGCGCTTCGGCGCCCGGATCGGGCACATCCGCCAACCCCTGGGTCAGCGCGGCGAAATACAGGCCGGTCCCGCCAGTCAGGATCGGCACGCGTCCCGCGGTTCGGGCCGCCTCCATCGCTTCCAGCGCCGCGGTGCGCCACCAGGCGGCGTTGCCGGCTTCGGCGGCGGGGCGGATGCCATACAGGGCGTGCGGGACGCGGGCTTCATCCTCCGGCGATGGCCGCGCGGTCAGCACGCGCAACTCGCGGTACACCTGCATCGAGTCAGCATTGACGATGGTGCCGCCGATGCGTTCGGCGATGTCGAGCGCCAGGGCGGATTTGCCGCTGGCGGTTGGGCCGGCGACGATCAGAGCGGGGGGCGGGGGGTCAGGCGAGGGCACCGGGGGTCACGTTCGGCCGCCAACTCCGGGCCGCCATCGAGGCTATGGGCATGACACGGACGGTTACGTAGGCCGACCCATCAAGGCGCGCACCGAAATGTCCTCGTCGATGTCTGGCCAGTGGATGCCGTGGCCGCGCCCGACGGGCTCCCAGTTCCGGCGTTCCGCCGCGGTCGCGTCGCGCAAACGAGGGAACCAGGCCAGCGGCACCGACAGTTCGCGTCCGTCCGAAAGCACGATCCGCGGCGCCGAGTCCGACACCTCGACATCGATCGCCGTCGGGTCTGGGTCAACGTTGATCGGCGACGGCCTACCCGCGGTGATGCTCATCCTATTGCCTCCGAAATAGATCGCGGGGCTCGATAACCAGCCCGCGCAGCCGATTCAACTCGTGTGCTCGAAACCCGTCTGAGTGCGCCAGTTCCACCGGGTCGAGCCAGTACTTGGCGGCCTTGCTGCCATGCGCGACGTGGACATGCGGAGGCTCGCCCGGTTCGAGACTATAGAAGAAGAATCTGAAATCCAAAACACGAAGGATCGTCGGCACGGTCAGCCTGGCCTTGCCGCCCCGCTGCTTCGGGATAAACACCGCAAGAATTCATCTGGGAGGAACAGAGGGACAGAGGACCAGAGAAGCGAGATGCGGTCGCGGACCGTTCGAACGGTCCCGCGATACGAGGCAGCTTGTTCGATTCGCACCTGAAGAAAACCGCGGGAAAACGTCCACAGGACCCTTGAGTTATGGCTCGACGCTGCGTGGCGGTTGCCTGGGGCGCGGTCCTCGCTTCGGCCGATTGCCCAGGCTCTCTTGGCGCGAACCGGGTCGGACACTCGGGTCTGTGGCCGACAGGGTCTGTGGCCGACATTGCAGCCAACTCGAATAATATGTATAACATGAGCTATTCATACAAAGAGCGCGGCGATCCGGGTCACCACGGCGGAATTCATCAAGCACTACGGCACCCTCGCGGATCGGGCGTTAATTGAGCCGGTGACCATCACCAAGAACGGCCGCGACCGTCTGGTTGTTCTCTCTGTCGAAGAATACGAACGGCTCGTGCGCCGGGATCGGCGGGTCCTTAGGGCGGGCGAGCTAACCGAGGAGGAGATCGCGCTCATCGCCCAGGCCGAAGTTCCGGCCGAGTTCGCGCATCTGGATGAAGAGCTCAAAGACTGGCATCCTTGAGCTGGCCGGCGCCGCGGCCCGGCCTCGTCATCCGGCATTCGTATCTCTGGAGCAGCGAAGCCCAGACCGGCCAGGAAGAGGGGCGGAAGGATCGCCCCTGCGCCGTGGTCGTCGCCTTTCGGGATGACGGTGGCCGGACGCGTGTCTATGCGCTGCCGATCACGCGCCCCCCGCCTGCCGCCGGCGAGGACGCCATCGAGGTTCCGGCCGTGGTCAAATCCCGGCTCGGCCTGGATGGCGAGCGGTCGTGGATCGTGGTGACCGAGGCCAACGTGTTCGCCTGGCCCGGTCCGGATCTCCGGTTTGTGCCGGGGAAGGGCCCCGAGAGTTCGGCCTACGGTTTTCTGCCGCCCGGATTGTTCCGCGTCGTTCGCGACCGGTTTCTCGCGACTGACCGTAAGAACAAGGCTTCGCTGGTGGCGCGCACTGAATAGTGTCGTCAGATCGTGGAACGCCGGTGGATCGCGCGGCCGCGGCCGGATCGATCGCCCGCTTGACCCAGGTCAACGACAAAACGGCCACACCAGCCTACGGAAACCGCCTCGGCCACGGAACCGCCTGACGTGGCGGCTTCGCGCCAGTCACAAAAACCACGAGGAAAGCCATGCCACGATTGCAAAGAACCTCGGTCGCCCTGCTCGCCGGCGTCGCGACGCTCTGCGTGCAGGCCGCGGTGGCCGCTCCCGCCACCCCTGGCGCCGTCCCCACCGAAAAGACCACCATTGAGATCTGGTGGCACGAATACGGCCCGATGACCGCCTACATCAAGCAACTGATCGAGGACTACAAAACAGTTCAGCCCAACGTGACGGTCAATGCCACCGTCACCTCGTCGGCCGACATCAATCAGAAGATCAGCGTCGCCCTCGCCACCGGCACGGGTCCCGACATCATGGACAACGACGCGTCCTTCTACTCGCTCTACTACAGCAAGGGCGTGCTGGAGCCGTTGAATCTCGCGGTCTTTGGCGCCACGAGCTACCCGGACTTCATCGCCAGATACACCCCGGGCGGTCTCGATGCCGCGACCTTCGACGGGAAAGTCTATGCCCTGCCGTATCAGGGCAATTCCATGAGCCTGTTCATCAACAACAAGGAGTTTCGCGCCGCCGGCCTGGACCCGAAGAAGGATGCGCCCAGGACGTGGGATGACGTGATGAAGCTGGGGCCAAAGCTGAAGATCGTGCAGGGCAATCGCACCGTGCAGAAAGCGTTCGATTTTCCCTATCACAGCAATCGCTGGGAGGTGCAGGATTTCCAGCCGCTCACGGAACAATTCGGCGGCAAGCTGTTGAGTGACGACGGCAAGACCGCTTACCTCAACAGTCCGGAGGCCGTGAAGGCGCTGACGCTGTGGCGTGAAGTCACCAAGGCGGCGGGTGATCCCAGAACGACGATGAACACCTCCAGCAACCCCAATCAGGACTTCGTCGACGGCCGTACCGCGATGTATATCACCGGTCCCTGGGCAACCCCGCAGGTCCTGCAGTCGCCCGTTGGTAACGATTTCACGGTCGTGTCGCTGCCGCAGGTCGATCCCGCCAAACCGCACACCTTGGTCTACGGCTGGATGTGGGGCGTGAACAAGGCCAAGCCCGAGGCGGAGAAGGCGGCGGCGTGGGACTTCATCAGGTTCATGCTCGCCAAACCCGAAGTGTGGCTGGACAAGGTTGGTTTCGTGCAACCCGTCAAAGGGGTCGAGCAAAGCTCGGTCGCCAAGGCGTTCCCGTACTTTGATGTCCACATGAAGGATGTCTCAACCGGATCGTGGTACATCCGCTCCGAGTTCACCAACGAGATCACCCAGGCGCTTGGACGCGCCATCGAGCGGGTGGTGTATGATGGCGCCGATCCGAAGGCGTCGCTCGATCAGGCGCAAGCCGAGGTGGAGCGCGTTCTCAACAAGAAGTAGCGGACCGCAGCGGGAGGCGCGTGCGCTCCGCCTCCCGATCCGGTGGTTCGGCGTAACCGCCGGAGCCGGCGGCAATCGCGCAACGAATGAACGAGGAGCCTTACGTGTCGTCGGCTGTTCACGCGCAACCCTTCACAGTCAGGCGGCGGCTTCGCGTGGGGCTGGCCACGAAACAGGCCGCGTTCGGCTATATGATTCTGTTGCCGACGCTCGCCATCCTCCTGATCTTCCGCTTCCTGCCGATGCTCGAGGCGTTCGTGATCAGCTTCAGCCAGTACGATCTGATCCACCCGCCGCGATTTATCGGGTTCGCCAACTTCGTGGACCTGGTCCATGATCCGCTGTTTCGGAACTCCGCGCGGGTGTCGCTGATCTATGTGGTGTTCAGCGTGCTGCCGGTTTGGCCGCTGTCCCTGGCCCTCGCGGTCTTGTTCAACCGAAGTCTGTTTCTCAAGGACCTGCTGCGCTCGTCCGTCTTCATGCCGGTCGTGATGCCGGCCGTGGTGATGGCCGTCGTGTGGACCTTCATGTACCAGCAGGATGGCGTGCTTAACACGATTCTGGGCTGGGTTGGCATCGATCCCATTCCCTGGCTGCGCAGCAGTTCGACCGCGCTGCCGGCCGTCATCCTGATCGGCATCTGGCGCGCGACGCCGTATTACATGGTGATCTTTCTCGCCGGCCTGCAGGCGATCCCCAACGAATACTATGAGGCCGCGGAAATCGACGGTGCCAGCCGTTGGGCGGTGTTTCGGGATATCACGCTGCCATTGCTCAAGCCGACCACGTTGCTGGTCATGGTGATGACGGTGATCGTGGCGATGAAGGTGTTCGCCGTGCCGATGATCATGACCGGCGGCGGGCCGTCGGATTCCACGCGGGTGCTGCCGCTGTTCATCTACCAGACGGCCTTCGAGTTCTTCGATATGGGGCGCGCCGCCGCGATGAGCGTCTTCCTGTTCGTCGCCGTCATGCTGTTTTCCGTCGCGCAGATCCGCATCTTCACGCGGGGTGAGGACTGAGATGCGGAACCTCGCGGCCAGGGTCGTGATCCCGCCCACCCCCGAGAGCACGCCGGCGGAAAACTTCATCCGCGGGGCCGTTCGCCATCGCGGAGAAATCCTGATTTATGCGCTGGTGCTCGTGGCGGTGGCGATTTCGTTGCTTCCTTATTACTGGATGGTCTCGTCGTCGCTCCGGACCATGGAGAACATGTTCCGAGTACCGATCCAATGGATCCCCAACCCGGTCAACTGGCGATCTTACGTCCTGGCGTGGAACGCCCAGAACTTCCCGCGCTACTTCTTCAACAGCTTCGTGGTCGCGGTGGCCATCACTCTGGGCAATCTGCTGCTGTGCTCGCTCGCCGGCTATAGCCTGGCGAAGTTCCATTATTTCGGACGCGGACTGCTGTTCATTCTGATCCTGAGCACCATGATGCTGCCGCTGGAAGTCACCATGGTGCCGCTGTTCCTGATCATCAAGCGTCTCGACTGGGCCAACAGCTACCAGGGCCTGATCGTGCCCTTCCTGGTTGACGGCTTCGGCGTTTTCCTGATGCGCCAATACATGCTTGGGATCCCCAAGGATCTAATCGATTCGGCACGGATCGACGGTGCGTCGGAATTAAAAATCTACTGGCAGATCGTGCTGCCCTTGTGCAAGCCGGCGCTCGTCGCGCTGGGCGTGTTCATGTTCCGCGAGGCCTGGGACATGTACATCTGGCCGCTGATCATCGTCAGCAAGGATTCGTTGCGCACCCTGCCGCTGGCGATTTCGCTGTTCATGAGCAGTTACGGCACCGCCTGGGACCAGTTGATGGCGATCGCGGTGCTCGGCACGCTGCCGATGATCATTCTGTTCTTCTTCCTGCAGCGCGCCTTCATCCAGGGCATCGCCGTCAGCGGCCTGAAGGAATGAGCATGTCCCCGATGATGCGCGCGGTCGTGATCGCCCGCTATGGCGGGGTGCTTGAAGCCACCTGTTGCCCGATCCCGCGACCCGGCCCAGGGGAGGTGCTCGTTCAGGTGCGCGCCAGCGGCCTTTGCGGCACGGATCTGCATCTGCTTTCGGGCCGCCAGCCGCTGGGCGCGCTGCCGCGGATCGTCGGCCATGAACTCGCCGGCGAGGTGATGGCGTTGGGGGACGGCGTCACGCGTTGGCGGCCAGGGGATCGCGTGACGGCTTCCATCGATGTCAGCTGTGGCCGCTGCCGGCATTGCCTGACCGGCGAGACGCAGCGCTGCCGCGCGATGAGCCGGATCGGTTTCGAAAGAGACGGCGGCCACGCCGATTATGTCGCGGTGCCCGCGGCGAACCTGGTCGCGGTGCCGGCGGAAATTTCCTATGAGGCGGCGGCGATCCTGCCGGACGCCGTCGCCTGTATGTACCATAGCCTGGTGCATCAGGGCGGAGTGGGGCTCGGGCAGCACGTGCTGATCCTTGGCGTGGGCGGGCTCGGCATTCACGGCGTGCAGATCGCCCGGAGCGCCGGCGCGGATGTGCTGGTGACCAGCCGGCGGCCGGAACGGCGCGCGATGGCGGAACGCCATGGCGCCGTCGCGATCGACCCCACGACTCAGCCGCTGGAACCCGAGGCGGCGAGGTTCACCCTGGGCGAAGGCTTCGATCTGGTCGTCGACAACATCGGCACGCGGGACAGCGTCCGTCAGGGCCTGTCGGTGCTGCGGCCGGGCGGCAAGCTGTTGGTCGTGGGCTACCTCGACGATACGTTCGAGATCCCCTCCATGCGATTCTTCAGGACCGAGCAGCAGATCATCGGCTGTCGCGGCAGCACGAAACAGGATTTGGCCGACGTCGTGCGATTGGTGCGGACCGGGCGGATCACGCCGGTCATTGGCGCTCGTTACCCGCTCGAACAGATCCAGCAGGCCGCCGCGCGCCTCGAGTCAGGCGACCTCGTGGGGCGCATCGTGCTGACGCGATCGCACGATGCGGTACCGTAACATGTGGCCCAATCAGGAGACTGCCATGTCGACAACTCTCGCGGCCCCGATGCGAAGCCAGACCGTTCCGGACCAGATGCGCGCCCTGGTGCTCACGTCGCCCGGCGCGTTCGAGATCCAAACCGTGCCGGTGCCCCGGCCCGGCGCGGGGGAGGTGCTGTGCAAGGTGGGAGGCGTGGCGATCTGCGGCAGCGATCCGGAAGTCATTCGCGGCGACCTCGCCGGGACGTGGCCGCCGGCCTATCCGTTCACCCCGGGTCATGAGTGGTCGGGCGAAGTCGTCGCCATCGGCCCGGGTGTCGTTGACCTTGAACCCGGCGATCGCGTGGCGGGTCAGGCGCATTGCGGTTGCGGCACCTGCGCCAACTGCATGGAGGGGCGCTACACGATCTGTGAGAATTACGGCCGGCCGGAGTCCGGCCATCGCCACTACGGCTTCATCACGAACGGGGCCTACGCGCAGTACGCGGTGTACTCGATCAAGAGCGTGAACCGGATGCCGGCCGGGATCACCTTCCGCGAGGGGGCGCTCGTCGATACCGCCGGCGTCGTCCTGCACGGCCTTGAATTGTCAGGCGTGACACCGGGCGGCACGGTGGCGGTGATTGGGCCCGGTCCGATCGGCCTGATCGCGATGCGCATGGCACGCCTGCTGGGAGCGGCGCGGGTGATCGCGGTTGGGCGCGGCGCGCGGCTGGAGGCGGCTCGCGAGTCCGGCGCCGATACCTTGGTGAACTTCGAGACCGCGGAGCCGGTCCAGGCCATCAGGGATGCCACGAACGGGCGCGGCGTCGACGAAGCCGTCGAATGTTCCGGTGCCGCCGGAACGTTCCGGCAATGCGTGCAAATGGTGCGCAAAGGCGGCCGGGTCGTGCTGGTCGGCGTGCCGCCGGATCGCGTGGTGGAGCCGTTGCCGTTCAAATACATCGTGCACAACGAAATCGCCATCTTCGGCTCGCGCGCCAATCCGAATGTCTCGCGCAAGTTGATCAACCTGATCGCCGCGAAGCAACTGCGAGTCGACGATCTGATCACGCATCGCTTCCCGTTGGAGGACTTCGCGACGGCGCTCGATACCTTCGTCAAACGCCGCGGTGGCGCGATCAAGGTCGTGGTCGAGCCGAACTAATGCCGGTCCCGGTCCGTTTTGTACCCGGAACCATGAACGAGGGCGTGGAGTAATACCAACCCGCTGAAAGTGTGACTCTCACCCCATCACGTCATGGCCCTCCCCCGACTCGTTCGGGGGATCGTCCGGGCCACCTATCGCCGCACCGTGCTTGAACAGGTGGCCCGGACGAGCC
>Ga0181536_10005434_pt1 | contig 13089 bp, 10 predicted proteins | sample PEATcosm2014_Bin_41_FD_121105 | JGI IMG/M metagenome (GOLD analysis project Ga0181536, IMG submission 121105) | Peatland microbial communities from MTU Mesocosm Facility, Houghton, MI, USA - PEATcosm2014_Bin17_60_metaG | ecosystem: Environmental > Terrestrial > Soil > Wetlands > Peat | place...
AGGGTCCGGCTGTTCGCCGGTTAAAGCGGTACGCGAGCTGGGTTCAGAACGTCGTGAGACAGTTCGGTCCTTATCCACTGTGGGCGCAGGAAACTTGAGGGGTTCCAACCCTAGTACGAGAGGACCGGGTTGGACGCACTTCTGGTGTGGCAGTTGTCCCGTCAGGGGCATCGCTGCGTAGCCATGTGCGGACGAGATAAGCGCTGAAAGCATCTAAGTGCCAAGCTCCTCCCAAGATATTGTTTCCCGGACCGCAAGGTCCCTAAAGACCCCAGGAAGACTACCTGGTTGATAGGTTAGGCGTGTAAGCGGAGCAATCCGTTCAGCGGACTAATACTAATCGGTCGTGAGGCTTGATCGCTTCTTCCCTCCCCGCCGCCTGGCGGGGAAGCGGGGGCGATTTTAACTCGCGAATGTAATTCCCTGGTTGTCGCCTGTGTGCAGTTTTCAGAGAACACGCTCTTTCATACGATTTTTTGGTGGCCATAAAGCTGCGGCCCGACCCGTTCCCATTCCGAACACGGCCGTCAAACGCAGCCTTGCCGATGGTAGTAGTTGTATAGCTTCTGCGAGAGTAGGTTGCCGCCAGATTCTTCCCCGGCCGAAACGAAGGTTTCGGCCTTTTTTTGTGCTTGCCCGTCCTTGCAGTTGAACTTAAACCTCAAGCACCATGCAAGCCGCTTGTTTGTTCCTCCCCTTCCAACGATCCGGGACCTGGCCAGCCGCCCTTGGATTTGCCGGTGTCGTGCGCCCGCCCGCCGGTGCTCGACCTGTCTTGAGGGCGCTTCTTTGGGTTGCGCCGTGGGCGGCTTGGGAAGCCGTGGTCGCCGCGGCTCCCGGCAACTCGCCTCGAGACTGGCGCCCGGCGCCGGATGAGGTCTATCTGCAAGAGGTCGGCCGGAAGGTCCCCGCCACGCAACCGCTGACGAGTGTCGCATGTCACGACGGGCGGGTGTTTGCCGGTTGCGAGGCGGGGTTGCTGGAGTTGAAGGGCGAATCGCTAGTCGCGGTTGGAGACCTCCGGGCGCCCGTCGAGCGGTTGGTGGAGGCGCAAGGCAGCCTGTGGGTGCTGGCTCATGACCGGGTGAGCCGCTTGCGCGGCGAGCGGTGGGAGAAGATTTCAGAAAAGCCGATGACCGACCTGTGCGAGCACCTCGGGGAGGTCGTGGCCGCGCAGGGCAGGCGGCTATGGCGGCTGCATGGGGAGGGGTTCGAGCCGTTCCCCGCGCCGGAAGCTCCCTTGCCGATCCTCCGGCTCCTTTCATTCAACGAGACGCTCTACCTGGTGGGGGCGGGACAGGTCACGCTGCTCGGCAACCCGGTCGCGGGCGGGCAGGACGAGGCCGGGCGCTACCCGCCGCGGGCCTGGGACTGGGGCGAGCCCCCTTCCCCGCGCACGCGCGACGCGCTCAGCCTGGGGTCCCGTCTTTTTCTGGCCACCGACCGCGGGCTAGGAGTGCTGCGGGGCATGTTGATGTCCGCGCTGCGGGGCGAGCAAGGGTTGTGTTACGAGGACACGACCTGCCTGGGGCGAGGCTTCACCAACGACCTCTGGATCGGCACAACGCGGGGCGCTATTCGGATGGTTGGCGGCCAATTCCAATACTTCGCCGGGCAGCGGTGGCTGCCCGATGACCGTGTGTCGGCGATCGCCGCCGGTGAACGGGCGGTGTACCTGGCGACCGCCGGCGGCCTGGGGGTCATTGAATACGAACCCTACACCCTGTTGAAAAAGGCGGCCTATTACGAGCGCCACCTGGAAGAATGGGGACAGAAACGCCTGGGCCTGACGCATAAACTCGAGTGGGACGACGGCCTCGGCCAATACGTGCGCGAGGCGAGCGACAACGACGGCGGCTACAGCGGCAATTACCTGGCGGCGGAGTCCTGCCGCTATGCCGTAACCCGGGAAGCCCGCGCCCGGCAGGAGGCCGTCAACACCTTCAAAACCATGCGGTGGCTTGAGGCGATTACCGGCATCCCCGGCCTTCCCGCTCGAGCTATCTGGGTCAAGGGCGAGCGCGGCCACAAATCCGAGGCTACCTCCGGCGGGTATCCCGCCAAGTGGAACCAGGCCGCCGATCCGCGCTTCGAGTGGAAGGGTGACACGTCGAGCGACGAAATCTGCTCCCACTTCCACTCCGTGTCGCTCTTCCTGGACCTGGCGGCCCAGGGAGAGGAGAGGGCAGAGGCCAGGAAGCATCTCGTCCGCATCGCCAGCCATCTCATCGATCACCGCTGGCAACTCATCGATGTCGGCGGAAAACCCACCCGCTGGGGCCGATGGGACCCGCCCTACTTCAACACGGAAGAGGGCCGGGCCGACCGCGGCTTGCAGAGCGTGGAGATACTGTCGTTCATGAAGTGCGCCGCGACCCTCACCGGCGAAACCAAATTCAACGACGCTTACCAGAACCTGGTCGCGCTGGGTTATCCCGCCTACACGGTCCGCCTCAGCACCACTTTCCCCCTGGAGGACGTTGCCCATTTCGACAGCGAACTGGCCTTCTGGGCGTATCCCAACTTGTTGCGGTTCGAAAAGGACCCGGCGCTCCACTCGACCTACCGCCGGAGCCTTGAACGAACATGGGAGCTGTTGCGCATCGAGCACGTCCCCTGGTTCAACTTCGTCTATGGCGCCTTGACGGGCAACGAGTGCGAGGCGCAACCCGCCATCGCGCACTTGCGCGAATGGCCTCTGGACCTGGTCGTCTATTCCTACCAGAACTCGCACCGAGCGGATTTGAAGACCCCCGCCGGCTATGAAGCCCGCAAAGGCGGCACGCGCGCCTTTTCCCCGCGCGAGACCGAGCCGATGCGCTGGGACCACTGGACAATGGAAGCCGACGGCGGGACGGGCGGACGCGATGTCGTGGAACCCTCCGCCTGGCTCATGGCGTATTGGATGGGCCGCTACTACGGCTTCATCGGAGCCCCTGCCACCGCCGACCCGGCCTTGCTCACGGTGGGCCCCAGCGCCCAACCTTCCCACGGCGCCAAGCCATACGACGGACCGGCAAGGCCGGAGAGTTTTTGATTGGTTGTTCTCAGAAGTCCCGGGAGCTTGCAAGCCGCCGCCGGCTTCAACCCCGCCGCTCAGGGCCTCAACTCCTGGCACTTGCAAAAGGCGGAGTGATGTGGAATATTACCCCCTATGATTATGAAATACACAAATGCGGCAATACTGGCGGGGACCATGGTTTGGCTGGCTGGGTGCGCGTCCGCCTCGAGGGTAGTCGTGGCCGAACCCGTTGGGCCCGCTCCGACGGGGGTTTCACAAGGCAAAGGCGACGGGTCGCTGGCGATCTATTCGGCGCGGGCATTGGCAGACGTCGACGCGAACATGGCCGAGTGGCGCTGGAACAATGACTTCGGGAAGAACGAGTTCCTGTATGAACCGGCTCATTCCGACTACACCATCTACACCCAGAACGGCGAGGTGTTCAGGCACGTGCGCAACGCCCGCGACCAGAACGACGGCAGGCCGACACTGGTGATGCTCCCGGCCGGCTCCTACCAAGTCGAGGCGCAGGCGATCGACTGCAATTCGGACAGGGTCAAGGCGCTCATGACGGTGGTGATTAAACCAAGTGAAACGACTCTGGTCCACCTGCAGGGCGGCTGGAGGCCGGAGGGCCAATACAACGAAAGCGAGCTTGCCAGGCTGCCCTGTGGACGGCCTGTCGGCTGGCGCGCGCGCGAGGCCGGGTTTGCCAGCGCGCAGCCGAGCCCCTAGCAAGGGTCGAGGGGCGGCCCTTCGTTCCCCCGCCACTCGCCACTCGCCACCACTCAGAGCGGCAAGTCACGGCGTTGCCAGACCACGCCGCCGAGGATGGTGCAGGCCAGGATGACCAGCAGCAACACGCTCATGTCCCCCAGGGGCCAGCCGTGGGCCAGTTCGGGGCTGCGGGCGTAGTAGAACAAGGCCGCCGGCTTCAGGAAGCTGAGGCTCGGCCACCATTGGGCCACGATCCAGGCGAAGTAATCCAGCACGAGAACGGCGACCGTAGCTCCGACCGCCCCATTGCGGCCGGCCAGCACCCCGGCCGCCAGGAGCGCGATGGAGCCTGCGGCGCCGGCCACCAGGCCGCCGTTTACGGCGATGCGGAAGAAGAGGTCCAGCGGAATTGGCTGGCCAAAGTCGTAGAGGCGTGTGGCCGCCACCGTGCCAAGAAACATCACCAGGACCAGGGCAAACATGCCGGCCAGGGTCAGCGTGCTGGCGCAGACATAGACCTGCGTTTTGGTTGCGGACCGGCTCAGGATAAGCTCCATGGTCCCCTTTTGCACCTCGCCGGTGAGCAGGGTAGTGGGAACCCCTACGGCAAAGAGCATGTAAAGGAACAAGACCAAGGGATGCTGGTAGCCGATGAGAATCAGCCCGGGGACGTTTCCCGCCTGCAACATTTCCCCGCCCAGTGCCGTCTTGATGAAGGCAGGCAGCACATCGAGGAAGTTGAGAAAGTTTTTGACGCTTGCATTGTCATGCACGATCGCGCAGACCGCGATCTGCATCAGGAAGATCACCAACCCAACGAAGGCCCACATCGGCAGGAGCCGCCTGCTCCAAAAGCGGAGCAGTGCGAAGGGGAAAGGGACGCGATGGCTCATGGGTTTCCTTTCGGAGCCGGCTCGGCGCCGGCTGCCGCCGCCGGGGGCGGCGCCGTTTTGTAATACTGAATGAAGGCCTCCTCGAGCGAGGTCTGGGGAGTGGCGATGCGGTCGACGGGGAATTGCGCGACCCATCGGAGAACGGCATCACACGCTCCCTGGTAGGCCAGGTGGAGCAGGCCAGGTTGCTGCTCGATCACGCGCACGCCGGGCAACCGGCCAAGGGGCACCGGCGGCTCGAGCGCGCCATCCAGGAACCAGACCTTCAGGCGGTGTTCGCCGCGCTGGACGAGCTTCGAGATGGGTCCCATTTCGACCAGGTGTCCGGCGCGCAGAATGGCGGCCCGCCCGCAGACGGCCCCCACTTCGCTCAGGTCGTGCGAGGAGAGCAGGACCGTGGCGCCCTGCTGTGCGGCTTCGCGGATGAGGTCCAACACGGTCTGGCGGACTAACGGGTCCAGGCCGTTGGTCGGTTCGTCAAGGATCAGCAGTTCCGGTTGGTGTTGGAAGGCGTAAATCACGGCGACCTTTTGGCGATTGCCCTTGGAAAGCTGGCCCACCGGGCGGTCCAGGTCCAGTTCCAATCGCTCCGCCAATTGCAAGCGCCGGGCTCGGGCGCCGTCGCCCCCGCCCAGCGATGCCAGGACCCGTAACGAGCGCCCGGCGCGAACTCCCGGCCAAAGGCGAAACTCTCCCGGCAGGTAGCCCATGCGTTGGTGCCGCGTCGCCCGCCCGCTCACCACCGGTTCCCCCAAGGCAAGCACCTCGCCGCCCCCCGGCCTGATCAGGCCCATTATGCAGCGGATCGTGGTGGTCTTGCCGGCGCCATTCGGCCCCAAGTAGCCAAAGATTTCGCCCCGTTCGAGGGCGAAACTCACCCCCTCGATCCCAAGGACCGGACCGTACCATTTTGTCAGGGACCGCACTTCGAGAGTTGCCATGTCGTGATAATAGCGAACTCGGCCCGGCTTGCACAGTGCATCGAGGGAGGCTATAGTTTGCTGCCATGAATTCACCTCAGGAGATCGAGTTGGCCATGGGCGGCCTCTCCCGCGAGGACCATGCCAGGTCGTTCCCTGCCGTGCCCTATGATTATGAAGTCCGAACCGGCAACGCTGGAGACCGCGCAACGGTACGAGCGGCTGTTAGCCTCCGTGACCGATTACGTGTACACGGTCACGGTTGATGGCAGCGCACCTGTGTCCACGGTTCATGGCCCCGGGTGTGAGCCGGTCACGGGGTACACCCCCGATGAATTCCGGGCTGACCAGGCGCTCTGGTTTCGGATGATCTGCGAAGAAGACCGGAGGATCGTGCTGAATCAGGTGGAGCGCATTTTGAAAGGCGAGACACCCTCACCCCTGGAACACCGCATCATCCACAAAAACGGCAGTGTTCGCTGGATTCGAAACACGACCGTTCCACGCAAGGACACCCAGGGCCGGCTGGTTGCTTACGACGGCCTGGTCTATGACATCACGGAGCGAAAGGAGGCCGAAGAACGCTTGCGGCAGGCCAATGTGGAACTGGCGGCGAACGCGCAAGCGTTGAAAAGGACCTTGGAGGAGTTGAAAGAGACGCAATTGCAGCTTATCCAGGCGGCGAGGCTGGAATCGGTGGGAACGCTGGCAGCGGGCGTCGCGCACGAAGTCAAGAATCCCTTGCAGACAATTCTGATGGGCCTGGACTATCTGGTCCCCAATCTCCCGGCCGTTAACGAGAACGTTGCGATGGTCCTGACCGATATGCGGGAAGCGGTGATGCGGGCAAACACCATCCTGCGGGGACTGCTGCAATTATCGGCGCAAGCGGACTTTGACATGAAGTTGGACGATCTGAACGATTCAGCCAGGCGCGCCCTGCAGCTCGTAAGCGCCCAGATGATCACGGCCAAAATCGGTGTGGTACGCAGACTCGACCCGCACTTGCCGCGGGTAAAGATTGACCGTGGCAAGATCGAACAGGTTTTCATCAACCTCTTCATCAACGCTTTGCAGGCCATGTCGCCGGGCGGTGTTCTGACCGTGAGCACCTACGTCGGCCAATTCGGCGAGAACCCCAAAGTGAACGAAGCGGCGTTCCGTCAATTCACCAGGGGGCAAAGTGTAGTCATCGCGGAAGTGCAGGATACCGGGACAGGGATATCGGCAGCCAACCTGCCGAAGATTTTCGACCCTTTTTTCACAACGAAGCCCGCAGGGGTTGGAACGGGTCTTGGCTTGTCGGTGGCTAAGAAGATTATGGACCTTCACGGAGCGGCGATTGATATTCAGAACGCCTCTGAAGGCGGGGTCAAAGCGACCCTCATTTTCCAGGACCAGCCCGGGTAAACACTATCCTCCGGAAGGGGAGCCTGATAAGCAGAAACAGAATATGAACGCGGAGAAGAAGCGCATACTGGTGGTGGACGACGAGGCCGGCATAACCCGCCTGCTGAAACTCAACCTCGAACAACTGGGCGATTATCTTGTCCGGACGGAGAATGATGCCTCGGCCGCGCTTGGCGCGGCCGAGGAATTCCAGCCGGACTTGATCCTGCTGGATGTGGTCATGCCGGGCATTGACGGTGGCAAGTTGGCCAGCCATTTCCAGGCCAGTCCAAAACTCAAGAAGGTGCCGATTGTCTTTCTGACGGCGGCGGCCACCAAGGAGGAAGTGTACGCGCGTGGCGGACGGATCGGAGGTTTGCCTTTTCTGGCCAAGCCTGTGGAGTTGTCGGAAGTTGTCGCTTGTCTCAAGCAGCACCTGGGCGGGTGAGAGATTGGTTGTTGGGGGTAAGCGTCAAGACGAGAGGGTGACGTCCGCGCGGGGTTTGTCTCGACCGTGGGCGCCGCCATCCCTTACCATGCGCCCGACTATATGCAATCTGCCGCCCATCCGATGTCGCCGGAAGCTTCCCGCCGCTCGTTTTTGAAAACCGTCGCCGTGCTCGGCGGGACTGCCCCGCTTTTGGCGGGAGCGGTCAAGGCGCAGCCGGCCGGGGGGAAGTCTCCGCTGATGGCCTACGTGGGGACGTTCAGCTCTCCGCTGCGCGATGTGCTGCCGACTCAGGTGGATTTGCCGCCGGGAAATGGCCGTGGCATTCACCTGTATCAGGTGGACCGCACCACCGGGGCCATGACCCCAAGCGGTGCGTATGAGGTGGGGACCAGTCCGAGTTGCCTGGCTCTGAACGCCGCCGGCACTCGCCTGTATTCCGCCAATGAGACGGACCGGACGGGGGAACGCAACGAAGGCACGGTTAGCGCCTTCGCTATCAACCGGGTTGACGGGCAGTTGACCCTGCTCAACACGGTCGGGTCCAGCGGGGCAGGTCCCACCTATGTGAGCATTCATCCGTCTGGAAGGTTCGTGCTGGTGGCCAACTACTTTGGCGGCTCCGTGGCGGTCTTGCCGATTCTGCCCGGGGGGCGCCTGGGGGCCGCTACGGATATCAAGCAGGATGCCGGAACGGTGGGACCGAGAAAGGCCGCCAATGCCCCGCCGGGGAGCTTCGCGTTCAGTGGACACGACCGAACCCACGCGCACATGATCGAGGCTGATTCGTTGGGGCGCTTCGTTTTGCACGTCGATCTGGGACTGGATCGGATTTTTGTCTGGAAGTTCGACGAGGGCAGCGGCGTCCTGACGCCCGGCGATCCCCCTGCTGTCTGGCTCCCGCCGGGGGACGGGCCTCGGCATTTCTTCTTCCACCCCAACGGACGCTGGTGCTACTCCCTCCAGGAGGAAGGCTCGAACATCGTCCTGTTCGATTACGATGCCGCCAAGGGGCGACTGGCCGCGCGGCAGACCCTCTCGAGCCTGCCGCCCCGTTTCGCCGGCAGCAACTTCTGCTCCGGCATCCTGGTTTCTGGCGATGGCCGGTTCGTGTATGCCGGCAACCGCTTGCATGACACGATCGGGACATTCTCGGTCGGTCCCAATGGGGAACTGAGCTTCGTGAGCGAGGAATGGACGCGTGGAAGCTACCCGCGGAGCTTCAATTTCGATCCCACCGGCCAATTCCTTTATTCCTGCAATCAGCGGGGCGACAACGTCGCGGTGTTCCGGGTGGATAGCAGCACAGGCCGGCTGGTCTTCACTGGCCATTACACCCCAGTCGGCAATCCCTCGATCATCGTGTTTCTCGACCTCGCAAAGGCCGGATAACACCAGACCTCGATGATCCCCTTCCGGCAAATTGTGTTGTTGACTGAGGCAGTCTATCGAATCGCATGGAGCGACGGCTTAACGTATTGATGTCCGCTTATGCTTGCGAGCCCAACAAGGGTTCCGAGCCGGAGGTGGGCTGGCAATGGGCGCTGCAAATGGCACGGTTCCACGAGGTGACCGTGTTGACGCGGGCCAACAACCGGACGGCGATCCAGGCCGGGCTGGCATCGTTGCGCGGCCGGCAGCCGTTGCCGCGCTTCGTCTATCATGATCGGCACCCGTTTTTGATGGAGCTGAAACGGCGCTCGAGGACCGTCCAGTGGTATTACCTGCTATGGCAGAGATCGGCTCGGGAGGTCATCAAGCGGCTGCACGAGGTTCATCACTATGACTTGATGCACCATGTCACGTTTGCCGGCTTTCGCTACCCGGTGGCAGTCTGGGGCCATCATGTGCCGTCCATCTGGGGGCCGGTAGGGGGAATCGAGTCCATCCCTGCGGGGCTGCTCCCCTGGCGCCACCCGGCCTCTCTCATCCGCGAGGGGCTCCGCAACGCCGGCAATCTCCTCCAGGTTACGCCCCTGTCTCCGCTGGCAAGGCGCGCCCGGGCGACAACCTTGCTTTTGGCCTCGACTCCCCGCATGCAGCGGACTTTCGCCCGCCTGGGGGTCCAAAGCCGGCTGATGCCCCCGATCGGATTGAATCCTGCGGAACTGCCGTATCGGCCTCGTTCACCGGTGGAAGGACCATTGAGGATGCTCTTTGTGGGCAACATTATCGCGCTCAAGGGCCTGGACCTGGCACTGGAGGCCCACAAGGCGGCCGGGGTCGAGGCCACGCTGACGCTGGTCGGCGAGGGCAGTTATCTTTCGGCTGCGAAGGGGAAAGCCGAGGCGTTGGGTTTGGGCAGCCGTGTGACTTTCAAAGGGCGCTTGCCGCGGGAGCAGGTCCTGAGACTTTATGCGGATTACGACCTGTTTTTCTTTCCCAGTCTGCATGATCCGGGCGGCTTCGCCGTGATCGAGGCCATGTTCAACGAGATGGCCGTCCTGTGCCTGGATTGTGGCGGGCCCGCCGTGGCGGCGCGCGAGGACTGCGGCATCAAGGTGCCGCTCGGGCCGCGGCCCGAGGTCATCGCCGGCCTGGCCCAGGGCATCCGTTGGTACGCGCAGAACCGCTCGGCCCTGGCGCGGCACGGCAGGGCCGCCCGCCAAGTCATCCTGCGCGACTACGATTGGGACGCCAAAGGGGAGCAGATGAGCCGGTACTACGGGGAGATTCATAATTCATAATTCTCCTCAAGAAGGCCTCCACGCGTTGGCGCACCTCTGCTTCGCTCGAATTGAGCATGCAGCACGGCGAGGCAAACCGGCAATAGTCCGAACAGGGCTTGTACGGACAGGCCTTGCCTTCGAGCCAGTCGGAGGCCGGGTGAAGCGGCGCGAACCACTCGGGCAATTGAGGGCCGAAAATGGTGAAGGTGGGCACGCCGCAGAACGCGGCCAGGTGGCCTGGCCCGGAGTCGTTTCCGATGAACGCCCCGGCCCGATCTGCCAGCGCCAGGAACTCGGCAACCGAACGCGGCATGGCGACGGACCTTTCGCCGGCCTTTAGCCACCAGTCGTGCTGGTCAGGGTCGCAGGCGACCTGGACGCGATGACCTGACTGGCGCAGCCATGTCACCAGGCCCTGGTAGCGCTCCAGAGGCCAGACCCGCACCGGTTGGCCCGCCCCCGTATGGACAAGGACCTCTCCCTGGAGACGGTGTTGGGGCAGGGCGAGCTTTTCGCGCGGCGGCAACTCGAAGCCCAAGGCCCGGGCCAGGACGCGCCAGTTCTCATATTGATGGGCCCCCGGCTCCGGTCGCGCCAGGGGCCGGTTCAAGAGCAGATGGCTGCCCAGGCGCGGGAAACCCAGGCGCGCCTTGGCGCAGACAATGCGCAACAGCAGGTGGTCTCGAGGGTCCCAGCGCGCGCTTAGCCCGAACTCGAAGCGCTCGCCCGCCAAGGTCCTTCTCAGGCGATAAATCTCCCACCACGGCCAGGACCACAAGACATACTTGTGCGTGAAGGCCGTCCAGGGGGCGGTGAAAGGGACGACCCTGACCTCGCTCCAAAAGCGGACCTGCAAGTCCTGCGCGTAGGGCTTGGCCAGCAACGTCACGGCGTAGTGCTCGCTGGCCGCCCTCAGGAAGGGCGTCGCAATCGCCAGGTCTCCCAAGCCCCAGAGTTGGACGACCAGCAGTTGGGGTTTCATCGCGGCAGCCGGCAGGCGGGCCGGGCCACTTGGAAACGTTGCCGCCGTTCCGGATGGGCCAGCGTGAAAACCTCATAGGCGAAAGGCCCCTGGAAATAAACGCCCCCGAAGAGCCTGCGCAGCCGGTGGTGCAGAATGAACAGCGGGCGGAGCCGGCGCGCCCAGGCCGGGGCGCTCAGGCAGAGCGCCCGGTTTTCGCGTTGGGCGTTCGCTCCGGCGCTCATGTTGGCTCCCGTAAAGGTAAAAACCGAAGTGAACCGCCCCAAAGCCGCCATCCGGATGCGACGCTGGAGCAGGTTGACCATCCACTTGCCGTCCGCGGCGTCCCGCAGCGTGGAATCCAACAGCAAATGCTCTTCATCGAGGAGGCGCCGGCGGAAAAAAGTGGCGCAACTCAGGGTCGATAGGTGGCAGGTCCAGGTGTGATACTTGAGCGGCGTCTGCATCTTCCGATGGCAACGGTACTCGCCTTGGGCATTTGCCAGGACGACATCCCCGAAGGCCACGTCAATTTGGCGATGCCCCGCGAAAAAGGCCGCCACGGTTTCCAGCGCGCCGGGCAAATACTGCTCGTCGCAGTTCAGCCAGGCCAGGAGGTCCCCTCCAGCGCGGCCCAAACCCCGGTTGATGGCGTCATACATGCCTTGGTCTTTCTCGACAAATACCCTGACCCGCCGGTCTTGGAGCAGCCATCCCAGCGTGCCGTCATCCGAACCGGCGTCCTGGACAATATGCTCGACCTCGACCTGCTGGTCGGCCACGGAGGCAATGCAGAGCTTCAGCCAGGCGGAACTGCGGTAACTCGGCGTGACAATCGAGAATCGCACCCTGGCATGATGCTTGGCAAAGGCGGACCTGTCGACCGGGAATTGACCCGTTTTCAGTAAATGTCGAAGTCCTTTGCCGACACGACGGCGCCTGCATAGCCCTGTTGCACTTGTTGCAATAGCGCGGCCTCGGAACACCCGTTGAAGAGCTGATGATAGAGAACCAGCAGCTTGGGCTTCGCCCGCGTGGCGAGTTCGGCCAGTTCGGCGGCCGAGGTGTGCGCTGCCTGGTAATACGCGCCGGCTTCCTGCCCTGAGGGATTGCAATAGACTTCATGCACCAGGACGTCGCATCCGTTGCACGCCTCGGCAACGCTCGGGGTGGGCGCTGTGTCGCCGGAAATCACAATGCTGCGGCCCGCCGCCTCGAACCGGTACCCAAAGGCCTGGTCCCAGGTGGCGTGCTTCACCAGAAACGCCTTCACCGTGACATTTCCGTCCTGGTACACCACTCCGGGACTGATCTCGTGCACGTTTACTTTGTACGCGTTGGCATCTCCGTGCTCCAGCCCGTTGATTCGCACATCCATGTCCTTCTCCCAGGCGGCCAACAAGTGGCCGGTCATTTCCTGCGTGCCCTTTGGCCCGAATACCTCCAGTGGTTTCCCTCGGCCCACGACGGCGGGAGTGAAGATCAAATCGGGATAGCCCAGCGTGTGGTCTGAGTGCAAATGGGTCAGGAACAGGAACGTGAGAGCACGCGGACGCAGGGCATCGATCTGCGTCCGGGCCGCGGCCGCCGCCGCTCGGCGCACCACGCCGGGGCCTGCATCCACCAGGTAGGCCTGTGTCCCCGCCACCACTGCCACCGCCGGACCGGACCGCTCCGGGTCGGGAATGGGGGTTCCGGTGCCTAGAAGCACCACCCTCAGATCGCCGGATCGAGCCCCGGTGGGACCCGCGGGCGCAGGAGCCGGGCCGGGCGCCGTCTCCGCGGTCGAGGCTCCGACGCGCTCTGCCGTGAAATGGGTGGCGCCCGAGGCGCCGTATATTCCGTTCATCCCCGGGAAACGGCCAGGCTGAACCTTCACCTGACGTGTGAAGGTGATGATGTCCCCTGCGACCACGCCCGAGAAAGAGACCGTGCGCCCGCCATCGGGACTGTCGCACTTGAAAGAGACCTTGTTTCCCTCGATGGCGCCATCGTAGATCGCAGTGGCCCCGGTCAACGTCGTTATCATCGCGCCACTGGAGCCTCCTTGGCTCACCGTGCCCGTCACTTTGGCGCCCTCCGCCTTCAAGG
>Ga0181536_10005437_pt1 | contig 13085 bp, 10 predicted proteins | sample PEATcosm2014_Bin_41_FD_121105 | JGI IMG/M metagenome (GOLD analysis project Ga0181536, IMG submission 121105) | Peatland microbial communities from MTU Mesocosm Facility, Houghton, MI, USA - PEATcosm2014_Bin17_60_metaG | ecosystem: Environmental > Terrestrial > Soil > Wetlands > Peat | place...
AGTGAGCCGATGGTGTCGCCGTGGTAGGCGTCGCCGAGCGCCAGGAACCGCGTGCGACCCTCGACACCCCTGTTCACCCAGTACTGGTAGGCGATCTTGAGCGCCTGCTCGACCGCCACCGCACCGTCGGCCGCGAAGAGGAAGTGCGGGTCGTCGACCGGGACCACACGGGCCAGTGCCTCGGCCAGCTCGACGACGACCGTGTTGCCGTTGCCGAGCATGGTCGAGTGGGCGACCTTGGCGGCCTGGGCCGCGAGAGCCGCATTCAGCTCGGGGACGCCGTGGCCGAGCGTGTTCACCCAGAGCGACGAGATCGCATCGAGGTAGCGGCGGCCGTCGGCGTCGATCAGCTCCCGGCCCTCGGCCCGGTCGATCACCAGGGGCGCGTTCTCGACATAGGCCCCCATCTGGGTGAACCCGTGCCAGACCACGGCCGCGTCCCGCTCGACCCAGGTCGCCGGTGGCTGCGCTGCCGCGTCCCTATTGCCCGGATCGGTCGGATCGGTCGGATCGGTCGGATCGGATTCGCTGGGATCGGTGCCGTTCACCCTGCGATTCTCGTCGCCGCCGGGCCGTCGGGTCCACTGCGCGAGAATGGGGCATGGACCTGATCGGCGTCGTCGACACGATGTTCGCCCGCTACGACATGGGCGCCGAGGCGGTCGACGAGCTGTCCGAGTGCCCCGGCTACGGGTCCCGCTTCACCGTCGTCCGCCGCACCGTCCCCGGCTTCAAGGACCTGGCCGTGGCGGCAAAGAAGCTGATCGATGAGGAGGGCTGCCGGATCGTGGTGGCCCTGGGCATGCCCGGCAAGGAGAAGGTCGACAAGGTCTGCGCCCACGAGGCGTCCACCGGGATCATGACGGCCCAGCTCATGACGAACACGCCCATCCTCGAGGTCTTCGTCCACGAGGACGAGTCCGACGACCCCGCCACCCTGGCCATGGTGTTCAAGAACCGCTCGCGGGACCACGCCCGCAACGCCTATCTCATGCTCTACGAGCCCGAGGCCCTGACAGCCCGGGCCGGGCAGGGCATCCGCCAGGGCTTCGCCCACGCCGGGCCGCTCGAGGTCTGAGAGAGGGGCCGACCCTCAGCCGGCGAGCCACCCCGGACGGGTCGGCGACGACGACCGGGGTGGGTGCTTCTCGCCAACTGAGGGGCGGCGGCTGTGAGAGCCCCTCGCTGCGGTGGCCTACCTGATCACCTATGAGTTGTCCCAGCTCACGGAGAACGACGACCCGTCCGGGCTGAGGCTGCTCGGCGTGGCCAGCGTCGAGCCGTCGCTGGCCATCGTGATCTCGTTGGCGTCGAAGGCCGAGAGCGGGCCCTTCGAGCCCGCGGCGTCGATGAGCGACGAGCCCGAGTAGGACACCTGCCCGAAGTCGGCCAGCGGCACCTCGCTGCAGAAGAGCAGGCTGCACGACGACGGAGCCTCGGCGACGACCTCGGCCGAGGACCGTGCGAAGCCACTGCCGCTCTGGGTGGTCGAGAACGACCAGTTGGCCGTCGAGTCCTTGAGCATGAGCGTGAACGACGTCCCCGTCGAGTTGGACGCCACCAGGGCCGTCATGTGGTCCCCCGGGCTCACGGAGTCCTGGCTCGGGAGCTGGACGGAGGGGTTGGGGTACATCTCGTACCAGGCGTAGTAGCCGGGCGCGCCCGAGTCGCAGTCGGAGTCCGTGCCGAGCTGCTCCACGCTCGACGACGAGTAGCCGTCGAGGCCGACCCAGAAGGCGGACGCCGCGTCGGGCCCGCCGAGGAGCCCGTCGAGGCTGCCGAGACTGCCGGCGCAGTTCACGGTCGGCTCGGTCCACGACGACGTCACCGAATCGAACGTGTCGTCGGTGTCCGCGTAGCCCGACCAGTTGGCCGACTGCACCGCCGTTGCGTGGCGCAGGCCGCCACCGAGCAGGGAGCCGAGTCCGGGCAGCACGGCCTTGCCGATGATCGGCACGTGGTAGAGGCCGGGCCGGGTCGGGTCCGCCGGGTGGGCTGGAGCCGCCGCGGCCGCCGGCGGCGGCGCGGCGGCGGAGGTCAGGACCGGGGCGGTGGGGGCCGCCAGGCCGATGAGCGCCAATGCACCGGACACGAGCACCTTCCGCATGGAACCTCCCCATCTTCGAGTGGCCGCTTCCGTCTGCGGCCGTGCCCCCCGGTCACGCGGCGCGTGGCGAGGGGCTCGCAGTACCGGTTGGGTAACGGTGGAGGCTCAGGGATCTCGCGGAAGACCGAGCACCTTTTCGGCCACGATGTTGCGCTGCACCTCGGCGGTGCCGCCGCCCACCGTGAGCGCGGGCGAGAAGAGGAAGCCGCGGGACCAGGTCGCGTCCCCCGCCGCGGCGCCGGCGGGGCCCCAGCCGCCGACCGGCCCCGACCCCGACAGCATGGCGTGCGGTCCCGCCAGGTCGCGGGCGAGGCCCATGACGTGCTGCCCGTGGGCGTCGGCGATGGCCTTGCGGACCGAGGCCTCGGCACCCGGTGCCCTTCCGGCGAGGACGGCCGAGACCATCCGGAGGCGCAGGACGCGGAGGATCTGACTCTCGACGTAGACGTCGACGAGGCGGTCCCGGGTCGTCGGGTCCGGGGCGCCGCCGGCGGCGCGGACCAGGTCGACCAGGTCGTCGGCCGTGGGCCCCATCCCCCACAGCGCGCCCTCGCCCGACAGCGACACCCGCTCGTTGCCGAGCGTGACCTTCGCCAGGTCCCAGCCCCCGTGCTCGGGCCCGACGAGGTGGTCGGCCGGGATACGCACGTCGGTGAAGAAGACCTCGTTGAAGGCGTGCTCCCCCGTCATGTCGATGAGCGGGCGGATCTCGATGCCGGGCGCATCCATGGGGCAGGCGAAGTAGCTGATGCCCATGTGCTTGGTGGCGTCGGGGTCGGTGCGGGCGAGGAGGATCCCCCAGCGGGCGATGTGGGCGTAGCTGGTCCACACCTTCTGCCCGTTGACCACGTAGTGGTCGCCGTCGCGCTCGGCCCGGGTGGTGAGCGAGGCCAGGTCGGAGCCCGCGCCGGGCTCGGAGAAGAGCTGGCACCAGAACTCCTCGCCACTGAGCAGCGGCCAGAGCCAGCGGTCCTTCTGCTCCTCGGTGCCGGCGTACATGAGGGTCGGCCCCGCCCATCCGATGCCGATCGGGTTGATCGGGCGCCGGACCCCCGCCCGCCGGAGCTCCTCGTCGATCACGAGCTGGGTCAGCGGGTCGGCGTCGAGGCCGTAGGGCGGCGCCCAGTGGGGCGCGACGTAGCCGGCCTCGGCGAGCTGCCGGCCGCTCGGCTGCGGGTGCTCGGCGAGCCAGTCCCTGACCCGGCGCCGCCGGGGGTCGTCGTCACCCGGCAGGCCGAGGTCCACGCGCGCAGCGTAGGCTCATCGCCTCGCTTCACGCATCTCGGCGGGGGCGGGGGATCGACGGGGGTCGACGGTCGAGCCGCGGGGATTGTGGAGCAGCGGGGAATGGAGTGACGCATGACTGACTGGAACTACGCGGACGTCTGGGAGGTGGTGGCCGACGCCCAGCCCGACGCCGTGGCCATCACCCAGGGGAGCCGCAACCTCTCGTGGCGCGACTTCGACCACGGGGCGGACGGCGTCGCGCAGTTCCTCCTCGACCTCGGCGTCGCGCACCAGGACAAGGTGGCGGTCTACCTCTACAACTCGCCCGAGTACATCCAGACCACCTTCGCCGCCATGAAAGCCGGGCTGGTGCCGGTCAACACCAACTACCGCTACGGCGACGACGAGCTGAGCTACCTGTGGGACAACGCCGATGCCGTGGCGGTCGTCTTCCACGGGGTGTTCTCCGACCGGATCGAGCAGATCCTCGAACGCGTGCCCGCCGTGAAGGGATGGCTGTGGGTCGACGACGGCTCGGGCCCGTGCCCCGACTGGGCCACCCCCTACGAGGACGCCGTGAAGTCGGCCATGGGCCGGGTGCGCGCGCCGTGGGGCCGCAGCGGCGACGACCTCTACATGCTCTACACCGGCGGCACCACGGGCATGCCCAAGGGCGTCATGTGGCGTCAGGACGACCTCTTCGCACGGCTGATCGACGGCGGGGTGCGCCATTACGACGTCGAGGGCGGCCTCGACGGCGTGCGGGCCGCGCTGGCGTCGGGCCCGGCGGGCGTCACGCTGATGCCGGCCTGTCCGCTCATGCACGGGACGGGCGCCTTCACGGCGAACACCATCCTGGCCGAGGGCGGGCGGGTGTGCCTGCTCGAGAGCCGCAGGTACGACCCGGTCGAGATGCTCGACACGGTTGCGCGCGAGAAGGTCACAGGCCTTGTGATCGTGGGCGACCCCTTCTCCCGGCCGCTCCTGGCCGCGCTCGACGAGCACCCGGGGAGGTGGGACCTGAGCCCGCTCATGATGATGATCTCGTCGGGGGCGATGTGGAGCGAGCCCATCAAGGAACGCCTGCTCGCCCACCACCCCGCCATGATCCTGGCCGACGCGTTCAGCTCGTCGGAGGCCCTGGGCATGGGCATGTCCGTCTCGGGCGGCGGCGCGGCGGCCAAGACGGCGTCGTTCACGCTGGGGCCCGACGTCAAGGTGCTGACCGAGGACGGGCGCGAGGTGGCGGCGGGGTCCGACGAGGTGGGCGTGCTGGCCCTCGGCGGCCGCAACCCCCTCGGTTACTACAAGGACGAGGACAAGTCGGACCGCACCTTCAAGACGATCGACGGCGTGCGCTACTCCATCCCCGGCGACTACGCCCAGGTCGACGCCGACGGCACCATCCACCTGCTGGGCCGGGGGTCGGTCTGCATCAACTCAGGGGGCGAGAAGATCTTCCCCGAGGAGGTGGAGGAGGCTCTGAAGACGCACGCGGCCGTGCGCGACGCCGTGGTCGTCGGTGTGCCCCACCCGACCTACGGCGAGCAGATCGTGGCGGTGGTCGAGCCGGTCGAGGGCGTCACCGCGCTGAACGAGGCGGAGCTGATCGGGCACGTGAAGGGGCGCCTGGCCCACTACAAGGCGCCCCGGCGCGTGCGGTCCGTCCCGACGATCGGGCGGGCAGCCAACGGCAAGGTCGACTACAACCGCCATCGCAACGAGACCATGGAGGACATGGGGGCCGTCGCCGACTGAGTCGGCCAGACTGTGGCGATGTTCATCGCCGCGGTCGACGCCGCGTCGGGCGAGGGGGAGTGGCGGCCCTTCGTCGACGCCCATCCCTTCGGGCACCTGGTCGTCCCGGGCGGCCCCGGGCGCGAGCTGCCGATCGTCGTCCCCACCCAGTTCGCGCTGGCCGGTGATGTCGTGTGGTTGCATCTCGTGCGCGCCAACCCCGTGTTCGGCGCGCTGGCCGAGAACCCGCGGGTCCTCCTCAGCGTGGCCGGCGACTGGGCCTACATCCCCTCCTCGTGGAAGGCGATCGGCGACGAGGACCCGGCGCTCGGCATCCCGACGACGTACTACGGCGCGGTGCAGCTGGCCGGCACGGCGACCGTGCACGACGAGCGGACGGAACCGGGGAGCGTCGCCGCCATCCTGCGCCGCCAGCTGGCGTCCTTCCAACCCGGCGTCGAGGTGGCCGACCCGGGGGAGGCGCACGCGACGAAGCTGGTGGGGATCCTCGGCATAGAGATCCGCCTCGAGCAGGTGACGGCCAAGTTCAAGTACGGCGGCAACGTCGACGAGGCCCACCGGCGGGCGGTGGCGGACCGGCTCGTGCGCCGGGGCGGCCCCGGTGACGACGCGGCGGCCGGCCATGTCGTGCGGCGCCTGGGGGGCTGACGCCGGCGATTCCGGGCCCACGCTGCACCCCCGCTCGTGCCTTCGAGCGAGGGTCCTTGCTAGTGGTGCGCCACTGAAGCAAGCTGCAGAGCGAGGGGATTCGGCCCTCACTCTGAACGGAGGGCAAATCCATGCGGTCGGCCTTGTTGCAGCGCGGGTGTATCGCCGCCATCGCGGCGGTGTTCGGTGCAGTGGGATCCGCGGCCGTGGCGGGTGCCACACCGGGACCGGGATCGCAGGTGGCGGCCACCACGTGGACGACCAACAGCCCCCCGGCTGTCGGAACCGAGTCCTACGACGGCGACGTCTCGTGCGTCTCGTCGACCTTCTGCGTCAGCACGGTGTTCGCGGAGGCAACCACGCCAACACCGGCCCTCCAGCAGTGGGACGGCTCGAGCTGGCACACCATCACGCTCCCCGCACCAACCGGAGCCACCGAGGTGGCGGTCGAGGCCGTCTCGTGCGCCTCCGTCTCGTTCTGCGTCGCGGTGGGCGTCCAGGACAACGGCACCGTGGCCCTCCCGGTCGTCTATGCGTGGAACGGCACCGCCTGGTCGACCAGCACGTCCGCCACCCTGCCCAGCCCGTACACCCAGGCCATCCTGTCGGGCGTGTCGTGCACGGGACCGACGTGGTGCATGGCGATCGGTTATGCGGACAACAGCTCGACGACCGACACGGACACCTTCGCCCAGCTGTGGAACGGCACCTCGTGGACCGTCGTGAGCACGCCGGACATCGCGACGCACATTGAGGACCTGTTCAGCGCCATCAGCTGCACCGGGCCGACCAACTGCATGGCCGTAGGCGCCAACTCCGTGACGGGTTCCGGACTCGACGTGCCGAGCTCCGCGGCGCAACCCGGTACGGGGCAATCGGGATTCCTCGGTCTCGGAGACCCGACGGCCAACGCGCATGCGCTCATGCACAGCACGAGCCCGCACATCTCGGTGCCGATCCACGTCTTGGCCGAGCAGTGGAACGGCACGACGTGGACGGTGACGCCGACCGTCGACCCGACCGGCGTCACCAATCCGGAGCTCGTCGGCGTGTCGTGCGCCGGAGCGGGCTTCTGCATGGCGACCGGCTACAACGAGGACCCCTCGTCGGAGACGGGCTTCGCCCAGGAGTGGTCCGGCGGCACATGGTCCCAGTCGGCCATGCCCGCCCCGCCCAGCGGGAGCTACGACGTGCCACTGGGGGTCAGCTGCATCAGCCCGACCTCGTGCACCGCGGTGGGCACGACCTACAGCACCACCTCGAACGAGGTCATCCTCACCGCATCGTGGAACGGCAGCACGTGGACCAGGGGCACGGTGCCCACGCCGTCGTATCCAGAAGCGGCCTGGTTCGGCATCTCGTGCCTCGGTGGCGGTAACTGCATCGCGGCCGGCGGGCTGAGCAACGGCGTCTCCGGCTCCAGCAACACCACCATCCCCTTCAACGGGGAGGCAGCGATCGGCCGGTCCGGCTACCGCATCGCCGCGTCCGACGGCGGCGTGTTCGCCTACGGGCCGAGCGCGCCGAACCTGGGGTCCCCGTATCTCGGCTCCATGGGCGGCACGCCGCTCAACGCTCCCGTGGTGGGCATGGCGGTGATGCCCTCCGGTGACGGCTACGACCTCGTGGCCGCCGACGGCGGGGTCTTCAACTTCGGGTCCGCCTCGTTCTACGGCTCGACGGGCGGCATGCACCTGAACAAGCCGGTCGTCGGCATGGCGATGACCGCGGACGGCGGGGGGTACTGGTTGGTCGCCGCCGACGGTGGCATCTTCAATTACGGCGACGCGCAGTTCTACGGCTCGACCGGCGGCATGCACCTGAACAACCCGATCGTGGGCATGGCGGCCACGCCGAACGGGCAGGGCTACTACCTGGTGGCCTCCGACGGGGGGGTCTTCGCCTTCGGCAACGCCGTGTTCACGGGGTCCGAGGGCGGCAAGGTGCTGAACAAGCCGGTCGTCGGCATGGCGGTGACCGCTGCCGGTGGTTACTACCTGGTCGGCTCCGACGGTGGGATCTTCACCTTCGGCGCTCCCTACCTCGGGTCCACGGGTGGCACGACCCTGAACGCGCCCGTGGTCGGCATGGGGGTCGCCGGCGGCGGCTACTACCTCGTCGCCTCCGACGGGGGGATCTTCACCTTCCCCGGCACGGGCAATCCGACGTTCTACGGCTCGGCGGGCGGCCTCAAGCTGAGCAAGCCGATCGTGGCGATGACGGCCTGATCCTTCGAACGCAGCGCCAACCTGGCGCCGGTCCTCGTCTACTCGACGGCCGCCGCCAGGTTGGCCAGCGTCGCCGCCATCTCGGTCTCGGCGTGCGCCGCGCTGTGGTCCCCCATCACGCGCGCGACCGTCACGAACCAGGGCTTGCGGTGGTCCTCCCACGACTCGGTGACCCGGCAGCCCGTATCGGTGGGCTCGAACTCGTAGCACCAGTGGGCGATCTCGAGAGGGCCCGAGGTCACCGCGAACTCGAACACCTTGCCGGGCTGGCAGGCGATCACCGTGGCATTGGTGGACCAGCGCCGTAGGCCGTTCTTGTTGGTGCCCTTGAAGACGGCGCCGAGCGCCGGACCCTCAGCGCCCTTGATCCACCTCCCGCCCGCGTTCTCGGGCGACCACTCCCCCATCCGCGGCAGGTCGGAGACGAGTGCCCACACCTTCTCGGCGGGGGCGGCGATGTCACGGGAAGCGCTCGTGGGGTAGGCCATGGGGCACACGCTAGTTGTGCGTGAGATCGATCCGTTGCCCGCTGAACGAGAACGTGTTCTAACCTGAGCGCGATGGAGTTCAACCTCGCCGATCTGTTCGAAGCCGCCGTCGACGCCTACCCCGACCGCGAGTACCTGGTCGCCGACGGCAAGCGGCGCACCTACGCCGAAATGGAGGCCAGGGCCAACCGGCTGGCCCACCACCTGGCGGCGCAGGGAGTCGGGCCCGGTGACCACGTCGGGATTTACGCCTACAACTCGGTCGAGTGGGTCGAGACCGCGTGGGCCGTCTTCAAGCTCCGCGCGATCTGGATCAACATCAATTACCGCTACGTCAAGGACGAGTTGCGGTACCTGCTCACGAACGCGGACCTCAAGGCCCTGGTGCACCAGCGGGAGTTCTCGCCCCTCGTCACTGCGCTGCTGCCCGAGCTGCCCGAGCTGCGGCACGTCATCGTGATCGAGGACGGCAGCGACGTCGAGCCCACCCCCGGCGCGATCGGGTACGAGGATGCGCTGGCGGACCAGTCCGAGGAGAGGGACTTCGGACCCCGCTCCGGCGACGACCTCTACATCCTCTACACGGGGGGGACCACCGGCATGCCCAAGGGCGTGGTGTGGCGGCACGAGGACGTCTTCTACGCGCTCGGGGGTGGGACGGACCCCATGACCAACCAGCGGGTGACCGACCCCGCGGTGATGGTGGCCAAGGGGGCGGGGGGCGGCATGGTGCACCTGCCCGTGGCGCCGCTCATGCACGGGGCGACACAGTGGTGCGTCATGGGCCAGAGCTTCGTCGGCTCCAAGATCGTCCTGATGGCCAAGTTCGATCCTCACCACGTCTGGCGGCTGGTCGGCGAGGAGCGCGTGAACTCGGTGATGATCACGGGGGACGCCATGGGCAAGCCGCTGATCGAGTCACTGTCCGACATCGGGTCGGACCACGACCTGTCATCGCTCCTGGCCGTCGTGTCGTCGGCGGCGCTGTTCTCGGCGCCAGTGAAGGACCAGTTCTTCGTCCACCTCCCGAACCTCTTGATCACCGACGCCATCGGCTCGTCGGAGGGCGGCAACAACGGGATGACGGTGGTGACGGCGGGCAACACCGCCATGAAGAGCGGGCCGACGGTGCACCTGCTGGGCCAGACGGTGGTGTTCGACGAGAACATGGAACTGGTGGAGCCCGGGTCGGGGGTCATCGGCAAGATCGCCCGGTCGGGTGACATCCCGCTCGGCTACTACAACGATCCGAAGAAGACCGCCGAGGTGTTCATTCAGATCCAGGGGACCCGCTACGTCATGCCGGGCGACTACGCCACGGTCGAAGAGGACGGGTCGATCACGCTGCTCGGCCGGGGATCGATCGTCATCAACTCCGGCGGCGAGAAGATCTTCCCCGAGGAGGTCGAGTCCGCCGTGCGCTCCCACCCCGACGTCATGGACGCCATCGTGTGCGGGGCGCCCGACGAGCGCTGGGGCCAGACGGTGGCCGCAATCGTGCAGCCACGGGCGGGGCACGAGGCACCGTCGCTGGAGTCGCTGCAGGAGCACTGCCGACAGTCGATCGCGGGCTACAAGCTGCCACGCCGTCTCTACGTCGTCGACGCGGTGGAGCGCTCCCCGTCGGGGAAGCCCGACTACACGTGGGCCGCGGGCATCGTCGGATCGGCGCCAGGAACCCAGGCCGCCGCGGCCGCGACGGGCTCGTCCAAGTCCTGAACAACCCTTTCGACATCACCGTCGGGGCGCGTTACGGTGCGCCCATCACTCCGGCACGGACACCCAGCGCATGACCCACCGATCGATCGCGCTCCGGCGCGGTGTGCGGCACACCCTCTTCGCCGCCTGTGCAGGGATCGCGCTGCTCCTGGGTGTGATCGGCGCGGCCACGCTCCCGGCGGCAGCCGCCGACGTGGCCCACGCCGACGCCACCTCGTCGTGGACCGTCTACCACGGCGACCCACTCGGCACGGGCGCCGACCCCTCGGGCGTCACCTTCTCACCGCCCAACTCGGCCTGGACGTCGCCGGTCCTCGACGGCCAGGTCTACGGCGAGCCGCTCGAGGCCACCGGACGCGTCTTCGTGGCGACGGAGAACGACACCATCTACGCGCTGGCGGCCGACACGGGCGCCATCCTGTGGTCGGCGCACGTGGGGACCCCGGTCCCCTCGGAAGGGGGCGGCGACCTGCTGCCGTGCGGTGATATCCAGCCAACCGTTGGTATCACCGGGACGCCCGTCGTCGACACCGCCCGCGGGGAGATCTTCGCCGTGGCCGACGAGCTGAGCAACGGCGCGCCGGCCCACGTCCTTGTCGGGTTGTCCATCTACAACGGCGCGTCGATGATGGCCCAGCGCGTGGACCCGCCGGGACAGGATCCGGCCGACATCCTGCAGCGCACGGGGCTCAATCTGAGCAACGGCAATGTGATCTTCGGGTACGGCGGCAACGACGGCGATTGCGCCACGTACAGCGGCTGGGTCGGCTCGGTCCCCGAGGGCGGCGGGACACCCGGCTACTACCAGGCGGTGCCGATCGGCCATGACGGGGCCGTCTGGATGGGCGGCGCCGCGCCCGAGGTCGACGCAGCAGGGAACATCTGGGCGGCGACGGGCAACGGGTCGTCGTCGACCCCCTACGACTTCAGTGACTCGGTCCTGGAGCTGTCGCCTGGTCTGGCCCGTATGCAGTACTTCGCCCCGAGCACCTGGTCGTCCGACAACGGGAGCGACCTCGACCTCGGATCGAGCTCGCCGGCGCTGCTCTCCAACGGAACCATCCTGCAGGTGGGCAAGTCGTCGACCGCCTACCTGCTGAGCCAGGCCTCCCTGGGTGGGATCAATGGCCAGATCGGCTCCCCCATCAGCGCGTGCGGGAGCGACTCCGACGGTGGGGACGCCATCTCCGGGACCGTCGTCTACGTCCCCTGCGGCAGTGGGGTGGAGGCGATCGAGACCAGCCCGCTCAGCGTGCAGTGGCAGACCTCGTCCGGGGCGCACGGCCCCCCGATCACGGCCGGCGGGCTCGTGTGGTCGATCGGCGGGTCCTCGCTCTACGGGCTCGACCCGGCCAACGGGACGAAGGTGCAGCAGGTCTCGATCGGCGGCGAGGCCAACCACTTCCCCACCCCGTCGGTGGGCGACGGCCTGCTCCTGGCACCGTCGACCGACCAGGTCTACGCCTTCTCGGGCTCGGCCGGGCTCCCCGGTCCGCCGTCTCCGCCGCCGCCCGCCCCGCCGCATTCGTCGTACTGGATGGTCGCATCCGATGGGGGGATCTTCAGTTTCGGCAACGCCGGCTTCTTCGGATCGACGGGCAGCATCCGTCTGAACAAGCCGATCGTCGGCATGGCAGCGACCCCGTCGAAGAACGGCTACTGGTTGGTGGCGTCCGACGGGGGGATCTTCAACTACGGCGATGCCGGGTTCTTCGGCTCCGAGGGCGGCAAACCGCTGAACGCGCCGATCGTGGGCATGGCCGCCACGCCGGACGGGGGCGGGTACTGGCTCGTGGCCTCCGACGGCGGGATCTTCAGCTTCGGTGACGCGAAGTTCTATGGCTCCGAGGGGGGCAAACCGCTGAACAAGCCCGTCGTCGGCATGGCGTCGGGCTCCGACGGGGGCGGGTACTGGCTCGTGGCGTCCGACGGCGGGATCTTCAGCTTCGGTGACGCCCAATTCCACGGCTCCATGGGGGGAACGCCGCTGAACAGGCCCGTCGTCGGCATGGCGTCCACCTCCGACGGGCTCGGCTACTGGCTGGTCGCGTCGGACGGCGGGATCTTCGACTTCGGCGACGCCGGCTTCTTCGGTTCGGCCGGCAGCGTGCCGCTGGTGCGGCCGGCCGTCGGTATGGCGGCGACGACCGACGGGCATGGGTACTGGATCGCCGCCTCGGACGGCGGCATCTTCAATTACGGCGACGCGAACTTCTTCGGCTCCGAGGGCGGCGTTGCGCTGAACAAGCCGGTCGTCGGCGTGGCGTCCGCCAGCTGAGGTCGGGAGCCCGGGCCGACTCCCCCGGTTCGGACTACCGCAGTGCGATGAGCCCCGCCGGGGTGGGCGCGAACCCGCACGCCTCGAAGTAGAAGCCGCGCAGATCGCCCTCGAAGTCGACATGGAGCCATTCGCAGCCGGCAGCTCGAGCCTCTCGCGTTGCCACCTCGATCAGTCCGGTGCCGATCCCCTGTCGGCGGGCGTCGGCGGCCACGAGGGTGTCCACGACGAAGGCATGGACACCGCCGTCCCACGCCACGTTCACGAACCCGACCAGGCGCCGCCCTGCGTAGGCACACACCCAGCCCAAACTGTGGCGCTCGACCCGGTCCTTCCAGCCGACGTCCTGCGCGGGGTGGACGAAGCCCTCCGCGTGGAGCGCGTTGAGGTCCGGGTCGGTGAACGCGCCGCGCCAGGCGTAGGCCACACCCATGGGGCGACAACTTAGGCCCACCCCACGCGATGATGCACGGGTGCCGAAGGGCCCCCTCCTCCTCCTGACCGGCGCCCCCGGCTGTGGCAAGACGACCGTGGCGCCCCTGGTGGCAGAGCACCACGACCCGTCGGCCTGCCTCGACCTGGACTGGTTCTTCGCCAAGCTGCGGCGGGGGGCGATCGAGCCGTGGCGGGAG
>Ga0181536_10005438_pt1 | contig 13081 bp, 11 predicted proteins | sample PEATcosm2014_Bin_41_FD_121105 | JGI IMG/M metagenome (GOLD analysis project Ga0181536, IMG submission 121105) | Peatland microbial communities from MTU Mesocosm Facility, Houghton, MI, USA - PEATcosm2014_Bin17_60_metaG | ecosystem: Environmental > Terrestrial > Soil > Wetlands > Peat | place...
CATGTCGCGCACCACGCGCGGCAGTTTATTCCAGACCGTCCCGATCGGCTGCATGCGCGTCTTCATGACGCCCTCCTGCAGCTCGCTGGTGATCAGGTTCAGCCGTTGAGAGGTCGCGTTCAGAGCGGGGTCCTCGCGCTCGGCGTTGAACTGGAGGATCTGATTGCGGGTGAGCACCAGTTCGCCCACCAGATCCATGAGCTTGTCCAAAAGCCCCACTCCGACCCGGATGTTGGCATCCGCAACAGCGGAGGACTTGGCGACGTCCTCTTCGGACTTCCTGCCATCGGGAAGGCCGGAATCGCCATTGTCATTGCATTGGCTCCGCGGACGCGCCGTCCATTGCGCCGAGACGCGCAGACGTTCGGTCAAGTCCTCAAAGCGGTCCGGACCTTCCTTCCCGTTGCCTTCGATGGAAGCCAGCACCTTTCGGGTAGCGTCGACCGTTTCCAGGATGAGGGATACCAGCGATGGATCGAGTTCCCGCTGACCCTCGCGCAACTGACTGAGGAGACTCTCGGCCTGATGGGTGATCTTCTCCAGTGTCGAGAACGCGAGGAAACCGCACGTGCCCTTGATCGTGTGAATCGTGCGAAAGATGCTGGCCAGCAGTGCAGCATCCTTCGGGTGCTTCTCGAGTTCGACGAGTTCCTGATCCAGACGGGACAGGTTCTCATGACTTTCGACCAGGAATTCGCGAATCACTTCCTCATCTTGCATGCACATTTCTCCACAGAGCCGAAGACGGTCTGGCTCATTGGTGTATCAGCGCCGCGCTATTCTCATCGATTTAACAGGGGAGCCGTGAAATGATTCTGAGACAGTGCGTTAAAGAACCAAACGCGGCTATTGCCGGGAAATTACGCATGCATGCGTGAAGGGCAGGCGGAACCGCCTGCCCCACATCAGCGCAGTGCGTCGCGGATTTTCTGCGCTGTCCCGCGCAGGTGCTCTTCGCTCTCGTAGCCACGCCGTGGCCAGAAGAATCCCTTCAGTCCGTCGCCCTTGCTGCGCGGCACGATGTGGACGTGCAGATGCGGCACGCTCTGGCTCACGTGGTTGTTGACCGCGATGAACGTTCCCTCCGCACCCATCGCCGATTCGACGGCGCGCTCCAGCTTCTGCACCGCCTGAAAGAAAGGCCCGACGTGCAGTGCCGGCAGGTCGGCCAGTGTATCCACGTGCCGTTCCGGAATCAGCAGAACATGACCGGGGAACAGCGGCCGGTGGTCGAGGAAAGCCACTGCACCCTCGGCGCGCCAGACGATCTCGGCGGCGACGCGGCCCGCGGCAATCTCACAGAACAGACAACTCATCGTGACGCAAAACGGTCGGCGAAGTCTTCCATCCGGTCGATGAGAATATCGGGCGGAAATTCGCGGAAGCTCTCAGGTTGAAATCCCCACGTGACGCCGCACGACGCAACGCCCGCATTGCGCGCGGTCTGCACATCGACGTAACTGTCCCCGACCATCCAGGTATCTCCGGCAGCCGCGTCGGCCTCTGTGCGCAGCGTGTCGACGCCGATGCGGTGCGGCTTCTTGTGTTCGAAACTGTTACCGCCATAAACCTGGAAGAAGAGAGACCCGACCCCGAGACCATCCAGGATGCGGCGGCTGGTGCGCACCGGTTTATTCGTCAGCACCGCCAGTTTCATGCCTGCGCGATGCATCCTCTCCAACGCTTCCCCGACGCCCGCATAGAGAATCGTGTGATCCAGCGCGTGATGGCGGTAGTAATCGAGGAAGAACTCAAGGGCGCTCCGCACTTCGTCCTCTGAGGCATCCGGACCCATGGCCCGCTTGATCAGCACCGGCGCGCCGTTGCCGACGAAGGAAAAAATCTGCTCGTGCGGCAGCGGTCCTTTGTCCATCCGCGCGCGCGCGGTATTTACCGCGTGCGCCAGATCGAGACGCGAATCGATGAGCGTGCCATCCAGATCGAAGATGAGAAGTGTCACGAGCTATGAAGCTTTGCGCGGCCGCCGGAGCGCCGTACGTCCGGCCCGCGCGACGGGCTTGCGCCGCGGACGCCTGCCGGCGATCTTGTAGTCCGCCATCTTCCTTTGCAGAGTGTTGCGGTGGATACCGAGTGCTTTGCTGGCCTCCAGCTGGATTCCCTCGGCGCGGCTGAGGGCGCGTTCGATCATCCCTTTTTCGAGGATCTCGACTGCCTGTTCGAGGAAAAAACCTGCGTCCGTCAAATGATCGATAAGTGCGTCAAAACGTTCTTTCATGAGTTGAAGAGAATCCTTAGTCTTTGGCGGAAGGGACGTTCTTCCGCAATGCCGCTTCGACCTGGGCGTATTGTTTCCGGAAACCGGATTTGAGTTCCATAGGCGCTATCGCGACAAACCAGCGCGACGCTTGCAGTATGCGAGGGGCAATTCGCGAGTTTACCACCGCGGCCGGTTCGTTGTTCGACTCGGCGTACGAACCAAAAGCGATGAACGCGGTGAGGATCGCCATGGCGACAAGCGCGCCACGCGCCAGACCGAACGCGGCCCCGAGCAGCCGGTCGAAAAACGAGAGTCCGATGGTGCGCAGAAAACGGTTGACGATCCAGCCAAAGAGTGCGCCGCAGAGTAAAACCGCGAAGACCACGAGCAGAAATCCAATCAGATTCGCGATGCGCATCGAACCAGTGTACGGCGCGATCAACGAGCCAGCCGACCCATAGAACCACATGCCGAGCACGAATGCAAAGAGGGCCGCGGCCAGCCCGATGATCTCCCGCGAAAAGCCTTTGCGCGCGCTCATGATGGTGGACCCGAGCAGAATCGCGATCAGCACGACATCGAGCCAGTTCAGAGGCACTTTACAACGCCTTCCCGGTGATCCGTTTGTACGCCTCGCGATACTTGGCGGCTGTTTTTTCGATCACGTCTTCGGGCAGAGAGGGCGCGGGAGGCCGTTTGTTCCAGTCGAGCGTTTCCAGATAATCGCGCACGAACTGCTTGTCGAAGGATTTCTGCGGCCGTCCGGGCGAGTATTCATCGCGCGGCCAGAAGCGCGAGGAGTCGGGCGTCAGGACCTCGTCGGCCAGCAGCATACGTCCTTCGTGCCAGCCGAACTCGAATTTCGTATCGGCGAGAATGATGCCGCGCGATTCGGCGTGCAGCGAGGCCGCGGCATAAATGCGCAGGGTTAAATCCCGCAGCAGCTCCGCGGTCTGGCGGCCCACGATCTGCGCCGCTGCTTCGAACGGAATATTTTCGTCGTGGCCGGTTTCGGCTTTTGTGGCGGGCGTGAAGATCGGCTCGGGCAGTTGATCGCTCTCGAGCAGTCCCGCGGGCAGAGCGATGCCGCAGATGGCGCCGGTTTGTCGATAGTCTTTCCAGCCGGAGCCGGAAACGTAGCCGCGCGCAACGCATTCGATCGGTTCCATGCGGCAGCGCCGCACCAGCATCGAGCGGCCCTCGAGCTGATCGCGGAAAGCACGCAGGGGCGCGGGATAAGCATCCACCGCGGCCGTAACCACGTGATTGGGAACGAGGCTGCGCAGAAAATCGAACCAGAAGAGCGACATCTGCGTGAGCACGCGCCCCTTGCCGGGAATGCCCTGCGGGAGGATGCAGTCGAAGGCCGAAATGCGGTCGGTGGCCACGATCAGCAGCAGATCGCCGAGCGTATCGTCGTGGACGGCATAGACGTCGCGCACTTTACCGCTGGCGACGCGCTCGAACCCCGGCAGATTGGTGGTGGTCAGTACGCTGGACACGATTTTAGTCGGCAACCGCTCCCTCACGGTCACGGCTCAGCAAAACCTGCGAGCGTTCGTTTAAACCGAAAACGGTTGCCCGGGGCTGATGGAATTGAAGTTGCATCTCACTAACCGCGCAGTTTCACGTGATCGGACTCGGGATCGGTCAACAAGTGGCTGTTGTAGCGGCTGTAGCCAAAGTAAACCATGAAACCAATCAGGAGCCAGACTATCAAACGAATCCAGGTCAGCGCATCCAGAAACGCCATCATGCCGAAGCAAACCAGTATGCCCAGAATCGGCACCAGCGGCACCAGCGGCGTTTTATAAGGACGCGGGACTTCGGGCTGCGTGCGCCGCATCACCATCACGCCGATGCACACAATCACAAATGCGAGCAGCGTGCCGATGCTGGTCATGTTGCCGAGACTCGATATGGGCAGGAAGCCGGAGAAGAGGCTCACAAACACCATCAGCAGCAGATTGGACCGCCATGGCGTACGGAATTTCGGATGCACGTCCGAGAAAAGCTTCGGGAGCAGACCGTCACGCGACATCGAGAAGAACACGCGGCTCTGGCCCAGCAGCATCACGAGAATCACGGAGGTGTAACCCGCCAGAATGCCGATGATGACGCCTGTCGAAAGCCAAGCGTATTTGGTCTTATTAATGGCATCGTAAATCGCGGTCGGCGTCATGTCCTTATAGTTCACGATGCCGGACATCACATAGGCGAACAGGACATAAAGCACGGTACAAATCCCCAGCGAGCCGATGATCCCGATGGGCATGTCGCGCTGCGGCGTCCTGGCTTCCTGGGCCGCCGTGGAAACGGCGTCGAATCCGATGTAAGCGAAAAAGATCATGCCCGAGGCGCGCATGATGCCGCTCCATCCGAAGTGTCCGGTCTCACCGGTATTCGGCGGAATGAAGGGAACATAGTTGCTGCGATCGATGTAAGCCCAGCCGAGCACAATGACCAAAACCACAATGGTCACCTTGAGCGCCACGATGGCGCCGTTGACCCCGGCCGATTCCGAAATGCCGATCATGAGGATGACGGAAATTGCGCAGATGATGAAGATGGCGGGCAGGTTGACGACGCCGCCTTCGAAGGGAGAGCGGGTCAGTGCGACGGGTAACGTAATGCCGAAATGATCGAAGAGGCGCACCAGATAACCCGACCAGCTAACCGAGACTGTAGCGGCGCCGACTGCATATTCAAGTACGAGATCCCAGCCGATGATCCAGGCGATCAATTCGCCCATGGTGGCGTAGGCATAGGTATACGCGCTGCCCGCGATGGGAATCATAGTGGCGAACTCGCTGTAACACATGCCGGCGAACACGCATCCGACCGCCGCGATCATGAACGAGAAAACGACGGCCGGACCCGCATTGTCATGAGCCGCCACAGGTGTGATGGCGAACAGGCCCGCGCCGATAATGGCGCCAATACCCAGCGCGACCAGGTTGAACGGGCCGAGCGAGCGTTTCAGCTTGTGCTCTCCGCCCTCGCTCTCGCGCATGATCCGGGCGTATGGTTTGGTGGCAAAAAGACTCAAGACGAATAATCCTCTTTCCTTCGCCAGAGGAAATAAACGGGAACCCCCAGCAAGACCAGAATCAGGCCGCGCACGCTGTACGCCGGCTTGTTAATCAGCAGCAGAACCTCGATGAGACTCGCCGCCAGAATATACAGAGCCGGCAGGACAGGGTATCCCACGGCTCGGTAGGGGCGCTCCATGTCCGGACGCGTAATGCGCAGCCGGAACAGACCGGCGATCGTCAGGATATAGAACAAGAGTACCGCAAAGATAACATAGTCGAGCAAATCGCTGTATTGTCCGCTGAGTGTGAGCAAAGCAGTCCAGACGCACTGGAGGACCAAAGCGAAAACCGGCGTGTGGTGCTTCGGATCGAGTGTTCCGGCGCGGCGGAAAAAAAGGCGGTCGCGCGCCATGGTGTAGTACACGCGCGCGCCCGAGAGAATCATCCCGTTGCAGCATCCGAAGGCCGAGATCATGATCGCAGCGGCCATGAGCTTTGTCGCCACCGGGCCGAACATGACCGAGACCACCGCGGTCGCCACGCGGTCTTCCGGTGCCATCTGGATCTGTGGCAGCGTGAGCACGGACAGATAGACGAAGTTACACGCAATATAGAGCGTCGAGACGACGCCGACGCCGACGCCAAGAGAAAGCGGCAGATTCCGGTTGGGATTACGCACTTCGCCCGCTGTGAAGGTGACGTTGTTCCACGCGTCGGAGGAAAACAGGGGTCCGACCATCGCCGATCCGACCAGCGCTACCGTGGCCCAGGTCCAGTCCGCGTTGCGCCAGAAGTTGTGGAAGTTGGCGGCGACCGCATCCGGATTGCGCCCGAGCAGGAAACCGAATCCGACGAGTCCGAGAAGCGCGGCGACTTTGGCGAAAGTGAAAACGTTCTGCACGATGGCGCCTGTGCGGATGCCGCGCGTGTTGACGACACTGAGCAAAACGACGACCGCGATGGCGAGAAGCTGCTGCGTGGTGAGGCCGATCTTGCCCGAGCCGAGCAGGTAGCGCCCGGCGGATATCGAAGGGAAGAACACGCCGCTGTACTTCGCGAAGGCGACGGCGACGGCGGCGATGGTGCCGGTCTGGATGACGGCGAAGAGGGTCCAGCCATAGAGGAATCCCCAGAGGCTTCCAAAGGCTTCGCGCAGATAGACGTACTGGCCACCGGCGTGAGGCATAGCCGCGGCGAGTTCCCCGTAACTCAGGGCGGCGATGATGGTGAGCAGCGCGCCAATCATCCAGCAGAGGATCAGCAGGCCGGGCGACTGCACCTGGCGAGCGACGTCGGCGCTGACGATGAAGATGCCCGAGCCGATCATCGAGCCCATCACGATGGTGGTGGCGTCGGTGAGGCCGAGGCCTTTCACGAAGCCGGCGCCTATAGGCGCGCTGTGCGATGAATCCGTTACTGCCGGCTGCTTAGTCGATGCCATTCGGCCATCCGTTCGCGCAAAGTCCGTGCGGTGCATGGGACGGGGAACAAGTCGGCAATAACGGCCACCGATTCCGTGCCCGCGTTCCAACAGTTTGATGCATTGTCTCTTGTGATGCCTCCGATCGCAACTAACGGCTTGCTGGTGAGGGATCGGACGGCACGGAGACCCGGAATTCCGGCGACGGGGTCGGGACGCTCTTTGGATACGGTAGCAAAGACGGGACCGAAGGCGAAATAATCGACCGGCTCGGCCTGGGCGGCGCGCATCTGATCTTCATTGTGCGTCGAGAAGCCAACGACGGCCGCCGATCCGACAACGAGGCGCGCGTCGGCGGGGAGAAGATCGTCCTGGCCGAGGTGCAGACCGGCATGGAGAAGCATGGCGTAATCCGCACGATCATTGACGATGAACAGCGCGCCGGCGTTGCGGCACAGCGCGGCAATCTGTTCGGCGCACGCGAAGATGTCGCGGCTCCAGAGCCCTTTGTGGCGGAACTGAAGGATGCGCGCGCCACCATCGAGAATGGCTTCGGTGGCGCTCACGGCATCGAGGCTAAGACGATCCAGCGTGGCTGTGTCGAGAATCGGATAGACGCGCGGCAGTTGCAGGACGGGCAAGTTGAGATTATCGGATATGGGTTGCGGCGTGGGGGATGAATGCACTGTCGACGAGCCGAGGGACGCTCGAACTGACATTCAGCTCGGCTGCCAGGTCGACATCGGAAGCGAAACCGCGCTCGATTAGCTCCTTGCCCGAACTTGCTCTGTACAAAGTGCCGGCAAGATCTTCGCGGAAGCGTTCGAAAGCCGCGACCGCAAGATCAGCCTCGGGCGATCTGCTCGCCGGCAGAGAAGCGATGACCGCTCCTGCGCCGATCAGGTCTTCGAGACTCGGCCGGAGTTCCCCGGCGGCCCAGGTTTCTCCCGCTGGAATCACGGCACAGGTCGAGCCGAGGCTCGCCGCTGCTCTCCCGACAGCAAACGCGTTGCGAAGGCATGCCGCCAGGACAATCGAGTGATTCGATCGGAACGCCAGGGCGGCTCCGTTAGGGGAAGGCAAGACCAGCCGATAACCGGATGGCAGGGACCGCAGTGAAGTTGGCGACAAAGAATAGCCGAGACTCCGGCCGGGGGCGGCCAGGCTCGCGTCGCAAGTTGCTGCGCAGCGCGCCGCCGATTCATCTTTCAGCGGATAAGGGAAGACGATCCCGCCGCGGGAAATTGCAACATCCAGCGCAGTCGTGAACGAAAGGACATCGACGATGACAACAACATCGGAGATCGGCGCCAGCTCGTTCATTCCGGGGAGCCCCCACTCGCAACGGATCTGGAATTCCGCCTGGTCGAAGGTCACCCCTTCAGCATAGTGTTTCAGAAGGATTCTGCCGCCCGCACCCGTCTTACCGCTCCATCACTGTCGCGGCTCTGAATCATACCGGACTTGCCGAGCCGCGACTGTGAAGGAGCGGTAACGGAAAATTGACCCTTGTTTCCGGATGACGACGGGCATATGATCGCGGGCGGAATGGAGGGGACATGGAATTCAACGACGCGGTTCGCTCGGTTCTGGCCCGCAAAGGCTGGAAGGTTTATTCCATTGCGCCAGAGGCTTCGGTGCTCATGGCGGTGCGTATGATGGCGGACAAAGACATCGGGGCGCTCCCGGTGATCGAGGACGGACTGCTGGTGGGTTTGTTCTCCGAACGCGACTATGCGCGAAAAATCATCCTGCACGGGAGGGTTTCGCGCGAGACGCCCGTCTATGAGGCGATGACCGCACCAGCGACATTTGCCACTCCCGAAGACACTGTCGATGAGTGTCTGCGCGTCATGACGAAAGGCCGCATACGCCATCTGCCCGTGGTAGAGAATGGCCGCGTGACCGGTATCGTTTCCATCGGCGACCTGGTCAACTGGATGATCTCGGCACAGGCGGAGACGATCGGTCAGCTGCACAGCTACATTGCCGGAAGCTATCCGGGCTGATCCGGTACAATAGCAGTTACCCCACCGCCCAGGAGGACCTGCTTTTGGATTCTGCAATCCTGGCCCTGGAAGACGGAACCGTCTTCGAGGGCAGGAGTTTTGGTGCGCCCGCCGAACGTTCGGGCGAAGTTGTTTTCAATACCGCCATTACCGGATACCAGGAAATTTTCACCGATCCGTCCTATACCGGACAGATCGTCATTCTCACGAATCCTCAGATCGGCAACTACGGAACGAGTGCCGCGGACAACGAAGCCGCGAGGCCCTACATCGAAGGTCTCGCGGTGCGCGAATTCTCCGGCATCACGAGCAACTGGCGGTCGGATGAAGAGGCCCGCGACTTTCTCGGCAAGTCGGGGATTCCCGTTATCTCCGATCTCGATACGCGGGCCCTGGTGCGTCATCTGCGCAGCGGCGGCGTGATGCGCGGCGTTCTGTCGGCAGTGGAGAAAGACGCGGCCAAGCTCGTCGCAAAGGCCCGATCGATTCCGTCCATGTCCGGCCTCGATCTGGCCAGCCGCGTATCGACCACGGAGCGATATGACTGGACGCAATCGGTCGAACCGTGCTCGCCTTCCGAAGCCACCACCGCGCAGGCGCCCGCACGATTCAACGTGGTCGCCTACGATTTCGGCATCAAACGCAACATCCTGCGCCGTCTCGTGCACGCGGGCTGCAAAGTAACGGTCGTGCCGTCGCTCACATCGGCCGAAGACGTTCTCGCGCTCAAACCGGACGGCGTGTTTCTTTCGAATGGCCCAGGCGATCCCGAGCCGCTCCGCGCGCAGATCGATAACGTGCGGCGGCTGGTGGGCAAGGCGCCCATCTTCGGGATCTGCCTCGGCCATCAAATCCTCGGGCTGGCGCTCGGCGGCAAGACTTACAAGTTGAAGTTCGGGCATCGCGGCGCCAATCATCCGGTAATCAACCGGCTCACGCAGCGCGTCGAAATCACCTCTCACAACCACGGTTTCGCGGTCGATCCCGATTCGCTCAGCCAGAGCGACGTCGAGATCACCCATATGAATCTGAACGACCAGACGCTGGAGGGCTTCCGTCACCGCCGGGAGCCGGTCTTCTGCGTGCAGTATCACCCCGAAGCCGCGCCGGGGCCGCATGACTCCCACTATCTTTTCGACGACTTCACCAAGCTGATGGCGGAGCACAAATAGATGCCTCGCCGAAACGACCTTCATCGCATTCTGATCATCGGCTCCGGCCCGATCGTCATCGGTCAGGCCTGCGAGTTCGATTACTCGGGGACGCAGGCGGCGAAAGCGCTGCGCGCGGACGGCTATGAAGTAATCCTCGTCAACTCGAATCCGGCCACGATCATGACGGATCCCGAACTGGCGGACCGCACTTACGTCGAACCGCTGACACGTGCTTACCTCGAAGAGATCATCGCGAAGGAACGCCCCGACGCTCTGCTCTCGACGGTGGGCGGGCAGACCGGACTGAATCTGTCGGTCGAACTGGCCGAGGCCGGCATCCTCGATAAGTACGGCGTTGAACTGATCGGCGCGAAGATCGATGCCATCAAGAAGGCCGAAGACCGGCTGCTGTTCAAAGACGCCATGCGGAAGATCGGGCTCGAAACACCGCGCTCGCAACTGGTCACCGACATTGAGGGCGGACTGGCCTTCGCCGCGAAACACGGATATCCGGCCATCCTGCGGCCCAGTTTCACCATGGGCGGATCGGGCGGCGGCATCGCTTACAACCACGAGGATCTGGTCACGATTCTGGAACGCGGTTTGGATTTGTCTCCGGTTCACGAAGTCCTGATCGAAGAAAGCGCACTCGGCTGGAAGGAATTCGAGCTGGAAGTCATGCGCGATCTTGCCGACAACGTGATCATCATCTGCTCAATCGAGAATTTCGATCCGATGGGCGTGCATACAGGCGATTCGATTACAGTGGCGCCCGCGCAGACACTGACCGATCGCGAGTATCAGATGATGCGCGACGGAGCGATCCGCTGTCTGCGCGAGATCGGCGTGGATACGGGCGGATCGAACGTGCAGTTCGCGATCAATCCGAAGGACGGGCGCATGGTCATCATCGAGATGAACCCGCGCGTGTCGCGCAGCTCCGCCCTGGCTTCAAAAGCAACCGGTTTCCCGATCGCGAAGATCGCCGCGAAACTGGCGGTCGGATACCGGCTCGATGAAATCCGGAACGACATCACGAAAGTCACGCCGGCATCGTTCGAGCCCACCATCGATTACGTGGTGGTGAAAATTCCGAAGTGGGCGTTCGAAAAATTCCCCGGCGCCGACCAGACGCTGGGCACGCAGATGAAATCGGTCGGCGAAGTAATGGCGATCGGACGCACGTTCAAGGAAGCCCTCGGCAAAGGGATTCGCAGCCTCGAAACTGGCCGGAAGTTCGGATCGGAATCGTTCGACGTGAACCTGATTCCGCAGAAGCTGATCACACCCACGCCGGACCGGCTGAGTTATCTGCGCTTCGCGTTCCGCTCGGGGTACACGGCGCAGCGGATTCACGAAATGACGGCGATCGATCCGTGGTTTCTCGAACAACTGCGGCAAACCATCGAGTTCGAAATGAGTCTGGATGGCGGCTCTCTCGGCGAGGCGAGCGGCGCTGTAATCAAGGAAGCGAAAAGGCTCGGCATTTCCGATGTGCAGATGGCAAACGCCTGGGGCGCCACCGAACTCGACGTGCGCGCGCGCCGCAAAGAATTGGGCATTCGCGCCGTCTTCAACCGGGTCGACACCTGTTCGGCGGAGTTTGAAAGTTTTACTCCCTATCTCTACTCGACGTATGAAAGCTCCTGCGAAGCCGCGCCGACGAATCGAAAGAAAGTGATGATTCTGGGCAGCGGTCCGAATCGCATCGGACAGGGCATCGAGTTCGATTACTGCTGCTGCCACGCGTCGTTCGCGCTGCAGGCGGAAAGCGTGGAATCGATCATGGTCAACTGCAATCCGGAGACCGTGTCGACCGATTACGATACCAGCGACCGCCTGTACTTTGAACCACTCACGCTGGAGAACGTGCTGAACATCATCGACGTGGAAAAGCCGGACGGAGTCATCGTGCAGTTCGGCGGTCAGACGCCGCTGACGCTGGCGCTCCCTCTGAAGCGTCTGGGCGTTCCGATTCTCGGCACCGATCCGGAAAACATCGATCTCGCCGAGGACCGGAAGCTGTTCGGCAAACTGCTCGACGAGCTGGGGATTCCGTCGCCACCGAATGGCACGGCGACCAGCGCGGACGAAGCGGCCGCCATCGCAAAGCGCATCGGCTATCCGGTTCTGGTGCGGCCCAGTTATGTGCTGGGCGGGCGCGCTATGGCGATCGTCTACGACGAAGACAGTGTGCGGCGTTACATGCGCGAGGCCGTCACTTTTTCGCAGGACCGGCCCGTGCTGGTGGATCGATTCCTCGAAGACGCGGTGGAGATCGACGTGGACGCTCTCTCCGATGGCGACGAGGTGCTGATTGCCGGAATCATGGAGCACATCGAGGAAGCGGGCATCCATTCCGGAGACAGTTCGTGCGTGCTGCCGCCCGTGTCGCTGCCGGAGACGGAAATCGCGACCATCGAAAAGTACACGGTGAAGCTGGCGCGCGCGCTGAAGGTCGTCGGCCTGATGAACGTGCAGTATGCGATTAAAGACGGCGTGGTGTACGTGCTTGAAGTCAATCCGCGGGCCTCGCGGACAGTCCCTTATGTGAGCAAAGCGACCGGGGCGCCGCTGCCAAGGCTGGCCGTGCAGTTGATGCTTGGGAAGAAGCTGCACGAAGTCACGGCGCATCGCGGTCGGCTCTCGGCGCCGCTGAAGTTCGTCAAGTCCCCGGTATTTCCGTTCAATAAATTCCCCGGCGTGGATCCGGCGCTGGGTCCGGAAATGCGCTCGACCGGCGAGGTGATGGGCGTCGGAGAGAACTTCGGAGAAGCGTTCGCCAAGGCGCAGTTGAGCGCAGGATCGCCGCTGCCGGAAAAGGGAACGGTATTCATCAGCGTCAACGACCGCTATAAACCCGATGTCGTGCCGATCGCGAAACGCTTTGTGGAACTGGGATTCGAACTGGTTGCGACGCGGGGCACGGCGGCCCTGCTGCAACAAGCGGGGCTTAAGTGCAGGATCGTTTTCAAGGTGAATGAAGGGCGGCCGAACGCGGTCGATCTTCTCAAGGCCGGCACGATTCAGCTGGTGGTTTACACGACGACCGGCGCGCTTTCCTTCGAGGACGAGAAATCGATCCGGCGCGCCGCCATTACTTACCGGGTGCCGTGCATTACGACGATGAGCGGCGCACGGGCCGCTGTCGAAGCCATCGCATCGCGGCTGCGGGATCCGGTCCGCGTATGGAGTCTGCAGGAGATCCACGGCTCGGCAGGCGGAACCGCCTGCCCCACAACCGC
>Ga0181536_10005440_pt1 | contig 13076 bp, 24 predicted proteins | sample PEATcosm2014_Bin_41_FD_121105 | JGI IMG/M metagenome (GOLD analysis project Ga0181536, IMG submission 121105) | Peatland microbial communities from MTU Mesocosm Facility, Houghton, MI, USA - PEATcosm2014_Bin17_60_metaG | ecosystem: Environmental > Terrestrial > Soil > Wetlands > Peat | place...
CGTTCCGCTCCGTCGTCAGCACCGCCAAGGCGAACGGCGCTTCGGTCCTTCGAGCCGTCCAGTTCGTGCTGTCCGCGAAATCACCGGTGGAACCGTTGCTCGACCCGGGGTGAGCAATTACCTGGCGGTGGCCTGATCCGTAGTTCTGGTCTCCATTCATCCGATAGCCGAGGGGAGGCGACCGTTCGGCGGCTAACGCCCGGCTGGATAATAATTGAGCGCCCTCCGTGGCATCGGGCCGCATGGTTTGGGATCGTCAGGGGTGCCACAGTTGGTCGGGTTGAGTTGGTCAGCCACGAAGCCTGCTGGTGGTCCTCCGCTGGGACCGGCATTGTAAGTGCCGCCCTTTGTTCCGCTATCCGATTGTGCATAAGCGACCGGTATAGCCTGTGTCAAAGTCGCAAGCACGGCAATCCAGATGAGTTGACGCATTGCTACCTCCTTCAGTAGGACAGAATCGCCCTACAGATGAACCAGTCTGGCGAGAGGCGGGGAATATGCGTACGTGTGAGAACACCCGCCACAGACAACTTATAGACCTCGCAGGGCTGACAGCGATAGTATCGGAATCTACTCAGAGACAGGCACCCGGTTCGTGCATAGTGCGATCTGAACGGATGGCAGCACACGTTGCTGGGCCACCTATAGGTCGCCTCTGTTCACATCGTCTCCGTGATGATATCCTCTTTGTCGTAATCGTATCCCGGAGGGAATACACCATGAACCTGATAGTTGTCGTCATTATTCTGTTGATCCTGTTTGGCGGCGGCGGCTTCTACTATGGCGGCCCGTACGTCGGTGGCGGCCTCGGCACGATCCTTCTGATTGTCCTGATCGTCTTACTTTTGCGAGGGTGAACGGGCACTGCTATTCCTTGTGTCTGGTGGAAAACAAACTTGCGATGTTGAGTGAACCAATGGTGAAAAATATAGTGATGGAGCGAGTCTAATGACCATGAACATGATCGTCGTTCAACCACTCGTCGCACTGATCGCCGGAATTCTGATCCTCGTTGTCCCACGGTTGCTGAACTACATCGTGGCCATCTACCTGATAATCGTGGGAATCACGGGACTGATACCGCACCTTCTGCGCTGAGTTTTCTTGGCTTGCCGTTTCTACTGCTTCTACTGTTTGGAGTGAAACGGGGGAGGGGCAAATGTTGATAGGTTATGGTCGGGTATCGACCACGAATCGGGAAGACGATCTGGAGGCCCTGGAGCAAGACTTGCGGGCCGCCGGATGCGAGAAGTTGTTTATTGACAAGGTTTCATCGGTGGGCAGGCGGCGGCAGCTTGAGGCTGTCTTTGAGTCCGTGCGGGAGGGCGACATCGTCGCAGCAACCCGTCTCGACCGCCTGGCAAAGTCTCTGGCCGATTTGCTGACCATCGTGGCCAGGTTGGAGGCCAAGAAGGTCGTCCTACGGGTGCTTACGATGCCCGGCTGCCCGCCGCTCGATACGGGGACCGCCATCGGAACGCTCACGCTGGCGGTCATCGGTGCGGTGGGTGAGTTTGAACGGGAGATGATGCTGGAACGCCAACGGGAGGCGACCGCCAAGACTCGACGGGAGCGGAAATCCAAGGGCCGACCACCGACCGCTCAGCGGCACGCAGCAGAGATCAAACGGCTCGACAATGAAGGGATGAAGCCTTCCGATATTGCAACGAGACTTGGGATCGGTAGGTCCAGCGTGTATCGAGTGCTTGCCGAAGAGACCGGCAATGGCGGGGTGGCTGCCTGATCGCATCTCCACACCTCGTTTGCTCGGCGACCTCTTTATTATCGGCTGATAATGGCCTTGTTTTCCGACCCATAAGGTAGTTTCGTCTCTTGCGGACTTCGCCATGACCCAACCAATCCACGCCCACCACCTCATCCTTGGCAGCGATCCGGCCAAATCGCCGCTGGTGCTGCTCCATGGCTCCGGTGGTGATGAGCATGATCTGGTGCCGCTGGCCGAGGAATTAGCCCCAGGGTCGTCAGTCCTTGCGGTCAGGGGAACCGTCGCCATTGATGGCGGATATGCCTTCTTCAATCGATTCCCCGACAGGTTGATAGACGAACCTGACATCGCCAATCGTGCTCCAGTGCTGGCAGATTTCATCGAAGCCACCATGGCCAACCACGGCCTCGCTGAGCCACCAATCGTCATCGGCTTCTCCAATGGTGCGATCATGGCGGCAGCCCTGCTCCTGACCCGTCCCAGCCTGTTGGCGGGTGCCATCCTGTTCCGGCCACTATCGCCATTCAAGGATGATCCGATGACTCGTTTGGATGGCAAGCCGGTCTTGATCATCGACGGGGAGAAGGACAGCCGCCGTTCATTGGGTGATGGTGCCCGACTGGCTGAAAGGCTTCGAGAAGCCGGGGCGACGGTGACTCATCATGTCCTGCCGGTTGGGCATTCGATCACGGCCATGGATCGGGAGATTGCACGAGGTTGGCTTGAGGGTCTGCCAGAAGCTGATCATTCCCGCCCATAAAACATATGGTCACATCGACAAAGCGGAAATCACAAGCTGGGTCCAGCCCATCCGGCCCATCCAAGATACAGAAATCCCTTGTCGGAGTTGAAGTCCTTGAACGGTATGTTCTCGTAACCGGATGGGCGCTCATCAAGATTCTTGTAGGGGTTGAAGGCGCTGAAGTTACCTTCGTCAGGTACGCCGACCCCATAGACAACCCGAGTGTGGCCTATCTTGTCTTTATCGTTCCTCGTTGCGACCAATACGAAGTGTCCCTTTTTCGTAAGGATGGTCTTCGCCATGTCATACGTGAAGGCACTTCTCGGGAAACGCTGCAAAGTTGCGCCGATAAGACGGAAAACTTCAGTGATGCCGCCGTCTTTTAACGCAATGCCATTGCTGACCTTATCCTCGATCAGATAGCCTTGATAATCACAATAATCCTGATAACGGCGAACCAAAGTATCTGGCGTTGCGTCGCCCATATGAGTGGTCCGCAACCATGAGGCCGCACCGGCTGCCCAGCAGTGTTGATCGGTGTCCTGATAGAATTGTACTGGTGGTTTCAGTATATACCAGGCCATTGCTTCCTCCTACCTGCTGCTACCGATATTCACACATGATGTGGGGCTTGTCATCAATTCCATCGCTGTTATCGCCAGGGCCTGTTGACATGGCCCGATCCCAACGACTGCCGTGACCCAGGAAGCGTAATATATGTCGGTTTTCGGATCGGGGCTACCCAGGAAGCCTTGCTTCATGCCGTGTATCACCGACAAATGTTTGTTCAGGCGTTGCCATCCGGCCTCCCCTCCTTTTACCCACCCCACCGGTCAGGTGGAGCGGAGCATGGTCATTTAGAAGTCATCGTGGCAAGCTACAGCCTTGCCGTGGCGATCACGCCACCGCACACCATTCTACCTGGTCAGAATGGCGGCATTGCTTCCCAGGTGCCGGAATATTTGACGTGCTCGGCATAGGTATTTTCCGAGGATTGACCCCATTCCTCCGGTAGCGTGGAATCCGTCGTGCGAGCGACTCTGCTCGCCAAAGATTCCATGGAGAATACATGATGTTCAGAACTTTGTTGGCGGCGACAACCGCTCTCACGTTGATGTCGGGGGTCGGCTTTGCACAATCATCTTCTTCAAGCACGACGACCGTGACGACACCGGGGGTGGCTCCAACGTACCAAGACGACGTTACATCAACCACGAAGCGTACCGCCACCAAGAATGGCGTGTTGATCGAGAAGGACACCAGCGGCACCGAGGTTTCGACACCAGGTAGTCCCGGAACTGCCCGGACGACGACCGACACAACGACAACTCGGTGATACCAGATTGGTGCTAACCGTATCCATCCTGCGAAGATCGCCTTGTCGCCCTGATCTACATGCCCGCCTTAGCGGGTAGTGGGATGGAAGTTTCTGTTACCGTTTCCTCCAACCCTCAACCCACCATTGGACAGGTTCCTGATCATCGGTTTGCTGGCTCGCCCTCTTCGTGACCGGCTTGGCAGTTGCCTGGGACTTCTTCGTTGGTTTGACCGATTGCTCGGCCAGCACTACCACCGTCTTTCGTGGTCTTCCGACCGGCCTTCGTACGGCTGGAACGGCGTTATCCCGTATCACCTGCGGCTGCGTCATCGGCCAGATCGGTGTCTCGGCTCTATCCGCAACCGCCGTCTTCCTTGGTCTCCCAACCGGTCTCCGAATGATCGGAACAGCGGCATCTCGGACGGCTGCCACGGCGATCTCCTCCGCAGTCATCGCCGCCGTGCTCGATTCCACGATCTTTTGCTGGACCAGACGCTCGGCAGCCAGTTCAGCCCGCATTGTGCCGAGCGCCTGATTGGCGGTTGCCAGCTTTTCCCGAAGGTCTCGAATCGTCGCCTCGGCGTCCCGCAGCATTCCTTCGGTGCGGGCACGATTTGCACGTTCAGTCGCCAACGCTTTCCCAGCGGCCCTCATAGTCCGCTCAGCGGCATCTTTCGCCGTCATTGCCGATTGCGCCGCAGAGATCGCTGTTTCTCTCTCCTGATGCACATGCCGCAATTTGGTTCGAAGGTCTTGGATCGCTCCCTGAGCCTGGGCGAGTTGACGCTCGGTATATTCTCTGGCTGTGACCTGAGACCGGATGGCCTGTCGAGCGGCCTTCAATGGATCATTGGATGACGATGGTGACGACGATGTGCCGCCGATGCCGAGATTTTGGCGCATCAGAGATTCAGTGTCGTCGGTCTGTGGCGATATTGGGTCGGGGTGCGAAGCCATGCCACTCAATACCAGATCATGAGGCCAGTTGACCACAGTGGCTTGGGTGCCCGATTTCATCGCAAGGGTTCAAGAGAATTGAGCGGCGGGCCAGCGAAGGGTTTGCAACCTACTCTACGTACTAAACAGGCCCCTATATTAATGGCCGACAGCAACCTTCCCGATGGCGTCGTTGGCAATATTGACGGCGTTCCATGACCCCTCAGCAACCATTCCTAAGATTTCCCAACTTTCGGCAATGGAGATCCTTCTCATGCTGTTTATACGGAGTCTTGCAAATCTATAAACTAATACTAAATATCCCGCTGATACCACGTCAACCTCAAAAGGAATTGGCCTATGGCTCGCAAGCCCAGCTTTAGTCAGCTTATCCGCAATACTCGCATTCAACGGGGCCTGTCGGTCGTTGAAGTGGCTGAGCGTGTCGGTGTCAGCCCTGTAAGCATCTACTTTTGGGAGGCGGATCGGGTTCGGCCAAGGGATGGCAACCTGAGTGCATTGTGCAAGGCGCTGCGGCTGCCGGTCAGAGCGACCAAAGAGTTGGCGGCGGCGTAAGATTCAGCGGGGGTGATTTCGGCCAGGCGGTCTTCAGAATGGTTGACCAGGCGCTCCTCGGTCGTGTTTGGGGCATCGCCGGAGGAAGATGTCTGAACCATTCGCTCCATATTCGTGGCGGCACGTTCTGCATCGGAGCACGTAGACGTATTGACCGTGATCCGTGCCGGGTTTGCCAGTTGGCCGAATGACCTCCTGATCGTTCCGGTTGATATATCCGATCTCGGTCGTGCCATTGCTTCTGGGCCGACCAGATGATCTTGGTACCGCCGTCAAATGAACGGGTACATCATCCGTCATGGACGACTGCTCTACCCCATCGCCTGACGACATTGGAGCCGGTTGTTGCTCGGAGCCGGTGTTTCCGGTCCCGTCGAATTCCGCATGCCTGTCGGGATGCCAGGAAATCCACGGTTGCCAGTGTGCGGCGATCTGCTCCGCTCGTTGCCGAATGTCAGCGGGAGCATCGAGCAGGAAGAAGACCCGTGGCGAATATGGTCTGGCTCGGAGCGCATCGACAGTTCGAAATCCGCTTACTCGCAGCCGGTCAGCCCAATGCTCGATCTCGGATTGATGACCACCCTTTCGGCGGGTATGATGGTGGTAGACGATCAGGCAGCCTCCGGGCCTCGCCAGTTCACGTAGCTCGCTGAGCAGGACGCTCTTGCCGGACTTCCCTGAGCCGTGACTGTAGCCGTCAGGTTCAAGCCCATTGTCAGGATCAACGAATACGAGGTTGGCCCCTTCGAGGGTGCGCTGGACGCTCGCAAACCATTGTTCTCTGGCCTGCCTGACGACTGGCATTACGTCGCTGGCGAAGATGGCGCCGTGAAGGATATTGGCTCTTTCCAATGCTCGAACATCCCGCTGCCCCGATGATACGATCTCAGCGAGAGCATCAAAAAGCTGCGGGTCAAGATGGCGCCATTGGGTTGGCTGATCGAGGTAGCCGATGTGTCGTCCATCCTTGTTGTGATCCTCGTCGGGAAATAGCCACCAAGCAACACCGAGGCGGTACCCAGGTGACAGCGCACGAAGGATTCCGAGCTTTAAGAAGTCGCCAATGTCGCCAACATATCGGTTTTGCATGGCGTCACGTTGCCATTCCGAGCGTTATCATTGCGTCAAAGGTAACTCCGATGGCTGGCATGTCCACCTATCGGATGAATATTCGTTCGTTATGATAGTCAATGTACTGCTTATCAATTTCGTGGGCTGGGTTCCTCTCCAAATCGGCCAGCCGAAGCTCCCGTAAGCCATAGTCCAGTTCGACATGATGGTTTGGACACACGCAGATAATGTTCTGCCGAACGTCCGGTCCTTTGTGCTTCATGCCAAGGGGCTTAATATGGTGAGCTTCTGCATAATTAGTCCCGTCTGGTAAAGCTATTCCAGTACCGCAAATTTGGCACTTACCCCCATGGAGTTGTTTGACCTCTTGCGACGTGATCGTATCCCGGAGCACCCGAAAGGCGACCGCCTTAATCCGCTTCGGCGGGAGCGCAATATCAGAAGCAGGCGGTTCTCCTATCGTAATATCGACCGACTGCCGCTCAAAGTCTTCCGTTTCTTCGTCTTTCCACAACACCTCCTTTGCTACTGCTCTTTCACGCCCGTCAAAACATATCCTCATGGTGCCGATATGCATACCATGCTCGCCATTAAACTTTTGGTGATTCATATAGTTCAAATCCGCTGTAAGACCATGCACCACCAGATCAGATCGTGCTCTTCCACGCCAGTTCCGCCCACGGTGCTTCCCTTCAACGATATGCGTTTTGCTCTCAAAAGTCCCATTGGCTGAAAACCATTCTAAGGGGAGAATGTCCGTAAATCCGGCTGCATCCCCTTCCTTCCACAAGACCATAATCGAGCGAGCCATCTATCGTGCCTCCTATTTGGGTCACATCGTTGACCCACGACATTTGCCGATTCCCCTCCTATGAGGATCATAACGCTTGTTGGACGGTTCTACGAGTGGTCAACCTCGGGGGCTGCACGCTTCTCTTGAACCTTCTTGTTCTTGCGCTTCAGCTTCTTGACACGCTGGGCCTTTGCGATGGATGCCAATTTCAATCGGAAATTCTTCTCTTCCTCGGTCATCGGTTGACGGGCATTCCTTTGCCGGACGTTGGCCCTCTGCCAATTCATTGCCATCTCAATAGCTCCTGTAGTGAATGGTCATGCCGTTCCCGGTCGATATCCCCCAAAGCGATCATGCAGCCCATTCCGCAGAAGGTGCCTCGGCTTGTTGCAGAACGTTCTGGACGGCGGCATCCTCGGCCAGCAAATCGGCATGTTTCGCCTCGAAGGCGATGGAAATGTGTTTGAGGAATATCAGTCCGAGCGCCACGTGTTTGTAGTCGGACGGCTCCAAATCTTTTCGGAGCTTGTCGGCGGCGAGGAACAACTGCGCCTCGAACCCGAGGGTGGCGCCGTTTCCATTACCTTTAGCCGGGGCTGCCGAGGCGGCTCCGTTGGTGGTCTTCTTTGGGCGTCCTCGTGCCATCGGTATCCTCTTGGGCGCCATCGGCTCCGAGCCGGGGCGGTCGTCGCCATAGGAAGATTGTTCTGGTACGAACTCTTCAGCAACTGAGCGGGCGGCGCAAGCGGTTAAGGAACCACAATCGTCACGGGATCGGGTTGGCATCAGGCTCACGCCGTCGGACGCTGCGACGAGCCGAGACCGGCTCAGGGTGACAGGTGATCTGGGCAACAGCCCCGAATACAACTGCCAACGGCTCCAAAGATGCGCCTTTTGTAGTCATTCCGTGCTTTGCCGACAGATGACCGTTCCCGAGGCTGCCTGGCCCTAACTCCCGTAAGCTAACGGAACCACCCCTCAGGATATGGCCATGGAGCCGAGCCAGAGTGCTATACTGCCAGCACGAATCGAGTCCCGGGTGGCCCAAATGGAAAACTCCGAAATCGCCGATCAAATCAAACGCATCATCCGGGGTGAACTCGATGACTGCGAGCGAGCGATAAAAGCCGGTAGCCCGCAGCAAGCACTGCGGGAGTTGGATGACGCTGTGACCAAGTTGCGGAGGCTTGCGAGGGAACTCGAATAGCCCGCAAGGAATACGTGCCGCCCGTCTTCGCCCCCATTAGGCCCACAAACGCCGATGCAGTCGCCAATCTATTAGGCTCGCTCCCTCGTCAGCAGTGCCAACAGCGTCCATCGGCAAACTCGGTCGGATGATGCCGGGCCGCCCCTCCGGGCGAAGCACAGCGTCGGGAAGCGGATCGCTACGCCGGTTTGATCCGTCGTATTCCGTGGCAAGGCTGCCCGTCCTTCTCAGAACTCGATGACCGGCATCTCGCCAACAAACCGACCAGGCCGATCTGCCAGGGCAGTCAACAACGACTCGTATGTCGCTTCGTCCGCCAGTTCGAGAACCCCGACGCCAAAAATCGAGAAGCGGCATGTGGGCATCTCATATTCTACCAGTGCCAACAGGGCCTCGGGATCGGTGCAGGGATCGAGCACGGCGCAGGAGTTCCCGTTGTCATATCGCCGCTCCGGCGGCAGCGTATCGGCCAGGTAGTGCATCACGATGTCGGCGTCGGTGTCGAACCCGACCACGGCCACAAAGCGATACCTAGCCGCAATCTTGAGCGGACTGACCGTTTCGATGGCTTCCTCCATGAGGTCTTTGTCCTGCCAATCGAACCAGAAGGTAGCTCGCCGCCACGAGGTGCCGAATTTATTGGTGGGCCAAGGTGCTGGATTTGTCATGATGCTATTTATTCGTTCGGCTCCGGCGGCAGACCGAATGGCGTGCTCGGCCAGACCAGGTGGCGACCATCTGAAACTGCGATTGTCAGACCTGATCCTCTGTATGGCCGGGCCGTCGCCGATCAGTAGGTGTTCAGAAACTCTGTAGGGGAATCGTCGGGGCCTCGGGGACGAATTCATGACCTCTGGCACCCCGGAGGGTGACAGGCCGCTGTGGCGCCTTCTGGCGAGCCAGAGACCGGGGACACGAAAATCTGGAGACCAGTGCAGATATATATAAAGGTACCCTTGACAAAGAGGGAAGGAATAATAGTTCACAACCCGACATGAACACTGCTGTCGCCATTTACGCACGCACGAACGGAACTGAACCGGAACCTCTTTCTGGCCTTCGCCAGACCGTGGAAGACCGTGGCGATGTCGTCTTCGGCGTCTTCATCGACGACGCCACCATACAGGGAAAGGGCAAGAACGCCGCCTGGCGCCGACTGCTCGACAGCCTCGATCAGATCGACCAAATCATTTTGAACGACGCCGGAGACATGCCGGGCAGATCGTCAGTCGGTGACGTGCTGCTGGCCCTGGCCACGCTGACGGCGCATGGTGTCAACATCGTCGTACCATCTCTCGGCATCGATACCGCCGATGGATCAGCAGCCGTTCTCGATCTGATTGCCGCATACCGGCGGGCGAAGCTCGGTCAGGCGATCCGGCGTGGTCAGGCGAAGGCCATCGCCGCAGGTAGGCGGATAGGTCGGCCCACGGTGCCGCTGGCCATCCAGAACCGTATCCGTGTTGCTCTGGCCGATGGTGCCGGTGTCAGACCCACGGCTCGGCGCTTCAAGGTCAGTCCCGCCTATATCGTGAATTTTCGGCGCACGATGATCAACACCCGCATGGCGGCGGCGTAATCGGGATCGTGGCGGCGACGACCACGGCAGAGTTTCTCCGGGCATTCTGAAGCTCTGGTCGGCTCCCTCATGATGCCGGGACGCAGCCTATCGATGGTGCCGACATCATGGGCCGTCCTCCGCTGAAACATCACTGTAGCGGTTGGCACCTAATAAGCTATCGTCGGCCATTCACGTTCGGGAGAAGGATAATGGAACCCAATAGGTCTTCTCGTCAGACAAGTCGTGACATTACACCGATACCAACCCGATGACTGATTCTAAACCATTACCCATCACCGACGCCACTTGGCAGCGCCTTGTGGCTGCCAACGAGGAAGCGGTAGCGGACGGGTGGGCTGAGCCGGGCACTTTCGCAACTGGCGAAGGGCCTGACTACATACGATGTGGCTCTCGAACGATACTATACGTTGGCATCAGTGCTGGCCCACGAGGTGCCGACGTTGGTTCGGTGTATGACCAGACTGCCAGTGCCGAAGCATCAAAAAGATGGATGACGGATGAAGGATACCGATCTTCATTTTGGCAGCTTATTGATATGGTTGATCGCACCAGACGTCGTATAGCATGGACGAACGTCTGCAAGATGGATCGTCAAGGTGGCAAACGGCCACCAACTGGTAGTCAATGGAAACAGGTGAGAGACGTTTGTTTGCTGGCACTGGGTGAAGAAATCCATAATCTATCTCCGGCCACCGTGCTGTTTGTGACGGGCAACGCCTACCGATGCGATATCGAACGTTTTCTGGACGGTATGGGATATTGCCAGCAACCGCCGCCCTTTGACGATGGGTGGACGAAACTTTATGCCACGAGAAATGGAAAACGAGCTGTTATGACAAGGCATCCGCAAGGATGGTCAACTTCCAATCGTGAAAAGGTCATTGACCTCGTGAAGCGTGTCTGAAATTTCCCATTATATCGTTCGTCGTTAGCCGACACCAAATTCTTTCCCAGGCAAACGCCATGAATGCCCATGATTTGATAAGGTAGCTGCCTCTTTCAATCTTCCGGTTCCTCCAAGGGAAATTTCATGGCCCAACGGTGGCGTAGTCCGGCAATCGGCGTCAGGGAGGCTCCGCTGTTTGATGAAACAGGCTATTCTCCAATCTTGGGGCGGCCAGCCGCCCCAAGCAGCTTCACGGGGCGAGGGTAAGCACAAACCGCTGTCCGCCTGTCCTCCGACAATAGCCGGATATATGACGACTCCTGTTGTCCGTCAAACAGGAGGTAGCAATGGCAAACGTCGCTTTCTCGTACCTGAGGTTCAGCACGCCGGAACAAAGCTCCGGTGACAGCCACCGCCGTCAACTCGCAATAGCTGTGAAATATGCCACCGACCATCACCTCAGGCTCGACCAATCGCTGTCGTTCCGTGACCTTGGCGTAAGCGCATATAGGGGGAAGAATGCGAAGGAAGGTGCACTCCGGGCCTTCCTGGATGCAATCGAACACAACCTTGTGCCACCAAACAGTTATCTGCTGATAGAATCTCTCGACCGGCTCAGCCGTGATCGTATCCTTACGGCGCAAGGTTTGTTTCTCCAGATTGTGCAGGCAGGTGTGACCATCGTGACGCTGGTTGACCAGCGCTCATACTCACTCGAAAGCCTGAACCAGAATCCACTCGACCTTATAATCTCCCTCGTCAGCATGATGCGTGCGAATGAGGAGAGCGAGATGAAATCTCGCCGCATTCGAGCGGCGTTTGACATCAAGCGGGAACAACTCGCTGTAACACCATGGTCGGCCCGCTGCCCTGGATGGCTCAGGCTGGACAAGCAATCAAACAAATTCGTCGTGATCGAGGAACGTGCGAACATCGTCAGGGGTATCTATCGTGACGTTCTGGCGGGCGTAGGTCACCCTACCATTGTCCGGCGATTGAATGAAGAACGGGTTCCGTTGTTTGGTCATGGAAATCAACGTGGTAAGATTTGGCAGATAACACTGATCCGTCATTGGCTGCGGACACCCACGGTCATCGGCACGCATATTCCTTACACTTCCGAATATGTAGACGGTGTTCGACACGTGCATCCGCAGACACCGATTGAGAATTATTATCCGCCTATCATAGAAAGGGCCGATTGGGACAAGGTTCAGGCAAAGCGGGAAGCCTGGTCTGCCCATCACCGCAACAATGTGCCAAAGACCGGTCGAGCCAATCTTCTCGCCGGATTAGCTCGCTGCCCATTTTGCGACCGGCGAATGGTATTGATTGGGCCGACCCGTAATTGGCGTTATTTCATGTGCCGTCTCGGCTATCATGGCGTTGGTTGCTCGGATCGCTGGGTCAGGTACTCCGGGATTGAAGATGCCCTTACGGTCGATATTGATGATGTCATTCGGAGTTGCCCAAAGCCCACGCTCACCACCGATGTTCGTAGTCACCGGTTGAAGCAGATCAGGATACGGCTCCACACACTGCGACAGAGACAGGCGGCGATTGATGCGGAGAGGATACCGTTACGACATGGATCACGTCCCATTGAGGCCGCCGCTCAGAGCGTCGAAATCGAGATAATACAACTACTGGACGAGCGGAAGCGAATGCGGATTGACCGGCCCCGATGGCTGGATTTGACGTTATCGTCAAGGCTTGAAAAACTTCGGTACACGGCCAAAGCGGAGATCGTAGACCGTGTTGAGTTGCATTCCATATTCAAGTCTCTATTTACCAAGGTGGTCATAGATTGGCAAAATGATCGGCTCACTTTTCATTGGAGACATGGTGGCGAAAGTTCCGTTCAAGCCAACATGAAGCCGCTACGCCAGGTGGAAAATGTGCGGCGGGCAGATCGTCCGAGATACAAACCAGGGGAGATGGGGCCACGAATGCCACCCTCAGAACGGTAGGTTCATCAAGCTGTCCATCAGGGTGACCTACTTCAGTTCCCATGCGGCCAACAGTTTAGAAAGCCGAACTTCGGTTTCGGCAGCGATCTCCGATTGTCGGGCAAGCGGGACTCGTGCGGCTATGATGTGAATGATGCCATGCAATAGATTACCTGATTACGCATGAACCTCAGCCAATTTGAGTAGCCGGTATGGCATGGGCGGGGTTCGGACGCTGGCCCATGTCAGGCGCGGGATCATGGCGGCGAGATCGTATCGCCGGTTGAACC
>Ga0181536_10005441_pt1 | contig 13076 bp, 6 predicted proteins | sample PEATcosm2014_Bin_41_FD_121105 | JGI IMG/M metagenome (GOLD analysis project Ga0181536, IMG submission 121105) | Peatland microbial communities from MTU Mesocosm Facility, Houghton, MI, USA - PEATcosm2014_Bin17_60_metaG | ecosystem: Environmental > Terrestrial > Soil > Wetlands > Peat | place...
ATGCGCTGAACTGCCGCGCGCGCGCCGTGCTCTCCGAGGATGGCAAGCACTGGATCCTCAACGGCGAAAAGATGTGGATCACCAATGCTGGCATGGCCGACGTGTTCACGGTGTTCGCGAAGGTGGATGGAGAGAAATTCTCAGCATTCATCATTGAGCGCAACACGCCTGGTTTCTCGGTCGGCGCTGAAGAACACAAGCTCGGTATCCGTGGCTCGTCCACTTGCCCATTGATCCTGGCGGATTGCAAAGTGCCGGTTGAAAACCTGCTCGGCGAAGTTGGCAAGGGCCACCACATCGCGTTCAACATTCTGAACATTGGCCGCTTCAAACTTGGTGCGGCTTGTGTCGGCGGAGCCCGCAACAGCCTGCAAAACGGAATCCAGTACGCCAAAGAGCGCAAGGCATTCGGCAAGACTATCTCCGACTTTGGCCTGATCCAGGAGAAACTCGCGGAAAGTGCCGCGGGCATTTACGCCGGTGAGTCGCTGGTCTATCGCACCATCGGCATGATTGACGCCGCTCTCGCCGAGCTGGGCCACCATGCGGACTCGCGCGAGATCCAGAAGCGCATCGAAGAGTACGCCGTCGAGTGCTCCATCCTGAAAGTGTGGGGCTCCGAGATGCTGACCAAGGTCGTAGACCACGTGGTGCAAATCTACGCCGGCTACGGCTACGTCGAAGAGTATCCTGCCGAGCGCGCCTACCGGGATGCGCGCATCAACCGCATCTTCGAAGGCACTAACGAAATCAACCGGCTCATCATCACTGGCTTTCTGATGAAACGCGCCATGGCGGGCCAGTTGCCGTTGCTAGGCGCCATCAAGAAGCTTATGGACGAGGTGATGTCGCCCGCCGCCGCTACCGAAGAATACACGGGACCTTTGGCCTTCGAGCACAAGCTACTAGCGCACTCGAAGAAACTCGCGTTGTTCGCCGCCGGTGTGGCTTCGCAAAAGTACATGCAGGCACTCGCCGACCAGCAGGAGATCATGGGCGCGATCGCCGATTGTGTCATGGAGGTCTACGCGATGGAGTCATCCATTCTGCGCGCCGAAAAGCTCGTGGCCTCCAAGGGCGAGCCTGCGGCGAAGCAGGCCATCGCCATGACGCAGTACTACACAACCCACGCGTTCGAGCGTGTTGAGATCGCCTCACGCAGAGTCATCGCCGCGGTAGCCGAAGGCGATATGCTGCGCACTCAGATCGCCATCCACCGCCGTCTCGCGAAACACGATCCCGCGGATACCATTGCCTTAGGGCGCCAGATCGCCAAGCATGTATTGGATGCGGGACGGTACTCGCTCTAGAGCGAAACCCAGCCTGCGACGCGAGACGCAATGTCATCGAAGACCCCGTAATACGGGAGCATCAATAACTCGTGGCGAACCCAGCGATTCAAAACTCGTAACGGAGACTTATACGGACGAAGCGGGACGGCTGGATCGACACCGGCAATCGTAAGTTAAAGGATGGGCCGCTGAGATCGTTTTCCTGTAATCGCTGTGCGGCATTAGTGACATTGAGTACATCCGCTGATGCACTGAACCGTCCGGTGGGAAGCTCGAATGCCCGGCTGACTCGAAGATTCCAATTCATCACGTACTGCGCGCGGTTGCCACCTCCCGGGCTGCCTCGCGGCGTAGTGGCCACAACAAACGGGCCCTGCGGAAGGCCTGTTACGAGCAACTCGCGAGCAAACACGAGCCCGTCCATGTAGTCCGCCACGTTCGCAAGTTCCAAGCCGCCCCAGGACGAAGGCAGCCGGTAGGTGGCTTGGATTTTTCCAACGTAGGCTCGGTCAACAAAGCTGCGCCCGGTAGCATTGATGGCCGTGTTGGGATCGAGAAACAGCGCGCCGATCACGCCGGCATCATTTTCGAAAACAGCATCACCCGGATTCGTAGGGCCATACGACTTTTCCGCGACGAAGGATGCGTGAAGTGTTAGCGAGCGCCATTCCGTACTCGCCTCAGCCACCATGCCCGTATTGAGCATTCGCAATCCAGGCGGATTCGTCAATAGATACCGGTCCTCTCCCAACGTGGCGGGATTCTGCGCGTAGACAGTCAGGCGCTGGTCATCGAACGTGCCTGGCAATCCGTCCGGCCCCGGGTCAAGAATCGAAACGGGCGTGAACGCCTGTGCGGGCACACCTGTATCGATTGCCGCGATGCGATGCTTGTCGTCGCGGCGAAACAGATAGATGCTCGCACCGGTTCGCCGCGCAAGCGGAACCTCCATGCCGAGGTTGATCTCATCGGAGTAAGGACGCTTCAGCGCCGGCGAGATGGAAGAGTACGGACCGCCGAAGCGCTCTATCAAGGTACCCTGTTCACTCGGCAGAAAGCCGTTGTTGGCGTTCGCCGCATTCCACTGGTATTCGAGTCCGCCCAGGCTGTTTGGATTTCCGAAGTCGAGATACCGGCCAGCCAGAGGTGAATCGAGCCGCGCATACCCACTCCGGAACACTAAACCGTGCGAATGTGGAACGTGCCAGGCGAAGCCGGCACGCGGCGAGAAACTGTTCCAAGAGATCAAGTCTGATCGCACGCTTGGTACTGATCCACGCGAGAAGTCCACAACAGCACCCAGATCCAGCGTGAGCCCGCGCACCAGCCTCACGTGGTCCACCACTTCACCCGAGAAGGAGCGCACGAGCTCGCGCGAGTCGGCCGGGGTGTTGAACTCCATGACGAAAGCGGGCGCGCCATTGGCCGTTATCAAATCCGTGTCGGACGGCGTCGTGAAGCGGTTGCGCGGCGCGGAATCCGTCCAGCCTCCGCCAAGCAGGATCTGATGACGCGTGCCGGCTGCGTGCAGCACACCTGGCTGCCACGTCGCCTCAACCTGCTGTCGCTCCCGAACCGCCTGGTCCGCGAGGGGCGGCGCTCCCGTAACTGACCCGCCCAGAAGTTCAATACGGCTCGGCGGCGTGTTCTCCCCGTTAGACGCTCCCGTATCCAGATTCGCTTTTGAATATGCGTAACGCACTTCTATCGCGCCAGCCTCTGTCGCCGTGGGCAACTGGCGCGTCCAGCCGGCCTGGAGAAAATCGAAACGATCGTTCTCACCCTCGTTTTGAAAACCACCAGGCAGCACGAACGACGGCGCCATGCGAAATCCAGTGAATGCCTCAAGCCCTGCTGGTACGCCGCCGCCGGAAAGGTCAAGACGCGAGCCGCTGTACTCCGCATCGAATTGATCTCTGGGTCCGGCGCGCACTCGGCTTCTCAAGTTGCCGACGAGCATCCGGCTGTGTTGATCGGTTCCGGCCGCTGCGAGCGGCATGGTTTGCGCGGCCCATTGTCCGGAGGCGGAAGCGAACAAGTCCGCCCACTTGGTCATTGGGCCACCGGCCTCCATACTGTCTCGCGTGAGCCAGCGAAACTCATCAGCCTGCTGCACCAATCCACGAGCAGGCGGCGCCGGCAGGTTGGAGGAAGCAAGGGCCGATGCGGTGCCTGTGCTGGAGATTGCACCATGCCACGACTCGCCCGGCTCGGCGAGAAATAGTCCCACGTCGGTCCCTTCGCTCGGCGAGGCCGTTTGCGCGAACGCGCTCCTCACCACCACTGCATCCAGCGCCTCTACATCCGGTAAGATCGCGGCCGCTCCCGGCTGATAGGAATCCGTCGCATCCATTCCCTGTAGACTGTATTGCGTCGCCGTCCAAGAAAATCCTCGCTGCGATTCCAGAGTGAGGCGGTTGTCGCTCAATCCGGCGAAGTTCAGCGGCTGAGTGACGCTCGACGCCTCACGGCTCAGCAACACGCCTTGCACACCGAAAGCCTCCGGGTACACGCCGGCGCGTGGAGCGTCCAGCCAAACCCCTGCATCGGAGCGATTCATGTCCCGCAGGTGCACGGCATCGGATTGATCTATGACCAAATCGATCCGTGTGACTTCGACCGGCGCTACCCACACTCGCACCCCGGAGAACGAATATTCCCCGTATGGCAATACGAGGAGGAACTCTCCCCCCGCTCGCGTGCGAATCGTAGTGCGGTACCCGAGGTTTCCGGTGACGACGATCGGCCAGTCAGCGTTGCCATGGCCATCAGAAGCATGCAGAACGCCTGCGACGATCCCGGTAGTCAATTGCGCACGCAGGATATGTGGAGCGAAGACGGCCGCTGTGAGCAGCGCTGCAAGCCTCGCGCCGAGACCGCATCGCTGGAAAATGGATGCCATGTTTCTTGTAACGATTCTACGGCCCGAGTCACTATCGACATGAGGCCGAACCGAGCTTTCGTTTTGGGCTCCGACGCAACAATGCCCCATGTCGCCACGCAGCACATCCCGACATCCATTGTGGGCGCGATGCCTCCGGCTTGCCAAACATCGTGCCCGCACTCACCGCCTGGCCGCCTGAGAGTAACGGACGCGCTCTCGTGCTGATTGGTTAGAAAGATGAGCGAAGAGAGTTTTCTGCGATACCGGTTGGAAGTCGTGCGGTTGATGCCCGAAGGCGCGTACAAAAGCGCCCTGTTAGCCGCTATCCACGCGTCGCTCGCTGCGCTGCATGCCCGTCAGGCCTTGGGATGCGCGACAGTGGGATCTCTGACAGCCAGTTATTCGTAGCGCAAGGCCCTGATCGGATCGATGCGCGAGGCCCGGCGCGCGGGTACATAGCCCGATGCGAGTGCCACTAGCGCCAGTGATATCGCGGCGCCCGCGAACACCAGCGGGTCGTTCGCTTTCACTCCAAACAACTGCGATTCCACGTAACGGCTCGTCAGCCAGGCAGCAGCGAGTCCGATTCCCAGCCCCGCCGTCACCAACACGCCCACTTCCCGCATCACCAGGCCCAGCACATCCCGCGGCAGCGCGCCCAACGCCATCCGTACACCCATCTCCGCCGTGCGCTGCGCGACGTTGAATGCCACCACACCATACAAACCGATGGCCGCAAGCAGCGTAGCCAGCCCGCCAAACGCGCCGGCGAGAATCGCGATCAGTCGCGGGCGGTAGATCGAATCCGCAATTTGCACGGTCATCGAGCCCATGTTGTACACCGGCAGGTTGGCATCCATGCTGTGTAGAAGGCTGCGAATGTCCGGCCCCAGGTCGTTTTCATTTCTGACCGCACGCACGAAAAAAGCCGCCCGATCCAGCGTTCCGCTCTGATCATAGGGCTGATAAACGAACGGCGACACTTCTTCGCGCAGTCCCCCATGCTTGCTGTCCCGCACCACGCCGACAATTTCCCGGTCGAGCCCTGTGGTTTTTCCTCCGCCGAAGGCCATGTGCTTACCCACAGCATTCTCACCCTTGCAGTACTTCTTCACGAAAACTTCGTTGACGACCACGACTTTTGGCGCCCCGGTTGTATCCCGCGCCGTAAATTCTCGTCCCGCGATCACCGGAATCCCCATGGTGTGGAAGTAGTCGCGACTCACGTAATCCTTTAAAGCACCGACCATTTCATCCTCACCAGGCTTGTAACCTTCAACGGTGATGTTACTGCCTTCGCTGCCACTGCCAAATGGACCCATGTTCGCGCACGCAACCGAACGCACTCCCGGCAACAGAGCCAGCCGCTGCTGCAACTCGCGGTAGAATGCCCAGCCGCGCGTCGAGTCGTAGCCGTTCAACCTCGGGTCGATGCCGAACCGCAGCAGGTTCTCCGCATGAAATCCGGGGTCCTCCCTCATCAGGTTGAAAAAGCTGCGCGCAAACAGTCCCGCCCCCACCAGAAGCAAAACCGAGAACGCCACCTGCGCCAGGATGAATCCTTGGCGAAACCGTGCGGAGCTGCGTCCCGACGCCAGGTTGGCCGCATTTTCTTTCAGCGCCGCGCCGGCGTCCGACCGCGCAGAGTCTAACGCCGGCGCAAGCCCAAAAATCAGGCCGGTAGCGAGCGTCAGCAGCACACTGAAACCCAGTGCGCGCCAGTCGAGCGTAGCGCCCAGCCAGCCACCCGTCGCATCGGCGGGCAGAAGCCCGAGTAGCGCATCCATCGTCCACTTCGACAACACTAATCCCGCCGCGCCTCCGGCCACGGCGACCACCAGACTCTCGGCCAGCAACTGCCGCACAATCGCCCATCGTGTTGCGCCAATGGCGAGCCGAATCGCAATCTCTTTCCGCCGTCCAGCCGCACGCGCCAGCAGCAGGTTCGCCACGTTCGCGCAAGCAATCAGCAGCACTAGCCCGACCATCGCCAGTAATGCCACCAGCGGCGTCTCCCATTCGTCACGCAGAGGGTTGATTCCCTGCGCCGCCGGCCGCAACTCCAGCTTCTGCGCCAGGTACCGCTCGCGATCCCGCCCGGTCAGTGGACGTTTGAGCTGCGATAGTTCTTCTTCGGACGCCGCGCGGTAGAGTACCGCCATCGCCGCGCCCGCCTGCTGCTGCGACATCCCTGGCTTGAGCCGCGCGAAGATGGTGAGCCACCGCGTCAGGCGGTCGTCGAGCGCGTCCCAAGTGGGCGTCATCTCGCGCTTCATCGCGATGGGCACCAAAACATCCGGGGTATCGCCGCCAAGGACGCCGTGGAACCCGGCCGGCGCCACACCAATCACAACCATCGGATGCTGATTGATGTTTACCGTCTGCCCGGCGATGTCCGCCTTGGCGCCGAAGCGGCTCTTCCAGTAACCGTGGCTCAACACCACCACCGGATGCGCTCCCGGCGCGCCGTCGTCATCGGGAACGAATAATCGCCCCAGCGCAGGCCGCACTCCCAACACGCCGAAAAAGTTGCCCGAAACCATCTCTGCGCGTGCGCGTTCCGTTTGCCCACGATAGGACACGCTCACCGGTGCGCTCGACCGCGCGATCACACCGCTGAACACCTGGTTCCGGTCGCGCAGATCTTTGTACATCGGGTAGGAGAAGACCGCTTCGCTGCTATCGCTGGTGCTCCGGCCTTCGCGCTGGCCGTCGGTGTGAAACACCACCAACTGCTCCGGCTCCCTCACCGGCAGCATGCGGAACATCACTTGGCTGAGCAGAGAAAAGATGGCTGTGTTGGCGCCGATGCCCAACGCCAGCGACACCGTAGCCACAACCGCGAACACCGGGCTGCGCCGCAGCGCCCGCAACCCATAGCGCAGATCGTTCCCCATCTGGAAGATTGTATCGCCGCGGGAGAGTTTTAGAGAGCGGGCCGCAATGGCTCGGCTTGTTCCACCATCCCCGCCCGTTCCTGGTCCTTGTACTGTAACTGGTACAGCTTGTAGTAAATGCCGCGCACCCCGAGCAGTTCCTGGTGGCTGCCGCTTTCGCGCAGTCTGCCCTTGTGCATCACCAGAATGCGGTTCGCGCGCTGTATGGTCGACAGGCGATGCGCGATGATGATCGACGTCCGCCCTTCCACCATTCGCTCCAGCGCCTCGCGTACGCGGAACTCAGTGTCCGTATCCACGCTCGACGTGGCTTCGTCCAGAATCAAAAATCGCGGCCGGTGCGCCAGCGCCCGCGCGAAGCTGATCAACTGCTTCTGCCCCGTCGACAAAGAATTCCCCCGCTCGCGAATCGCCTGCTCCAACCCGTTCGGCAGCGAGCGCACAAAATCCATCAGGTTCACCTGCTCGGCCGCTTCCTCGATGTCTTCCCGCTCAATGCCGTCCGTACCCAACCGGATGTTGTCCTCGATCGTGCCCGTGAACAGGTACGGATCTTGCAGCACCACGCCGAAATGCCGCCGCAGTTCGAGCGGGTCCACCTCCCGAATATCCACTCCACCAATGCGAATCGCCCCGCGCTGCACGTCGTAGAACCGCAGCAGCAGGCTGATCATCGTCGTCTTCCCCGCCCCGGTGTGGCCCACAATCGCGATCGTTTCTCCCGGCGCGATGCGAAAACTCACGTCCCGCAAAACCCAGTCTTCGTCTCTATAGGCAAACCAGACGTGATCGAACTCAATCTCCGCCGATGTCGCTGGCACCTCTCGCGGATTCGCCGGCGCCAAGATCTCCGCTGGTGTGTCCAGCAGCTTGAACACACGCTCGGATGACGCCATCGCCGCTTGCAGAATGTTGTACTTGTCGCTCAAATCCTGAATCGGCCGGAAGAAACGCATCCCGTATTGCAGAAACGCCGCCACCACGCCCAGCGTCATCGCACCCGTTCCCACACGCCACCCGCCGTACGCAATCGTCGACGCCATCGCCGTCGTCGCCAGCAGCTCCACCACCGGGTAGAACCATCCGTACGCCTGGATCGTGTCCTTGAACGCGTCCATGTGCTGGCGGTTGATAACCTCGAACTCTTCGCCGCTCTTGCGCTCCCGGTTGAACAGTTGCAGTACGATGATTCCCACCATGTGCTCTTGCAGGTATGCGTTGATGCGCGCGATCGCGACTCGGATGCGCCGGTAGCTCTGTGTCACTTTGCGCCGGAACAGCATTGTCGTCAGCACCACGAACGGCATCACCGCCAGCATCAGGCCCGTCAGCGCCGGACTCAACCGGTACATAATTGCGATGATGAAGCTCAACGTCAGCACGTCGCCCAGCATCGCCACCAGCCCGGAAGCGAACAGCTCGTTCAGCGCTTCTACGTCGGTGGTCACGCGCGTGACTAAGCGCCCGATCGGATTGTGGTCGAAAAACGCGATATCCGACGTTTGCAGGTGCGTCATCAGCTCGCGCCGCAAATCGAACATCGCGCGCTGCCCCGCATACTGCATGATGTACACGTGTCCGAACGCCGATAGAAAGCCGCCCACCAGCACCACCAAATAAATCACCGTGATTTGCGTGAGGCCGGTCCATTTGTCCGCAGAAAGATACCCATCAATCGGCGTGGAAATGCGGTTCGCGACCGGCGCCAGGTAGCGGTCAATCGCCAGTTTTGTCAGCAGCGGCCCGCACACTTGCAGCGCCGAATACACCAGCAGGAACACCAGCGATAGCGCAATGTATCTGGAATAAGGCCGGAGATAACCCAGGAGCCGCCGCATCAGGCGCGCGTCATAAGCTTTTGCAAGGACCTCTTCTTCCACTTCTTTTAGCCTATCATTGTGAGTTGGCATTCTATGCGAATCCTCACAGTTACTCGCTCCGTCCTCGCGTGCTCGCTCCTGCTGAGCACAGGAAAAGCCGAGTGGAACCTGATGCCGCAGCCCGCCGAGGTCACGCCCGGCCAAGGCACCCTCAAAATTGATCCCTCTTTCCGCATCGCGCTGACCGGATATCGCGAGCCGCGCCTGGAGCGTGCCGCCGCGCGCCTCATCCTCCACCTCGAACGTCTCACCGGCATGCCGCTCACTCGCGAGCTCGCGTCCAACGCCGCCGAAGCCACGCTCGAAATTGCAACCACCGGCCCCTCGCTGCCCGTGCAGAAGCTGAGCGAAGACGAATCCTACCACCTCGATGTAACACCCGCCCACGCCCGCATCACCGCCCCCAATCCTCTCGGCGCTCTTCACGGCATGGAAACGTTTCTGCAGTTGATCCAGGCCGATCGCGAAGCATTCACCGCGCCCGCCGTTCAGATCGACGACCGCCCCCGCTTCGCCTGGCGCGGCACCATGCTCGACGTCAGCCGCCACTGGATGCCCGTCGACGTCGTCGAGCGCACCATCGACGCCATGGCCGCCGTCAAGTTGAACGTCTTCCACTGGCACCTCTCCGACGACCAGGGCTTTCGCGTGGAAAGCAAGCGCTTCCCCAAACTCCACGAGCTCGGTTCCGACGGCCACTACTACACCCAGCAGCAAATCCGCGACGTCATCGACTACGCCCGCGATCGCGGCATCCGCGTCGTCCCTGAATTCGACATGCCGGGTCACGCCACCGCCTGGTTCGTCGGCTATCCCGAACTCTCAAGTGGTCCCGGTCCGTACTCGATCGAGCGCAAATGGGGCATCTTCGATCCCGCCATGGATCCCACGCGCGACGAGACGTACCACTTTCTCGACAGCCTCATCGGCGAGATGACCGCGCTATTCCCCGACGACTATTTCCACATCGGCGGCGACGAAGTCAACGGAAAACAGTGGAGCGCCAACCCGCGCATTCAGGCCTACATGAAAGCGCACAGCATCAAAGACAACGAGGCCCTGCAATCATCCTTCAGCCGCCGCGTCGTGCCCATCGTCACTAAATACGGGAAAAAAGTGATTGGCTGGGATGAAGTCCTCTCGCCCGACTTGCCGAAAGGCACCGTCGTGCACTCCTGGCGCGGGCAGAAATCTCTGGCCGAGGCCGCGCGCCAGGGCTTTGCCGGCATTCTTTCTGCGCCTTACTATTTGGACCTGATCCACTCCGCCGCCGATCACTATGCGGGTGACCCCATCGAAAACGAATCCGCAACTTTGACCGCGGAGGAAAAATCTCTCATCCTCGGCGGCGAGTCCTGCATGTGGGTGGAGTACGTCACCCCCGGAAGCGTCGACACGCGCATCTGGCCCCGCAACGCCGCCATCGCCGAGCGCCTTTGGTCCCCCCAGCAGGTGAAAGACGTGGCATCCATGTACCGCCGCCTCGCCGCGGTGAGCCGTGAGCTCGATCTTCTCGGCACGCCGCACGAGCGCGAGCACCGTCTCATGCTCGAACGGCTTGCCGGTGATCACCCCGTCGCTCCTCTCAGTACCCTCTCCGATGTTCTCGAACCCGTGAAAGATTACAGCCGCGAGGAATCCGGACGTGCTTACACCAGCTTCACGCCTTTGAACCGCCTGGTCGACGCCACTCGCCCCGAAAGCAACGTCGCGCGCGAATTCGGCGATCTGGTGGATCACGCCATCGCCCCTGGCGCCAATGCCGCAGCCGACCGCGATCGCATCCGCCACTGGCTCATACACTGGCGCGCGAATGACGGCGCCGTCGAACCCATCCTCGAAAGTTCCTTCCTGTTGCAGGAAGTGGTTCCCCTCTCGAAAGATTTGGCCGCCCTCAGCGCCGCTGGTCTCGAAGCGCTCGATTCCCTCTCCACCGCCCACAAACCCGACGCCGATTGGACATCCCGGCAGAATGCGTTGCTCGATAGCGCCGCCAAACCGCGCGCCGAGCTGCTCCTCATGATCGTGCCCTCAGTCCGCAAACTCGTCGACGCCGCCTCCGCCCAGCACTGAGATCATCTTGCGCGCCGCGTGTGTTGCGTTTTGCCACACACGCAGTGATCAGTTGAGAATATCGCAATTCGTCTTGCTATTCACCGGATGCCGGGCTAATATGTTTTAGCTATTCATTGAGGGAATGCGCCCCCTCTGTTGGTCGCCTGGCTTTCTGCAGTTCGCATCTCCAGACCGGGGGGCACCTTCAATCTGACAAACAGGAAAAATGACGCGCCACTAGTGTGGCGCCAATAGAGTGACTGGTGTCTCTCGATGACCCAGCACAGAAGGAGTGTATTGCCAATGCAGCAGACGAAAACGCGGAGTGCGATTGCGAGAGGTCTCCTGGCTTTCAGCCTCTTCACATGCTTCGCGGTTGGCCCCACTTTCGGGCAAATAAAGCAGGTCGTGAAAATGCCGTTTGAGTTTGCCATCGCTTCGAAGGTGTTGCCGGCGGGGACGTATACTTTCTCAATACCCTCTGGCTCTTTAGGCAGGGATAACTCGCTCCGAGTGCAATCGGACACCGGCGCGGAGATGAGCGCGCCCATTCTCACTCGGCTCGGCGGGCCAAGCGGATTCCTGCAAGACGGCAGTTTGGTATTCGACAAAACGGGTGGCGGCCACATCCTCTGCGAAGTATGGATACCCGGGACGGATGGAATACTTTTGCACAGCACGCCGAAAGGCCACACTCACGAGATATTATTGTTATCCGATCTGAACCCAACCCCCGGCCTCACTGGAAGCGCGGCTTACGAGCGGACGTGCCGCAGATGCCATGGGCCGGACGGTAAAGGTGATGAGAGAGCGGACAAGTTCTTCAAAGTCGCAATTCCCAGGCTCAGCTCAGCAAAAGTGCAAGGCAAGTCGGACGACGAGTTGAGAGAGATCATCACCAAGGGCACTCGCGCCATGCCTACGGTCGAGATCGATGAATCCGGCTTCCGGCACGGTCTCGCCCGCGAATCCGTGGACTCCGTGATCGCTTATGTGCGTACCCTGAAACAGTAGTTCGGCTGGCTCGGCAATGGCCCGCGCAGTCGAGGTGGTCGATCCCGGAAGCAATATAATGACCGTGTGTCCAAGGAGAACGCGCCAATGACATTTATGGTTACGTACAGGATCTCGCCCGCGCACAGAAACGCAGCACAGCAGCGCTTCAAGCAAGGAGGCGGGCTGCCTCCGGAGGGGGTCAAGATGATCGGACGCCGCCACAAGGCTGACGGGTCCGGCGGCTTTGCCCTCTGTGAGACCGACGACGTGGTCGCGCTCGCGAAGTGGACGCAAGACTGGTCGGATTTATTGGAGTTCGAGACATTTCCTGTGCTCGACGACCATCAAATAGGAATCGTCCTCGGCGCATAAAGCTGCGTGGTCCTTGGCAGGCTGGGGCGACTCTGCCCTGTCCCCTGCTATTACGGTTGTCAGCCACCTCGCCCGCCTGCGCCGCGCGTTTCGGTCGCTTGGTCAGCCACTCGGAAGTTGGCCTTGACCCGCAACACTGCAAAGTGTCCGACAATTGAGACTCGGCCCCTCGCTCCCCGTAGGGCCAGCTCATGTTCTCGCCCAAACCCCGCCTCCTACTCTCCTCCCTCGCCCTCTTCGCCCTAAACGCCTTCCTCTCCTGGCCCCTGTTCTGGATCGAATACCTCGACGACTTCCACTCCAACGAAGGCTCCTACATTATCTTTGCTAAGTTCCTCCGCGACTACTGGCCGCACTGCCTCTGGTTTCCCTGGTTCAACGCCGGCATGCCGTTCGAGAATACCTACCTGCCTCTCGTGTCTTTCCTCGTCGCGGCCGGCTCACTCATCGCGCACTCGTCCCCCGCGCAGGCGTTTCACTTCCTCGCCGCGCTGGCCTATTCGCTGGCCCCTGTCTTCCTCTTCTTGTTTGCGCACAAAGAATCGCAGAGCCTCGCGCCCAGCCTGTTCGCCGCCGTGCTCTGGTCTCTAATTTCGCCATGCGTGCTGTTTCCGAAAATCCTGGAGGACCTCGGCACTCCCTGGGGCCTGCGCCGTCTTCAAAACATTGTCTTCTGGGGCGAGACTCCCCATAACGTCGC
>Ga0181536_10005442_pt1 | contig 13070 bp, 17 predicted proteins | sample PEATcosm2014_Bin_41_FD_121105 | JGI IMG/M metagenome (GOLD analysis project Ga0181536, IMG submission 121105) | Peatland microbial communities from MTU Mesocosm Facility, Houghton, MI, USA - PEATcosm2014_Bin17_60_metaG | ecosystem: Environmental > Terrestrial > Soil > Wetlands > Peat | place...
GACGCCGAGGTGCGCAAGCAAGCCATGACTAAGCTCGAAGCTTCGCACGACGCGCGCGCGCAGGCCTTCTTCGAAGAAGTCCTCAAGTAAGTGGCGCACGCACTCGTGCGTGCTGTGTCGAGACTCTTCTCGACACCCGGTAGCGGGTCAGTTCGAAAATCCCAAGCAATCTCCCGGACTGTATCTTCCCGCTGGGTCCACCTCGGCGGTTTGCGCGTTTTTCGTCAACTTGACGGGGTTTGCCCAACTTACGGACGGCGTGATCCAGCCACGATTGGTGTCAGATCATCACGTCCGCCTGTAGTGCTGAGCGTCCGTTGAGTTGCCGCGAGTGACATTCCATGAGGCTTGTCCCGTGTTGTTGGACGAAGGAAGCCATTGTAACGGCGAACAACTGGTCGATCTTTTTCCAGAGGTCCGCCTTCATCGGAAGCCTTCCAGCAGCATCAACTCCGCGGTATTGTGGTCGAGCTGCGTCCACACCACGAACGCTTCGTCGGGTGAAACACAGAGGGTCGCCGCGCCCTTTTCCACCGTTGCCAGCGTGCTGATCTTGCCGCTTGAAAGTTCCAGGCGTTGAATAGCCTCTCCGTCCGGCGTGAAATAGATCCCTTTCGAGGCGATGGCAAAATCGTACCAGGCGGCAACCCGCGGCAGGACCTGAACTTCCGGACCGCCCCCTGGGGCTGTGCGGAATAGGGGGCCGGGGTCCTCGCCGCTGGCGGAATACTTGAAGTAGTAAAGATAGTTGCCGTCCGCGGACTCGAATGCGGGACCGCCGCCTGCACGCGTAAATTGCATAGCCTCTCCACCCGCCGTCGGCATCTTCCAGGTTTCCCACCGGCCGCTGCGATCCGAAGCAAAATAGATCCAGCGACCGTCGTGCGACCAACTCGGCGTGATATCGTCGGCGGGATTATTGGTCATGCGGCGTTGGCCGCCGCCGTCGGCCTGCATCACATAGACGTGTGAGCGCCCTTCCACGCGCGAGTCGAAGGCGATCGACTGGCTATCGGGCGACCATCGTGGAGTGCCCCCCGCAGCATTGCCCAAAGATGTCACTTGCATGCAGTTGGAACCGTCGGCATCGCAGGTCCACACTCCATACTCCCCGGAGCGGGTCGATTGGAAAGCCAGCCTCCGGCCATCGGGCGAGTACTGGGCCAGGGAAGCATAGCCGTTTGAGCTCACCAGCATCTTGCGTTCACCAGTGCGAATGTCCAGCCGCCACAAGTCATGGTTGTATGTTCTTTGCACGTAGGCGAGGCGCGAGCGCGTAGGGGAGATGTTCGGTTCCAAAACATCCGGGAGCGCGTAAGGCAGCCGCACAGGTGAATGTCGGCCGGAAGCAGTTACCCGGAAGAGGCTGCGGGTAAAGAATGCACCCGCCGAGAAAACGATCTCGCGGCCGTCGCCTGTCCAGGCGGTTCCGCTCACGTCGGAGTAGCGTTGCGTGGTGAGTTCCCGTGGTTCTCCTTCCGGCCGGTAATCCTGCGACAGTGTGAGGACACAGGGCGCGAAAGCATAGTTGGTCATTCCCCGTGTAAATGCGAGGTTGCGCCCGTCGGGTGAAATGGAGGGCCAACCGTCGCCCGACGTTACTGTTGGGGGCGTGGTCAGACGCCGGCGCTCTCCAGTGCCCACCGAGATCAGCCAGATGCTGCTCCGGCCTTGCGACGGATCTTGCAGCGATGTGGCCAGCCACTTCGAATCGGGAGTCCAGGAAAGCACAGCCGCGAACGCGGGCAAGTCCGCTATTTTCCGCTCGGGCCCTCCGACCGATGGGACCAGCATGACGGCGCGACCGCTGCCGACGACGCGCAGGAAAGCGATGTATCGATCGTCCGGCGACCATGCGGGAGAGTAATCAATCGCAGGACCGCTGGTGAGTTGCACCGGCCGGGCACCGGAACCGATCTGCTCTACGTAAACGTGGTAGGCGTCTTCTTTCTCGCTGTTCCACTCGAACGCCACTCTATCGCCATCTCGCGAAAACGAGGGATATGAGGCCAGTCCTGGCCAGGACATCAGCGGGACAGGGTGGAGATCTGTGGGGTAGAACTCTGGTCGGAGCCGCCAATAAGCCACCGCCGCCACCGCGAGTATAACTGCGGCGACAGCGCCCACCGCAGGCCATCTCGCGCGCTTGCGTTGTGGCTCGACGCGCGGTTGGGCCGCAATAACCAGCCGCAGCGCGTAGCCCAAGTCCGCCGCCGATTGGAATCTCCGCTCGGGCGACTTCTCCAGGCATCGCCGCACGATGCCCGCAATCGATTCCGGCACGTTGGCCGGCAAATCGGGCGCATCCGCGCTCACGATGGCGTTCATCACCGCCGCGTGCGTGTCGCCCGTAAACGGCCGCTTGCCCGACAGCATCTCGTACAGCAGCACGCCGAAACTGAAAATATCCGACCGGTGATCGACCTCCTTCCCCTCCACCTGCTCCGGCGACATACTGGTCACCGTCCCCACAACCTCGCCCGTCCTGGTCAGCATGTCGGTGACCGTGCTGGCGCCCACGTCCCGCACCGCCCGCTTGGCGATCCCGAAGTCCAGAATCTTCACCAGATCGCCGGACGCCAGCATCACGTTCTCCGCCTTCAGATCGCGATGCACCAGCCCGGCGGCATGGGCCGCCGCCAACCCGTCCGCGATCTGCGCCCCGATCTCCGCGGCTTTGCGCGGCGGCATCGCGCCCTTGGCCAGAACCTCGCGCAGCGACCGGCCTTCTACCAGTTCCGTCACCATCCAACTGACGCCGTCTGTGCTGCCGATGTCGTACACGGAAACGATATTGGGATGCTTCAGCGCACTGGCCGCCCGCGCCTCGTGCTCGAAACGCCGACGACGGCCGGGATCGTCCGCGAAATCCGGCGGCAACACCTTGATGGCCACGTCGCGCTTCAGGCGTGAGTCGCGGGCGCGATATACCTCGCCCATGCCGCCCCGCCCGATGCACTCAACGATCTCGAATGCGCCCAACTTGTCGCCCGGCTTGAGCGCGGGTCGGTCCGAAGGCGCGGCGGGCGGGTGCTCCAGGAAAGATTGGTCGGAAGTGGCCGCCTTCAGCAGCGACTCGAGTTCCGCCCGCAGTTCCTGATCGCCCTCGCAGGCGCGATCGAGGAACGCGGCGCGCTCGCCGGCGGGTAGGGCCTGCGCCGCGGCGAACAACTCATCGATTTTCTTCCACAGGTCCGCTTTCATCGCGACCGCTCCTTTCGAGTTCGCGCTTGAGCCAGGCTTTGGCCAGGCTCCAATCGTGAATCACGGTATTGGGGTGAACGCCGAGCGCTTCCGCGGCCTCTTCCACGCTCATCCCCGCGAAGTAGCGCAACTCCACTACGCGCGCCTTGCGGGCGTCGAACTCCGCCAGGCGCGTCAACGCCTCGTCCAGCACCAACACTGACTCCGACACCGCCGGCGAGTAGGCCAGCTCCTCGTCCAGCGGCAAGTGCTGCACACCGCCGCCACGCTTGGCGCGGCACACCCGGCGGGCGTGGTCCACGAGGATCTGCCGCATGAGTCCGGCGGCTATACCCACGAAGTGCGCCCGATTCTGCCAGTTGACGCGGGATTGATCCACCAGCCGGAGGTAGGCTTCGTTCACCAGGGCGGTGGTTTGCAGGGTGTGGCCGGGGCGCTCGCTCCGCATGGCGCGGTGGGCGATGCGCCGCAGTTCGCGGTCAACGAGGGGGACCGCCTGGTCCAAACCCTCCCGGTCACCGGCCTTCCAGCGAAGAAGCAACTCCGTGACCGGCGCGGATCCCGAAGGTTCCATAAATCGTTCTCGCCGGGCTGTGTCTCTTCGCCAAGTTTAGCGCTTTCCAGGGCAGAAGCGGATAAAACGCTCTGAAGTTTTCCGCCAAGGAGTTTCCCCGATGCCCTCGAAAACGCTGGTGGCCGTAATGTGCTCAGCCGCGACGCTGTTCGCCGGAGAAAGCATGAACATCTCGGTTTGTAACATGGGCGAGGTGCCCGACAAGACCGTGGCGCACGCCGAAACAGTGGTGGCTGCGGTATTGAGCCCACTTCATGTGGAAGTGAGCTGGACTAATTGCGACGAATCGGGTCCTGGTGCCCACATTTTGCTTCGGCTGCGGCGGGAAGGGCCGCTGAACGCCGCGCGGGCCGATTCGCTGGACGTCATGGGAATGGCGTTCACCGAGGAGGGCGTGGCTGGCACCATGGCCGACGCGTACTACGGCGCGATCGAACAATTCGCGAAGGCGCATCAGGCCGATCCGGCTGAAGTGCTAGGGTACGTGGTGGCGCACGAACTCGGCCACCTGATGTTAGGCCCCGGGCATTCCGCGGGTAGCATCATGACCGCGGTGTGGGACGGAAAGACGCTGGCTGCCGCGCGCCAGCGCTGGCTCACCTTCAGCCAGTCACAACGCACCTCTATCCATCGCGAATTGGAGGCCAGGACACTGCTCACGGGAAGTCGTTAGGCCACTATGTATTGCCTCGCGGCACAAGCCCGCTACTGACAAGCGAAAGAGCCATTTCCGGCCGTTCTTCCAATATTGAGCCCAATACCTGTCCGTGTCGGTCCTCTCCAAGGTCAGCGGGATGCAAAACGCCGACGGCGAGAAGTGTCTCAGCCGGTTCAGGTCGGACGCTCGGCACCCGGAAGCAACCACATGAGCGACAAGTCGCCACCTCGTGTATGTGCTCTGTCCGGATTGCTCCTGGATCACGCCATCCGGAAGTGAAGGGGCTTCCAGAATCGGCCTTCCGCGCGCCAAACCGTTTACCAGTTCCTGCCCACTGGACAAAAAGTGACTTCTCGTACAGTGGGCCCAAAGCGTATTCACGCAGCCTGCTGGCAGTGGAGCCCACTCGCGAACGGAGGACTAGCGTTCACCAAACCAGATGAGACGAATCATTCGGACAGTGAATTCCGAACGGGTCCCATCCGGCCAACCTGGTCTGAAAGACCCGCGCGGTGTCGTGTTTCGGGAAGGGTCCCTTCTGGCAAGATTCCGGGATGGGACTCCGACCAAGGTGCTGCCGGGTGATCTAGGTTCGGTCTTGACCTGCCACAATCGCAGCCAAGAACGCAATCACTAGGCACTGGCGCGCGAGTCTCCTTTCCGTCCAGGTGCTCTTGGAATCTCCTGAAGTCATCGCATCGCAGTCCATCGCACAGATGACCAAAGGCATCACGATGTCTTCGAGCGGCGGTAGGCTTCCAGCCAGAATCGCCCGTGCCAAGTCATCGGGCAATAGGCCGCTCCTGGCAAGCTGGCCGTAGATTTGGTCGTTCATACGGTCTCCATCTTCTTCGATGCTGATTTGAGGGGCGCCGGTCTGCGAAATGCTCTGGCCTCATTGATAACCCGTTTCAACAGTTCATCAGTGGCTTCCGTCCTGGCCCGATCTTCCGTTTTGGTGGTGCTGCGCTTGCCAAGTTCGTCGCACCGCCGATCTAGGTGTTGCTGTCTTTCTTCGTCCGTCATACGTTGTGCTGTGATTTTCGTTCTGCGTTTCATTTTGGAGATCTCCTTCTTCAACTGCCCCGGCAAAGATTATTTAGCGATGAAGACGGATCGCCATTCCACAGGTGCTTCCTTCTCACCGGCAGCGGAGACCTGGTTGACAGCAGCGCCGCCCACATCGCCGGTTCTGATCCTGGCATCCACCGTCGCAATCTTCAGGCGGCTGGCCGCGCGCTACGGCGTTCCTGATGCTTGAGATGCGTGAATGGAATCCAGCACCGGCACCGCGATGACACAGCGAAATCAGGCAGACCAGGACGTGGGGTCAGAGAGGCGTTTATGGAAGTCACTGAAAAGAAGCAGCTTCCACGGTTTTGGATTATTTCCGGCAGGGTGCCAACTGCGCCTTGGGGAGGCAAGAACAGCTCCCAAAGAGGAAAACCCGAACCCGAGGGATCGAAGGAAGGCGAATCGGGTGTATACTTACATGCCGCCGGGTGCCAAAATGGAAATCCCGGTCGGTTAAAGGCTGAAAGGAGCAAACGATGAAAGCAAGCCTTGGAGTTTCTTTTGCGGTTGTACTATCCGCTGCGTCCGCACTCGCCGGTCCCATCACTTTCACATTCGTCGGAACGGACTCTGGTTCGTTAGGGGGCGCTCCCTTCGGCTCCTCGACCATAACAATCACGGCCGTCGCCGATACAGCCGACCTTGTGTCTAATCCATGCTGCGGTGCCAGCTCGGCGGTACTTGACAATTCGACCGTCGTGACCATCAGCGGCCTCGGAACGTTCACCTTTACCTCCCAAACCGAGGTATGGTGGATTACTTCGGCAGGCTTTGGAGGTCTGGGAGCGTATAACGGCAACCCTGCCACGATAGTTGGTGCAAACTTGGTAGACGTGGGCGATAGCAGCCTCGTCGGGTGGAACGAGAACACTTCGATCGGTCCGGTGATCGACCCGACAACCGGTGACTTCACTCAGTGGACTTTGGTGAATGAAGAAACAAACGCCGGCCAACTGATCTTCGATAATGGCGGATCGCTCTCGTTGTTTCAGGCAAGCGTCGGACCGGTGCCCGAACCAGCGTCGTTCCTCCTGGTGGGCGCTGGTCTGCTCGGAACAGCGGCACTCCGGCGGAAACGCCGCACAATCCCGCCCGGGAACAAGAGGACGGACTGACGCGAAGCGGATCATTTCTCGAATCGTGGAAAACTCGGGGACGGACGGGAAAACTCGGGGCAAAAGCGGTCAGCCTGAACTGCGGCAATTCCGTATGGCAAAAGCGGTCAGCCTGAACTGCGGCAATTCCGTATTGCCAACGGATGAGACTCCCCACGAAATATCGCGCGGTTCAGGCTGACCCGTTTTATCGCGCGGTTCAGGCTGACCCGTTTTATCCCAAATCCGCATTTTTGGGGCTGGAGATTGGAAAAATGAAAATCGCAGAATCAAGCAAGAGGCTTTCCCTACATCCGCTTTCGTTTACCGAAGCGGTGGCGAACATCTTGAAGGTCAAGCCGGAGCCGAAGCCGCCGAAAAAACAGAGAGTAAGGAAGCGGGGAAAGAATAGCCACCCGAGTTCAACATGAAGAACGATCAGAAGGCCCTATTTGATGCCTGCATGAAGCAGGCCGAGTACTTCGCGGGCCGATGGGACCGGAGACGGACGGATGAACTGAGAGTCACGGTCGCCGTGTGGACGTTGGAAGTCGGTGGTATTTATTTCGTTAAGAAGCCAGAGTTGGTGCCATGGTGGTTGATAGCAGGTTTCGTTGCTGTATATGGTTGGTTCTGGCTAAGGCCGCTGTGGAATGCGAACGAGGCCGAGATGCGGCGCATGATCTTTTACCAAGAAGAGGCCGACGCCATCATGCGAAATCCATCCCATGTCCTGCGAGTGACTCCTTCTTATGCCAGAAGGCGATTCCTTAGTCCAGCATTTCTGCGCAGTTGGTCGATGCAATTTCAACTGATTGGCACCGCGCTATTGGCGCTACTTTTCTACAAGATTCCCAGACCAACCTGAATCAGGCTCAACCACAACCCCTAGTGGGTGATTGCCGCTGCTACCCCATCGAGAAGGACCGCAATTGTACTTGTGTCGAAAGTTTGATATGATCGAATCCAGCAAAAGAAAACCCCGCCTTGCCGGGCGGGGCCTATTGCAAACCCGGTTGATGACCGGGGCAAAAGCGGTCAGCCTGAACTGCGGCAATTCCGTATTGCCGACGGATGAGACTCCCCACGAAATATCGCGCGGTTCAGGCTGACCCGTTTTATCCCGTTTTATCCCAAAATCACCCGCGTCCAGAATCGCAATTTCGCCCTCGGCGAAGGATTCCACCGCTCCACCCAGAAGCCCCACACCTGGGCTCTGTTCCTGCGCTACCAGGCCCAGGCCGAGCGCCTGTATCGCCGTGCTACCCAGGAATTCGACCGCCTCCGCGCCCTGCGTCCCGAGCTCGAAAAGGAAGAACCGGAAGAAATCCCGAACGAACCCATTCCCCCCAGTCAACCCGAGTCAACTCAACCAGATCCCGTCCCTCAGCCACTTCCATCCCGCCGCCTTCCGCTCCATCATGGGCCGCCCGGTCATACCTTACGACCCTCAAATCGCGTGGGCATCCGAATGACCGGCCTTAACCCACCCCCCCATCGCAATTCCTCGCGCCGCCACACTGGTCGCCTGCCTTGGTGGGGCAGGATGGTATCCTGCGCGCCGGTTGTCAACCGGCGCCTGGCGGCCATTTGCAAACGTCGGCAGGCGAATTATCAACGGCTGACAAAACGGTTGCCGCGGATCAGAAAGCGCAGCGGCAGTTCGGCCGCCTGCTTGATGCCGATACGCGGAGTGGCCTCGATTTCGAAAGCGGCCCGCCGCAGCGCCTCCCGCACCACCAGCCTGCCACGGGTGACATCGGCGCCGTTGTGGGCGCGCGAGATGCCGAGCGCCAGCGTGAGTCTGGCGGGGCCCGACGTGAGGTCCTCGGCTTTGCGCGCGGCGGGCCTGCGCCGGCGCATCAGGTCGAGCCCCGCGACCGGTTCCAGAGCGCGAATGAGGACGCATCCGGCGGTGCCGGCAGGTTCGCAGACCAGGTTGAGGCACTCGTACATCCCGTAGATGAAGTAGACGTAGGCGTGGCCCGGAGGTCCGAAGATGACCTCTGTGCGAGGGGTGATGCCCCGCGCGGAGTGGGCGGCCTGGTCGCCGGCGCCGAGGTAGGCTTCGGTTTCCACGATGATGCCCGCGGCGCGGCCGTGGACCAGGACCTTGCCGAGCAGGTCGCGCGCGACATCGACGGCCGGGCGGGAATAAAAAGAACGCGGCAAGACGGAGCCAAAGGCCATTCGTCCCAATGTACAATGGCGGCTGATGCGCCTGTTCACGGGTCTCGATCTTCCGGAAGACGTTGTGGCCAATCTCGATCGGCTGCTCGCGAAACTGCGTCCGGCGGCTCGCATCGGCTGGAGCGCGCCGGCGAATCTGCACATCACCACCAAATTCATCGGGGAGTGGCCCGATGAGCGGCTGGAAGAGTTGAAGCAGGCGCTGGCAGCGGTCGAGGCGCGGGCCGCGATTGAGATAGCCGTCCGCAAGGTGGGCTTCTTTCCCAACGCGCGCGCGCCGCGCGTGTTCTGGTGCGGGGTGGAAGCGCCGGGATTGGCGCGGCTGGCCGCGGATACCGACGACGCCACGCGGCGGTTGGGAGTGGAGCCCGAGAAACGGGCCTATTCGCCGCACCTGACGCTGGCGCGGATCAAGGAGCGCCAGGATTTGGGCCGGCTGTCCGCGGCCGTTCACGGGCTGGCCGACAGGGAATTCGGACGCTTCGCGGCACACCGTTTCTTTCTATATCGGAGCCGCTTGCAACCGGGCGGTTCCGTGTACACTAAACTTGCGGAGTTTCCTTTTACAACGTGACGATGGTAATTTTGGCGGCGGTAATCGCCTATGTCCTGGGCGCCATCCCGTTCGGCTACCTCCTGGTGAAGTGGAAGACGGGCGGCGATGTCCGCGCGTCGGGAAGCGGCAATATCGGGGCGACCAACGTGCTCCGCACCACCGGCCGTGCGGCGGGCGTGGCCACGCTGCTGCTGGATATCGGCAAGGGTTACCTGGCGGTGTGGATCGCCGGGCGGCTTGCCGCCGGCAGCCCGGCGTGCCAGAGCCTGGCGGCCCTGGCTGTGATGGCGGGGCACGCTTACCCGGTGTTTCTGAAGTTCAAGGGCGGCAAAGCCGTAGCCAGTTTTGTGGGGGCGTTCCTCTGCCTGACGCCGCTGGCGCTGGGGGCGGTGCTGGTTGTGTTTGCCGTGGTGGTGGCGTGGACCCGCCACATTTCGATGGGATCCATTGTGGGCGCGGCCACCTTTCCGCTGGCAGTGTGGCTGATTCAGAAGCCCGAGCCGGTTGTGGTGGTGGCGAGTCTGCTGGCAGGGGGCTTCATTATCTACAAGCATAGAAGCAATATCGAGCGGCTGCACGCAGGTACGGAGCACAAATTCACATTTGGAGCGCCGAAACCTTGAAGAACCTCGCCATCATCGGGGCGGGGAGTTGGGGTACCGCGCTGGCGATGGCGTTAGGGCCGCGGTTTGAGCGCGTCCGGTTGTGGGTTTACGAGACCGACCTGGCCGCGCGAATGGCCGCCAGTCGCGGGAACGACGTTTATCTTCCTGGATTCCAACTGCCTTCCAATGTGGAAGTTACCAGCAGCCTCGGGGCGGCGCTGGAAGACGCTTCGATAGTCCTGAGCGTGGTGCCCTCGCACCTGGTGCGGAGCCTTTACCAGCAGATGCTGCCGCATCTGACGGAATCGATGGCGTTCGTGAGCGCGACCAAGGGGCTGGAGAACGGCACGCTGCTCCGGATGTCGGAGGTCATTGGCAGCGTTCTGGCGCCTCGGATGGCAGCCCCGGTGGCAGTTATCTCGGGGCCGACCTTCGCAAGAGAGGTGGCCGCTGGGCAGCCAACGGCATTAGTAGTATCATCTGCCGATGGGGCTTTAGCCGGGCGTATTCAGGAGGCCTTTTCCGGGCCGGCGTTCCGACTGTATACCTCTTCAGATACGATTGGTGTAGAAATTGGTGGATCGATCAAAAACATCGTCGCAATCGGAGCTGGCGTATTGCGTGGATTGGGGTTAGGAGATAATCCCATGGCGGCGCTGATTACCCGGGGGTTGGCGGAAATGACGCGGCTGGCGGTGGCGATGGGCGGGCGCGCACAGACTATGGCCGGGTTGGCCGGGCTCGGCGATCTGGTCTTGACCTGCAATGGAGATTTGAGCCGGAACCGTATGGTGGGGATGGAACTGGCGCGCGGCAGGAAGTTGGATGAGATCGTCCACTCCATGAGAATGGTGGCGGAAGGCATTAAAACTACAAATGCAGCCGTTGATCTCGCGAAACGCCATTCGGTGGAGATGCCGATCGCCGAGCGGATGTTCGAAATGCTGCACTCGGACCTTGAGCCGCGCGTGGCCATCCAGCGGCTGATGGAGCGTTCCTTGAAGGGCGAATAACCGCAACCTGCCATGGAAAAACGGGTTCAGAGAGATATGGGGGCCTTGGCAGTGACCCTGGATTACGACGCGGAGTTGATGCTCCGGGTCAAGGACGGGGATGGAGCGAGCTTCGGCGTGCTGCTGGAAAAGCATCGCACGTCGGTGGTTCACTTCCTGTATCGGATGGTACAGAATTATGCGGTGGCCGAGGAGTTGGCGCAGGAAGTTTTCCTGCGCGTGTACCGGTCCAGAGAGAGTTACGAGGCGAGCGCGAAGTTTACCACGTGGCTGTTCCGGATTGCGACGCACCTGGCGTTGAATGCGCTGCGCGACGGCAAGAATGAGAAGTTCCAGGAGAGACTGGACGACGAATCGCCGGACATGCCGGCGAGGCAGGTTTCGGACGCGCGGCCGACGGTTGAGCAGAAGATGGTGTACCAGGTTCGGCTGGACGAAGTGCGCCGGGCTGTGGCGACGCTGCCGGAGAAGCAGCGCGCCGCGGTGCTGATGCACAAGTACGAGGAGATGGAGTATTCGCAGATTGCGAAGGTGTTGACCTGTTCGGAATCGGCGGTAAAATCACTACTATTCCGGGCGTATGAGACATTGCGCGCCCGCTTGGCCCATATGGCATAGGGAAGAAAAGAGATTGACATGAATTGCCCAATGGAAGCACGGCAAGGATCGGAATTGCTGCTGGAGTATACGGCCGGAAGGCTGGCGCCTGGCGAGGCCGCGGCGCTCGAAGCGCACCTGGAAAGCTGCGCGCGCTGCCGCGAATTCGCGCGGAGCCAAAAAATGGTATGGCAGGCGCTGGAAGCGTGGGAGGCGGAGCCGGTTTCGCTGGATTTCGACCGCCGTCTGTTTGCGCGCATCGAGCAGGCGCCGCTTTCGTGGTGGGCGCGGCTGACGGGACAAGTGATGCACCATGCCGTGCCGGTGGCGGCGGCCGCGGGTGTCATGATTCTGGCGGGGTTGATGCTGGAGCGGCCGGCCGTGACGCCGGTCGCGCCGCCGCAGGAATCGGCGCAGGTGGAGACTCTGGGCCCCGAACAAGTACAGAGCGCGCTGGACGATATGCAAATGCTGCGCGACTTCAACCACCTGGTGCGGGCGGATAGCGCCGAACCGAGGATGTGACGGGCATGAACCGCGCGTTTGAAATGGGAGCAGTGCTGCTGCTCGGAGCGGTTGCCGGCCTGTGCGACCAGAAGCCGGCGGCGAAAACACCGCCGCCTCCGCCGCGTCCGGTGGTGGCCAAAAAGAACGCGGCCACGGGCGGTGTGCCCAAGGGCGCCGCGCAGCGCCTGGTGAATCCCGGCAATCCGGCCACTCGCCTGTTTCGCATGACTCCGGAACAGCGCGAGCGCGCCTTCGAGCAAATGACTCCGCAACAGCAGGAGAACGCGCGCAAGCTGGTCGGCTGGTTCGACGGGCTGCCGAAGCCGCAACAAGCCATCCAGTTGCAGCGGTTGGAGCGGTTTGAGCAACTGCCGCCCGAACAGCGGGCGGAAGTGCGAGGATTGCTGAAAGAGGCCCAGGAGCTGCCTGCGGACCGGCGGGCACAGGTTCGGCAGGCGCTGGCGCGGTTGCAGAATCTGCCGGACGCGGACCGGGACCGGTTCTTGAACAGTCCGGCGTTCAAGGCGCGCTTTTCCGCCGAGGAGCAAAGGGTAATCACGCGCCTGGCGGACGCGTGGCTGCCGCCCTTCTAAGCCTTGCATCTCTCACGGCCGCCTGTCGTAGCGCACGCACTCGTGCGTGCCGCGTCGGCACTCGGGCCGATGCTCTCGGTGTCACGGCCGGTGCGGAATGTTGCGCGCGAATCTTTGCAGAACACGTAAGCGTTTACCTCACCGCCACGTCCCAGATTTTTTCGCGGCGCGATTTACCTTCGGGACCTTCGATTTCGAGAACCACCGTGTAGTCCGCGCCGGCGGCGTACTGGTGGATGGGATTGCGTTCGGTGGAAGTGGAGCCGTCGCCGAAAGTCCATTTCCAGGACGTGGCTTTGCCGGTGGATTCGTCGCGGAACGCCACCAGGCGGCGATTCATGTCGATGACCTGGAAGGACCAGTTGGCGTCAAACTTGACGAACTTGGGTTCCAGCGGCATCAGGC
>Ga0181536_10005446_pt1 | contig 13063 bp, 9 predicted proteins | sample PEATcosm2014_Bin_41_FD_121105 | JGI IMG/M metagenome (GOLD analysis project Ga0181536, IMG submission 121105) | Peatland microbial communities from MTU Mesocosm Facility, Houghton, MI, USA - PEATcosm2014_Bin17_60_metaG | ecosystem: Environmental > Terrestrial > Soil > Wetlands > Peat | place...
CCCAATGTCAAAGACGGACGTGCTACCCGCGGCCTTGCTGTACCAAAATCAAACTGGGCCAACACCCTCGATGAACCGCCGTTCGAGGCTTATGCGGTGACCTGCGGGCTCACCTTCACCTTCGGCGGCATCAAGATCGATACTACCGCGCGAGTCCTGGATACTGATAGCGCGCCGATCGCCGGGTTGTTTGCGGCCGGCGAACTAGTGGGCGGGCTATTTTATTTTAACTACCCCGGTGGCACCGGCCTGATGTCCGGCTCGGTATTTGGAAAGATTGCAGGTACGGCTGCAGCCCGCACGGCCGAGTGACAACAGGCGGCGTAGTGGTGAGGGACCGCATACACTGAACCTGCTCCGGTCACGGTACGAAGGAGAGAGACGATGAACGAGTCACATACAATGAGTGCCTGCGGTTCGATCGGCGCGCGAGCGGGGCTTGTCGCGCTGGTGTTCGGACTGGCGGCAAGCTTTGGCGCGCTGGCCCAGACGAGCGGACCTATCAAGATCGGTATGATCTATGCCAAGCAGGGACCGAGTGCGTCCTTGGGCGAGTTTCTTGCGCACGGGACCGAACTCGCTCTGGGACAAGCAGGGAACAACGTGCTGGGTCGTCCGGTCGAGCTCACTTGGCTGGACGAGGCTGACCCCCAGGTCGCCCAGCAGAACATGCAGAAGGCGATCAACGAGTACAAAGTCATCGCGGTCGTGGGTGGCAATTCGAGCGCCTCCGCCCTAGCCATGATGAGTGTGGCAAGCCGGGAAAAGATCCCCCTTATTTTGCCCGGCGCTGCGGCGAGCGAGATCACTGGGAAGAACTGCAACCGGTATACCTTTCGGACGCAGGCGACGGTACCGGTCCAGATGCGCGGCTTGATGCCGTATGTCTCACAGCTTGGCAAGAAGGTGTATTTTATCACCCCTTCATACGCCTTTGGTCAGGACATCCTGCGCTCCTCGCGCGCGATGCTGAAAGAGGTCGGTTTGACCGAGGTCGGCACGGACGAAGTACCGGTGAACACAGCTGACTACAGTTCTTACATTTTGAAGATCCGCCAAGCCAAGCCGGATGTCGTTGTTGGGGGCCTCGTCGGTCTCGACCTTTCCAACTTCCTAAAGCAATGGAACGAGCTTGGGATGAAGGACAAGATCCCGTTTGTTGAGATCGCCGTAAGCGACACAGATTTCTGGAACGTGGGCCCGGTAGCGTCTACGGGCATATACGTCAAGCCCTGGTACTACAACAACCCAGACAACACGTCTTCTGAGAAAAAGTTTGTAGCCGACTTCACGAATAAGTACGGCCGTCCCCCCTCGGATAAAGCCTGGTCGGGCTGGATTGCGATGCGTTCACTGCTGGAATCAATCGAGCAGGCAAATTCCACCGACTCGGCGGCCATCATCACGGCGCTCGAGAAGTGGCGTTACACCGAGGGCAAATTTCCAGCTTTTTATCGCGAGTGGGACCACCAGCTAATCAAGCCAGCCGTGATTGTCCAAATCAAGAAGGACATTACCGACAAGTGGGACTACTTCAACGTGCTGAAATTGACGTCGGACACCGAGGCCGAAACCGCCAAGTCTTTCGGCACTCGGGAGGAGATCGGCTGCAAGATGGGCCCAATCTGACGGACATTCGCGAGCTCTCACGTTAAGGCCACGGCGATGCTCGAGAGCCTCCTATCCCAAGCTGTGAACGGCCTGGTATTGGGATTTATTTATGTGCTGATCGCCGTCGGCCTGTCGATTACATTCGGACTACTCGGCATTATCAATTTCGCCCACGGCGCGTTCTTCGCGCTAGGGGCTTATGTGGCATACCAGCTCTATCAAATGTTCGGATGGCCGGCGGTGGTGTTCGCTCCCATCATCGTCGGCGTTGTCGGCATGGTCGTCGAAGTCGTGCTCATCCGGCGGTTGTACGGCAAGGAACCGTTGATTAGTTTGATCGTTACGTTCGCGCTGGGGCTTCTTATCGAGGCGCTTATTCGCGTTTTCTGGGGCTCGGATGGCAAGCCACTCAGTCCGCCGTCCGCTCTCACGGGCGTCTTCGAATATGGGCCTCTTTTGATCACGAACTACCGCGTTGCGGTGCTGCTGGCTACGGCGCTCACGTTGGCCGCGCTATGGGCATTCCTGTCTTACACGCCCTATGGACGTATCCTGCGCGCGGGCGGCCGCGATCCCGAGATGGTCGACATGCTCGGCATCAATCTGCCGCGCCTGCTCACGGCCGCCTTCGGCCTGGGTTGCGCAATTGCGGCGATCGCAGGCGTGCTGGCCGGGCCTCTATGGACGGTGTCGCCGTCGATGGCGACCAACGCGATCATGCCGGCATTCGTGGTGGTTGCCATTGGCGGACTCGGCTCGTTCCGTGGAGCGGTCTTCGCCGGTCTGGCGGTTGGCGTCGTTATATCGCTTACGATTCAGTTCAAACCCGACGCGGCCGCCGCCTCAATGTACGCGTTCATGTTCCTCATGCTGCTGCTTCGGCCGCGCGGACTTTTCGGCGAGCGCTGGGAGCGCTTCGAATGAAGGTGACGCGTTACCGGCCGTCACCCGTCGTCGTGATTGGTGCGGTGCTCCTCGCGATCTCCGTAGTCAGTTGGACGTGGGGAGCCCCCATCGATCGCGTGACGCAGATCGCGATCTATGCCCTCTACGCTGTGGGGGTCAACTTTCTGATCGGCTACCTCGGATTAGTGCCGTTCGGTGCCTCATTCTTCTTCGCTTGTGCGAGCTACGCGGTTGCCATTGCGATGGCGTCGGGTTTGGGCAATGAACTCGAGGCGATCGTGCTAAGTGCCGTCTTTTCGGTGGTGCTCGCACTCGTTGTCGGCGCGGTGATTCTGCGTCGCAGGGGGCTCTACTTCTCGTTGCTCACGCTTGCCTGCTCGCAGATCGCTTTCGAGATTGCGTTCAGATGGACCGCGGTCACCGGCGGTGAGAACGGCCTTCAAAATGTGCCGCGGCCATGGTTCGAGTCAGCCAATGCGTTCCACACGATGACATTGGTAGTCGTCCTGGCTTTGCTGTTTGCGCTCTGGCGCTTTGTTCACACCCCATTTGGACGCGTCATGCAAGCGCTGAGGGATAACGAGCAGCGTGTCACGAGCCTCGGTTACAACACCTATGAGATAAAGCTGGTTGCGTTTTGCATCTCCGGCGCCGTGATTGGCGTCGCCGGTGGCCTCATGGCACTTCTATTACGAGGCGCGTATGCCAACAATCTGAATTGGCAGCATGCCGGCGACGCCGTGCTCATGGCCGCGCTCGGCGGCGTGCACCATTTCGTCGGTCCTCTGTGGGGCGCAATAGCGTTTATCGTGCTCGAGGACCGACTGAGCACGATCATAGAGAACTGGTGGCTGCTTTTCGCACCGATCATCATTGCCTTCGCACTGCTATCGCCCGAAGGCATGCAGGGCATTGTGCAACGAATGTTGAAGCGCCGGCACTGGACGTTAACACGCCCGGGAACACCGCAGAGACCCCCGAAAATTCTGCCATATGCCCCCGTCAAGGCGAACGTCGATGCGCCGACTCCCATCCTGTCGATCAGGAATCTTAGCAAACACTTTGGCTCGATCGTCACGCAGGCCAACGTCTCGGTCGACGTGTACCGCAACCAACTTCACAGCTTCATCGGCCCGAACGGCGCCGGTAAGACGACGCTGTTCAACATCCTGAGCGGATTGCTGCGCAGCGATGCCGGTGAGATATTGTTCGAGGGACGCGAGATCGGCAACTTGCCAGCCTACCGGCGTGCCCGGCTCGGAATAGCGAGATCGTTCCAAATTCTGAGCGTGTTCCCCAACCTGACCGCGTTCGAGAACGTTCGCGTTGCAGTACAGGCTGGGGAAGCCCAGTGGGGCGGCTTCTGGCGCGACGCGTACGACAGCGCGAACGCTAACGAACGGGTCTGGTCGCTGCTGCACGCAGTGGGGCTTGACGCACGCGCGGCCGAGTTATGTTCGTCGCTCTCCCATGGCGAACAGCGGCTGCTCGAGATCGCGGTATCGCTCGCGACCAACGCCAAGCTGCTCCTGCTCGACGAGCCGCTCGCGGGATTGGGTGAGGCGGAGCGGCAGAACATCAGCAAACTAATTCTGCGCCTTGCGCGTTCGCACACCGTGTTGTTGATTGAGCACGACATCGACCGCGTGCTGGCGCTGTCTGACCGCATCACTGTGCTCCACCAGGGTCGAATCATTGCCGACGGCAAACCGGCCGAGGTGGCCGAGAACCCTGAAGTGATCACCGCTTACCTCGGCAAGGTCAGAGGGGACGATACGCGGGTGCCCGAGGGCACTGCAGAAATCAGGATGGCGACCCAGCTTGGCGCGGTCACCGCGATACCGTCGAGCCCACTGCTGCAACTCGAGCAAGTTCGTGCCGGGTACGGGGGCGGCACCGTCCTGGATGGCATCGACTTTACGGTCAACCACGGCGAAGTGGTGGCGATGCTCGGTCGCAACGGCGTCGGCAAGACAACCGCACTGCGCACTATCATGGGGGCGCTCGGCGTCACCTCAGGGCGGATCGTTCTGGATGGCGTCGACATCACGAACATGCGCCCTGCACGAATCAATCGACTCGGCGTGTCGATCGTGCCCGAGGGTCGGCGCCTGTTTCCTAATCTGACGGTGCGGGAAAACCTGACGCTAGCGGCACGCAAGGGCGGACACAGCCTGGATGAAATCTGCGATCTCTTTCCCAAACTACGCGAGCGGATGCAATCGCCTGCCGAGAACATCTCCGGTGGTGAGCGGCAGATGGTCGCGATCGCCCGGGCCCTCATGGCCCCGACCTGCCTGATCCTCCTGGACGAGCCGTTCGAAGGCCTGGCCCCAGCCGTGGTCCATGAGGTCAGCGAGGCGGTGGCGAAACTGACCACTGGCGTAAGCCTCGTGATCGTGGAGCACCACGCGGAGACCGTGCTGTCAATGGCCGATCGCGCCTACGTGCTTGTGAACGGGAAGATCGCCTTCGGCGGTCGCGCGAGCACGCTGGCGGCCGATACCGGCCTGCAGGAACGACTGCTCGGCGTGACACATGGCGCAGCCGATGCCACGAAACATCTCGAGCATGGGAGATCGGTATGACCAAGCGGTCGCTCCGCACACACATATGTGGGCGCCCGTGAAACTAAGAGGCCTGTGGGCATGTCGACAAAGAGCCTTGAGACGGCACCGGCCGGTTTCACTTTGCTCCGGCTGAGTCATGCCTGCGACAAATATGTTAGCTTCGATCATCACCGAGCCGCTGTTCTATGCCATCGCCATTCCGGCGGTGATTTTCCTCGGACTCTCCAAGGGTGGCTTTACCAGTGCGGGGACGGCGGCAACGCCGCTGCTCGCGCTGTATCTCCCGCCGCTCGAGGCCGCAGCGCTGCTGCTGCCGATCCTAATATGCCAGGACGCCATCTCGGTCTATGTCTACCGGCGCGAATGGAGCGCCTGGAACCTGAACGTACTGCTGCCGGGCGCGATGATCGGGACAGCGTTCGGCTGGCTGTTCGCATCTTATGTGTCGGACGACGCCATCCGGATCCTTGTTGGCGCCATCGCTCTCGCCTTCGTCTTCAGTGTCTGGCTGCGCGCCGCCGACGCGCCGCCGAAGAAGAGCACCGTCCTGAGCGGGTTGTTCTGGGGCGCGGTCGCCGGCTTCGCGTCGTTCGCCAGTCAGGGTGGCGGCCCGCCCTATCAGGTGCACACGCTGCAGCAGCAGTTGCCGAAGTTGGTGTTTGTCGGCACGACCACAATCTTTTTCGCCGCCGTCAACGCCATGAAGATCGTGCCCTATTTCATGCTCGGGCAGTTTTCGGCAAAGAATTTCTCTACCTCGCTGGTACTGTTGCCGATCGCCGTGCTGACGAACTTCGCCGGCATCTGGATGGTCAAGAGCGTGCCGACCAAGTTATTCTATTGCATCACGTATATCCTCCTCTTCATCCTCGGATGCGCACTGCTCTGGCACGGTGCAAGTCATCTGCTGGTTAGAGCACAATGAGGAACGGGCACCGGCCCCCAGCGAATAAGAAGGACGATATGGACCGCGACCCCGGTTGGACTGGGTCAAGGCGATTGACGCCGTCGGCTGGGTCGCGGGATCAGTCGTGGAGAGATGTATAAATGGCGCTATCGGTTCCCTACGCAACACCTCCGTGAAACCAAGACTTAGCGCTGCACCCGCTCAACAACCAATTGCATTAATGCAACCTTGGGGCACCAACGTCAGTTTATCGAAGCGCTTTTCGCTTTCTCATGGTGGCTATCTGAAAGACCGTTCGGCAGAGGACGGGCGGGTCTTAGGTGGAGTGGGCTTCCATGATCATAAAAGCACACACATCGATGAGGTCGGGTTCGAAAGCAACGGTAGTAGGAACGCGCTGTCAGGTGCCAATCACTTCCACTGTGGTCGACGTTACATAGGAGAACGACATGGACGGCTTGCTAACAGATCGCGTGGCGCTGATCACCGGCGCCGGTTCCGGCATCGGCGAAGGCATCGCGCAGGGGATGGCGAAGGCCGGCGCGTGCATCATCGCGGTCGACATCGACGGTGAAGCCGCCAAGCGCACCGCGACGGCGATCGGCGGTCGGGCATCGGCCCATACCTGCGACGTTACCGACCGCGCTGCCTGCGACGCCCTCGCGGCCGACGTCAGGCGCGATATCGGCGCGGTGTCGGTACTGGTCAACAATGCCGGGATCATCCGCCGCGGAAAGATTTTCGACCTACACACGCGGGCCGATTGGGACGCGACACTGGCGGTCAATCTGGACGGTCCGTACAACATGACAACGGCGTTTGTCGCACAGCTGACTGAGAGCAAGGGCGCTGTGATCAATATCGGCTCGATCCAGTCCTTTGTGGCCCTGCCAAACTCCGCGGCCTACACGACCTCGAAGGGCGGCGTGCGCGCGCTCACTAAGGCGCTCGCAATCGAGCTCTCGCCGCTCGGCGTCCGGGTGAATGCGATCGCCCCCGGCCTGATCGCCACCGCGCTCAACGTCAAGGCGCGGCAGAACCCCGATTACATGAAGAGTTTCGAGGATCGCATCCCGATCGGGCGCATCGGCACCCCAGACGACATCGCCGGCCCGGCGGTTTTTCTTGCATCGGATCTTGCCCGCTACATCACCGGCGTGACATTGCCGGTAGACGGCGGCTATCTGGCCTATTGATCGATTGCGTCGAACCTTGACAAGCATTATGAGATTCCGCCGCCTTGTATGATGAAAAACGCGCATTGTGAGGCGGCGGCGCGAGCGGGTCGGTCTGCTGACCGACCGCGCTCATGTCAGCGCGCCCCTACGGAAGCTTATCTGACAGCGGGTCTTTGGGGTACTTCGCTCACCGCGCTCGGCATCGGTGAGCTAAAATCCGGCGGCGCCCTTCACTTCAGCCAGTACGAGCAGATGCTCCAGGCGGCGATCAGCGGCCAAGGCCTGGCACTGGGCCGTCAGCTGCTGGTCGGCGATCTCATCGCATCGGGTGCGCTCGTCGCGCCGTTCAAACAGACACTGGTTGGATCGCGTGCGCATTTCATCATCGAATCGCGGCTCTCTGCTGGCAAGCCACAGGTGCGCGAGTTCGCGCAATGGCTGCTCGCTGAAACGCGGGCGGCTGATGGTGCGTCGTGAGCTGTTGTGTGGAAGGCGAGTTCCTCCGCTTTTTCCATTTCGCACGCCAATGACGTGGCCATCCGGCCCGAGCTTTGGGCCGCGCCGCCGATTTCTTTTTAACTGATCGAGGGTGCGAGCGCTGGCGGGTGGTGCCCGAGCTAGGCGGTCGGCTGCACGCGAAATCCCTTCGATAATTCCGGGTTATGCTCCGCTGAGGGTTACTTCCCCGATTCAGCCGACCTGCAAGCCTGAAAGAACATCCGCCCTCGCCAAGCTGCTCCTCAGTGCTTCGTCGGTAACGTGCGTATAGATCTCTGTAGTCGCGATGCTCGAATGCCCCAGAAGGCGCTGGACAAACCGGATGTCCACGCCAGTTTCGATAAGCAATGTCGCAGCCGTGTGACGAAGCATATGCGGGGTAAAGCACAACTTGCGTTAACAAGGACGGCGGAGGCTACCAGCCGAGGACGTTGTGAAAGCGGCTGAGGACTTTCGTGTGGCTGTTGTCAGTCGTCCCGACGATACGCCATTCGAGGTCGTAACCGTCATGACAACCGGCGGCATGCGAAGATTGGATAATCCGGGACGAATTCGGGTAGCGGTTGGCGAGGCCAACGACCAGTTCAAGAACGCAATCAATTACAAGACTGCACCCTGCCTGTTGATGATCTTCCAGGACGGCCCAGACGTCCCGGACGACGTCATCATCAAGAGCGCGCTCTACGGCAATCTCAAATACGAGTTTTCGAAAGGCAGCCCGGACAAAGGCAAGCTCATATTGGATCAGGACGGGGCGTGGAACAGCACAAAGAACCGCACGACCAGCGCAGTCATGTACGTCCGAAATTCAGGCGAGCCGCTGATCATCCATAACTACTCCGCCGAGCGTCCGCTGCCGGCGGGACTTTTTCCGTGCCGGGAAATTGTCGTGCTGCCGAACGGCACCTTCGAGGAGGTAAATTTCCCGAGCGGTATAGCGGGCTGGATCCCCAACTGTCGCCGGTCGGCCTTTCGGGCCAGGCAGAAGCGCCGAATACGGTCGGCGGCTAAAGGGTTGATATGAATGGCGGCACCTATCGTTCCCGACCTCGCCGTCGCTTCAAACGCCTTGAAGTGCCCATCTTCGATTTGGCAGTTGATTGTTAAAGGGTGCTGCGCATACTTCGAGGGTTCGATTCGTATTAGATTTCTATCCTTTTTAGCACTATTTCTAACACAAATCTCGCTGAGAAAATAAGTTCATAAATAAAACCAATAACTTAATGTCTGTTCTATCCGTCTCATAACCTGAAGGTCGCTGGTTCAAATCCAGCTCCCTCAACCAAATTAACCCGGTAGATCAGTGACTTAAGGCTGCTCTACCGGGGCTTTTTATTGCGCTACAGGCGTTTCCAAATTCCTCCCCCGCGCTACGTCGAATTACGAAGCTATTGCAATGGGTTACTGCAAGTTCGTACTATCAGGCCAATTCCTTCAAATTTTCTCTTGGGCTCATGCTGGGCACATGGTGGGAAGTCTTGGTGCGCCACGCGTGTGCTGCCTATAGTCCGGTTGTGCAGAACGGTCCGATCGCCGTTTGGTAGATCGCGCTTGGTCATGTGCAAGTGCGATGGAACGGTCTGGGACCGCTAAAAAGGAATCCGGTTTTTTGCTCGCCGCGCGATTAACCGGACAGGACCCCCATCCGGAGAAAGCGGCCATGGCAGAGTCCGCGGAGCTAGACGAACCGAGCGATGATCGGCGGCCCTCCCGACCGGGACGGGCCGTTAAGAAAGGCGTGCCGGATCTCTGCGGCGTGCCACCTCTCGCCAAAGGGCATCATCGACGGGAAGCTGTAGAGAACGAGCTCACGAATTGGTACCGCCTGACGAGCGAGGAAAGATCGGTCGTTCTGCGGGCCGCCGCGGACGGGTCGAGGGAGTGGAGTCCAGAAGCGCTCCTGCACGCTAGCCGTCAGGCATACGCGGCCGGAGACCGCAGGGGCTTCAATTTGGCCTTCGAGGCGTTTGCGACCCGCGCCACGCCTCTGCTCCTAGAACAAGCATGGGGTACCGCAGCCAACGAGCGCCGCGATCAAGTGCAGGAAATTCTAGTGCACACCTTCAAGGCCATTCGAGATGACGCAGCGGCCGACTACGCGGAGGTGAACTTCGCCGACTTCGCGGAAAAGAAGTCGATCTCTCTCCACCGCGCCAGGAAGAGCCGCTTCGAAGGCAGCTTCGATCGCATCGAGCCGACCGATGTCGACGATCCCATCGACGAACTGCCGGACCGGATGCCCGGTGCCGAGGCGCGCGCGCTGCTCAAGCATTCGGTCGGCAAACTAGAAGGCAAATTTCGTGAGGTCTTCATTCAGCGGCACGTGCTGGGGCTGACCCTTCAAGAGATTGGAGAGCAACACGGAGTCGACGAAAGCACGGTCCGCCTCTGGCTTAAGCGGGCCAACGCGATCGTTGGAGTCTCAGGAGGCAAAGATGATCGCGAAGACTGAACGTGGGCGAACGCTGGAAGACGTGTTGGCGAAAATCGCCGCGCTGTCCAGCCCGCCGGACGCGCAGCAATTGCGCGGCTGGCTGAACCGGTATCCAGAATTCAAGGCCGGCATCATCGAGTTCGTTACCGATTGGGTCGATATGGACGCCAGCCGGGTCCCGCACGAGGTGAGCACGGAGGATGTCAATCTTGTGGTCAACCGCACGATGAGCCGTGTCCAGCAGCTTCTCGATGAGGCCCAAAAGCCAGCCGACATCCAAGACCTCGCGGCAGACATCAGCGCTGCGGGCCATGATCTGGAGTCTTTCCAGCGAAAGCTCGGAATCGACCATTCGATGCTGACGTGCCTCATCGAGCGCATGGTTCGGCCGCCTACCATTCCTTTACGTCTCGTGCGCGACATCGCGGAGGGATTACGGCGAAGCATCGAGCGCGTGCGCGCCTATTTTCGGCTGCCGCCACGGCTCGCGGCCGCCTACAAGGCGCGCTCGCAACCTACGCCGAAGCAAGTCGACTTCGCCTACATCGTTCAACACGCAGACCTTCCGGATTCCGAAAAGGCGAAGTGGCTCGCGGAAGCGCCGGACCCTGCTTTACGAGACTAGCCCATGGACAGCTTCGGCACCGTCAGGGCGCTTGCAAGAGAAAAGCACCAGGCTGTGCGGGCCGAGGCGGGCAACAATGCCGCGCCGCAATTGCTGGCCGCCGCGCGCAAGGCGACGGGGCTTAAGGTCCACAAGGTGCCGCCGGACCACCCTCTGCTTGGGGGTGGGGACGGCGCGCTCCACCGGAAATCACGCGCGATCTATATTTCGAACGCGCTTGATGACGACATGGCCGCGTTCGTGGAGGCGCACGAGTTCGGCCACTATTGGATTGAAACACCCTCCGAGCCTGTCGTTGTCGCCCGAGGAGCCGACCCAGGCGTGCCCGAGGAAGCAACGCCGCTTGGATTGAGGCGCGTCGAAGCGTACAGTCCGCAAGATTTGCGCGAGCGCTTCGCGAATGTTTTCGGTCGCGAGTTTTTGCTGCCGCGCTTTGAGGCCCGGCGCCTCTTTATCGAACTTAGTCAATCTGCAGAGACGATCGCCGCTGATCTCACCTTGCCGCTGGGTCTCGTCCATCAGCAGCTCGCCGCTTCGCTGCTGTTGCCCGAAGCGCCGGCATCGGCCGCTGACGAAGATACCGACGCTCGCGAGCGGCCGGGGCTCGACGAGTCGCAGCGCGCGGCGGCCGAGCATGAAGGAACGCCGTTGCTAGTCGAAGCCGGTCCGGGCACCGGCAAGACGCGGACCCTCATCGCCCGTGTCGAATTCTTGCTAAAGAAACACCACGCTGCCTCGATCCTTGCCCTGACCTACTCGAACAAGGCTGCGCGCGAAATCCGGGAGCGCGTCGCCTGGACCATGCCAGAGGCGGCCGCGGAAATCTGGACCGGGACCTTCCATGCTTTCGGCCTCGAGCTTCTTCGCAAGTACGGGCAGCGTGAGAATATCGCGCAACCGGTGCGCCTCCTGGATCAGGCCGATATCCTCGCGATGCTCGAAGAAGACCTGCTCGCGCTGGGGCTCGATCATTACTTGCGTCTGCACGAGCCGCTGTCGGACCTGCGCTACGTCCTCGGCGCGATAAGCCGCGCGAAGGACGAGGTGAAATCGCCCGACGACTACTCGCAAGCGGCAGAGCGCATGGCGCGCGCCGCCCAATCCGAGGACGAGAAGCTCGAGGCCGCCAAAGCCGCGGAAGTGGCGCGGGTCTACAAGTACTACGACGACAAAATGCGCGCCGCCGGTTGGGTCGACTTCGCCGATCTCATCAACCGCCCGGTGGAAATCCTCCGCAAGTATCCCGAGGTTCGCGACGAACTGCGGGCCCAGTACCAGCATCTCCTTGTCGACGAGTATCAGGATGTGAACCGCGCGAGCGCGCTGCTGGTCAAAGAGCTGGCCGGAGAGGGCGAGCGGCTCTGGGTCGTCGGCGACGCCCGGCAATCGATCTACCGTTTCCGCGGCGCGGCCCCGAGCAACACGCTCAACTTTGAGAAGGACTACTCGAAGGGACAGCGGAAGCCGCTCACGGTGAATTATCGGTCGCGGCAGCAGATCGTCGACACGTTCGGTGCCTACGCCGGTTCGATGTGGGTAGGTGGAAATACCGTCGTGAAGCTCAAGGCGCATAGAGGGCCCGGGCCGGACGCGGTCGATTGCAACGTTGCCCGCGACCGAAACGCGGAAATCCGCGGAATCGCGGACACGATCAAAGCGCACCGCGCCAAGTGCATCGCTTATTGCGATCAGGCCGTGCTCTGCCGCGTGCACAGTAACCTTGAGCGAATTGCGCTGGGTCTTGAAGCCGCGGGCGTGCCCGTCCTCTATCTCGGTGATCTCTTCGAACGGCCCGAGGTGAGCGATTTGCTATCGCTGATCTCTTTTGTCGCCGAGCCTCACCGTGGCGGGCTTCTTCGGGTGGCCGAGCTTGCGCCCTACCGAACCTCTCTCGCCGACGTGCGTGCGTTCCTGGCCTACGCGGCCGAGGTCGGAAAGACACCGCTCGCCGCGCTGGCGGCCCTTGGCGCCGTTCCAGGCCTCTCGGCCGCTGGAAGAGTGAGCCTCGCGCGCCTCGCCGCCGATCTTGAAGGCATTGGGTTCAGGACCGGACCCGGCACCTTCCTGTGCCACGTCCTCTTCAATCGCGGGTCGGTGCTCCGCACATACCTCGCAGGCGATACGCCCGCCGATCAACAGCGCCGGCTTGCGATACACCAGCTCCTCCAGTTCGCCATAGAGAACAACGTCGCGGGCGGTGACCCCAAGCGCGCCCTGTTACAGTGGATCCGTCGGCTCGAAGTGTTCGGCGACGAACGCGCCCTCCGCGAAGTCCCTGCGGCCGTGGAGGGGATCGACGCCGTGCGGCTTATGACTGTCCATGGCAGCAAGGGC
>Ga0181536_10005447_pt1 | contig 13062 bp, 9 predicted proteins | sample PEATcosm2014_Bin_41_FD_121105 | JGI IMG/M metagenome (GOLD analysis project Ga0181536, IMG submission 121105) | Peatland microbial communities from MTU Mesocosm Facility, Houghton, MI, USA - PEATcosm2014_Bin17_60_metaG | ecosystem: Environmental > Terrestrial > Soil > Wetlands > Peat | place...
GAAGAAGCAACCGAAGATAGCGCCGAAGAGATCACACCGGAGGAGTTGCAGCCGCTGCTGGAAGCTCCGGAGCGTATCGAGCCGGCCGATCAGCAGATTCTCGAAAGCACCAACGGCTTGAGCGACGGCGCGGCGGAAATCGCTGCCGGTGAAATTGTGCTCGAGGCGAGCCTTCCTCAGGAAGTCGCCGCGGACGTGGCCGAAGGCGTGATGCCGTTGGATGCCGCGCTGCCCGCCACTGAAGAGGTTCCCACAGCCGCGGATCCTTTTGATGAGATCGACTTCGGCTCCTTCTTTAACGATTACCTGGACCCGGGCTACAAGAGCCCGGCGGCCGAGTCGGTCGAAAAGCCATCCTTCGAGACTTTCCTTTCCGCACCCCTGACGTTAGGTGACCACCTGCGCTCGCAATTGAGTGTGAGCGTGATTGCCGACGACATCCGGGATGCCGCCGAAACCATCATCGGCAACCTGGATGAAGATGGATACCTGACAGCGCCGCTCGAGGAAATCGCCGCCATGGGCGAGCACACGCAGGAGCAGATTGAGGCCGCACTGAAGGCCGTACAATCGCTGGACCCGGCGGGTGTGGGCGCGCGCGACCTGCGTGAGTGCCTGCTGCTCCAGCTTGACAGCCGCAACGCCAAGGGCGGCGTGGCATGGCAAATTGTCGCCAACCACCTCCGCCTTGTAGAGACGCGGCAGTTGCGGGAACTGGCGAAAGTGCTGGGGCGGCCAGCCGAGCACATCGAGATCGCCGTCCACGTGATTAAACGGCTGAATCCTAGGCCCGGCCTGCGTTACTCCGGACCCGGCGCGCGGGTGGTGGAACCCGACGTCTACTTCACCAAGGACGGCGACAACTGGATCATCCAGATGAACGACGAGGAGATCCCGCAGCTCCGCCTGAATTCGCAGTACCGCAAGATGCTGGATCGCGACCAGGGCGCCACCAAGGACGTGCGTGATTACGTGCGCGAGCGCTACACTTCGGCCATCCAGTTGATGAAGAATATCGAGCAGCGGAAGCAGACCATCCTCAAGGTTTGTGAAAGCATCGTGCGCCGCCAGACCGAGTTCTTGGCGCAGGGCCTCGACTATCTCAAACCGATGATGATCAAAGAGGTGGCGGAGGAAGTGGGCGTACATCCCTCCACCGTCAGCCGCGCCGTTGCCAGCAAGTATGTGCACACGCCGCAGGGAGTATTCGAGCTGCGTTATTTCTTCTCCGAGGCCGTCCAGGGGCCACAGGGAAGCGGAACGCCGCTGCTGCTCCTGAAGCGGCGCGTCAAGAAAATGATCGAGGAGGAAGATAGCGCGCACCCGCTGACCGATGAGCAGATCACCGCGATGCTGCAAGCTTCGGGCATTCAGGTCACGCGCCGAACGGTAGCGAAGTACCGCGAAGACATGAAAATTCCTTCCACGCATCAACGACGCATCCGGAACTAACTGTCCCGGCTGAACCTGGAGGTCCATACATGCGAATCACTTACACAGGCAGACAAGTGGAACTGGCTCCAGCCCAGCTTCGCAAGATCGAAGCTCAGTTTGACAAGCTCGGCAAGCTACTCGACGGCAAGGACGAGCGAGAAGCGCACGTGGTGCTCTCCCACGAGCGGCATCTGCATCGCGCCGAAATCAGTGTGAACTACCATAACCATCCGCTGGTGTGTCTCGGCGAGAATACCGACCTCTTTACGGCCATCCATTCCGCCATCGAGAAGCTGGAAAAGCAGGCCATCAAAGTCCGGGCTAAGTGGCGCGACACCAAGCGCGCGCCGAAAAGAACGCCGGTCGAGCCTGCAACTGCCGCTCCGGCCCCGGAAGCTTCGAACGAAGGGGAAGAGAAGAAGATTTTCCGCATCAATCATCACCAGCGCCGCAAACCCATGACGCTGGATGAAGCGCTCCTCGAAATGGAGAGCGACCGCGATTACCTTGTCTACCGCGATGCCGAGACCGACCGATTGGCGGTTCTCGTGCGCCGCCGGGACGGCAACTTCGATTTAGTGGAAGCCTGACGCCGGATGGCCCGCAAAAGCCTGGACCACCCGCGGCGCCGAGTTGGCGACAAGAGTGCCGCACCCAGCGCTGAGTTGGTTATCATCACCGGCCTCAGCGGTTCGGGCAAAGGTTCCGTACTCAAGGTCTTCGAAGATCTTGGCTATTATTCGGTGGATAACCTGCCGATCGGCCTTATCCCCAAGTTCGCCGAGCTGACGCGCGATTCCGCTTCCATCCGCTTCGCCGCACTGGTCGTCGATATCCGCGAGGGCCAGGGCCTGAAGCGTTTCCCCGAACTTTTCGCCCGTATCCGCCGCGAAATTCCCACGCGCCTGATCTTCATGGAGGCCGATGACGACACCATCGTGCGCCGTTTCAGCGAGACCCGCCGCCCACACCCGCTCGGCACCGGCCAATCCATTAGCAAGAGCATCCGGCAGGAGCGCAGGCTGCTCGCGCCCATCCGCAAGCTGGCGGACCTCATTATCAATACGTCAAAGTTCACGGTGCATGAACTGCGGGATTTCATCCGCGAGAAGTTCGTCGGCGAGCGCGAAGAGCAGAAGATCATGGTCTATGTCACCAGCTTCGGCTACCGGCACGGCGTTCCTCCCGATAGCGACTTGGTGTTCGATGTCCGTTTCCTGCCCAACCCAAACTATATCCCGCGCTTCAAGAGGCTCACGGGCCGCCATCCGAGCGTAGCGCGCTATATTCGCTCATTCCCACAAACCATCGAGTTCATCGATCGCATTTCTGAGCTGCTCGTATATTTACTCCCGCACTACATCCGCGAAGGCAAAAGCTACCTGACCATCGCGTTCGGCTGCACGGGCGGCCACCACCGGTCGGTCATGATGGCTGACCAAATCCGTAAGAACCTGGCCGACGCCGGCTACCGCGCCAAGGTCACCCACAGAGACATGACGAAGCCGGTTTAGATCGCATGAGCCGCATCGCCGTCCTGCTGGTCGATTGTCCTGATGCCAAAGGCATCGTGGCGTCCGTTTCCACTTTTCTTTACTCCCACGGCGCCAACATCCTGAGCTCCGACCAGCACCAGGACAATCAGGCCGGCCTGTTCTTCATGCGGGTGGCGTTCGACCTCGCGGAATTCACGATCGAGCTCGAAAACTTCGCGCCCGCGTTTCAACCCGTTGCCGACCGCTTTCAAATGCAATGGCGCGTCGAAGACACGGCCCGCCTGGCGCGTGTGGCAATTTTCGTCTCGCGCTATCAGCACTGCCTGGTCGATCTGCTGCACCGCCATCAGACGGGTGAGTTACCGTGCGAGATCGCGATGATTGTTAGCAATCATGCCGACGCCAGGCCGCTGGCTGAGTTCTATCACGTCCCGTTTCATCACCTGCCGGTTGAAGCGCCACGCAAGGCCGAAGCCGAAGCGGCGCAGATTGAGCTGCTTGAGTGCAACCGGGTGGATTTGATCGTGCTCGCGCGCTACATGCAGGTTCTCTCACCGGAGTTCGTCGCGCGCTATCCGCTCCGCATCATCAACGTCCACCATTCTTTTCTTCCCGCGTTTAGCGGAGCGCGGCCATACCACGCGGCGTTTGCACGCGGCGTGAAGCTGATCGGCGCCACCAGCCATTACGTCACGGACGAGCTGGACGCCGGCCCCATCATCGAACAGGATGTCGCGCGGATTTCGCACCGCGATCAGGTGGACCAGCTCATCGCCAAGGGACGCGATCTGGAAAAAGCAGTGCTTGCCCGCGCGGTGCATTGGCACCTGGAGCATCGCATTCTGTTTTATGGCAACAAGACCGTCGTATTCGACTGAGACTACTCCCAGCGCAGCGCCACCGAGGGCCGGATGCGAACCGCCCGCACTGACGGCACCAGCGATGCCACAACGGCAACCGCGCCCAGTACGGCCGCGCCCAGCAGAAATACCGTGGGATCGGCGGGCTTGACGTCGTACAGCAGCGTGGCGATGAAGCGCGTTAGTACGAACGCAACCACTGTGCCGATCACTAGACCCACACCAGCCAGCCGCAGGCCTTGCCACAGGACGAGGCCCAGCACGTCGCGCACCTCGGCGCCCAGCGCCATGCGGATGCCAAATTCGCGGGTACGCTGCGTTACCGAGTAAGCCAGCACTCCGTACACGCCGATCGCCGACAGCAGCACTGCGAGAGCGCCGAAAATGAGGCACAGGACCATCGATGCCCGCCGGTCCACCAGCGACGCGGAAACCCGCTCCGGCATTGTCTTGGTGTCGAACAGCGGCAGTTCGGGGTCGGCCTGGAGGATTTCATGACGGACGGCGCTGATCAACTGCGGGTTGTCCCGCTCGGTCTTCACGACCAGGTGCATGCCGTGCTGCACCCATTGCTTGTAGTCGAAGTAGACTTGCCCCACCGGGTTCTGCTCGGCGAGGTTACCGGTCTTCACGCTGCCGACCACGCCAATGATAGTGAAACGGGGCTCTTTCTTCGCCTCCTGGCTGCCATCATCGATGCCGCGGCGCAGTGTATTGCCGAGCGCTCCGCCGTTGGGCCAGTACTTGCGCGCGAGGAATTGATCGATGAGAACCACCTTCTGCGCATCGGGCCCGTCGCTTTCACTGAAGTTGCGACCCTCCAGAACCGGGATGCCCATGGCCGGCAGATATCCGGGGTCCACGATGTTCCATCCCGGCACGGGCGGGTTCTCGCCGGGAGCGAGCGGATGGCTTTCGACTTGAATCACGCTGGCATTGTTGCTGCCGCTGAACGGCAGGTAGCTGGTCACACCGGCGTGCCGCACGCCCGGTGTTGCGCGCAGTGTCTCGAGCAGCGAAGAGACGAAGTTACGAGCGACCGCATCCTCCTTATACCGCGCATCCGGCAGCGAGAACTCGGCGGTGATCACGTTTTCCGAACGAAAGCCGGGATTCACGGTCAGCAGCCGCGCAAAGCTCAGCGTCAAGAGACCCGAGCCGATCAACAAGACGAAGGCGAGCGAAACCTGGCAGACCACCAGTGCGGAGCGCACCCAGAGCGCGTGGCGGCCCATGGTGCCCGCACGCTCGTTGCCGCGGAAAACTTCATTCAGGTTGCTTCTCAGCACATGAATGAGCGGCACACTCCCGAAGACCAGCCCGGTGAGCACAGCCATCCCAGCCGTGAACACCAGAACGCCGGTATCGATCCGGATCTCGCCCGAGCGCGGCAGGTCTTTCGCAGCCAGAGACAAGAGCAGCCGCACTCCGCCGTAGCCGAAAGCGACTCCCAGCGCGCCGCCGAGCACCGCCAGCGTGACGCTTTCCGTCAAGAGTTGCCGCGTGATCCGCCACCGGCCAGCGCCCAGGCTGAAACGGATGGCCAACTCCTTCATCCGCACGTTTGAGCGAACCAGCATGAGGTTGGCCAGATTGACGCAGCCGATCAAGAGGACGAATCCCACCGCCGCCTGCAACAGGTAAAGGATCGGGCGGACGTCGCGCACCAGTTCGTCTTGCAACCCGACGACCTTTGTCTGAAATCGCGCGTTGATGAGCAATTGGCGATATTGCGGGAACCGATCCAAGTTCTCTTTGTTCAGCGCGTCGATGCGTTGTTGGGCGTACCTAACCGTTACGCCCGGTTTGAGGCGGGCAATCATACCCCAACTGTTGCTATGCCGCGCGTCATCGGAGGTTTGCCGCGGCGTGAAAGCGAAGGGAACCCAGAGGCGCGGCGGTTCGCTGTCCAGGGAACCAAATCGATCCGGCAACACACCAACGATGCGGTACGGCACTCCGCTCAAGCGAATGTCCCGGCCGAGGACATCACCGCGGGCAAACATATCTTTCCAAAGACCCTCACTCAGCAGCGCGACGTGCTCTTTGCCGAGAACCGCCTCGTCTTCGGTGAAGACTCTGCCCAGAATCGGCTGTACACCCAGCGTCCGGAAATAGGAGGGCGTGACGTACTGTCCATGAATGCGCTGCGGCGTATTCGCCAAGCCTACGTCGTAACCTTGGTCGCCGATTAGAGCGACTTCGGAGAACACGTCGGTCAGTTTGCGGCGGTCGAGATAATCGGGGATGGCGTTCGATCCCCGGTCGCTGACTCCGACGCCGGGATAGAGGTTGTACATCGTTACCAGGCGGTCGGATTCGGGAAAGGGCAGGCCTCGCAGCAAGACACCGTCGAGGACAGTGAAAATAGCGGTGTTCGCGCCAATGCAAAGGGCGAGTGTCAGCAGCGCAGCCAGCGTGAACGCCTTATGCTTCCACAGCAGTTTGAGTCCGAATGTCAGGTCTTGTAACATGTTTCACCCGCACGGTCCTTAACAGCAGTAATACGCACCGCCTGGCGGTCTAGTTCCAGAATGTCCGGCCTACTCGACCACCTTCTGGTATTGATTCAGCTTCAGACCGCTGACGGTCTGTTCGTTCCCATTCGGCCAGCGGATGTCGAGCCGCACGGGGCCGGAGGGCGGATCTCCCAATCCGAAGATTACGCGATGGTCATGCGATGAGAGGTAACTTGTTCCGCTGGTGATCCAGCGCGTCAGCTTGCGGCCGCCAGCCGTGAGGGTCAGCTTGGCTCCGATCGCCTCCCGGTTGCTTTTGGTGCCCTGCAACTCGACGCCGATCCACGCCTTCTCGCGGCCGACGTTGTTGTGCAACAGGACGGGCGCATCGTTCAGGCGAGCAAAGACGACGTCGGTGCCGCCATCGTTGTCGTAGTCGCCTACGGCAAGTCCCCGGCCCAGATAACGAGAGCGGAAAACCGGCCCCGCGGACTCCTTCATGTCACGAAACACACCTTTGCCATTATTGGCCAGCAGCATTGGCGGCTCCTCATAATGGACGTCCAGGCGGGTCTTCTCGATCACCGGGTTGAGATGGCCGTTGACAAATACGAGGTCCAAGGTTCCGTCGTTATCGAAGTCCAGGAAGTGCGCGCCCCAGCCGACGAAGGAGCGCGTCAACGCAGCGAGGCCGGATTCGCGTGTCCACTCCTGGAACGGGAACGCGCCCTTGTTCAAGAACAGGGCGTGCTGTTCGTCGTTGAAATTAGTGACGAAAAAATCGGGGCGGCCCTCGCCGGTGATGTCGCCCGCGTCCACACCCATGCCGGCGCGCGCCATACCGTCGGCAGTCAAAGCCACTTCGGCGTCAAGTGCGGCGTCGACGAACGTGCCATTGCGTTGATTAATCAGCAGCAGATTGGGCGAAGCGTCACGAGCAACGAAAATGTCGGGCCAGCCATCGTCGTCGACGTCGATACTCACCGCGTCCAGGGCACGGCCCACCAGTTTCGCGAGGCCGGCCTGCGCCGTGACGTCGGTGAACGTGCCGTCACCGTTGTTGTGATAAAGCGTGGGCGGCTCCCCCTCGTACGCAGTTTGCGCGCAGTATGTGCGGAGGCCGTTGAATTCGCAGCGGTGTATGTCGCTGTAGGAAAACTTAGCGTAATTGCAAATGAACAGGTCTAGACGGCCGTCGCGATCGTAGTCGATCCATGCGGCGCCCGCCGCCCACTTCCCGGAGTTCTTGACGCCGGCCTTTTCGGTGATGTCGGTGAAGGTGCCGTCACGATTGTTGTGGAACAGCGCGCAGGCCGGATAACCGGTAATGAACAGGTCGGGATAGCCGTCATTGTCAAAGTCGGCGGCGGCGACACCCATACCGTAGAATGGCAGCCGTTCGAGCCCTGCCTTGGCCGTCACGTCCTCAAAGGTGCCGTTGCCCTTGTTGCGATAGAGCGCGTTGTTGGGCGGCGCGCTGTGCGGACTTTTGGGTGTCTCGCCACCGGTAACGAAGAACAGGTCGGGCAGCCCATCCCGATCGAAGTCGAGAAACGCAACACCGCCACCCATTGTCTCGACCAGATACCTCTCGCTCGATTCTTCACCGCTCACGTGCCGCCAGCGGATTCCGGCTTGGGCCGTCACATCCGTGAAGATATCCGGTGCGGCGGAAACCGGCCACTTGATGAACCCAGCGCACACACACAAGATCAGGAGCGCCGCTAGAACCCAGCGCATCACTTGCCCGCCGCTTTCAGCTTTTCGTACCGGCTCATGGCGCTCGTGGCGTCATCAGCGCGGCCAAGGCGGCGGTACAGGCGCGCCAGGGCAAACTGGATCTTGCTTTCTTCCGGTGCAAGGCGCGCCGCAGCTTCCAGATGCTGAAGCGCATCCCCGGTAGAGCCGTTCTTCAGCGCCAGGTTTCCAAGCCGATAATGCGACTCGACACGACCCGGATCGAGATCCAGGGCCGCCTTGAGCAGCGTGGCAGCGTGAGTCTCAGCGACGTCATCCGGTGCGCTGTCCAACAGCAGAGTGGCGTAAGTCTCAGGAAGATCGGCGTCGCGCGGATGCTGTTTGATCAGGAGCTCGAAACTGGACTGCGCCTCGGTACGCATTCCGGCGCCCCACTGCGCGGACGCTAAGCCAGTCTGTGCGTCGAGCGATGAGGAATCGAGCTCGATCGCGCGGTGGTAGGCCTGGACTGCGTCGGTGTATTGGCTCATTTTCAATTGCACCTGACCTTCTGTCAGAAACGCCAGGGCTGACTTGGGAAAGACCTTCGTCATTTCGGTGGCGGCTGCAAGCGCGGCGGGCAACCTCTTGGCGTCGAGGAGGATCGCAACGAGAGTCGCGTAACTCGGTTCCCGCGAAGGGTCTTGGTGAATCGCAGTTTCGAGAGCGTGAACGGCTTCCGAAGTCTCGCCCTGCGCCTGGTAACAGCGGCCGAGCAAAGCGTAGACCTCGCCGGTTCCGCGGCCTGCCGTGACCAACGCGAGTAACGCCTGTTGGCTTTCCACAGTGTGCCCCGTTCGGTATTGAATCAGCGCCAGGTTGTACGCCAACTTGGTTTGATCCGGATAACTCGCACGGATCGATTCGAACATCTTTTCCGCAATCCCGTAGTCGCCCGACTGCGCGGCAACGCCTGCGGCGGCGAAGATGCCCTGGGGCTCAGCCGGCTGCGTGAGTAGGCCTTCGAGCAGCCGGTGCGCTTTCTCCCGCTGCCCCGTGTGATAGCAGGCGCTGGCCAGTGCAGCCACGGTTTCCGGGCGTTGGGCGACAATAGTGGGAATCGAGCCCAGCAACTTAGCGGCGCGCGCGTAGTCGTGCAGATTCTCCGACACCATGCCAAGCAAAAGAACAGAAGCGCTGTCCTGCGGCTGCGTGCGCAACAAACGTTCGAGGTTGGCCTGCGCTGGTTTGAGTTCACCGAGCCGCCACTGGTTGGCAGCCAGATTGCGCCGCGCGGTCGCGTCCGCGGGATTTGCCTTGACGGCGCGCTCAAAGTAGGTATTGGCTTCCTGAAGTTTTCCCTGCATGCCGAGAACGGCGCCAAGGCTGGTCAAGTAGGACGAATCGGCAGGCGCGAGACGGATCGCGGTGTGCAATTCCGCTTCGGCGTGTGGGAGGTCGCCAGACTGGACGTAGTCGGCTGCTTTATCGGCGTGCTGCTTAGCCGCGGCGGGATCTTCCGGGGTGGCAAGCAGATCTAGGCTAATCCACAGCGTGACAAACAACCCCCGGGAAAAACCACCCATCACGGGCGATTATCGCATGTGGGACACCGGCCGGCTCTAGTTGGGGAACGTCACGCCGCTCTCGCCCAGCGTGAAAGACTCGCCAAGATACACGCGCTTGACTTCAGGATCGCGCCCCAACGCTTCGGGGCTGCCCGCACGAAAGATGCGGCCATTGTTGATGATGTAGGCGCGATCCGTCACCATGAGGGTTTCGCGCACATTGTGGTCGGTGACCAAAATGCCGATGCCTGACCGTTTCAGGTCAAATATGATGCGCTGCAGCTCGAGCACCTGGATCGGGTCGATACCCGAGAAGGGCTCATCGAGCAGCAGGAAGCTCGGCTCGATAACCAGCGAGCGGGCGATCTCAACGCGCCGCCGCTCGCCGCCCGACAGTGCATAGCCTTTGTTCCGGCGGACCTTTTCGAGGCCGAGCTGGTCTATCAGCCGCTCCATGCGCTCCCGGCGGTCTCGCGGCCGGATGGGAAGCGTTTCGAGAATCGCCATCAGGTTGGCTTCCACCGTCAGCTTGCGAAAAACCGAAGCTTCTTGCGGCAGATAGCTGATGCCCTGGCGTGCGCGCTGGAACATGGGGAGCCCCGTGATGTCCTGATCGTCGAGAAGGACTCGGCCGGAATCGGGGTTAATGAGCCCAACAGTGATGTAAAACGACGTAGTTTTGCCCGCGCCATTCGGCCCCAGCAGACCCACCACTTCGCCCTGGTGAACCGACATGGTGACATCGTCGACCACTTTTCGGCCGCGGTACGACTTTGAGATTTCGCTTGTTTCCAGTCTGCGCATTTTGGGGACTTACTGTTTACGACGCAAGCGGCCCGTGGCGCGTTGCTGCGGGCTGCCAGACACCAGCAGCCTATCATCGTTGACGTAGTAGGTCAATTCAGCCCCGCGAATAAACCCTTTCCTGCTATCAAGCATTTGGGGTTGCCCGCCGGTCAGCACGATGCGCTCGTTATCGGTGAAGTACTCGGCGTGGTCGCTGGTGCCGGTGCGTGTGCGATCCGTCACTGCCTGCACGATCTTGACGTGCCCGTCGGCGTACGCCTTCTCCAGCCGGGATTGCTCCTCGTCGTCGTCCTTTTTCTGGTCATCCTTCTTTTCCGTCTTGTCGTTATTCTGCGGCGCCAGAACAGCGCGGAGGTCGTCCGCATCGACCTCGAGCAATGGCCGCGTCAGCACGACGCCCCCGGTGTAGTGAGCGAGGCGATCCTGATCGGTGTACGCCAAGTTGGCCGCCTTCACGACGACAAACGTCGGCGCCGTGGTTGTTCCGGCGGTCTGCGCATCGCCCTCCTGTTTGGATTTTTCGCGGAACTGCGTCACCACGTTACCCGAGGCCCGAACCATGCGCTTATCGCGATCGACGTCGGTGCGATCGGCGGAGATGCGATCAGCGCCTTGCCACATCAGCACATGACCCTCGTAGTGCAAAAGGTGGTTGTGGTTGGCGGAAGTCATGCGCGCGGCCATGGCCTCCACGGGTTCATCGCCCGCCAGCATGCCGGATGGCGACGTCTTCTTGTCGGGCAGGCGGCTTGAGCTGACATGGCCTTCGGCGGTGAAGTCACCGGTTTTCTGGTCGATGAGGATGCGGTCGGCCGAGGTCGTGCCTGTGGCGTCCCAAACACGGGCGCCGGTTTCGAGCGACATCAGATTGCTGTCCTGTTCGAGCGTGGCCCGGTTAGCCGTGGCTCTTCGATCACCGTCTTCATACAAGAAATCGTCCCACTGCTCCATATGCTTCATCTGGCCGGTTTTCGGATCGAACCGTGCCGAGAGATTCCTGCTGTGGGTTTTGGAGACGTCTTGCTTGTTCCTGGCGCGCTCTTCGGCGCTTGGCTCGGTTTGGGTTTGAACGTTGACGGCGCGGAAGGACTCGAGCTGGTTCGAGGAACCATAAACCATGGTCATACGCTCGGCATCCAGGCGGCGCGGATGCTGGCTGGGCTGGTTGGGCAGGAAGTCGAGCTCGCCAGGCGCGAGGGTTTGGATGGTTTCCACCTCGCGGCCGCCGGTGCGCATTTTGACCTCAACCACGTCGCTGTGCACGACGTGCGTTTCGGGCGGCTTGCCATCCGGCGTGGACACGGGCTTGGAGATGATCATCGCGTGCCCGTTGCCCAGCGCCCTTTTCAGCACGCTATCGCCGTTCACGGTTTCGATATCGAGGTCCACCACGTCACTCGTCATGGTGGTTTCGGAACCCGCGGAAGAGGAAACGAGGCGAGTGTTATTCCTGCCAGAGATATGTTCGACCTCGCCCTGGTCGTTGTAGATGACGTGCAGCTCGTCGGCTCCGTATTCGAGCTTACGCTTTGGGTACGAATCCGTTCCTTGCGCCTTGAGTGCATCGACCTGCCGGATAACGTCGTCCTGGAGGTGCACTACGCTCGACCCGGCATTGACAACCGTATTCTGGCGGGTCAGCCGCGCCCAGCCGTTCAGCCAGACCGTGCCTTCGGCCTCTTTGTAAACGACTTCGCCGGCCTCAATCTTCAAGGGGGGAGCGTGGGGAGTTGGCGCCTTCCAATCGATCTCGCCGTTCTGGCGCAGGACCAGCTCGCGCTTGGTGGGGTCATAAGACGCGCCCACGCACTCACCGGTGCCATTCTCAAACGTGAAATGCGTGGGCCGGTCGGTAGTGACGAATTCCTGGCCGGTCTTAACGTCGAAGGTCACGCCGGACGATTGAATCTGAACGAGTTGCCGCGTAGGCTTGCCGTCGACCGGAACGGACAGGGTGATGACCACTTCACCCGCCGCAAACATGCGGGATGCGTTCTGATCGAAGTCGGCAGTCGCGCTCTTGACCAGATCGTACTTATCACCGGTCTTGTTGTAGATCTTCAGCGCTACTTCTTCGAGGTGAACCTGGCTGCTGTCTTTTTGCTGACTGACTTTGTGTGCGCTGATCTCGGATTTGGCCTGGCCGGCGTCGGAGCGGGTCCATTGGAAGTCATCACGCAAACCGGAAATCTGGCTTGGCAGGACCGCGGGTTTAGCCGGTGCGTGGGTCTCGAGAGACCGTTTTTGAGCCTGGTAGAGAGTGCCGATTCCCCCAAGGATCGCCAAAATGGCCGAGAGTAACAGCCAACGCGTCCTTCGCATCTGTCTACCAATATAGCAACAGCCTAGGACGGCGGCCGAACAGCGCGCCCGGCAGTGGGAGGCCCTACGTTACTTACGCGAGCCGCGCCGGCGATTCTTGAGAGCCGACTGGCGTCGTTTGGCGCTGCGGCGTTTAGGTTTAGTAATCCTGAATGTCCCGCTGCCCAGGTATTCAGCCTGATAGAGGTTTTCCTTCTGCTTGAGCGGTTTCTCTGCGGCGGTCTTCGCGCCTTCGGTTTTTTCCGTGTTCGCCATGCGTGTTCTTATGCAGTATAGCAGCCAGCGGCCCCTCATCCGGCGGCGAAGTACAACTGCACCAGAGACTTCGCATACTTGCCAGCAACTTTCTGAAAAGGGATGAGAAACCGGGTCCAGAGTTGGCAGCGAGATTCGTGTGGCAGGATTTGGAGGGCGACCAGCGGATCTGAAGGGGCGAAAA
>Ga0181536_10005450_pt1 | contig 13058 bp, 6 predicted proteins | sample PEATcosm2014_Bin_41_FD_121105 | JGI IMG/M metagenome (GOLD analysis project Ga0181536, IMG submission 121105) | Peatland microbial communities from MTU Mesocosm Facility, Houghton, MI, USA - PEATcosm2014_Bin17_60_metaG | ecosystem: Environmental > Terrestrial > Soil > Wetlands > Peat | place...
AGGCATCACGCCCCTGGCCTATTACTACTTGGGGGACTTCGCCGAGCGCCTCGGCGACGGCGGCAAGGCGGCCGAATACCGACGCCTGGCGATGACGATGCCTGCCGACTATGTATTCCCCTTCCAATGGGAGGCAATCCCGGTGTTGCGGCGGGCCATGGAACTCAATCCCGGCGATGCCCGCGCGGCCTATTACCTGGGCAATCTCCTCTATGACTGGCAGCCCGAGGAGGCCCTCAAATTATGGGAGGCATCTGCCGCCCTCGACCCGTCTTTCGCCATCGTCCAACGCAACCTGGCCGTAGCCTACACGCATCAGAAGTCCACCAACGACATTACCCGCGCCATTGCGCATCTCGAACAGGCTGTCTCCGGTCCCGTCAAGTACGCCCTCCACTTCGCCGAACTGGATGAACTCTACGCTGCTGCCGGCGCCGCGCCCGAAAAGCGCCTGGCGCTCCTGGAGCGGAATCACGCGGTGGTCGCTCAACGCGACGATGCCTTGTCGCGGGAAATCGGTTTGAAGGTGTTTGCCGGCAAGGCCGAGGAGGCTATCGGGCTCATGACAGGCCGGAAATTCGCCGTCTGGGAAGGGGGCACGCTCGACGTGGCAGACCATTGGGTGAACGCCCATTTGTGGCGCGGGCGCAAGGCCCTGGCTGCCGGCCAGGTCGCGGCTGCCCTGGCGGATTTCCAGGCCGCCCGGACCATCCCCGACAACCTGCCCAGTGACCAGGGCGGCTCCGCCCGCAACGCCGAAATCGAGTATTGGCTGGGCCTGGCCTGGGACAAGACCGGGGAGCCGGCCAAGGCGCAGCAGTGCTGGCAACAGGCCGCCGCCGGCCTGCCAGCCGGCCCGCGCCGCCGCTCGGAGGGGCGGCTCTCGGAGCAGCAGGCCCAGGTCTATTTCCAGGCGCTCGCCAAGCGAAACCTGGGCCAGGGCGCGGAGGCTGAAACGGCCCTGCGCGGCCTTGTGGAAGCTGCCGCCCGGACCCTGGAGTCGAGCGACTCTTCCGAGGGCCTGCGCCGGCGCCAGACCGAGGGCGCCAGGAAGGCCCTGGCGCATTATGTGCGCGGTTTGGGCCGGCTTGGCTTGGGCGAAAAAGAAGAGGCCAGGCAAGAATTCACCCAAGCCCTGCAAGCGGCGCCTGACTGCCTGGGCGCGAAGATGGAGCTATCGGAAGGCCAGTGACCACGTACAAGAGAAAGGGAGCTGAACACTGTCCGGCGCCTTCCGGCCTTTGCCGACTCCACACCGAACAGCGCCCAACTCCCCCGCAATGGTTCAGCCTCGCTTTACCATAGCATCATCTTGGCGAACCGTAGCTTTTGCAACCGATCAACTGCTCACACTGCGATTCTTTTCGTAAGCATGTTTGGTGCCATGCCATAAAACCTCTAGTTTTCGAGGAAATTGACGATCTGGTTTCCCGGCGATGCGCGATTTTCACGCATTTTGCGTCATCCTCACGCAACCGGGGGGTCAACCATCCCAACGCAAGGCTCGATGTCTGCACGGGGGTTGGGACCTTTTCGGGGCGAAGCAGGCAGAGGCCGGCTCAGGAATCAGAGGCCCCCGACGGCCCGGTTCAACGCGTATTGGGCCTTGTCATGCTCGGTCACCGCCGTGACATAACCTGAACGCGCCTGCGTCAGGGCCTGTTGGGCCTGGAGGTCCTCCAGCACGATGCCGACTCCGTATTGTTTGCGCTGCCGGGTCAGGCGAAGCGTTTCGTCGGCGGTGCTCAGGTTGCGCTCGGCCAGGTCGATCACGGCCGCCGTGGAATTGACCTGGACCAGGCCGGCCACGACCTGAGCGATGACAGTGTCTCTGAGCTTTGAATCAGCGAGCTGCGCAGCGGCCAGCCGGGCCTTGGCGGCGTGGGTGCGCCCCGCATCGAACAGGCCGCCCGGACCAAGCCGCCAGCTCATGCCCACCGCGTAGTTTCGTTCGCCATTCAAGGTAGTGTCAGGACCGCCGTCAGGACCGCCTCCCAGTCCGCCCTCGAACGCCTGCGCGCCGACCGAAGGAATCAACGGGCCGTAAACCGCGCCGGTCTTTGCGGCGCGCCTGGCCGCCAGGAAGGCCTGACTTTGCTTTAGCTCCGGGCGCGAGGCCAGGGCTTGCTCGACCAGCGCGTTGACCGAGGCATTGGTGGGGAAGAGCTTGAGAGCCGTCACCCCGGCATCCAGCGGCGTCAGTTCCACCCGTGAATCCAGGTGCAGCACCTGTGCCAGATTTACCGCTGCGACCCGCCGCCGCCGCATGGCCTGCTGCAGCACGATCTTCTCTTGTTCGGTCTGCGTTTGGACCCGCAGTTCGTCTCCCTTGAAAGCGATGCCGGCCGTGACGGCCGCGTGCAGTTCCTGCTGATAATCCTGCGAGATTTGAATGGCTTGCCGGGCCACCTCGGCCAGCGCCTTGGCTTCGACGAGGTCGAAATACCCCTGGGCAGCCGATAGAATAGCGTCCTGGCGCTGGGTTTCCAAGGCCTGATCGGAGGCCCTGGCGAGTTGCCTGGCGGCAAGCGAGTTATAAATGGCTTCTCCCAGGTCCGTTTGTGCCGCGAGCGCAGCGCCGGGGTTATAGAATTGATAATGGGCGTTGGGGAGGGTTCCCGGCGGGACGTTTACGACTGCGCCCTCGCCGCGGTTATAGGCGACTCCGGCGCTGATCCAAGGGAAGAACTGCTCGATGGCGGTCTGGCGATTGGCCTGGGCCTCAGCCAGGCCCTCACGCGCGATTTGAATGTCGAGGTTCCGCGCCCCTGCCAACCGCAGCGTCGTCGGCAGGTCGATCGGATAAACCGCTCCATTGGTGAGCTGCGCGCCTTCAGGGAGCGTAGCGGGCAGGCCGCCCGAATAAGCCGCGTTGGTCGGCCCTTGCGCGTGCGCCGGCAGAACGTTGAGCACTGCCACGGCGGCGGCGAAGACCGCAGACCGCAAATCGTAAATCGCCAGTCTCACCTGGACTCCACGGGGTTGACAGGTTGACCGTCATCGAGTGCTTGTCTGCCAAGGAGGATTACCGCCTGGCCAGAGCTGATGCCGGCGGCAATCTCGACATTGGCGCCGTCGTTGAAGCCAGGCTGCACGGGTGTCTTCCTGGCCTTTCCGTCCGCGACCGTGAACACCGAGGCGCCCGCTTTCTCGATCAACAACGCCTGGACGGGCACCAGCAGCGCATCGTGCTTCCGCTCGACTTCCAGTTTGACGCTCGCGTAGATGCCGGGGCGCAAGGCGCCGGTCGGGTTGGGCATTTCGATTTCTGCCAACATGGTTTTGGTGGCCTCGTCCAGGGCGTTGGCGCAGCGGGTCACCGAGCCGGGGAAGACCTTGCCGGGCGCCTCCTCGACCGCGACCTGTGCCGGCGTGCCCTTGGTGATGAAAGGCGCTTCGGTCTCGGGCACGAACACTTGGATGCGCAAGCGGCTGAAATCCATGAGCGTGACCACGGCGGCGCTCTGCGCCGGCGTGCCCGACGTAGCGGCGGGAATGAAGGCGCCAGCATCGACAAACCGAGCCGTGACCACGCCGGAAAAGGGCGCAACCAGCCGGGCGTATTGCAGCAACGTCTGTGTGCGCTGCAACTTGGCTTGGGCGACTTCCCAGGCGCCGCGCAAGTCATCCACGGTTTGTGGCACGACCAGGTCGGGCGCCTTTTGCCGCGCCTCGGCCATGCGCTGGTAATTGGTGCGCGCGACTGCGGTCTCCGCCTGGTATTGTATCTCCTCGGCGAGCAGTTCGGGCACTTCGATCTCGCCGAGCAACTGGCCTGCCTGGACGGCGTCGCCCTTGTCCACCAGGAGCGTTTTCAAGTAGCCGGAGACCTTGGCATAGAGAACGGCCTGCTGGAGTGCCAGGACGCGGAAGGTCGGCAGTGTAACGCTGCGGGCTATCTCGCCCCGTTTGGGGAGAACGGTTTGGACGCTAAGCGCGGGCGGGGCCTTTGCTGGCGCTTGACTGCTCGAGGCCCTGCACCCGCAGAGGGCGGCCAGCCCGACTATGCCCATAAAGGCAAGAGATTCATTTCGCATAGTGACCGTTCGAGTGACGGGGTGGGTTTGACATGAATGTTCAGGCGGCGGCGCCTGGCCGACCAGCACGCCGTTGGCGTGTAAAATACCTTCGTCGCGGCCTTTGTCGCCGCCTGGGTCGAGAGTTTTTTTCATCTTTCTTTTCCGAACCGTCACGCCGCCTCCGCCATGGAGCTGTGCGGGTCCGTCGGGTCCAGCGAGGCCGAGCGCCTGTGGGCACGGGCCTGCACCAGTGCAAAGATCGACGGCAGCACCAGCAGGGTAGCCACGGTCGCGGCCGCCAGCCCGCCGACCACGGCTCGGCCCAGCGGAGCGGTTTGCTGGCCGCCCTCCCCTAAACCCAGGGCCATAGGCGCCATTCCGGCTATCATGGCGCTGCTGGTCATGAGGATGGGCCGCAGACGGCTGCGCGCTCCTTCGGCGGCGGCTTCGCCCGCGCTCGCCCCCGCCAGGCGATTGCGCTCGGCAAAGGTCACCAACAGAATGGCATTGGCCACGGCAACACCTACCGCCATGATGGCGCCCATAAACGATTCGATGTTCAAGGTGGTTCCCGTCAACCACAGCATGAGGACAACACCCGCGACGACCGCCGGGGTCGTCGAAACCACCAGGAACGACAGCCTGAGGGATTGGAAATTGGCTGCCAGCAGAAGGAAGATAACCGCCACCGCCATCAGCAACCCGGTGCGCAAGCCGTCGAGCATTTGCGTGAGCGGGATGATCTGGCCGCGGACTGTGAGGGTTATGCCACTGGGGGGTTGGCCCAGTTTTCTGAGCGCCGCATTGACCTCTTTGGCGACGCTGCCCAGGTCCGTGCCCGCAATGTTTGCCGTCACCGTCACCATCCGCTGCATATTGTAGCGTTCGTATTGGCCGACGGCGGCGCCCTCGGTGACTTTGGCGACATTGCGCAGCAGCACACCCTGTCCATCATGGTCCAGCACCGGCACGTTCTTGATCTGTTCGACCGAATCCATGCGAGCCTGCGGCACCTGCACTTGGACCTGGTAGGCGACGCCGCTGTTGGGGTCGGCCCAGTAGTTGGGCACCACAAACCGGCTGGACGAGGTGGCGGTCACCAACGCGCGGGACACGTCGGCCATCTTGGCCCCCATGATGCCGGCCTTCTCGCGATCCACGTTGACGTCCACCGTGGGATAATCCAGGGCCTGGCCAAACTGGAGGTCGCGCAGGGAGGAGATTCGCCGCAGGGCGGATCGGACCTGTTCGCCAAAGGCATGGTCGGCGGCAAGGTTTTGGCCGCTGATCGCTATCTCGACCGGCGTGGGCGAACCCAGGCTCATCACGCGGCTGACAATATCGCTGGGCTCGAAGGAGAAAGTGACTCCGGGTATCTTTTCAGCGAAGACTCTCCGCAGGCGTTCCTTGAGGTCCTCGATTCGGAGCGGCGTGCCTGGCTTCAATTGCACCTGCAGCACACCCTCCTCGGGGCCGCCGTTCCAGAGGTAAATGAAGTTGATCGGGTAAGGCGAGCCATGCACGCCCAGGAAGCCCAAGGTGATTCCGATGTTTTGCGGACCCGCCTCCTGCTTGATGAGTTCCAACGCTTGCAGCGCGATGGCTTCGGTGCCGTCAAGCTGCGTGCCTGCGGGCGCGCGCAGCCGCAGTTGGACCTGTCCGGCATCCACTCTCGGGAAGACCTCGACGCCCAACCGTCGGCCCGGAAACACGATGGCCGCCGCCGCCAGCGCCAGGTACCCGCCGAGGACCGCCCAGCGCGCTCGGACCAGCTTCCGGCCGAGGGCGCCATAGCGCTGTTGAAAGCGCGCGAACCGGCCCTCGGCTGCCGAGTGGCCGGCGGCTGCGGTTTCGTGCCGGCGCAGCACCCAGACCGAGAGGACGGGGACCAGGGTGCTCGACAAGAGGTAAGAGGTCACCATGGCGAAGCCGACCGCCAGCGAGAGCGGCAGGAACATCGCCTTGGCCGCGCCCACCATAAAGAGGGTGGGGCTGAGTATCGCCAGAATACAGAGCATAGCCAACAACCGCGGCACGGCCGTCTCGGTGGTGGCGTCCAGCGCGGCTCGCCCAATCGAACGGCCTCGCGTCAGATGAGTGTGAATGTTCTCGATGGACACGGTCGCCTCGTCCACCAGGATACCCACAGCCAAAGCCAGGCCGCCCAAGGTCATGATGTTGATGGTCTGCCCGGCCAGCCAAAGGGCCAGCACCGAGCCCATCAAGGAAAGCGGGATGTTCAGGACGACGATCAAGGCGCTGCGCCAGTCCCACAAAAACAACAGCACCATCAGGCCCGTCAGCACTGCCCCCAGGGCGCCTTCCAGCGTCAGGCCGCCAATGGCGCGCGTGACGTAAGGGGACTGGTCAAACTCGTAGCTGACTTTCACATCGGCCGGCAGCACGCCCTGGAACTTCGGCAAATTGGCCTTAACCAGGTTCACCACCGAAAGGGTGGAGGCTGTCGAGCGCTTGGTCACCGGGATATACACCGTGCGGCGGCCATTGACCAGGGCGTAGCTGGTGACGATGTCCGAACCGTCAATGACCTGTCCCACGTCCCGCAGGAAGACCGTCGGGAATGTCCCGGTCCGAATCGGCACCGCCTCCAGGTCCTTAACGTTGCGCGCCACGGCGTTGAGCGGGACCATCGGGTACTTCCCGTTGATGGGCACGTTCCCCGAGGGGCTAATCAGGTTGGCGGCAGTCACGGCGGCCACCACCTCGTCCGGCGACATACGGTAGGAGCGGAGGCGTTCGGGTTTCAGGTTGATGACGATGCTTCGGGCGCTGCCGCCAAAGGGAGGGGGCGCCGAAACCCCCGGCAACGTGGCAAACAGGGGCCTCACTCGATTCAAGGCCAAGTCCTGCATTTCGCCCACCGTCCGGCTGCCGCTCGAAAACACCAGGTTCCCCACCGGGACGCTCCCCGCGTCGAAGCGCATGACAAACGGCGGCACTGTCCCGGGCGGCATGAAGGCCCGCGCCCGGTTCACGTAGGCGACCGTCTCGGACATCGCCTGGGACATATCCGTGCCGGGGTGGAATTGCAGCTTGAGAATGGCGGCGCCTTGGATGGACTTGGACTCGACGTGCTCGATGCCGCTGATGTAAAGGAAGTGATACTCGTAATAGTAGGTGAGATAGCCCTCCATTTGGGCCGGGTCCATGCCCCCATACGGTTGAGCGACGTAGATCGTCGGAATGCCCAGCGTGGGGAAGATGTCGCGTGGCATCTGCTTTAAGGCCAGCAACGCCCCCAGAATGACCCCAAGGATGAGCACCACGACCGTGAGCGGCCGGCGCAGAGCGGATTGCACCAGGTTCATAGGGCGTTGTTCGATGCCGAATACCATTATTCACGTTCATCAGGTTGTCAAACCGGTGAGGTCGCGCGATTGGCGTAGAAGCGCCCGCCGCCCGCGCTCCGCAGGAATAGGAGCCCCGCCAGGCTCGTGCCGGACTCAGGCTAACGGGGCGCCTCGGGGGCTGCGGCGGGGTCGCCGGGGGCCAGCAGGCGCAACTCTTGCAGGCAGAGGCCGTAGCGGCTGCCGGGCGGGAGCGACTTGAAGGTGATGCCGCCCCAGCCGGAGCTGAAATTGGCGGCATAGCAAAGCCAGAGGCCGCGGCCCTCCGGGCCGATAAACTTCGAGGGGATGTTCACGAAGTATGCCTGCTCGCCGAAGTTGGTCATGTGCGAGACGAGCTTCCAGGGGCCGGTCAGGCCATCCGATTCGAGCAGATACGTATTGTAACGGGAGACCGTGGTGCCGCCATCCGTCACGCACATCAGGAACTTCTTCAGCGGGGCATTGTAGGTCATGGTCACGCAGCCCATGTGGTCGCGCCATTCGGCAATCGGTTTGATCCGGGCGAAATCGCTCGTCCAGAGGGGCCGGCCCTGGGCGTCATTGCCGGCGAAGAATTCGTATTTGCGCGGGTCATTCATGTTCCGGATGCCGGGCGTGACGCGGATGAGATAGGCCTGGTCGGCGGTAATCCAGCTATTGAAGGCATAGCGCCGGTTGGCGCCCTCGGATGCCCCCTGCGCGACCAGGTAGGCCTTGCCGTCGGGGGAGTGTTCGAGGTTCTTGCCGAAGTCCACGAAATGGGGCGCGCCGATCTTGACCGGTTCGCCGTGCAGGGCCTGCTCGCCAAACAAGGGATTGTCCGGCGTGCAGGGTGTTTGGGTCCAGGTCTGCCCAAAGTCGGTGGACCAGCGGAAGCCGACAAAGGGCCCGAGCCAGGGCCAGTTGTAGGTGATGCCCTCGCGGGGCACCTGGCCGTTGGGGTGCAGGCAGTAGGTGCCGTAGTACCAGACGCCATTGTACACCAGGCTGCCGCAGGGGTAGCGCCCTTCGTAAGGCCGAGGGCTGCTGGCAAAGACGGCCTGGTTGGTGACCACCAGCTTCAGAGGGTCCTCCCCCAGAATTGTGGCATTGCCCGTCGCGGCCTTTTCCCCGCTCGAGCTGGAACTCAGGCCGTTGACGTTCCCATCGGTCCATGGTGAATAGAGGTTGCCGTCCGAGGCCCAGGATGGATACCAGGTGTCAGCACCGGTGTATTCAGCATGCCGCCCGGTGAAGCCGACGCCGACGAGCGTATCGGATTGCGCAAAGGGACAACCGGGCGGCGGCGTGGACGGCCAGGCCCGCAAGGGCTTGGGTGCCGGGGCGTTACCGGCGCGCTCGGCGGCGGCGGCTGCCGAGGCGGCCGCCAGAATCAACAACAGGCCAAGTCGCCGAACGAGCGAGAGGACCGGGCCAGGGGACAAAGGGCGTGTTCGTGAGGGTGCGGGGGCGCAGCGATGAGCTTTCATGGGCCGCATTTTGCAGGGCGCAAGGGGCGGTTGTCAAATGTGCGCATCTCGGGTTTTCCCGAACGGGCATGTGAGGATTATCGAGAATTGGAAATTGAGAATTTGACAGTGGCCATTGATAGGAGAGGACTTATTATGGCGGCAAGATGAGCATGAAAGTCGTTGGAATTCTCTTTTCATTGCTGGCGCTTGGGGCACTGATGCCGAGGGTTGTCCTCAAAGCTGTTGCCGGAGAGGCCGGGGGGCCTGCCATCGTGCCGCTGCCCCTCAGCATCGAGTCTCGAGCCGGCGTCTTCAAGCTCGGGGGGCGGGCTCGGATTCTAGTGGACGCCGAGGCCAGAGAGACTGGCGGCTACCTGGCCGAGCGGCTCGGTCCGGCCATGGGACGTTCTTTGGAACTGGGCGCGGATACAGAGCCGGCCATTGGGAACATAGTGTTGGCCACCCGCGACGCCAATGCCGCCTTGGGGGCCGAAGGCTACGAACTTGTTGTGACTCAGGATTCTGTTGTCATTCGCGCCGCGGGCGCGGCGGGGCTGTTTTACGGGGTCCAATCTCTGCTTGAACTGCTGCCGCCCAGGGCCCTGGCGGCCAAACCGGGCGGCAGCGGCGACTGGACGATACCGTGCGTGAGCATCGAAGACCAGCCGCGGTTCCAGTGGCGCGGGCTGCTGCTGGACGTGAGCCGGCACTTTTTCACCAGGAACGAGGTCGAGCAACTCCTGGATTCCATGGCATTGCACAAGCTGAACCGGCTCCAATTGCACCTGACGGACGACCAGGGCTGGCGCATCGAGATCAAGAAGTATCCGCGCCTGACGGAGGTTGGCGCGTGGCGCAAGGACATCGGCTTCGGCCTTGACCCCAAGGCCAGCGCCGCCTACGGACCTGACGGGCGCTACGGGGGCTATTACACACAGGCCGACATTCGCCGGATGGTCGCCTACGCCGCAGCCCGCCATATTACGATCGTGCCGGAGATCGAAATGCCGGGCCATGCCGGCGCGGCCCTTGCCGCTTATCCCCGGTTCAGTTGCTCCGGCACAGGCTACACGACGGATGTTGGCGGCGGCATTTTCGCGGGCGTCTATTGCGCGGGCAATGAAGAGACGTTCCAGTTCTTGCAGGACATCCTTGCCGAGGTCATCGAGTTGTTTCCCGGCAAGTACATTCACATCGGCGGCGACGAAGTGCCCAAGGAGAACTGGCAGAAATGCGCCAAATGCCAGGCGCGCATGACTGCCGAGGGCCTCAAGAACGAAAAGGAGTTGCAGAGCTATTTTGTCCGCCGCCTCGAGAAGTTCATCAATTCCAAAGGCCGGAGCCTCATCGGCTGGAGCGAGATCCTCGAGGGCGGCCTGGCCCAAAACGCCGCGGTGATGGACTGGATTGGCGGCGCGGTGGAAGCCGCCGGCGCCGGGCACGACGTGGTCATGACTCCCACCACGCATTGCTACTTTGATTATTACCAGTCCACCAACCAGGCCGCCGAACCGCGCGCCATAGGCGGGTTCCTGCCGCTGGACCAGGTTTATTCGCTGGAGCCAGTGCCGGCGAAGCTGGACCTGGAACACCAATCCCACATCCTGGGCGCCCAGGGCAATCTGTGGACGGAGTATGTCCCCTCGTTCAAGCACGCCCAGTACATGATCTTCCCGCGCCTGTGCGCCCTGGCCGAGGTCGCCTGGTCCGCCAAGGCCGCGCGCAACTATGCTGATTTTGTGCGGCGCCTTGGCGCCCATTTGGAGCGCCTGGACCAACTGGGCGTCAATTACCGCAAGGGCATCCCGGAGAATTGAAATGGGCAGGGGGCGGGGCCGGCGACAAAGTTCCCCGCAGACCATCGCGGGAGACGGCGTGAGGAGTCTCTGATTGGTCCTTGGGCGCCCGAAGAAATCGGCCGCGCGCACCCTGGCGCGCGCTGCCGAGAAGGCTGTTGACAGGGGTCTATAGATGCTTGAGAATGCTCCTGTTGAGCGGCTGAAAGACCGTTCAACTTGAACGACTTGCGTTGCGCATATGGCGGAATTGGCAGACGCGCTACTTTGAGGTGGTAGTGGAGTAATCCGTGCAGGTTCAAGTCCTGCTATGCGCACCAACTTTCGGAATGGCAATGAAATCAGGCTTTTCTGGCTCATTCTGCCCTCCTCAATCACGTTGGCATAACACTTTGGCATAACAGATTCAAATCCGTTCTTGCTTGTTCAGGGGTGTTTCTCTTGTTTATTGAGAAGTCAAAAACATGATTGAGCCGGGCCCGAACTGGACCAGATGACCAACCTGGAGACCGTGGACCTCAATCACGAAGTTCAACGACGCGTAGGGCCCAGGTGGAACTGGCAACTCAATCAATGCACGTCGCCGCTGAAGTCTCCCCATCAGCCAACAGCAACTCCCGTACCACCCTCCCTGCAATCAATGAACCACCAGAGGAGATATGCTGCACTGCTCGGTTGTCGCCGTCTCAAACGCCGACGAGATGGAGCCACCCAATCGCGGCGGACAACCCTGAATTGACCTCGCGCGAGTTCGGGCGGTTGATCTGCGGGTATGGCGGCTGACGGGAGACCTGAACTCAACGGCGGCTGTCTTTGGGGCGACGTTTCCCATTTCCCGCCCTATAGACCCCCACGGGAACGGAAACGGGAAACGACGAATCGAGGTTGGCCCGGAGGAAAAGATTCACTGGCGGCCGGGAATGGAGGTTCAGGAGCAAAGGGAGGGGACTGAGGTTTGCGCTGCGGATGAACTTCCGAGGTAACCCAGCACTCACGCCCTGACAAATCCGATCCTCGATGGCGTCCTTGATGTCGGATGTTCAGCGCCGAATTGAGCTTGCCTTCCTCGACTCAAAGGGGCAGATGAAAGCATGGCTGGGTCTTTACCGGATGGACGGGAGCGGTGGTCACGAACACGGACCAAGTCACGCTGGTAATGGGTTCGAATGTGGCCGTAGCCGCGAATTTCCTGCCAACCTATCCAGTCACGCTGGTCACAAATGGATAGGGGACGCTGAGCATCACCTACGCCGCGGCAACTGGTCCAACTATCCCTGGGTTGTTGTCGCCGGCCATTTTCAAGGGGATGTTGCAGTTCACCATAACCGGATCGGCGAACGAGAGGATCGCCATCGAGCGGAGCACGAATCTCATCAACTGGACGATCGTGATCAACAACACGATCGGGGCGGGCGGTTCGGTCACCTTCTCCGACACCCTCTCCACCAACCGCGCCCGTGCCTTCTATCGCGGGCAGGCTGTTCCGTGAGTCTTGGCAAAAACTCCGTCTGCTGGCAACGCGAACCTTGCCTCCGTCTCGATTCCGAACCCCGAAGTTTCCACTGGGTCAAATTCAGGCCCATCCCCAATAGTATTTACTGTCGCTTTACGCCATTATGACGCCATGGTTAGGGCATCAATGGTTGGCGCAGACTCAAGGGAGTCGCCGATAAACAGGAAATCTCACCCTTTGCCTACGGACTCCTCGCTGGTCCGAAAAGAGGACGATCATGGCCTAAAAGGGGATAGACGATTCGGAATTCTCTGTGCTATAAGCCGTTGCAATCCGCCATTCGGACCGCCGGAGCGGGATCATCACAAGTGCCGCCACGAGTGAGGGCTCTTGCCGCCCGTTGGCCAAGGCGTGCCATGGGGTGAGGGCCCCATTTCGCGCGGGCGAGAAATGGCGTAGGGGATAGAACTTTTGAATGGGTCTGGCTCATCGCCAAGGGGTGAACGAGTTGCCAGCCCTCCAGGCTTCGAGCAATGGGTTCTGTACGAATCTCTGATAGCACGTATGGCCTGTGAGGGAGCAAGAAACCGGAAAGAGAATCGAATGAAAGCCCTTTGGAAGCTCGTGAATATCCGCCTTTGCCCGGCCGTTGCGCTTGCGCTGTCGGTTGCCGCGCCCGCGTCCATCGCTCGAACCAGGCCCTTCAGCTACCAAGGCGTTCTGACGGTTGACGGCAGGCCGGCCAATGGCAGCTACGATCTCAGTTTCCAGATCTTCGACGCCCTGACGGGCGGGAATCAGGTCAGCCTTACAATTACCAACGCGAATCAGGCAGTGAGCAATGGCCTGTTCCGTGCAACCCTGGACTTCGGTAGCGACGTCTTTTCCGGCTCGGAGCGCTGGCTGCAAATCGGAGTGCGGACAAACGGCAGCGCGGAGGCGTTTGTGCTGCTGGCGCCGCGCCAACTTGTGACGGCGGCGCCCTACGC
>Ga0181536_10005451_pt1 | contig 13057 bp, 12 predicted proteins | sample PEATcosm2014_Bin_41_FD_121105 | JGI IMG/M metagenome (GOLD analysis project Ga0181536, IMG submission 121105) | Peatland microbial communities from MTU Mesocosm Facility, Houghton, MI, USA - PEATcosm2014_Bin17_60_metaG | ecosystem: Environmental > Terrestrial > Soil > Wetlands > Peat | place...
CATAAGCGCCAGTCCCCGTATCAACTGCCGCAATCACACGCTCACGCAAGTCCTGAGAATATGGCTTGCCCATCACAGCCTCCGTGTCGATTCGACACGAAGGTTGAATCACAAATCCAGCCCCGCGAGAAACCCGCCGATTCCGTCAACCCTGAAAATGCTCTAAGTACCGCCGCCAAATTACGGATCGCCGATCATTTAACCAAGGGGCCGCTTTCATCGGCACAACTCGCAAACGCTCTTAAGGCGCATCCCCAGGCGTTTTATAGATTGCTGCGCATGATGGTTGCCGTGGGTCTCCTGGTGCAAGAACGCGATGATGATTCTTTTGGTCTCTCTTCACTGGGTCCGCTGCTTCGCTCGGATCATCCCAATTCAATGCGCGAACAGATTATTTATTTCGGCGAGATCAACTACCCAACTGCCCAAGCGATGCACCATTCGATCAAGACAGGCAGCCCGGCGTTCGATCGTGTGTTTGGTGTCCCTTTCTTCGAATATTTTGCGCAACATCCTGAGATTGGCGCTATTTTCAATCGATTCTGCAGCGGACTATCTCTCCGGCAGCGGGCTGCTCACCGCGGTCGTGCTCGGACGCGTCGCCGGCGTTCAGGCCGCGCGGCAACGATCGGCGAACGCGTAGAGCGCACCTGCAGACCGCGCTACGCCTGCGGCTTCACTTTGAGACCGAGAATCCTGACCGCGTTTTCACCGAGAATCTTAGGCTTGAACGCTTCCGGAATATCGAGCGCGCGCAACTCGTCGATCGAGGCCTGCATCGTCTGCACGGGGAAGTCGGTGCCCCACATTACCTTGTCGGCGCCGTCGATGTTGTTCCAGTCGCGCTGCGCGCAGAATTGCACGAAATGATCCGACCAGGTCGACGGCGGATGCGCGTCGGCGATGATCGAGACGTTCTCATGGCTCTTCACGCAACCCGTCATTTCGTTTTCATAGGGCACGCCGATGTGCAGCCCGATCAGTTTCAACTCGGGAAAATCGAACGCCACGTCTTCGAGCAGCGCCGGACGCGCGCAGAACCTGGCGCCCGATCGCGGCGATTGCTTACCGACCTGCAAGGTGATCGGCACGCCGAGCTCGCAGCATTTCGCATAGATCGGATAGTAGATCCGGTCGTTGATCGGGACGCCGAACCAATGCGGATAGACGTGAACGCCGGTGAAGCCCAGCTTGGTGATCGCGCGATCGATGTAGCGAACCGTCTCCATGCCGCCGAGCGGATTGATGCCACACCAGCCGAAAAAGCGATCAGGATATTTTTGCAGCACAGGATAGACGTCGTCGACATGAACCTGCAGCAGCTTGCCACCGACGCCATTGGCGACCGTGTTGGAGACCAGACCCGCCATCGCCACGCCGGCTTTGTCCATTTGCGCGACATAGGCTTCCGGGTCGATCGGCTTGCCGGCGTCCTTCGGCACGCCGAGCACCTCATAGAGCTTCAGCTCGGTATGCGGCTTGAAATTCACTGTAACGTCGATGATCACGCTCATGCTTTCCTCCTCAGATCCGGTCGTATTCCGGCTCGGCTCGCGCCGGCGCCGCGTGTCGAACGGCGCTCAAGCGTCTTTGTGGACGAGTGCCGATTCATGCCAGGGGGTGAGGCGCCGCCGCAAAGCGGCCACGCCGAAATAGAGAACGAAGCCCATAAGAGTGAGGATGAAAATTACGGCGAACATCGCCTGCACGTCAAAAGCGTTCAACGTCGCTACAGCGAGGTAGCCCAGGCCTCGATTGCCGCCGAGATATTCCCCAACGATCGCGCCGATCACGGCCAAAACGATCCCTACCTCTGCGCCAGTCAACACATAAGGTAGCGTGGCTGGCAATTCCATCTCGCAAAACGTCGCGAATCTGGAGGCGTTGAGGCTGGTCATCACATCTTTATGACCGCGGTTCACGGATTTGATGCCGAGAATGGTGTTGGTCATGATCGGAAAAAACGCCAGCACCGCCGCCATGACGATCTTGGAACCCGACCCAAACCCGAACCAGACAATGAAAATTGGCACGAGCGCCACCTTCGGCATCACTTGAAGTGCGATGATGAACGGATTGAAAGTCCGCTCCAGCCATCTGACCTTGCCGAGCACTACGCCGAGGCCAACACCAACAATCACCGCGATTCCGAATCCGGAAAGGGTTTCATAGAGGGTGACCCAAGCGTGGCCCAGCGTGCGCGGATCCGCCATGAGTTGGACGACGCCGCGCGCGACTTGCGGCGGCGTCGGCAATATCATCGGCGAGATATTGAAGGATTCTACGTAGACATCCCATGCCGCGACCAATGCCAAAGCCAGGATTGGCGTGGAAATCCAGACTGCGTGTCGGAGCAAAAATCTTTTCATGCCATCGTGTCCAACCGTTTGCGCAACGAAGCGACCATTTCCTGAAACGCGGGACTATTTTGCATATAGAGATCGCGCGGGCGAGCAAAGGGTACGTCGATGATCGTGTCCACGCGTCCCGGTCGTGGCGACAGCAGGATGATACGGTCGGCGAGAAACACCGCCTCGTTGATCGAGTGTGTCACCAGCACAATCGTAGCTCCGCTTGCCAGCCAGATGCGTTGCATTTCGACGTTCATCTGATCACGCGTCATGGCGTCCAGGGCGCCGAAAGGCTCATCCATGAGCAAAATGTTCGGTCGATAACTGAGCGCCCTGGCAATGGCGGCGCGTTGCCGCATGCCGCCGGACAATTCGCGCGGCCATCTCTTTTCAAATCCGCCAATGCCAACGAGCTTGCAAAGTTCCTGTGCGCGGCCCCTCCGCTCGGCTTTGCCGGCACCGCGCATCTTCAAGGGAAGCGCAATATTGTCCTCAATGCTGAGCCACGGAAAAAGATGATCTTCCTGAAAAACGACGCCCAGTTCCTGAACAATCCGGTTGTCGCGGCGATCGCCGATCCAGAGCGGGCGGCCATCGATTTCAACCAGCCCTGAACTCGGCTTGATCAAGCCTGCGATGATCCTCAACATCGTCGTTTTGCCGCAGCCTGACGGGCCCAGCAATACGACAAATTCCCGCTTGCCGACGTCAATGGCGATATTTGTCAACGCTAGAACGGATTCGTCATTCCCCACCGAATAACGCTGTTCGACGGCCGACAGACGAATTTCCGGAACTATTTTTACCGACTCTGCCGCAGCTTCCGGATGCTCCGCTATGAGCTTCACCCCGTCTTCAACCGAATGCTCGTTTGCGTATGGCGTCGGTATAGAACGATGGCTTTGGCATCGGTTCGATGATCTTTGCTTTAACCATCAGGTCATAGGCCGAGGCCCAGCCTGCAGGATCAGAGGCCAATTTATCGCGATAGGCGCCTCGGTATGCATCGATCGTGAGCGCCAGAATGCCTTCGCCGCGATCGGGCTTGTTGCGCTCCACGATCTCGTACTTCTCGGTCATTGATCTAATGATGGGCTTTAGGTCCTTCGCCGCAGTAAGCGCCCCCAGCGCGTCGTAGACGCCGAGCAGAAAATTCGTCAAGGGCTCCGGCTGCTCGGCGAGCGCCTTCTTCGAGGTGATATAGACTTGGCCGGGCGAAGGCGCAACCTTGTCGACGCTCCATGACAGAAAGGGCTTCTTGTCCGCTTGCAACTGCTGCACCGTCGCCGATGTCGCGATATAGGCGTCGATGCGACCCTGCGCGATGAACTCGAACGGCGCCGGTCCCTCGCCCGTTGTTTCGCGATCGACGCTGTCGGCGGGAATGCCCTGCTTCGCGAGCATCATGTTGAGAATGTTCTCGGTGGCGCCGCCCTTCGACACGATGCCGATGGTCTTGCCGGCGAATTCCTTAGGCTCGGTCAGCGGCTTTTGTTCAGAGCTAATGACGTAGAAGAGATCGCGCTGATAGATCTCAGCGAAGGCGACGATGTTCGGGTCCTTCGCGGCCGCCTTGATCATATCCGTTCCGCCGGTGCGCGAAATCAGCACATTGCCGGCGGAAATCTGCTGCACCGCCATCGCGGAGCCGCGGCCGCCTTGGATATCGACGTCGAGACCGTGATTGGCGAAGAACCCGCCGGTCTGCGCATACATCGTATCGACGAAACCAATGAGGTAGCCGAACGGCGTCAGATAGACGATCCTCTCGACCGCGGCGGCCGTGCGCGTACCAAGCGGGGCGGCGCCGAGCGCCAAGGCGCCGCCGACAATGCTCTGTAAGGCGTGACGCCGGTTCATCTGCGAAGCAAGAATTCGCGGTTGCAAGCTGTGCTCCGTGCTCGCGGATCAACCGCAGCTTGAACTCGATTGACGAATGAAGTCAATATCCTTATCCTTGCCGCGGCTGCGGACGCGTCATTGCGCAAGGTGACCCAGACACTGGTCAAGGCTCTCAATCGACGCAAATCCGAAAGCCATCGCTTCGAGCGATGCGTTGTGACGATCCTGGGCAAAGTCGCCGCAGGCCTCGCGTGCAACGATAACTTCATAATCGCGCTGGCCGAGATCGCGGACCGTGGACTCAACGCACATCGAGGTGGAGACGCCGCCGACGATGACGCGCGCGATATCCATGGCGCGCAGCCAAACTTCCAACGCGGTGCCATACAATGCCGAATAGCGCGCTTTTTCGATGACGATATCGCCCGGCGCATAGCCGATCCCGTCGGCCAGCTCGGCGTCGAAGGTTCTGGCTTGGAGCGCGCCGATCTTCGCCAGATTGGGCCGGATCTTGTGAACGAGGCGACCGCCGTCGGCATAATCGGAGCGAAACTGCATGTGCGTCCAGATGACCGGTATCCCCGCCCGATGCGCCGTGTCGGCCAAACGCGCGCAGCATCGGGCAGCCTCCTGCATCGCGGCGATGGTTCGTCCTTGCTTGGCCATGGACCCGGCCTGGTCGCAAAAGGAACGCTGCAGGTCGATCAGCAGTAATGCAGTTCGAGGCGGCGAGGAGGCGTTCATCAAGTTTCCGCGGGTAGCAGAGCCAACAGACCGCTCTTGATCGCCTTGCCTGCGCTATTCCGCGGAATGGCGCCAACCAAAGCGACCACTTTCGGCCGCTTGTAAGGCGCTAGTCTCTCCTTGCACCAGTCGCGCAAGCTCTCCACGTCAACGGCTTCGCGCAATTGCACGAATGCCGCGATCTCTTCGCCGAGCTCCCTCGACGGGATGGCGACCACTGCGGCTTCGCCGACGGCCGGGTGAGACATCAGTGCGGCCTCGATCTCGGAGGGGTAGATGTTGACGCCGCCGCGAAGGATCACGTCTTTACGGCGGCCGCGCAGAAAAATGAAGCCGCGCTCGTTGATTGCCGCTAAATCGCCCGGATAGAACCAGCCGTCGCGAAACGCTTCGCGCGAGGCGTCCGGGTCGCGGTAATAGCCCTCGGCGACGCCGGGACCTCGATAGCGCAGCGCGCCGACTTGTCCCGGCGGCAGCGCGCGGTCGTCATCATCGATGACTTCCACGTCCACGGAAAATATCGGGCGGCCCACGGAATCCGGATAGAGCGCTTGGTCTTCGGGACTAAGCAGCGAGATGCCTCCGCCTTCGGTCGACGCGTAGTATTCGAAGAAGTTGCCGCACAGCCTTTGTCCGATGTCGCGCCGTTCTGCGGGCGTCAGCGGCCCGCCGCTCGAAATCAACAGATCAAGCTTGCGCATGGGAGCAAGTCGATCATCGCTCAGCTCCAAGAGTCGCCGCAAGGACGTCGGCACCAGAAACAGGCTGGTGACTTGCGAGTCCTCAACAGCCGCAATTAACTCAAGCGAGCTATACGGCGGCGGGTACATGACAACCGTTCCGCCGCTGAACAGGACCGACATCGCGAAGGTGCGGCCGCCGCCGAAATAAAGCGGCATTGCCGACATGTATCGTTGGCGGCCGTTCAATCCGAGATTGATCCAGTGCGTCATGAAACGCCGCAAAAAATGTTTGTGCGCGATCATCGGTCCTTTCGGGCGCCCGGTGGTGCCCGAGGACAGGGAAAGCAGCAAGGGTGTGTCGCCATTCGACGCAAAGCCCGACAGCGGCGTTAATTTGTTCACTGCGGCCAGCCAGTCTGCGTCCACGGTTTCTGTGGCGATATCCGGCGCCAGCACGTCGCCACTTTCGCACAATACCAGACGAGCGCCGAAATGACGGGCAACGCTCTCCTTCTCGGCCGCGGTCCACCGGCAATCCATCGGCAAAATGACGAAGCCCGCCCGCGCCAACCCATAAAGAATGGTCAGATGCAGCCCGGTGTCGCGCAAGGCGACGCCGATTATGGCGTGCGGCGGAAGGGATTTTGTCGAAAATAAAGTCGCGATTTTCAGAACCCGGTCGCTGAGCTCGGCGTAACTTAGCGCTGTGCCTCGCTCCACAATGGCGGCACGATCGTGGAGGTTCCGCGCGTGACTTAACAGTGTATCGGCGAGGTTAAGCACGCGCCGCTTCCCCAAGCCGGTAAATGCGCATCACGTTGTCGCGAAGAAACTTGCGCTTGGCCGCCGGCCGCAGCCCGAGCGCTTCGATCTCGGCGCGCGTGCGTTCGAACTGCAGAACCGGGAAATCAGTGCCGAAGATTACCTTATCCCGCCCGTAGGTATTGATGAAATTGACAAACGCCGGCGGCCAGAATTTCGGACTATGCGCGTCCGAACCGATGAACACGTTGGGATGTTTCCACGCCATCGCGATCATCTCGTCCGTCCACGGGATACCGATGTGGATGCCGATCAGGCGCAGCTCCGGGAAATCGCACGCGACCGCATCCAACGCTATCGGCCGGCCGACGCTGCGGCGCGGAAAGGACGGATCATAGATCATCGACTGACCCACTTGGAGCTGCACCGGAATGTCGAGCTCGCAGCATTTGGCGTAGAACGGATACCAGCGGGCATGGTCGGGCGGCAGCTCGAACCAATGCGGATAAAAATGCGCACCGATGAAGCCGTCGTCGCGCACCGCCCGCTCGAGCGCGCGCACGCCCGCCATGCCTTCGGTGGGATCAAGGCCTGCCAATCCGTGAAAGCGGTCCGGATGGCGGCCCACGGCATCGGCCACGATCCCGTACGGCACGTGATAGCAGGCACGATGTCCAAGCGACCCGACCTTGGCAGCAATTAAAAACGCGCGCTCGATGCCGGCGTCGTCCATGCGCTTGAGCATGACGTCGAGCGAAATGCCTTCGAAGGTTTCGGCATCGACGTGCATCTTCTCGGTATAGAAAGAGCGCCGGTTCCAGCGACCGCGAAGCGCTTCCGGCGTCCAGATATTCACCACCGCGTCAATAGCCTGCACGTCATACATACGGACAGCCTACGACGGCGGGACGCACAATCAAACATACCCCTAAACTGCTGGTCTTTCAATACCGCCTGTTTGGCGATGACCCCGTACCTCGCTCACCTACGACCTACGTCGGCTGCGCCTCCATGGCCTCACCGAGCGCATCCCGAAATCTCACCGCTACCGCATCACCCCCAAGGGATTGCGCACCGTCATCTTCTATACCGGTCTCTATAACCGCTCATTGCGTACCGGCTTGGCTATCATCTCGCCGCGCGCCGCCAATCCGGAACTACCCATGGCGAAATCCATCAGGGCCGCAGAAACCGCAGTCAGCAAATGGTACCAACATGCAAAACTCGCAGCATAAAAATTTGACCCAACTGCTCAACAAAGCTGTCAATCAAGGACAATAGCGGAAATCCATCGAATGTCGCTCTTGGATAGGATGCGGAAATCAAACTTTTCTCTTTTTTTGTTGGGTCGGATCGCTGACCACAGCCACGGCACAGCTAGGGGCCACATACACATTGCGTTGCCCCCCCTCGCTGCAAGGCTACGGCCTAGCAAGCGCAGCGCCCGTCCAACACGTATCGTTCTTGAATTATTTGCGTCCGGTTTGGGGACTGTTTTGGGAAAATCGATACTAACATTTATCTTTAAAATCAATAGCTTGATATAGAACTGATATAGAACATGGCGGAGAGGAAGGGATTCGAACCCTTGATACGGCTTTAGACCGTATAACGGTTTAGCAAACCGCCGCCTTCAGCCACTCGGCCACCTCTCCCTCGACGGGAAAAGCTTTATTTGTCGGACTTTCTCGCGTCAAGGCTGGTGCTGCCGATCGCCGTTGCCGCCGGACATTGCTGGGGCGACCCTTCGGCGGCGCAACGCCTTTCATTGTCCACGCCGGTTCTGGATCCTAGATAACGGCGAACGCCGCCGCATCGGGCCTTGCTTGATCAGCCCCACGAACATCTTTCGTAGCAATGGCTTGGTATGGCGCTCCCGTCGGTGGCGACCCGTCAGTGGCACCGGGTGGCTGCTAATCATCTAAGGCACGCTCGACAATCTCTAGTGCCTGCCGGTAACGGCCCGTCTTCTATGCGTGCACTTCGCTGTGCAAGTAGAGCGACACGCCTACCATTGCCCCGACTGACAGCGTCGAACCCAATGCCAATAGGGGCGCTGATGATTGTAAGACTTCACCCGGACCCAGCTGCAAGACTCGCCCCATTCAGGATGCGGAGTGCCGGGCGTCCAGCCTGGTGGAGCAAAGCCGCCCGCTCCTATTCCACGGGCGGACACGCCATTCGGGAAAAGCGCAGCCCCAACAACGAGGGTGGCCGTCGCCAAGCCCGCGATAACGGTCGTGCGCATCATGATTCTTCCTCCTCACTGCTCTTTCTGGACTGAGTTTACGTCGTTATGTTGCGGCTCACAATAACGCGGCGACCTCCCCAGTCGTTCCTGCCTTTTTATTCTCCCTACTCATCTACTACTCGAAAACGCCATCCCTGTTGCCGCTTGACAGTACGGCCGGCAGGCCTCAGGGCGCCATGGCCTGCGGCGTCGCCGCATGGGTTCCGCAGAGCCAATTCCGCGCGGCGCGCGGCGCGGCGGCAATTTCTGGGAGGCCCCTGCGCCGCAACCACTGCCCTAACCGGATGCTCATCACCGCGCGGTTTGCATCCGTCGGCTGGAATTTCTTCGTTGCGCAGAAAGGTGGTTCGTGCTCTTGCCTTTTTATTTTCGCCAATGAGCTATCCTTGAGACAGCCATCTCCACTGTTCAGCTCTAGTTGCAACGCGAAAAGTTCCATCCGGTTTTTTCCTGTTGGGCGATGTTCCATCACATTTTGCTCTGGTGGTCAGAACCAACAATAGCTTCCCGGATTATATGGTGTACGAATGCTGGTGGCTCCTTGAGTCTCGCTGGAGTCGTCCGCTGAACAGAAAATTAGGACTTACTGCGGCTGCTATTGGTCTTATTTGCCAGCAGCACACTTGCGTTTGCCGCCGAGCCGGGCCCGGCTAGCGGCGGGCCGCCACCCACCGAAGGCGGAACGGCCGGTCAGGCCGTAACGTCGCCAAACCACAACTCGGCGACGATGGCTGCTAAGCCGTGCCCGTCGAATAAGGCGTCGCGCCTTTCCGGAGCTACCGCACCAGCGCCTTCCGACGCAGCTGGGCATGGCTGTTGACTGTACCAACTTCGGTTAGTGCCATACCGGCAATCCGCCTACATCACTATACGCCGGTATCGCCCCGCTTGGTCGTCTAAACCAAGCGGGGCGGCTAGAATGCCGGTTCGGTGACTAGTAGGAGAAATGTCCCCTGGTTGGGTTGCGACCCTTGCATATAGGGCTGGCCATGGTGGACTCAAAAAGCCTCTTCTTTAGGGCCTTTTGACCAGGGAACGGGCCACATTGGAATGGCCGCGCACGCTGCGGCCTACCGAGTTAGCCAACCTACGAAGTTCCTCAGGCAAACAAGCCGGTCGCCGCGCGACCTTCGGCCACGACGCCTGTGAGCGTAATGCTTTACGCGCGTCCACTGCCAGTTACACAGCCAGTCGGGCTGGGTCAGTCCGGGCGACCTGCCCGGCGGCCAGCCCGCTACTTCGCAATGCACTCTGTGTGGGCCGAGGCGTCATTCTGGATAAGCGCGGTTCCGATCAAGAGGGCGGGCACACCCAAGCTGGTGATAATTTTGAGCGACATACAGTTCTCCTCAGAATCAATCTTCGGATGCGGCGTGGGTATGCAGCTTTCAGGATATCCCGACACTCTCAACTTTTGAAACCAATTGGCTTCTTTCGCTCTGCACGCCTCGCGATCGTGAACAAACGCATGTGCGGAAAATCCGGCATAAAGCGACAGGAAAGCTAAACCACGATCGAATCCATGCCCTAAGCGAGTCGAGCCCACGGCCTGCGCGTTTGGTCTCCCTTCCTAAACACCGCAATACGGTCCTGGAAATTATCAGTAAGGTCGATGTCGTCCCAACCATTGAGCAGTTGATTTCTGCTTACCGGATCGATGCTGAACGCGAAGTTGCAATTTCCGTGCGCGATCATTTTTCCCTCCAGGTCGACAATGACCGGCGATTCTGGATTCGCGGTAACCACGGAGCCGAGCTTCAGTACGTCGGCTTCGGCAAGGACTGCGGTCAAAACGCCGTTCTTAGCGGCATTCTGCGCGAAAATGTCGCCGAAGGAAGGGGCGATCACGCAACGAATGCCGGCCTCGTAGAGCGCATAGACCGCAGCCTCCCGTGATGAGCCGCCGCCGAAATTTCGGCCGGCGAGGAGGATTCTGGCGTCCCGCCACAGCGGCTGATTGAGCGGAAAGTCGGACATTTCCTTGCCGGTCGCGTCACGGCGCAAGTCGTAGAACAGGACATGCCCGAGTTCCGCCGAGCGGGGCAATTTCAGGTAGCGCGCGGGCAAAATCATATCGGTGTTGACGTTTGACAACCGCAGTGGGCAGGCCTTGGCGGCAAGGAGAGTAAATTTTTCCATCGGCTGGTCTTCCTTGCGCACGCCCCGCAAAAAATTGGAATCTAATTGTTCCGAAAAGTTTATGCGCCAATGCAATCTTTGCGGCCGACTAGCAACGGCCGCACATCGGCGATATGTCCAGTGACTGCGGCAGCAGCCACCATAGCTGGCGACATCAAATGCGTACGCGCCCCGGGACCTTGCCGGCCGCGAAAATTGCGGTTCGTAGTTGAGGCGCAGCGCTCGCCGGGGGGCACCAAGTCGCCGTTGATCCCGACGCACATCGAGCACCCGGAATCCGCCCATTCGAGCCCGGCGTCGCGGAAGATGCGGTCGAGGCCTTCCTGTTCCGCCTGCCGCTTCACCATGGTCGAGCCGGGCGAGACCAGGCCCGGCACCTTGCTGACGCGTCCCGCCAGCACCGCCGCCGCGGCGCGCAAATCCTCGATGCGGGAATTGGTGCAGGAGCCGATGAAGACGCGGTCGATCGCGATTTCGGTGAGCTTCTTTCCCGGCGCGATACCCATGTAGTCGAGTGCATCGCGGAGATACTTGGCGCGCACCGGATCGCCCTCGCGCGCCGGATCGGGCACGCGCGCGTCAATGGGCAGCGCATCGTCGGGCGTCGTGCCCCAGGTGACGATCGGCGCGATCATGCCAGCGTCGAGTGCGACCTCGCGATCGAAGTCGGCGCCCGCATCGGAGGCGAGCGTGGACCAGGCCTCGACCGCCTCGTCGAACGCCTCTCCTTGGGGAGCGTAAGGACGTCCCTTCAGATAGGCGAAGGTGGTCGCGTCGGGCGGGACCATGCCGCAGCGTCCGCCGGCCTCGATGGACATGTTGCAGAGTGTCATGCGGCCTTCCATCGACAGCGCCGCAATGGCGCTGCCAGCGAATTCGATGGCGTGGCCCTGTGCCCCGTCGGCGCCGATATCGGCGATGAGGGCGAGCGCGATGTCCTTGGCGCCGACTCCGGCGATCGCCCTGCCGTGGACGGTGACGCGCATGCGCTTCGGCTTTTTTTGCCACAGCGTCTGCGTCATCAAAACGTGCGCCACTTCCGAAGCGCCGATGCCGAACGCATAGGCTCCGAAGGCGCCGTGGGTAGAGGTATGGCTGTCGCCGCAGACGATCAGCAGGCCCGGCAGCGTCAGCCCCTGTTCGGGGCCGACGACGTGGACGATGCCTTGGCGCGGATCGCCGAGGCCAAAGAGCTGGATGTGGTTGGCCCGCGCGTTGGCATCGAGATTGCGGACCATCGCCGCAATCTCGGGATCGGCAATGGGGCGGTTGCGGTGGCGCGTCGGCACGTAATGATCGGCGATAGCGAAGGTGAGGCCCGGCTCCGCCAACGAGCGGCCGCGCGCCTGCATCCGAGCGAAGGCGTGAAACGAGCCTTCATGGACAAAATGGCGATCGACCCAGAGGAGCACGGCGGCGTCCTCGCGCCGGGTAATCTCGTGTGCAGACCACAGCTTGTCGATGATGGTTTGCGGGTCGCTCATGCAGTCAATTTACCTCAGCGCCACAGGCTTGTCGGGGCTGCGCCAATATTGTATCCTAAAGAATACCAAGTAAAGCGAATACCAAGTTAAAGAGACCGCTACCGGGCGGCACCAGGAGCGAGGAGAGCGGGTTGCGCGATTGGCTCGGCGAGGCAAAGTCGAAGCAGGTCTACCTGGTCTTGCGCGACCGCATCCTCAGCGGCGCCTTCGGCTTCGGCGCCAAGCTGCCCACCGAGAACAAGCTGGCCGAATATTACGCCGTGTCGCGCGTTACCGTGCGGCGCGCGCTCGGTGAGCTGGCGCGCGAACGGCTGATCGAGCGGCGCCGCAGTGCCGGAACGCGCGTCATCTATCGGCCGGCGCCGGCGCCCATTACCGCGGACATCACTGGCGTTCTCGCCAATCTCGCCGAGATGGGGCGGCGCACGGCGGTCAAGCTGCTGTCGTTCGACTATGTGCCGGCCGACGGTGCGGTGGCGCACGCGCTTGGTGTGGGGGCGGATCAGATGCTGCAACGCTCCGTGCGCGTGCGTGCCGTCGACCACGTGCCGTTCTCTCATTTGACGACGCACGTTCCCGAAAGTGTCGCGGTGACGTTCACCCGCCAGGAGCTAGCCTCGCGGCCGCTGCTTGAGCTCCTGGAGCGCGCGGGAGTGCAGGTCGAGCATGCGCGGCAACGCATCAGCGCCGGCTTGGCAACGCCCGATGTCGCCGAAGCGCTCGAGGTGCGCACCGGATCGCCGCTGATTGAACTCATTCGCGTCGTCCGCGACCAATCGGGCCGGGCTGTCGAGCACCTGC
>Ga0181536_10005453_pt1 | contig 13054 bp, 13 predicted proteins | sample PEATcosm2014_Bin_41_FD_121105 | JGI IMG/M metagenome (GOLD analysis project Ga0181536, IMG submission 121105) | Peatland microbial communities from MTU Mesocosm Facility, Houghton, MI, USA - PEATcosm2014_Bin17_60_metaG | ecosystem: Environmental > Terrestrial > Soil > Wetlands > Peat | place...
ACCTCTTCGGCGCGCGCGGCGAGCGCCTTGTTGTTCGGCTCGATGGTCTTGGCGAAGCGGATATTGGCCGCGGTATATTCGTGGCCGCAGTAAAAGCGCGCGTCATCGGGCAGACCGCGCAGCTTGAGCAGCGAGTGCCACATCATCTCGGCATTGCTTTCGATGACGCGGCCGCAGCCGATCGAGAACAGCGTGTCGCCGACAAAAGCGAGCATGTCGGCCGGGAAGAAATACGAGATGTGACCGATGGTGTGGCCCGGCGTGTCGATGATCCGCCCTGCGAGCGAGCCGACCTGCACGGTGTCGCCCTCGCCGACCGTCTCGTCGACGTGTGCGATGCGTTGCGCCTCCTGGCGCGGCGCGACGACCCGGCATTTGTGATGAGCTTTTAGTTCGCCGATGCCGGCGGTGTGATCGGCATGATGATGAGTCACGAGAATATCGGTAAGCCGCCAGCCGGTCTTCGCCAGCGCGGCTTCGACCGGCGCGGCTTCAGGCGCATCGATCGATGCTGTCGCGCCGCTTTCCGGATCGTGCAGGAGCACGCCGAAATTGTCCGTCAGGCAGGTGAAGAGATAGGTCTGCGCAGGCATGGTATTTTTCCGATCATGTCACGTCTGCAGATCATCGGCTTTCGCGGGCACTTTGCCTAGGTCGTCATTCCGGGGCGCGCGAAGCGCGAGCCCGGAATCCATAGCTCCCGACAGGGGAAGTTTCCGAAGTACCTAAACACCACGTCAAAACCGGTGATTATGGATTCCGGGCCCGCGGGCTACGCCCGCGTCCCGGAATGACGTGTTCGGCGCCCCGGAATGACGGCAAGAAACATGCTATTTTGCCGCCATGGATGTCGTCGACCTGCGCAATTTCTACGCCCAACGGCTTGGCACCGTGGCCCGGCGGTTCATCGGTCGCGGCATTCGCGCGCGCTGGAAAGACACCCGGTCGTTGCGCGTCGTGGGAATCGGCTATCCGACGCCCTATCTCGGCCTGTTCCGCGAAGAGGCCGAACGCTGCCTCGCCCTGATGCCGGGGACGCAAGGCGCGATACGCTGGCCGTCGACGCGGCCGGCGCTCGCCGCGCTTGTCGAGGAGGACGAGCTGCCGCTGACCGACTCGGCGGTCGATCGCGTCCTGCTCGTGCACGCCCTCGAAATGTCGGCCGATCCGGTCGGGCTGTTGCGCGAAGCGTGGCGTGTGCTGTCCGGCAGCGGACGGCTGCTCGCGGTGGTGCCCAATCGGCGTGGACTGTGGGCGCGCATAGATACGACGCCGTTCGGTCAGGGCCGGCCCTATTCGCGGTCGCAGATCACAAATCTCTTACGCGAGACCTGGTTCACGCCCACCGGCTGGGGCGAAGCGCTGTACGTGCCGCCAATTCCGCACGGCTGGTTCCTGCGCTCGGCGGTGGCGTGGGAACGCTCGGGCGCGACGATCTCGGCGCCGTTTGCCGGCGTGCATATCGTCGAGGCGACGAAGCAGGTCTATCGCACGATCGCCGCCCCCCGGCGCGAGAAGCGCCGTCTTGTTCGCGCGCTCGAACCGGTTCTCGCGCCCCCGCGGGGAGCAGCCGCGCTGCGCTGCGTGGATCTGACCGGGTCCATCACCGCAACCCGTGTCACACCGGCCATGGCTCGGCGGTGACTGAAGCCGCATCGGCGCCGATGAACTCCTTGAGATTATCCTGGCGCTCGCGTTCGAGCGCGGCGAGGAACGCATGTTTTATCTCGGCGACCAGTCCGAGGCCGCGGAACACCAACCCGGAATAAACTTGAATGAGGCTCGCTCCGGCGCGGATCTTGGCCAGCGCGCCCGCGCCGGAATCGATGCCGCCGGCGCCGATCAGCGGAAAAACGCCTTCCACCCGCACATAGGTCTCGGCCAGCATGCGGTTCGACAGCGCCAACAGCGGCCGGCCCGACAGGCCGCCGGCCTCTCTCGCTTTCTCGGTCTCGCGCAAGCTCGGCGGCCGCGTCACGGTGGTGTTGCCGACGATCATGCCGTCGACCCGGCGCGAGCGCGCGATGCCGACAACGTCATCGAGATCGCCCAGCGAAAGATCGGGCGCGATCTTCAACAGCACCGGCGTCGGTCCCGCATTCGGCGCCACACGCTCGCGCGCGTCGACCACGCGGGCCAAAAGGTCGTCGAGCACCGCGGCCTGCTGCATGTTGCGCAGGCCCGGCGTGTTGGGAGAAGAAATATTTACGGTCACGTAGCTTGCCACCGATGCGAAGCGCTCGATCAACAGCACGTAATCGGCGACCCGATCGGGCGAATCCTTGTTCGCCCCGACATTGATGCCGACGATTCCGCCACCCCAACCTCCCCCGCTTGCGGGGGAGGGAAGGGAGGGGGCGGCGCGCGCGGCGAGGCGCCTGAGGACGGCGTCGGCGCCTTGCGAATTGAAGCCCAATCGGTTGATCACGCCGCGGTCGGCATCGAGCCGGAACAGCCGCGGGCGCGGATTGCCGGCTTGCGGCAGCGGCGTGATGGTGCCGACCTCGACGAAGCCGAAGCCCAGGCGCAACAGCGCGTCGGGGACATCGGCGTTCTTGTCGAAACCGGCGGCGAGCCCGACCGGGTTGGGGAAATTGAGGCCGAAGACACGGGTGGCGAGCCGCTTGTCGTCGCGCGAGGCCGGCGGCAGCGGGACGAATTTCAGCATCTTGATCGCGAGCCCATGCGCGTCTTCCGGATCGAGCGCATGCAGGAGCGGCCGCGCGAGACGATCGAACAAGCCAATCACGGCTCAAGCTCCACAATCACCGGCCCGCCGTCGACCTCGTCGGGCAGCGGCCGCGCCCATCGCACGGCCGACAATGGCAGCGCGGCATAAAGGTGGGGGAAAAGCTCGCCGCCGCGCGATCGCTCCCACTTCAGCGCCACCCCGAGGCTTCCGGCATCGACCGCCACCAGCATCAAATCGGATTTTTGAGCAAAATGCTTCGCCGCCGTCGCGGCGACCTGGGCTGCGCTCGAAAAATGGATAAAGCCGTCGCGCTGGTCGACTGCCGTTCCGAGAAACAGCCCGTCGGACTCGGCCCCGCGCCATAAGGCCTGCTCGCAGATTTTGTAGATCGTCGTCACCCGTGCGCGCCTTCGAGCATGATCCCGAAAAAGCTTGCCCCGGACTTGATCCGGGGTGGGTACCGGTTTTCGGAAAAGATCATGCTCACTTAAAAAGCTAGAGCCCGGTTCTGATTCCATCAGAACCCCTAAGGCTCTAAGTCTGGCGCGCGGACCCTATCGGCGCGATCCCGCTTGTTCAAGGCGTTGTTCGACACGGGGTGGCAGTGATCCTGATCGTTCCGCGAGCGGGCCAACCGTCGGGGCTTGAGCGTGCAGGCAATAATTCCTATCATCGTCTCCCACCGTAGGAGTGTCGATGCTCACGCACGCGCAGGTCTGGTCGGCCATCGATCGCCTCGCCGCGCGCGCGGGGCTTTCGGCATCGGGGCTGGCGCGGCGCGCCGGACTCGACCCCACCACGTTCAATAAATCGAAGCGCATAACGCCCCAAGGTCGCGCGCGCTGGCCCTCGACCGAATCGATCGCCAAAGCGCTGGCCGCGACAGGCACGACCATGGACGTCTTCGTCGGACTGATCCAAGGCGGCGGCGCCGGCACGCCGCCGCGGGGTGTCCCCCTGCTCGGCTTTGCCGAGGCCGGTGCCGGCGGCTATTTCGACGACGGCGGGTTCCCGGCCGGCGAAGGCTGGGACGAAATCGCGTTCCCGGCCGTCAGCGACGATCACGCCTACGCGCTCGAAGTCTCCGGCCAGTCCATGGAGCCGGCCTACCGCGACGGCGACGTCATCATCGTATCGCCGGCGGCCCCGATCCGCCGCGGCGATCGGGTCGTGGTCAAGACCAAGGACGGCGAGGTGATGGCGAAGGAACTCAAGCGCAGCACGGCCAAATCGATCGAGCTGAAATCGCTCAACGCCCAGCACGCCGACCGCACGCTCGCGGCCGCGGACGTGCTCTGGATCGCCCGCATTTTGTGGGCGAGCCAGTGATTACGCCGAGCGGGCGAGCGCGCCGTCGATCATGTCGATGGTGTTCTGGATGCCGTAGGCGGCGACGAAGGAGCCGAAGCGCGGGCCCTTCTCTTGGCCGAGCAGCACCTGATAGAGCATGTTGAACCAGTCGAGCGCGACGCCGGGCTTGCCGTCCTTGGCCTTTTTCTTTTCGTCGAGGAACGGCTCGCGCCGACCGATCTCGTAGACCACATCCTGGATCGCTTCCGCCGACGCGTCAGGCGAAAGCTGCGACAGCGCGTCGCGCAGATCAGTGAGAGCGACACGCTCGGCCGCGCTCGGCTCGCGGAATTTTTTTGCCGGCAGCACGAAATCGCGGAAGTAGTGGATGGCGTACCCGACCAGCGCGTCGAGATGCGGATGCGTCTTCTGCGTCACGCCCGGCCGGTAGCGGCCGATGAAGCCCCAGAGTGTCTCGGCGTTCTCCGCGTTCGACGCGGTGACGAGTGAGAGCAGCATGGCGAAGGTCACTGGATTGTCGGGCTTGGGCGGCGTGCCGCCGTGAATATGCCAGACTGGATTCGCCAGCCGCTCCCTCGTGCCCTGCCGCTCATAGGCTTCGAGAAGCTGCTGGTATTCGTCGACATGGCGCGGAATAACGTCGAAATAGAGCCGCTTCGCGGCCTTCGGCTCGCGATACATGAACAGCGACAGGCTCTCCGGGCTGGCATAGTGCAGCCACTCGTCGATGGTGAGGCCGTTGCCCTTCGACTTCGAAATTTTCTGGCCGTTCTCGTCGAGAAAAAGCTCGTAGTTGAAGCCTTCGGGCGGCGTGCCGCCGAGCGTGCGGCAGATTTCGCCGGACAGCTTGACCGAATCGATCAAATCCTTGCCGGCCATTTCGTAGTCGACGCCGAGCGCGACCCAGCGCATGGCCCAATCCGGCTTCCATTGCAGCTTGCAGCGCCCGCCGGTGACCAGCGTGGTGACCCGCCCGCCGCTGTCGGGATCCTCGTAGGTGATGGTTCCCGCCGTGGCATCGTGCGCCACGACCGGCACCTGCAGCACGATTCCGGTCACCGGCGAGATCGGCAGGAACGGCGAGTAGGATTGCGCCCGCTCCTGCCGCAGCGATGGCAGCATGACCGCCATCACCGCCTCGAAATGCCCGAGCACCGTCAGCAGCGCCGCGTCGAAGCGCCCCGATGTGTATGAGGCGGTCGAGGACACGAACTCGTAATCGAAGCCGAATTGATCGAGGAAGGCGCGCAGCCGCGCGTTGTTGTGCTCGGCGAAACTGCCATGGGTGCCGAACGGATCGGGCACCTTGGTCAGCGGCATTCCCAAATACTGCGACATCATCTCCTTGTTGGGGACGTTGTCCGGGACTTTGCGCAGCCCATCCATGTCGTCGGAAAACGCGATCAGCCGCGTTTTGATCCTGTCGTCGGTGAGCACGCGAAAGGCATGACGCACCATGGAGGTGCGCGCGACCTCGCCGAAGGTCCCGATATGCGGCAGGCCGGACGGCCCATAACCGGTCTCGAAGATCACCTCGTCCTTCGGCTGCTTTTGCAGCCGCGCGACGATCTTGCGCGCCTCGTCGAACGGCCAAGCGTGCGACTGTTCGGCAAGCGCGCGCAACTCAGTCTGACTTTCGATCGCGGCGGTCGGCATCGTCATACCTTTAGAGCCTTATCGCCGACACTTCAAAACGGACTGATCGGAAAATAGCGCAGCCACAGGTCGGTGAAGCTGCCCTTCTCCCACTGCCGGAACAGCGCCCAGTTCAAAGCCTGGCGTAACAGATCATTGCCGTGCTTGACGGCAATCCCGATGCCTTCGCCAAAGAAGCGGCTCTCCAGGAACGGTCCGCCGCGAAAGGCGCAGCAGCCGCCTGAATCGGTGCCGTTGAGCCAGAACGCCAACGCGATGCCGTCGCCGAACAACAGGTCGACCTCCTTGTTGCGGAGCGCCGCGCGCGCGGCTTCCGCATTGGGATAGGACCGCACCTCGGCCTCGGTGAACATCTCCTTGAGGTAGGCCTCGTGCGCGGTGCCGGCGATGACGGCGATCTTCCTGCCCTCGAGCAGTTCCGGCAGCACATCGCCGATCGGGCTATCGACGCGCGCCACGAAGCGCGCCGGCGTGCGGTAGTAAGGATCGGTGAAATCGGCGCGGCGGCGCGTTTCGGCCGTCGGAGCGATCGACGCGATCACGGCGTCGCCGCGATTGTCGTTGAGGGCGTCGAGCAGCGTATCGAAGCGGCGCGCCTGGATGGTGCAAGTCGCCTTGATCTCATCGCAGAGCAGGCGCGCGAGATCGACGTTGAATCCGGCCGGATTGCCGTCCGGCCCGGCATAGTCGAACGGCGGATAGTCCAGCTCGGTGAGGAACCGGATGGTCTGGACGCGCGAAAGCTCGGGCCGTTCGGGCCGGCGGCGGGGATCCCAGAACCCCGGAACCACGACGGCCCGGGGCTGGGCAACGCCAGCCTCCGCCGCTGCCGCCGGCAGCGCGCCGGCAAAGATGAGCAACAGGGCACAGGCAAGACAGGCGATCAGGCGCAGCGCGGCGACAGGCGGATCGGAGTGGTAACACGGTATTGCTATTTCAGATTGCATCGGTAACGATCCACTGGCGATGTCGGATTTGCGCGCCTCGGCCCGCTTAGCGGGGGCGCGGCAAAAAGTCGAGGCAAGGCGGCGCGCCATACCATGACAGAACAAGCTCACAGCCCATCAATGCGCGTTCGTAATTTCCCGGCTGCAAACCCGCGCAGCTTGTACGGGTTCCACAAAGATCGCCTTTGCGGATTACATGATTTACTCCGTTACGCCGAAGGCACGAGCGTGCTGGATATTGCCATGAATCACGGGCTCATCGGATTTGAGTTTGCCCGCTACGGCGCGGCCTTGGTGCATGGTTGTGACCGGCACGAGCCGGCCGTGAATGCGGCGCGTGCTATCTTTTCTGAACTTGCCATCCCGTCCAGATTCGAGGTCGTCGACCTTACGGGAGGACCTGCGGCGCTGGAAACGGCATTCGGCCAACACTATTTGCGCCGTTACGATATCGTGCTGTTTCTCGGCATCTATCACAAACTCAAAGAGCAGACCTCGGACCCCATCATCGCGGAACTGATCCGGCATCTCGTCAACCGGGTCGCTCGATTCTTTGTGGTCCGGACCGGCCAGGTCATGCTGCTCGAAGAACTGGGTGCGATCTTGGCGGACACTGGATTACGCAGGGTTCATTTCTCGGCCTTATCGCCAGTCGTTGGCGCAGTAGAAATCTGGGCGCAGTAGAAATCTGGGCGCAGTAGAAATCTGGGCGCGGTAGAAATCTGGGCGCGGTAGAAATCTGGCAGCGAAGTTGAACTTTCTTCTTCGCCGTCGACGCTCTCCTGAGCTCACTGCTCCGCATAGCGCCGTGCTTTGCTCACTGAGCGGAAAGTCTGCGCAGGACATGAAAAACGAAATGCACCATCAGCGTTTCTGATAACACTTAAGCCAGCATTATGTTGGAGAGTCTGCGCGACAGTCAAGAAATTCTCCTCGCACGCGCGCCGCGATATACAATATTCTAGATTCTTGCGCAGGTGTTCATTTGCCCGCGGAATCGAGCGTTGGTGGGAAGATGAAATCGACAGCGGTTACCGCTATCGCCGCCGTGGCGATACTTGCAATGATGAGCCCGGCGTCGGTGCGTGCGCAATCGTCCGAGCCTTTTTTCAAGGGCAAGACCGTCACGGTCTATGTCGGCAGCCCGGCAGGCAGCGGTTATGACCTCTACGCAAGACTACTCGCGCGTCACATCGGCCGGCATCTGCCGGGCACGCCGAACGTCATTGTTTCAAATGTCCCGGGAGCAGGCGGCATCCTCTGTGCAAACCTGGTGTACAACACTGCCGCGAAGGACGGCACCGCCCTCGGGCTCATAAGGCAAACGATCGCAGAGGAGCAAGCGTTGCAAACCGACGGCGTCCGGTTCGACGTTCTGAAATTCAACTGGATTGGGCGCATCGCTTCAAATGTAGAAATAACCTATGTCTGGCACGCCATCCCGATCAAGACGATCGATGATCTCAAGACTCGGGAAACGGTTTTTTCCACGACAGGCGGATCAATGCCGTTCTTTGCGCAATTGCTCAACACCATGATCGGCACGCGATTCAAGCTCGTGATGGGTTATAAGGGGACGCCAGAGGCCGATCTCGCTCTTGAACGGGGAGAGGTCGAAGGCGGGACCAGTTCCGTGAACATAATGAAGACCACCCACAAAGATTGGATGACGAACAAGCTAATAACGATTTTGGTTCAATACGCGCTGGAACGACATCCATTTTTGCCGCAGGTCCCCGCTGTCGTTGAGTTGGCGAAGACCAGCGAGGATCGATCGCTTCTGGAGTTTTTAGCGAGCGCCTCCGCAGTCGGTCTCAGCATCCTCGCCCCGCCGGGCGTCCCCGCTGACCGTCTTGCCGAACTGCGCGCAGCGTTCGATGCAACCATGATCGACCCCGAATTCCTCGCCGATGTTCAGCAAATCGGGGCGGATTTCAGTCCTCTACCGGCCGAAGAAGTAAAAAAAATTATCGCGAGTACCATCAACGTTTCCGCCACGGTTCGCGCGCGCGCTCAGGCCCTTCGTTAGCGATATAGCAAGATCAAGCACGCGTGATTCAGGTGGGGCAAGCACATGCACCGTAGACATGAAGGAAGAAACATTCCGATTGAACTCCTGCGTACTGCCGTCGCAATCGCAGAGACGGGATCCTACACCAAGGCAGCGCGAGAACTCGGCTTGAGCCAGCCGTCCATCAGTCTGCACGTAAAACGCTTACAGAAGATTCTTGTTGGGGAAATATTCGACGTGTCGAGCGGCAGTCCGCGGCTCACCGCCTACGGCGAAGTCGTCATCGAAAGTGCGCGACGTGTCCTTAGCATTAACGATCAACTTCTTGCACTGGCGAATGTGAATTCCAACAATAAAAATCAACTCGTTGTCGGCATCCCCAATGGCATCGCGCCGCCAACACTCTCCGATCTGTTCAAGAAGCTCAGCTCCGGTCAAGGCAACGAAGTCGTTTTTCGTAATCTGAGTACGGAACATTTGTTAAAGGGACTTGAGGGCGGCTATATCGATATTGCGCTGTTGGCCGATCCACCCAGAACGCCGCCCGTCACCGTATTGGAGTGGTGGGAACCGCTGTACTGGGTGAAGGGACCCGAATTTCAGTTCGACCCGGCAAAATCCATTCCTTTGGTCAGTTGGCCGGGCGGTCTTTGTGATCGATTCGGGATCGCGGCTTTGAAACGGGCAGGCCTGCGCTATGGCACGGCCTTCGTCAGCTCGCAGACGATTACACGTCTCGCAGCTGTAAGGGGCGGAGTGGGAATCATGGCCGTTCCTTCGCGCTCGATCACCGACGAAGTCGTTATCGCGCATGATCGCGGTTTGCCTGAACTGCCGCAACTCCGGTGCGGCATATATTTGCGCAGTGGACTCGAAAAGTCACGGGTCGAGAAAATTATTAGCGTCCTGGAATCTCAGTGGAAGGCGCGCGAAAGCTTCGACATCACCACACCATCGCAAAAACGATCGAAGCTCGTCGTAGTGAAGCCGAAGTAGGTTTAGATGCGGATGCCATTCGAAATGTCGCGATTTGGGCCGACGCCCGGAGCCGCCTGGGAAAGGGGTTGCTAACGATGCACCATTATGCCCAAAATCGATCCCGGTACTCAACGGCGTTAAATGTTCGCCGTGGTGCAACGGTTCGATCCGTGTTTGGAGTCAGGAGTTTGGCCAAACAATTTACAGGCTAAGATCGATGATCAAAAAGCGAGAGCCGCCTGACTTTTTGCGACTTGTCGCAACCTCTTCCAGCAAGAGCGACGGCCCGTCGCCGGCGGAAGGTCTCCGGATGCTCAAAGCATTCACGAAGATTCGTGATCGCACGATGCGAAAGAAGCTAATCGAACTTGCCGAACATATTGCGCTCATCCAGCGATAATAGTTTAGCTGTCACTTGGGTCGGAGGTTAACGCGTCCTCCGCATGCATCAATTCAAGTTGCCCCATTTCCATGAGATAGACAAAGGTCGAAAGCTCGAGCGCTTTGCCCTCCTCGATTGCGTGGGCGGTCATGGCGGCGAGCGAACAAATGGCCGCCAACCTGCTTTCTCTGACTGTGGACCTTTTCATGTTGTGCCCAATCACGCGGTTTTGCCCAGTTATGCGCAAAATCAAGCGGCCCTCTGATCTTTTCGCTTTGTCCAAACCACGGGAAAATCCGGACCTAATAACGGGTCGCCATCGTTTAATCGATGCGTATGATGAAGCTGTTTCGGTGCCCAAGGTCGGACTTTGAACCTGATATCATCACCGCAATAGCGCAGGGACGCGGCCCGCCGTACCTGATAGCGCGTGGTATTGCCACCAGCTCCGTGGATTGTCCGGTAGTGATGGACCAATACGTCTCCCGGTTCTGTCTCGAAATAGATCAGATCATAGTCCTCCATGTGGCCTTCAATATCCGGTAACGGCTCCCCTGCCGAACCCGGCAACGCTGTTTGCGTCATGAACACATTCGGCTGGTAGAGCCGGCCATCGCGATGCGAGCCGCGCAGGTAAAGCATAGCACCCGCCTCAAGCGGCACCGGGTCGACTGGTATCCAAAGAACACAACACTGATCTCCGTCGATTTCGAAATATGTAGCGTCCTGATGAAATGCTGTGCGATCGGGAGTGCGTGCTTCTTTTACAAAGATTTGGTCATTGAAGAAACGGACCATTTCCGACTGCAGGAGCGCACCTGCAATTTCGCAGCCGGGGCCCTTTAAAGCGAAACTTTGGAACTCGCTGATTCTGGATGCTATACCGGTATCGAGAAGAAAGCTTCCTTTGTCATCCCTGGAGGGATCGACAAGAAAGGGCTTACAGCTGGCCTTAATGTGTTCCATTATACCGCTGACATCATGTTGGCCCCCGTCGGCCTGCTCAAACACTTGAGAATTGTTATGCTGCGCAGCTCGTCGGACGAGACTCAGGTCATATCCGCTGCGGCTCTCACCCAAACTTCCGACGGCCGCATCAATTGCCCGGCGAAGCGAGTTTACGGCGCGCAGATCAAGAATACCGCGCAATAGAACAACGCCATTGCGATGATAGAATATGACCTCATCGGAAGTGACTGGGCGTGCGAGAGACGTCATGGTGCTCTCCGTTAGGTGTTTAGTGGACGTACGTCGGAGTCCAGAGTGCCTCCTGTTCGCCGTAGCAGCGGAGGGCTTCTAAGATTCCCCGTGTCACCGGCCAGCGGAATGCGATGCATTCACCGCCGCCTGGCGCCTTTCGGCCACCGGCGTATTCTTGGGCGAGACCCATCGGCGTCGTTTGGATGGTCATTTGCACAAACGTTGGAAAGAATTCCACGTCGGTGGCTCCTTGAATCCACCGAATGCGGTGTTCCAAGCACCATTCCACCATGGCGTAGAGAACTCGCAATCTTGCTCGCGCCGCTTCCTTGCTCGAAAGGACCGGCGCGGTCATGAAACGCATACCCTCATAGACATCGGGACTGCGCACCTTGAAAAAATCATCTTCGACGAGATGCGGAAAATAATCGGCGATAAGGGAGTATCGATCTGATGGTGTCAGGCGCACGCTGGCGAGAATGCCTCCGAGATTGTCGAAATCGAACACATAGATCGCTTCGTCAACATCGTATTCGTCGATTTCCAGCTGGCCAAGTCGTGAACCCAGTGACCAGTTACGCCGTTTGATGAACACGTCATGGCGAAGTCGAAAAAGTTGCTCGAACAAAGCGGCATTTTCGCCCCGCTGTTTCCCCGTCAAAACTTTTATCATTTGCGACCCCTGCAAGCAGCAGGCCGGTAGCTATCCTCCATATCCGGAGGCGCATATATCACCTGTTTAGGGGATTGACAGCGAAAGCCGTTTAATGGTCAGAACGCAATCTCGCCAAATCTGAGTGCTTGCACCACGGCATAAGTCCGCCGAGTTGTGTCAAGTTTCCGCATCGTATTCTTCACGTGTGAATGAACGGTGTCATCGCTAACGCCAAGTATGCTTCCAATCTCGTCATCAGTTTTGCCGACAGCAACCCATTTCAGAACCTCGCGCTCGCGGTCGGTCAGTCGTTAGCGAGACCCCTGTCGGGTCTTTCCTATCACCGCGAGTTGGAGAGCCTTGTGAGCGAATGTGCAAATAATATCGAGTGCTTGGCGTGCCCGTTTTGAGAGATTGGGGTCTAATCCGCATGGGCTAAACACATCCAACGTACCGGACGCCGTCGGAATTGGAATCGTCAAGCCGTCCGTAAGCCCGAACTCTCTACCTTCTTCGATAATCCAGCGATCCCGCTTCGTGAGTGGTCGGTTGGCGCGAACGTCGTCCCAAGAAAACATGTGCACGTTTCGCCTCAGTTCGGTAACGAGTGGGTCGACTTCAATGTAATTTTTGGCGATATAGCGAAGACTGTACTCCTCTGGCCGGGTATTCGCCAAAAGACAGTCGACCATTGAGCGACTTGGTCCGACGTTGTGGAGGCTAGTGAAAGCAGTTAGCCCAAACCACTCCAATTCTTTGGTGATTTCCGCGCAAATCTCATCATATTCCGTCGCGTTTTGCATCCGGGAGACGAAATCAAAGGCGCGTCGCGCATATTCGTCAGTGCTGGCCACCGACCGCCCCCGCTCAATCACGGGTTGACTTTGACACCGTCTACAATGGTTCGGCAAGGCTTTTTCGCGGTATTAGGTAGCACGCTCACCTAGTTCCTCGACACAGTGATTTTGACTGGTTGAGCCCAAATCAAAGAGTCAAATCCTCTGTGCAGAGGAACTAGCAGGCTATCGGCCTATGCTGCCCGCTAGGCTACTGTGGGCGCATGAAACGCCGCGATCCCATTGGATTGGCGCTAATCGCTGTGGGCTTAGTGCTCCTCGCCTGGATTGCCTATGCGAGGCTCGGATGAACGCTTTTGTCTTTTCCGGCTTGGTCAAGCGGCGCGCCCAACTGGCGGGCGACGTCGAAAAGGCTCACGAAGCCC
>Ga0181536_10005454_pt1 | contig 13052 bp, 13 predicted proteins | sample PEATcosm2014_Bin_41_FD_121105 | JGI IMG/M metagenome (GOLD analysis project Ga0181536, IMG submission 121105) | Peatland microbial communities from MTU Mesocosm Facility, Houghton, MI, USA - PEATcosm2014_Bin17_60_metaG | ecosystem: Environmental > Terrestrial > Soil > Wetlands > Peat | place...
CGCGGCGGAAGAGCCCGCTCTGCTGCGCGTAGAGGAGCGGCGTGGTGTCGTCGTTCGGGACCGCGGTGACGCGCAGCGTCGTCAATGCTTGCGCGAACGACCGGCGCGGTGCAAGCGCTACGGCGGCCGCGGCCCCCGTGGTGAGGAAGCGGCCGCGGTCGATCGAGCTGCGAAGAAGCATCATATTCACTTCTGCGCGAGCATGGCGTTAAACTTCGCCAGCAGCGCTTCGCAGAGCCGGTGTTCGTCGACCTCCGGCCGCATGGACGCCGCGCGGGCGGCCGCGACGTATTCGGCGTACACCGTAGGGTCATTCCACAAGAGCTCGACCGCGTCGGCCCACGCTTCGTCGCCGGCATCGCGATCGATGAGGATGCCGCCGCCGCCGACGGATTCGGGCAGACCGCCGATATCGGTTGCGATGACGGGGATGCCCGAGATGTGCGCCTCGGTGACGACGCGGCCCCAGCCTTCGTTCCAGCGGCTCGGGGCCAGCAGGATGCGAGCCCGGTGATAGACCGTGCGCATGTCGGTCGTCGCCGCGCACCACGTGATGTTGCCGATACGCTTGGCCGCGATGCGCAGCTTGGCGCGATCCCACTGCGAGAGCGGCCAACATTCGACGACGATAAATTTGCACTGTGGCAGTCGCCGTGCGAGCGCGAACATCGTGCGCAGTCCTTTGGCGCGGTGCGGGTTGACGAACGCGACGTGCGTCCGTTCCGATTCCGTCTCGTACGCAGCGCGCCGAACGAGGGGTGGGATCACGTCGCATGTGATGCCGAACGTGCGCTGCACTTCGCCTGCAGTGAACGAGGAGTTGGCGGCGTAACTCAGTAGCGGGTGTTCGAAGTACGCTCCGCTCAACCGCTCGAACTGCACGTCGCGCACGTACACCAGCGTCGGAACCCCGAGCGCAACGAGCTGCCGCGCGCACTCGATCTGGGCGCCGGCTTGGATGACCGCGACCGCCGGAGTTCGCCGCGCGACGACCGTAGCGATCTGCTTCACCGGATCCCGGACGCGAATGACCTCGTAGGGGAACGACGATCGGCGCAGCCATTTCAAATCGAGCTTGGCCAACACGGTCGGACGGACGCCGTGTTCCATGAGGCTCATGCACATATCGTGCGTGGACATCTCGGAGCCGCTGTAGCGCTGCGGCGGATACGAATGCGTCGTCACGGACAGGAGCCGAAGGTCCGCCGGCGACGTCATCGCGGTTAGGAGCCGGCGCCGGAAGGTGTGATGCCGAACCTCGCGCGCGGAAACCAGAAGCGGATGCTGCTTGCCGCCGCCCCGGTGAAGGCCAGGATCGAAGCGACGCCGAGCGCGGCGGAAGTCGCGTCGTGAGCATGCGCGGTGGCCGCGGCGCCGTGCACGTTGAGCGATATCGCGAAGGCCGAAAAGACCACCGAGACCGTCGCCGCACCGCACGTTTGCCCGCCGACGCGCGTGGCGGCCATGATCGCCGAGGCCGAGGCGGTTTGTTCGCGCGGTGCGGTGGCCATCATCTCGCGGCTGTTCGGTGCTTGGAAGAGACCGAACCCGAAGCCGCACAGGATGCCGTGCAGCACGATCTGCAGCGCGCTCGCGTTTGACGGCAGCAGCGCGTAGAGCAGCAAGCCCAATCCGAGCATGCCGGCCCCGAGCGTCGAGAGAATGGCCGCCGGATAGCGGTCGGAGAGCCGGCCGGCGAAGTTCGACGTCAGCCCCATCGTCACGGGCCAGGCTGCCATCAGCAAACCGGAGTGCAGCGGCGAGACGCCCATGACGACTTGGAAGAAAAACGGCAGCGTCACCACGGCGAGCGCCGACGCCGTAAAGGCGAACAAGCCCGAGAGCGAAGCCAGCGCGAACAACGGGCGCTCGAACAGCTTCACGGCAAACATCGGTTTCTCGAGCCGGCCCTGATGGGCCAGGAACCAGCCGAAGGCGCAACCGCCGGCGATCAATTCCAGCGCGATCTCCGGCCGCGCTTCGCCCCGCCCGATGCCGTCGATCCCGTGCACGATCAGCGCGAAGCCGAGCGCACTCGTGATCGCGCTCGGCACGTGCAGCGCGCCGCCGTGTCCGCGTATCGAAGGCAACACGCCGCGACTCATGATCACGACCGCGATGCCGATCGGCACGTTGATCAGGAACAGCCACGGCCACGGTGCGATCGCCAGAATCGAACCGCCGATCGTCGGCCCGGCCGCAACCGACGTGCCGATGACCATCGCGTTGACGCCGAGCGCGCGGCCCAATTGATCGCGCGGAAAGATCGTGCGCAGGATCGCCGAGGTCAGTGCCAAGATCGCGGCCGCGCCGACGCCTTGCAGTACGCGTGCCGCGATCAGCGCCGCGATGCTGTGCGAGAGAGCGCAGAAGAGCGAACCGATCGTGAAGATCGTGATTCCGTAGCGCCACACGCGCGCCAGGCCGCGAGATTGACCGAATGCCGACCACGTGAAGAGGGACGCCGTCACGGCCAATTGGAAGCCGCTGACGACCCAAATCGAGGTCGCCGGCGAGACGTGCATTTCGCGGCCGATGGTCGGCAGCGCGACGTTCGCGATCGTCCCGTCCAGCACCGACATCATCGTGGCCGCGGCCAACGCGAGATACGCTCGGCGACGCAGCGCCGGCGGCATTCCCTCCGCCGGTGCCTGGTCGCCCACATCCATTACCATCCGGAGCCTCATTTTTGCCGTCGGCGCCGATTTACCACTCGCCGGCGACTCGCCATCAACGGGAAGAGCGCCGCCCAGCCGCGTTCTCAGAGTGAGCACAGCAAGCGTTCGTATATCCGAGCGCATCATGAAGAAGCTTGCTCGTTCCGTGCTCGCGTTGGCCCTGGTGTGTGCCGGTTGCGGCGGCGGTGGCGGCGCCTCGAGCGCGGCGGCCGGCACCGTGCCCGAGGCGGCGGTTTCGGCAGCGGTCACGGTCGGCGTGGGCAGCGTCGCGGCCGCGTCCCAATACACGTGCCCGGTCGCCACGACGTCATCGGGGACCTTGAACTGCGCGGCCCTTCCGCTGGGCGACTCGCATTACAGCACGGCCGGCCCGAGCGTCGGGACCGTCTACGTGTGTAACGTCCCCAACGGTCAGGCGCCCTCGGCCACGGGCCCGTGGATCAACACCGCAGCCGGCACCTGGGATGCGCTGACCAAGGACGTCGTCACCGGCAGCGTGAGCTGGCCCGGGTCCTTCAGCGCGACCGTCAGCGGGTCGTCTCTCGACGTCGCCGGCAACGGCTTGCCGCAGGCGCCGATCACGACGGGCACGTTCCCGATCACCTCGTCCCAAGCGGTCTACCAGTACGATGCCAACCCGAACAGCATCGCCGCCCAGAGCATCAACTACGCGCTGCCCTACAATCCTACCGAGGCGGCGTCCCCGGGCTGCCTGAGCGGCGGACGCATCGGCATGGCGCTGAACGGCGTCTCGGTCTACGATGCGCTCGACGCGGTCGGCCACGACGCGGTCGCCCGCGAGGGTCAGGACAGTTGCCACGGGCACCCCGACCAGTCGAGCACGTACCACTACCACGGCTGGCTGTTCGCCTGCGTGACCGACGCCGGATCGGCAACCCAGAACTCGTCGCTGCTCGGCTACGCGCTGGACGGCTACGGCATCTACGGGCCCTGGTATAACGGCAAAGTGCTCACCACGGCCGACCTCGACATGTGCCACGGCACGACCAGCGTCGTCATGTGGCATGGCGCGCCGACCTCGATCTACCACTATGTGTCGACGTACGACTTTCCGTATACCTTGGGCTGCTACCATGGGACGCCGGTTCCGGCTTGATTGCCATTAACGATATATCGTGATAGTATGTCGATAGATCACGAATGGTCGTGATCCTTTCAATAGAACGAAGGGAGAGCGCATGCGGAAAGCATGGTTCTTTCAAGAACAAGGGCCACGAATGGCTCAACATTTTGGTGGCCGGGGTGCCTGGCGCGGTGCCTGGCGCGGAGCTCGCGCACGGCGCGGCGACATCAAGTACCTGATTCTCGAGGTCTTGGCAACCGGGCCGCGGCACGGGTACGACATCATCACCGAACTCGAAAACAAGAGCGAGGGACGATATCGTCCGAGCCCGGGGTCGGTCTACCCGACGCTGACGCTGCTCGAAGAGGGCGGCTTCATCACCGGCGCCGCGGTCGAAGGCAAACGGGTCTTCACGATCACCGCTGCGGGCCGTGAATTGCTGGCACAGAAGCCGCCGGGCGCAGCGCCCGATGACGACGACGACGGCATCGACTTACGCGGCTCGGCGCTGAAGCTGGGTGCGGCGGTCATGCAAGCCGGTCGCGCGAGCGATGCAGCGTCGCGGCAAAAAGTCCGCGACATCCTCGACGGCGCGCGGCGCGAGATCTACAAGATCCTCGCCGAGAGCGAGTAACCACAGAAGCGCCGGGAGGAATAGGTCGCCCGGCCGCGCTTAAAGCGCAGCATGGCGCGACCGTTCGTAGTCGTCCCGGCGCTCGTTACCGCGGCCACCATCATCGCGCTATTGGCGTTCGTCATCGTGCTGAGTTTCAGCAAGATGCAAGACGGCATGATCGCGGGGTTCGCCGGCCTCGGTAACTTCACGGCACTCTTGAGCGATCCGAATCTGCCGCGGATGACGAGCAACACGCTCGTCTTCGCGGCGATCTCGCTCGGGGTGTCGTTTCTCGCCGGCGTGCCGCTCGCGTGGCTGGCCGAGCGTTCCGATCTGCCCGGCCGCTCGTTCATCTGGACGGTCATCCTGGCGAGCCTCGTCCTGCCGGGGTTCCTGGTCGGCATGGGTTGGCTGTTGCTCGCTCATCCGCGCATCGGCGTGCTCAACACCGTGGCGATGAGCGCGTTTCACCTGGCATTTCCGCCCTTGCCGATCAACAACGTCATCGGGATGGGGCTGGTCGAGGGGCTCTCGTTGACCTCGCTCACGTTCGTGCTCGTCGCGCCCAGCTTGCGCACGATGGATCCGGCGCTCGAAGAAGCGGCGCGCATGAGCGGTGCTTCGTCGCGCGCGCTGTTGTTGAAGGTGACGCTGCCGCTGATCTGGCCGGCGCTCGTCGCGGCAGCGATGTACGTCGCGATCGTGGCCGTCGGCGCGTTCGATATTCCGGCCGTCATCGGCTTGGGCAGCCGCGTCTATACGTTCAGCACGTTCATGTACGTGCACGCCTACCCGGCGGACGGCTTTCCGGACTACGGGACGATCGCTGCCGGCGGCGCGCTGATGATCGGCCTCGCACTCGCCATGACGTTCGTGTACAGCAATGTTCTGCGCCGCGCACGCTCGTACGCGGTGATCACCGGGAAAGGCTACCGGCCCCGCCTCACCGAGCTCGGCCGCTGGAAGCCCGCGGCCTGGGCGTTCGTCGCGCTGTACGCCTGCGGCGCGCTCGTGATCCCGTTCGTGTTCACGCTGATCTACGCGCTCTTACCGTTTGCCGAACCGCTCGATGCGGGCGTCTTCGCGCGCATGTCGCTGAGCAATTTTGCCGAGATCCCGTGGAATCTCGTGCTGACCGGCGCGCTGCACACCGCCGAGCTCGTGGTGGTCGTCCCGATCGCCGTCGTCGCGCTGAGCTTCGCGATCTCGTGGATCGTGGTGCGCACCACCGCGCCCGGCCGGTTCGTGCTCGACGGGATCTCGTTCATGCCGCACGCCGTGCCGAGCATTCTGTTCGGCATCGGGGCGTCGCTCGCGGCCCTGTTCGTGCTGCAGCACATTCTGCCGATCTACGGCACGGTGGCGTTGATCGCGATCGTCTACACGATTGGGTGGATCAGCTTCGGCACGCGCATCGTCAACAGCAGCCTGATCCAGGTGCACAGCGACCTGATCGAGGCCGGTTCCATGTCCGGTGCGCAGCTCGGGACGGTGTTTCGCGACATCGTCCTCCCGCTCGTCCGTCCGGCCGCGATCGGTGCTTGGATCTACGTCGTGCTGTTGTGCATGCGCGAGCTTACGCTGGCTGCGTTCGTCTCGACGCCGAAGAATCTCACCTTGCCCATGGTGGCGTGGTTCCTGTGGAACAACGGCTCGATCCATGAAGGCGCGGCCGTCGCCGTGATCGTCGTGCTCGCGCTCATCCCGCTGCTCTTCCTGTTCCTCCAATTCGGGCCTCGCTCCGATGCGATGTTCGGATCGTCCGTCGCTGAAAGGTAACCGATGAATCGCGTGTCCGCCGCCGCCGTCTCGTTGCTGCTCTTGCTGCCGTTTGCGCCGCCGGTGAGCGCGCAGGATGCCGCGCACGCGCCCGAACCGCCCAACCTGGCGGCGCTCGTGCAAGCCGCGGCCAAGGAAGGAACGCTCGATATCGCCTGGGGCGATATCTACGGCGGCGCCGACGGCGCGCGCATCGCGCAAGATGCCATCAACAAGAAGTACCACATCAACCTGCAGATCAAGTACACGCCGGTCGCCAACGGTGCGGCATTTCAGAATCAGGTCGTGCAAGAGATTCGCGCCGGCCAGACCGCCAGTACCGACATCCTGTTTCACATTCGCGACCAGAACCAAGCCAAGTCGGTGATCCCGGTCGATTACCGCAAGTACATTCCGAACTTGCCGTCCGGGTTGATGTTTTACGGCAACCGTTCGGTCATCGCCGTGAGCACGATTCTGGCCGAGGAATACAGCACCAAGGACGTGCCGCCGAACAAGGTGCCGACGACGCTGACCGGTTTGCTGGCGCCGGAATGGAAAGGCAAGATCGCCACGATGCCTTATCAAGGCGTTATCGGCTGGTACCTGGGCTTGCCGGACGTCTTGGGTAAGGACGGCATGGTGAAGTTCTATACCGCGCTCTCGGCCAACGTCGGCGGCTTGATGACGTGCGGCGACTCGGATCGCGTCGTCAGCGGCGAGTTCGCGTTCTTCGGCCTCGATTGCGGCGATCAGGAAGTGCGCCTGCGCCAGCGCAAGGGCGAACCGATCGGGAGCATCTACCCGAAGGAAGGCACCGCGATCTATGCGTTCTCACCCGGAATCCCGCTGACGGCCGCCCATCCCAACGCCGCGCGGTTGTTCATCACGTACTTGCTCTCGCCGGACGGCCAGAAGATGCTGTGGGACCAGATGGGCTGCGACAACTACTTACTGCCGGGCTCGCGCATGGCGCCGATCATCGCCGCGGCGAAGAAGAAGGGCGTCCGCTTCATCGACATCTACGGTATCGACGTCCAGCATCCCGAATTGGACGACTACCAGCGCACCATCAACACGATCGTCAACCAGTCGAAGTAGGTCCGTTCGACAAGCTCAGGATTACAAGGAGTGGTCTAACATATGACACTCACGGCTCCCACCCAGCGCGATGCGGTCGATTTCGCTCATACCGGACCGGGCACGCTTGCCGGGCGGTACTTTCGGCGCTTCTGGATTCCGGTCGCGCGTTTGGACGACGTCGCGCCGGGCCGGGCCAAGCCGATCCACCTGCTCAACGAAAAATTCACGTACTATCGCGGTGAGACCGGGACGCCGCACCTCGTGGGCTATTATTGCGCGCATCGCAGCACGCAGATGTCGACCGGTTGGGTCGAGGGCGATTGCATCCGCTGTTTCTATCACGGCTGGAAGTACGACGAAACCGGAACCTGCATCGAACAGCCGGCCGAGATGGAGGGCTTCGCGGCCAAGGTCGGCATCGAAGGGTATCCGACCCAAACGTATCTGGGCCTCGTGTACGCGTACCTCGGCGAAGGCGAGCCGCCCGAATTCTGGCGCTTTCCGATGATGGAGCAGGCCGGCGAGCGCACCGTGCGGTCGTGGGTGCGCACGTCGAATTACTGGAACGGGCTCGAGAACGCCAACGATCAGGTCCACGTGAATTTCGTGCACGGCAACAGCGAGTTTCGCGAGGGCGGGGCGACACGCGAGATCCCCGCGATCGAGGCGACCGAGACCGAATACGGCATCTTGCGCAAATGCACGTTTAGCGACGGCGCGATCCGCCTGCAGCACACGCTCATGCCGACCGCGTCGCTGGTGACGGTGTACGATGCCGAGGCCGGCTGGATGCCCCATCTGTCCTACCGCATCCCGGTCGACGACGACAGCCACCGCAGCTTCAGCGTCAGCCTCGCACTGGTCGAAGGCGAGAAGGCCGATCGCCTGCGTGCCAAGCGCAAAGCGCAGGCGGCGGCGCTGGCCGGCCTCCCGCCGGCTGACGAGATCGTCGACGCCGTCGTGCGCGGCGAGCTCTACCTGCACGACCTCGAGCGGCCCGACATCGTCAACATCCAGGACGCGGTGGCGCTCGCCGCGCAGCCGCCGATCGGCAGCCGCGTCAACGACCGGCTCGGGCAATCCGACATCCAGATCATCGTGCTGCGCACGATTTGGGCGCGCGAGATGCGAGCGCTCGAATCCGGCGCACCGCTGAAGAAGTGGACTGTCCCGCTGGACCTGGTCGCGACGAACGGCTGAACGCCGGCGCGTGCGGGGTCCGGCAGGCGGGAAGCCGAAACGCAAACGATCATGTCCGATGCCCAACGAGCCGCGATCGAAAAATACCGTGAACGCCTGAACGCGCTCAAGGTGCGTCTTTGACGATGCCGCCAAACGCCGGACGCTAGCCGAACTCGACGAGCGTTCGCGCAGCGACGGTTTCTGGGACGACGCCCAAGCCGCCCAAGCGACGATGAAGCGCATCGCCGAGGTCCGCGCCGACGTCGAAGCGATCGCGGGCCTCGAACGCCTGCTCGACGAGGCGACGGAAACGCTCGACGTGCTCGGCGACGAGCCGGGCGCCGAGGCCGACGTCGATTCCCTGCTCGGGCGCGCGCAGGCCGACCTCGACGGGCTCGAGATGGCCGCGAACTTCGATCGGCCGTACGACTCGCACGGCGCGATCGTGACGATCCGCGCGGGCGCCGGCGGCACCGACGCGGCCGACTGGACGGCGATGCTCGAACGAATGTACCTCAAGTGGGCGAAGAATCGCGGCTTCGAGGCGACGGTCGTCGAGGAAGCGCCGGCCGACGAGGCGGGATTGCGGCTGGCGACGTTCTTCGTGCGCGGTAAGAACGCGTACGGACTGCTCGAGAGCGAACGCGGCGTGCACCGCCTGGTGCGCATCTCGCCGTTCGATCAGCAGCATCGGCGCCAGACGTCGTTCGCCGAAGTCGACGTCGTGCCGGAGATCGAGGAAGGCGACGTCGAGGACATCGAGATCCGGCCCGAAGACATTCGGGTCGAGACCTTCAAGGCCAGCGGCGCCGGCGGCCAGTACGTGAACAAGACCGAATCGGCGGTGCGCGTCATTCATTTGCCGACCAACACGATCGTCGCCTCGCAGCAAGAACGGTCGCAGATGCAGAACCGCGACGTCGCGATGAACATCCTGCGCGCGAAGCTCGTCCAGCGTGAACGCGAGGAACGCGAAGCGAAGCTGGAAGAGCTGCGCGGCGACCGGCGCGCCAACGAGTGGGGTTCGCAGATCCGTTCGTATACGCTCAACCCGTTCCAACTGGTGAAGGACCACCGCACCGGGATCGAGACCAGCAACACCGACGCCGTGCTCGAGGGCGACATCGAACCGTTCATCTGGCCCTATTTGCAGGCGCGCGGACGTCTTTCACCGAGCGTCGCCTAGCCGTGCCGCCGCGCATCGACGTCATCAGCGTTTGCTGGAACGACAAGGAGAAGATCGCCGGCGCGCTCGACTCGGTGTTCGCGCTGAGCGAAGTCCGCGCCGATCCCGGTCTCGTCAACGTCGTCGTCTCCGACAACGGCTCGACCGACGGCAGCATCGACTTCATCCGCCGGCGTTACGGCGATCGCGTGACGGTGATCGAGAACGGCGCGAACATCGGTTTCGGCGCGGCCTGCAACCGCGCGTTGAGCCAGACCTCGGCGCCGTTCGTGTACTTGCTCAATCCCGACGCCGAGCTGAAGGACCGGGCACTGACGAACATCCTAGCGTTCTTCGACGCGCATGGCCGTTGCGGCATCGCCGGATCGCGCATCTACAACCTGGACGGATCGATTCAGCAGTCGTGCGGCGAGTTCGACACGTGGACCGGCGCGTTCTTACGTTCGAGCGCGTGGGGCGAGTTGGCGCCGTTCCGCCGTTTCGCCAACGGCGCGAGCTTACGCGGCTTTCACTACGACAAGCCGCGGCGCGTCGACCTCGCGATCGGTGCGGCGCTCGCGATCCGGCGCATCGTCTTGGACGAAATCGGTCCCTTCGACGAACGCTTCTTTCTGTATCACGAAGAAGTCGACTTGGCGAAGCGCGCGGCCGCCGCGGGCTGGGAAACGTGGTTCGTGCCGTCGAGCGAAGCGGTGCACGAGGGCATGGGCAGTGCGAAGGGGCAGTACCGGCTCGCCGAACGCCGCAAGCAGACCTCGCGCCGGAAGTATTGGATCAAGCACCACGGCTACGCGTGGTATTTCGCGCTCGTCGCAGCGCTGGTCGGACGGTTTGCGCTCTATCTCGTGGCGGCCGGCGGTGCGCTGGTCGCGCTGCGCCGGATCCTGCACCGCAAATGATAGCGCCCGAGGCGGTCGTCACGTTCGAGCGCGTCGACGGCTTTCGCATCGTGAAATCGTACGGCTACGCATACGGGCAGGCCTCGCGGCCGCGCAACCTCCTGCGCGCGACGTTCCGCAGCATCGGCGCGTTCATCGGCTTGGCGCCGGTCGAATACCTCACGGATGCCGAGCGCTCGCGTACGGACTGTTTGGCCGAGCTCGTGCGCAAGGCCGAAGCGACCGGCGCGAACGGCATCATCGGCCTCCAGTTTCAGGTCACCGAAGCGGAAGACGGATCGACCAAGGTGCTGGCGTTCGGCGAAGCCGTGCTGCTGGACCCGTTGCCGCAATGACGCTGGCTGAACGCGCCGCGCGCGAAAAGACGCTCGCTGCGGCCGCGCGCGTGGTCGAGGCCTGCCGGCTGTGCACGATCGGGTCGACGCGCACGCACAGCGTCTTCGGCGAGGGCGATCCGTGCGCGCAGCTGATGTGCGTCGGTGAGGGACCGGGAGAGACCGAGGATCGTTTGGGGCGCCCGTTCGTCGGACGTGCGGGCGAGTTGCTCGAGAAGATGCTGGGCGCGATCGACCTCGCGCGCGAAGACGTCTACATCGCGAACACCGTGAAATGCCGCCCGACTCTCGACGCCGGGCACCGGCTCGCGAATCGTGCGCCGACGCCCGACGAGATGAAGAACTGCCGGCGCTATCTCGACGAACAGATCGAGGTGATCCGGCCTCGCGTGATCCTCGCGCTCGGTGCGCCGGCCGCAAAATCGTTCATGGGCGAGCGCTTCTCGATCACCAAGCAACGCGGGCAATGGTACGACGGCCCCTTCGGCGTGCCGGTGATCGCGACGTTCCACCCGGCCTACATCCTGCGCCAAACGGGCGGCGCTATGACCGAGGTGAAACGGCTCGTCTACGCCGACCTCAAGGCCGTCCGCGAGCGTCTGGACGCCCCGCTGCCGCCCCCGGCACCGGCCGAGCAGCCGTCGCTCTTCGAGTGAGGAGCGCTCGGTCTTACTTCTTCCGCGCGCGGGCGCGGTGAGTGTCGTCGCTGCAATCGGCCGCGTCGACCCACTGCCAACCGGCGGCGGTGGAGACCCGAACCGCCTTGCATCCGCACGGATATTCGGCCTCGGCCACGACCTTGTCGGGCCGCCCGCCCTCGACCCACTCGGTCATCACGTACTTCGCCTGGTCGTCGGCGAGATCGGCATCGCTCAAGCTCATGAGCGCAGTATACCCGTTCTCCGCCGGGCGTGGTAGAATTGGGCGTTATGGCCGCGCGGACTGCTCAGGAGATTTGGATCGACGATAAGGCGCGCCGTGCCGGGCACGCCGGCGGGGCGGCGTTCGCGCTGGCGCACGGCCTCAAAAATTACCGGCTGCAGCAGCTCTACCGGGCGGCCACCAAAGAGCTGGCTGCCGATGTCGCCGAGGTCAGCGTGCTGCCCAAGGAGCTGCGCGCGGCGCTGGCAGCGGAGTCGTTCTCGTTCGACGCGGTCGAGCCGGTGGTCGTGCAGCATTCCAACGACAAGCAGACGATCAAGGGACTCTTCCGGCTGCACGACGGCAACGAAGTGGAAGCCGTGCTGATGCAACATTTCGGGGAACGCAACACCGTCTGCATCTCGAGCCAGTCGGGCTGTGCGTATGCGTGCGCGTTCTGTTCGACCGGCCAGGCCGGATTCACGCGCCATCTTTCGGCGACCGAAATCTTCGATCAGGCGCGCTACTTCGCGCGCCATCTCGCCGCGCAGGGCCGCAAGATCACCAACGTCGTGTTCATGGGCATGGGCGAGCCGTTCCACAACTACGACGCGGTGATGGACGCCGTGCGTTTGCTGAACGATCCGCACGGCTTCGGGCTCGGCCACCGGCACATCACGATTTCGACCGTCGGCATCGTGCCGCAGATCGAGCAGTTCGCGAGCGAAGGCATTCAGGTGAATCTCGCCATCTCGCTACACGCGCCGACCGATGAGGTGCGTTCGTCGATCATGCCGGTCAACAAGAAGTGGCCCGTCGCCGAGCTGATGGCCGCGGTGGAGCGCTACATCGCGAAGACCAACCGCAAGGTGTTCTTCGAGTACGTGATGCTCGAGGGCGTCAACGACCGGCCGCAAGACGCCGAAGCGCTCGCGCGGCTGATGCGCGGCCCGCTCTACCACGTGAACGTCATCCCCTACAACACGACGCCCGACGCCAAGCTCGGCGCGACCGGCGATCAGCGCATCCGCGCCTTCACCGCGATCCTCGAGGCCAAGGGCATCGCCTGCACCGTGCGCATCCCGATGGGCCGCGACATCGCGGCCGCCTGCGGCCAGCTCCGCGCTGAAACGCAACCCCGCGCCCACGCGGGCTGACCGTGGACTACCTTGTTCTGCGGCAGCGCGAATGGCAGAACAAGCCTGACTATCTCGATGTTCCCGGGATAATCTATCACTATCCGGCGCAGTATTTTCGTTTTATCAATGGCTTCGAGCGCTTTGTTTACTACAGACCCCAAAGGGGTGCAGTCGCTGCCGAGGCTAGCACATACTTCGGCTACGGGACGCTCTCTCTACCCTTTGCAGATC
>Ga0181536_10005457_pt1 | contig 13050 bp, 20 predicted proteins | sample PEATcosm2014_Bin_41_FD_121105 | JGI IMG/M metagenome (GOLD analysis project Ga0181536, IMG submission 121105) | Peatland microbial communities from MTU Mesocosm Facility, Houghton, MI, USA - PEATcosm2014_Bin17_60_metaG | ecosystem: Environmental > Terrestrial > Soil > Wetlands > Peat | place...
CTCTGAGTTAGAGAGGAAGTATAAACTTCTGATGAATAAGCTGGATATGGATGAGAGAAAACTGCAGACATTAACCACGCCTGAAAAGAACGAGAAGAAAGATGTGGGGAGTGACGATGCCTCACGGCAGGTGTCTATGAAGAGCCCAGAGGAGGGGAAAGCTGGGGAAGTTAAGGGTGGTTTTCTTAGCCGATTGAAGGCGACGCTTGTATCCCTGGAGGGTTCGACGGGGAGGATCACTCCGCTGGGTAGTCTGCGCAAGCCGCAGGGTTACGCGTCCTGTAGTCGTTGTGGTTTCAGGTTAGTGCGGGCTGCTAGGTTCTGCCAGCGTTGTGGTGGTGATTTCGGGAAGACGGTGTGTTGTTGTGGGCGTGAGTTGGGTGCTGGGGATAGGTTCTGTGATCGTTGCGGGCGTGGGTGTGAGGAGGGTGGGGGCTGAAGTTTGTGGGGACAACTAGCGCGGCGTGGGATTTGTTGGTGTCCAGTTCATGTGGACGGGGCCGTGTTACTTAGTTCGCTTTTCCGCTTCCTTAGCTAGCCGGGACATTGTCTCCCGCGCCTTTCTCAGCGACTCATCGGCCTGACGCGTGTTATTAGCCATGTTTGATTCCATGGCTCCCAGCCTTGTTTTTGTGGCCTGAAGCTCATCCCGCAACTGTTTATTCTCGTTCTCAAGCTGGTCAATTTTATTCATGAGTGCTTGGGAGCGGTCGAGTAGTTTCTGGTTTTCAGCGAGGAACCCCTCAAACTCCTTTCGTTCAACCGTAACTCTATCTGACATAGGCTACAGAGGAGGAATCCCGTTGGTTGGATATGAGCCATACGGTCTGAGTGGAAAGGATCTGACTTCTTGCTTAGGTGCGTCCTGCGTTAGGTTGAGGGGGATGATTGGAGGAAGACTGTGACGGGAGTGAATTGGTCTTGGACTCCGTCGGGCAATGTTACGAAGTTCGGGGCACTTCCTTGGGCCAACACATGTAGGGCGTATAGGTCGAGGGTTGAGAGCTTCGGGATTTGGGTAACCCTCGCAGGGGTGTATCTGGGTTCCATGATATCCTTTCCATCGAGTATGCTACCCAACCCCAGAATCCTTCCTAGCTCATGTAGAGCGAGCCAGAACGCATACTGCCTCGCAGTCGCGTTGCTGGCTTGTGCTTCGTTGAAGACTGTTGGGGTTAGGTATGTTTGGGTTGAGACTATCGAGGTTCGTGAGCCGGGTGCGAATTTGTAGGTCGTCCAACCTACGGCGATTGAGGCGTAGGCGGCTGGCATGGAGAAGCTTACGAGGGAAGTTGCGGTCCCATCATCTGTCTCTACGAAATTGTACAGTGTCGCGGTGGGGTTGTTTTGGAGGTTCCAGAGCTGAGCCCTGTTCCATGCAATGGTCGCGTTCAGAACGACATCATGCGCCCATTTCGGAAAGGCGGGGATGTAGATTTTGATCGTGAGAATCGAGTATCGTCCGTTGATGGGGATTGAGGGCTCGGTTGAGGCGTGAACTGGGGTAAGGGTCATGAGGGTCAGTAGGATTAGCGGCAGTATGTAGGTGGTGGCTTTGATTGACGACATATTCTTCTAGACGATATAGGGTAATCATCTAGAATGAGCTACTGTGACTGTTCTATGCTCGAAGCGGTTACATTTCTATAACATCGAGCTCCCCATAAGGATTGGATCAACCGAAATCACCCACGCACGAGGACCCTGGTTGTCACCAGCCCGTCGACGGGTGAGTTACAAGATTAGGCAACCCAAAGGAATCCTACCCTGTTTCGAGGTGGTTCAACGGTCGCATAGCCTTGTTTGCTGGAATGTTTGAGCGGTGAAAAGTCACGCTGGACTATGAGTTTGACGTTTGTCCGCGCATTTTCTGTCACGAATAAATCGGACGCGGGGTCACACGATGTTTACCCAGCTCCCCGTAATACATGTGTTCGATTGGATATGCAGGCATCCTGGGCTGACGACCTGTGGGCGATAATGACGCAGGGCAAATACTACTCGATCCACGACCTAGCCAATCTTACGGAGCAATCACGAAGCACCGTGGCGGGCGTGCTCGAATTCCTCGCGAATTATGGGTTCGTAGATCGCATAGGCGCAAAGGAGCCAGTGTTCACGAAATCCACAGTCAAATTCTCCCCAGGAGAGACGATTAACCTTCTCAAATGCGTAGCAGAGCAATAACCCTCTGCAGCCGCGACGCGCGACCTTAGCCAGAACGCTTCGTTTTGTTTGATTTCGGGTTTGAGTTTTCGGAGGATTAACTCTTCATGCTTTATCGGTAATGATAAAAGGGGAAAGCTTACTGTTTTTCATGGTCAGCATGATTCACGGGAAGTATCTCATCACCGCGCTCATCTTGCTCGTTCCTCTCCTCTCAGCCGCCCAGTTCGTGCAGAGCCAGCAGTATTCGAGCACGACGCTCACCTCTCTTGTTACAGGTAGCCAGGTGAACACTGTTGCGGTTGGGACGCAGGTGTTGACTACGAATCAGGGGCAGGTGGTACCGGTCTTTGCTGGGTCGGTCACCATACCTGGTACGCATGGGGTGTGTGGTGTGTACTTTGTTCAAGCTTTCAACGGCACGGCGAATCAGGTTTTGAGTGGATCCGTTTCTGCGAAGAGTAACGTTGATGTTTATCTCATGACGGCGCCGGCGTTTCAAGCCTGGACTCACCAGATCGTCGCTGGAGGAACGTGCACTCCCGCGAGCCTCGTCGCAAGCCAACGGGGCACAACGCTGTACAATTACACGGTTACGATTCCCGCCGACGGCGTTTATGACCTGGTTGTGAACAACCTGTCACACTCAACGGTTGTCGCTCAGGTGAACGCCAGCCTCTCCGCGTCGGCACCCACGCTAGTCACGGTGGCCGTTTACTCTACCGTAACGCAGCAGATGGTTCAGACGGTGATGCAGACGTCGGTTGCGACGATGCAGCCGACGAGCAGCGGACCCGACCCCACAACGCTCGCAGCCATAGCCCTAGTGATAGTGATCATCGCAGTGGTAGCGTTCGTGGCTTTGAGGAAACGGGGTAAGGCGGAGAAAAAATAGCTCCGTAAGCTGCGATTCGAGAACGGCTGTTGAAGACTTCTAAAGTGCGCCTTTTTCTACCGGTGACCCCTGGGGGGGCATAGTTTTCTATGGCGCGGGGTTCGTAGGGTCGGTAGCCGGGGATCCTGGGTTCTGTGCTGGTTGTTGGGCTGCGGCTACTTTGCGATGAGAATTGCGTTTCTTGGCTCAACCGAATAGTCTTGTACCGCCGGACAACGAACGAAGGCTAATACGCAACTGCATGCTATCCATTTCTTTACGGTGTCAAGAGTGGCTGAAAGAACGTTTACTGCCCACCTTAGTAGAGATCATGATTCCGGATACTACGCCGTCAGATGTGTGGAACTGCCGGAGGCGATCAGCCAAGGCAGGACTGAGGACGAAGCATTAGCTAACCTCAAGGAGGCTATTGAGCTGGTGCTCGAAGAGTACGAGGCTGAGGCAAAGAAAGAGGGCGGTAAGCTGATTCAGATAGTTGTCTGAAAAACTCCCCGTACTATCAGGTAAGGAGATCATAAAAGCTCTAGAACAGATTGGGTTTCTTCCAGTCAGGCAAAAAGGCAGCCATGTCCTTCTGCGACATCCTGATGGAAGGCGCACGGTTGTTCTCTTCGGGCATGAGTTTCGTTACTTTAGTTGCTTCGGTTAGAATTCCTCGATGCAGTAATCCTATCTGCTGCATCAAGAACCTGCCTCGCATAGGCGTGGGAGAGCTTGTGTCTTCTCTCGCCGAGTTCGTTAATGGCTTGGTGAATTTCATGTTTCTCAATAACCTTCGTTCTCAAGGCTTCCAGAAGGACCGACCAAGTGTTCCAGACATCAAGGCCGTACATCTTCGCCAGCGTCGAAAGAATCTTTTCGTCTGTTAGTAGTGGTTTTCGCAGGGCTTTGGCGAGCAGGAGTGTCTGCGAGTCAGCCTCGGAAATCTTCTCTCGCCTTGCAAGCCTCGAGGCTCGATTCGAAACGCGACCGTCGATTCTGCGAGCAATAATGTAGCCCTCTTCAAGTGCCTCTGCCACAAGCTTGGCGTCAGGATACGATCCTCGAATTCCTTGGTCCACCACTTCACGCTTGACAGCAGGGGTGATCAATATCGATCCGAAAATGCGTTTGAGGAGCTTAATTTGATTCGTCTGCGCCAGATGGATTAATGGGCCCGAGTCCGAGACTGCGGGCACGGATCATTCACCATAGCGCTTAGTCATATAGTCGCGAATCAGATCGCTATCCCAATCGACCGCTAACCCATTCTTCTCCAGAATGCCTAGGAACTCCCGTAAGGAAATATCAAGAACATCGGCTGCCCTCTGAGCTGTAATGTTGCCCTCTCTGTAGGACTCCAAGACTCTCCTCCTCATCCCATCCTCGATCCAATCCCTCAAGAGAGTTGCCTTATCCAGGTGCGTCAACGCCTGAACCGCGCTCACCCGCTTTGCTTCCCTAGACGAAAGACGAAGTGTGACCACTTCCGTTTTCTGAGCCATGCCTACGACGTATTACATTGCAATACATAACTTTTGCTCGATACGAAGCAGAAAGCCGGGCTCACGAAAGAAGAGTTCCTAAAACTACTAGGTTGATCCCACGCCTTACCCAATCCGTACGCAGCCCTTCAGGGAAGCTTAGCGGGTAGTTCGAACCCAAGCCAGTACGCTTGCCTATCTTGCAAGTGTCTTGCTAGCAACCTTGCATCTTCATCTCTGATTGATTCTCGGAGGTACCAATCGTCTTCTATCACAACGTTGACCTCTTCGAGGCGCGCAGCGTCAGGACGGCGGAGGCTGAGCGTCGTGGATCCGTCTTCTTCATCAATTACTATTGGGATTAATTCGAAATCTTTTGGCAGGAATCCTTGAACCTGGCTGGAGATAATATTGGACGCGTGATCTTTCCAATCGTCCGGATCATCTGGCGGAAAGAAGTCTCTGGCGAGTTTGCAAGCTCTAGATTCGTAGGCTTCCGGAATACTCCACCCTTCTTGCTGAAAATCCCAGCCACGTCCTGGAATCTCTTTTATCTTTCTAATGAAATCTGGATGGTATGGTGCCTTGATTAAGATTCTACCTTTACCTGCTGAGGTGACGGTTACGCCGATGGCGAATTTCGTCAACGTTTATCGATATGGTTCTTCGATTTGTTTTTAAACGGTCGTGCGGTTGGAAAAGAGGTTGAAGAAGAATCGAATCCCGCTTAGGCCTTGATTATCCAGCTACATACACTAACATTTTTCATTGGAGCACCGCGCCAGTCTATAGGCATCCCATAGGTGCGCTATAGAGGTCTTTGGAACTTAGTACAAAATGTTTGATTGCCGTTGGTTCTGTGTTTTTCTTTTTTAGGGTTGACGGCGTTTTAAAACGGCTGGCGAGAGTATTATCGATCAAACTTGGCTGGATCTGCAAGCGACAAGACCGAGATTCTAGAGGATGGCGAGGAGATCCTCATCAAGGCCCCATATAGCCTCGAGCTCATTACAGAGATAAAGAAGATAACGCGGCATCGTTGGGACCCTCAACGTCGCGTCTGGGTGATTCCTCGATCATTTGAATTCAGAGCGCGCAAGCTTCTCAACCAGTACTTCCCTCCTCGAGATCCGAAGGCCTGGAAGGAGAAGGCTGCAGAAGAGATCAGGGCACTTATCTTGCTGTACTTGCCACCTGGGATCGGCGTGGAAAGTTCGGTGATTGAAGTGAACGGAACCACGACGATCAGCATTCGTCGCCAAGACGCTCTTGATACGCTTGAAGAGGTTAACATCACGGTGGAGGATCAGTGGCGAATCAGGGAGTCGGTCAACGATGATGAGGGGGAGTATCTAGCGGAGAAACTCTTCGAAAGACAATCGTGTTGGCTTGATTTCAACTCCAAACCCAAACCGAGACACACCCTCCCACCGCCCTAACCCAGAGAGAGTCGATGAGGCATCGCTAATGCCAATGACCCATTGCGCAGATTAATCCAGTCTTTCTCGTCACATAGGAGCCCCGCATCTCTTTCACAGCTTTGTTAGCCGAACAGGGCAAAACATTCTCTACGCGATTATTGGAAATCGTCCTGTTCTTGCTTTTAATACTCAGCCGCGCAGGCTTGCTATGACAGATGAAATAGGGGGAGCATCTGGGGCCCCATCTAACCGGCAAACAGGTCAAGGCTGCAACACGCCCACACTCGATTGCAGGATAACCGCAGCCGGCTACTACTATCGTGTCGGCGAAACAGAACTAGGACCATTCACGCTCCAAGACCGTGACGATTCAGGATTCGAAGAGGCGCTTTCAGGGAAGTTCCACGTGAAACCCGAGGAGCTGTGTGCCGCCTACTGGCGTGCAGTTCAGCGACCAATAACGTTTAGTGAAATCAGTGACGCACTTGGCTCCACTATCCGTCAGGACGTTTCGACGAAGCTCATCCTTCTGTGTGGCTGTCTCCTAACATTCACGGATGAAGACCAAGTCAACATTCTGATGGCAGGAGAATCGAGCGGCGGGAAGACATACAACGCGCTCGAAGTCGTCGCATATTTCAGAGACGTGGTCTTAAGAATTGCATCCGCTTCGCCAACAGCCTTCTTTCACGATAATGGTAAGTGGGATAAGGAGGCACATGTTTTAACAGTAGACCTGAGACAGAAAATCCTCGTCTTCCTCGACCAACCACACTACTCCTTGCTGGAGAGACTTCGCCCGCTCATGAGCCACGACCAACGAGAACTCCTCTACAAGATCACTGACAAGTCCGCGAAGGGGTCCATGAGGACGAAGAATGTGATCTTGGAGGGCTATCCAACAGTGATACTCTGCGCCGCCAAGCTATCCCTTGATGAGCAAGAGAAAACGCGAGTCTTCATCCTCTCACCAGAAACCAGCGTCCGGAAACTTCAGGAAAGCCTGCAACTTGCCGTCAAGAGGGTCAGCGACAGAGAGGCATTCCGGGAATGGGTTGAGTCTCATCCCCTAAGGAAGTGGCTCCGAGACCGAATTGAAGCCATTCAGTCTGCGAATGTTAAACAAGTCATAATAGATGATCAAGACCAAGTCTATCAGCGGTTCGTCACCGCACATAAGCGCCTGGCGCCACGGCATCAAAGAGACCTACCTCGAATCCTGAGCCTCATCAAGGCTCATGCCCTGTTGAACCTCTGGTGGCGAGAGCGACGCGGTAGAGGAGCAATTGTTGCAATCCAAGATGATGTTGATGCTGGCTTCGAACTGTACAATCAAATAGCGAAACCCAACGAGTTGGGTCTTTCTCCTCAAGTTTACGAGGTCTATGAGACAGTCATCAAACCGCTGCTCGATAATGAGACGGTTGTGGACAGGAGGAGTATCCTGAACAAGTATTTCGATTATTATGGGCGCCATTTAGGAGATGAGACGCTTCGCCGCGAAATTGTGCCTGCGTTGATAGAGTGCGGGTTGGTGATTGAGCAGCCTGATCCACAGGATAGACGCCGGAAGCTACTCTACCCCCCAGATGTTCCCCCTACTTGTTCCGATGTTGTGGAGGACATCGAGGTCAAAGGAGAGTGAGCTCGGGATGTCACAACAGGGTGGTCAGGCGACAAGGATTCTGGTTTCCCGCAAGCTGGTAAGGAGGACGAGCGGAGGCGTCGAAACCTTGACTCTCAAAGTGGAAACGACACCACCGACTGAGGTTACCGTGCAGGGGTTTCTCTCCGATCTTGAGACGACCATTTCGACGATCTTTCCAAAGGCGACAGGCATCCCGCCCCGCCGGGACTCCGCTACGACTACTTCGCCCAGGCAGTCAGTGCCCCATCCTGTTCAAGCTGATCGTTCCTATAGACAGCAGAATACAAGTGAAATCGAGAGTACGATCTCGACGCGTGAAGGCGAGACCTTGGCCCAGGTGTCATTCCAAGAGACCACACTGACAGTCTCGATTTTCGAGGAATTGAAGCTAAGGTACGATTACGCACCGGTTCAACACTTCCTGATACCTCGAGTCCTAGATGCGATGCGAAGCTTTGGCGAGCTACAGAGCTACGATTTTGATTTTACGAAGGATGGCTATTTGATTGAAATCTCTATAGAATTTCCGGCCGGGTTACCAAAGGTCACTGCCGTGAAACGTGTCAAGCGTCTCGTCGGAGCAATATCTTGGACGCTTCGAGCCCTCAGTGAGAGGTGAAAGGATGGCTGAGAATGAAGCGCACTGCCAAATCTGCGGTGGAAGAGCACACCTTCGTGATCTGGATGAGGAGCTGCCGCAGTGGTGGAACCGTTTCAGGATGGTGAAGGTGGCAGATAGGATGAAAGTTCCGGTGGAGCTGATAATGGGTAGTGTAGGGAATGGTCGTTACTATGATCCTGACTGGGCGCCTCTCGTTGAAGAGGACCGTGACTTGGAAGTTCTTGGATCCATGAGCGATCACGGTTTCGATCCTGAAGAGAACGCAGCCTCACCGGTTACCCTTCTCAGATACCGCGACGAGTATTTTGTTGAAAGCGATAGGCATCGCCGTGTGAGCGCCGTGCGAAGACTAAGAGTTGCGACCATGGAGGCAGAAGTATACCTACTCCAACCACATCCATAATGGAACCCGCACAGAGAACCCGGACCTGCCTAGCAACCGTTTCATAGGTGGGAGAGGATTCAACCAATCAACCCCGCATAAACACGCTCGGTGATGGCGTACTCCTCAAGCATTCTACGTGTAAACCGTCTCCCTGGTGGCGTATGCCGGCGGCGCGAACCATTTCCGATCTACGTGTTGGTTTAGGATGTTGCGGGACGAACAGGCACTTTACGTGACGTGCGCGTGAAATCTGAAAGTTCACGCGACGTGCGCGCAGATTTTCATGAAAGAGTGCCAAATGCGACAGATTCTGCGTGACGTGCGCGCAGAATCTTAAACTTCACGTGACGTGCGCGTAAACAGGAGACCGCTTCGGACACCTCTGAAAGTGGCTTTGTTCCTCAATCTCCTTCCACGCTTTCACGACGCCGTAGAAAAGCCCAACTCAAGTTAAATGTCTCAAGTGCGACAGCAATCTAGTCGGGCTAGTCGTAGCCGAAGATTCGATTATATTGCGTGTGGTCCATGGCTTCGATAATCCACACGAAGGGCGGTTCGTTCCCTAGCTTAATGATGGAGTATACCATTCGGTGGATTCGGTCTAGCCGATAACGATAGAGGTTTGGGAGTTTCAGTTGTGCGTATGATTTCGGCCAGCGATCGCGCGGTACAGAGTCTCCTGCTGTGGTCTTGTTCTCTAGAACGTTGATTGCGCGGTCGATCAATGTCACAAGTTCTTTGTCTTCGGAACGGCTAGATGCTCTTAGCTGCTTTAGGTACTTGACGAAATCTGGGTGTCCGCGGATTTGATAAGAGGGCTTTCGGCTAGGAGTCGGAGTAGCTTCGGGTTGTCGACGAACACCCAAACGATTGAACCGTCCTCCGGCAGCAGGATCTTATTGGATGCTTCCAAATACACTAAAGTCTTCGCAAGGGTGGGATATTCCACTTGCCGCGGGAGAGCACGCATCAACGCACGCCTAGACGAAAAGCTACCTGTCTCCTGAATGCACCGTTCGATCATTAACTGGGTGTCCAGCCTAGGGCTATGCTGCACTCTAGTTTTGACCGTGGTAGCTTCCATGGATGTACCTCCGTCACCTGTATATGAATGTATACGCGGGTCGATATATAAGCTCGCCTTTCAGAGATTCTAACTGTTGAGAGCAGTGCACCCCAGGCGGGTCGTGAACTTCCTCAAACCCATTCGAGTTCATTCCTGAGCTCACCTAACGTAACACAGCGACCTTTCCCAATCTCCCGTCGCCCTTGTTCGATCAGCCTTCCTTCCCCAGCTGTAACCTGCTCTTCAGGAAGCAACCCTCGTAGCGCCGCGCGGCTACTTGGATGAGGGGGGTTTTGGGGAAGTTCGGTCTGGTTTTAGGTGTTTGTGTTTGAGTTCAATGCAGGCACTTGGGTGGTCTTCAGCATTTGGGTGAGTGTGTATCTGTTTTCGGCAGGTGCGACGTTTCGAGTTGTAGGGTAAGTGTTTATGTACTACTTTTCGGTTGGTAGTACTTAGCCATGAACGAAGAGGTACTTGTTACCAGAAAGGGGCAAACAACCATCCCTGTCAGACTGAGGAGAAAGTACCTGATTAGGGAGGGTTCGCGGCTGGAAGTAATTGACTCGGGGTCGGGTATACTTCTGAAACCCAAACCTAGCACGGTCGACTTAGCGGGTAGTGGATCCGAGCACTCTACCCCCGCGGAGATGAAACGCCTTCTCGACAAGATGAGGGAAGAGGATGCCTGACCGCGTATATGACACACGTTTCTTCATCGAACACTTCTATTCGTCTAACGAGAAGACGCGGGAAAGAACTAAGCGTGAGATCCTAACCAACAAGACGAAGTACGTCTCAGTCATCACCCTCCACGAAATCTACCGACTCACACTGCAGAAGGAAGGACGTGAAACCGCGCAGCTTAGGGTCAGCCTCATCTCAAAAGACTTTGAAGTCGTCGAAGTGGACACAACGATCGCCCTGAAGGCAGCCGAGATGCGACACGGTTCACCCTTACCGATGGCTGACAGCATCATCGCTGCCACCTGCATCAACCTCAAGGCCGTTTGCGTCTCCGACGACCCACACTTCACCCACCTACGAAGCCTCTCGACCCGATGGATCTAACAAACCAGAAGCCTGCGAAAGCCACGGAGCCTTTTCAGACCCTTCGTAGCCCCGCGGTTACTTAGGGATGAGGATGGCGGCTAGGAGTTTCGAAACGAAACCGAGTCTGGTTCCTAGGTATTTGTGTATGAGTTCAATGTCATGCTCCCCCACCGCTTTCATGATGCGAAGGGCGGCTAGGTATATGATTCCGCCAAGAACCATATACGCAGGGATAGGAAAACTACCGGCTCTAGTTTCAATATATCTCGATGTTTAGCTTTGGTATTCTACGAAAATGCGCCTTGTTTCTCGTAACCAGAGTGAGGTCATATCTGATGGCCGTGGCTGCAATGTACATATCATTGATTCCAATTAGTTTTCCAGACCTTGTGAGTTCAGCATGCATGCAGGCACTCAGCCGTGTAATTTCGGGAGTGAGCGGCACTGGTTCGAACCTGCTGAGGTCTCTCTCTGCCGAATCGAGTTTCTCTTTAAGCAAAGTTTTGTCTTTTTCATATCGAAAGTAAATACCGAACAAGTACTCGTGCAGAGTTATCACGGAAATGAATGATGGGGATGCCTCCTCGTCAATCTTCTTCGCCAGCCTTGCGGCCCCAGCATCGGCGTTGACCAAATCAACAAGGAAAGCGGTATCAAACAAACGCAAGTCAGGAACGGCCCGTCAATTTCTCAGCAGTCCTCCCCTCAGCAGATAGCAGACGCATTTTCGCCTCCCGCCAATCCTCTCGACTGATCGTACCGCTACCAACAATGTCGGACAACTTATTCTTCCTCAAATTTCGCCTTATCGCCATGGAGAAGCTTTCTCCAGGAAGCCTTGTCTTCTTGAGAAGCTCGTACACTTCATCTGAGATCGCTATTGTTTTCGCCATGACCTTTCGACGTATGCATATACATATGCATACATAAAAGCCATACACCCTCCCAGCCTTACCATGAACTGAAAGCCTCTTCTGCGTAGACAATGTTTCAACCAGCCCTCAGCCTGGATTGGTGATTTTGTATGCAAAAGATATTAAATAGCACAGTATCGTGTTTCCGGGGTCTCACTTGGCAAGATCGGTTAGAGTTGAAGAGCGAACTTATCGAAAACTGTCTCAGGCCTCCGGTCGATTGCAGGCGATGATGGGACGACCGGTTTCTCTCGATGAGGCAATCTGGCATCTGTTAAAGGGGGCGAGAGAGACGGGCAAGATAAGTGACGTAGCTGGAAGCTGGGATATGTCGGAATCAGAGGCTAGGGAGATAGCGAAGGCGTTGCGGGAGGATGGAAACGTTGGAAGCTTCCTCAATCTGCTTAGATACGTCAGTCCTAATCGACAACCTGCGGGGGAAGAAGCAAACCGTTGAATTCATTAAGAGACTCGAAGAGGCTGGAACGACTCTCTCAACAACCACCATAAACTCTTTCGAACTTTACTACGGCGCGTACAGGAGTAGAAGACGAGAGAAGAATCTGACCGCAGCAAGGACCCTCCTAACACGACTCGTCATATTGGACCTAACTGATGAGTCTTCAAACGAAGCCGGCCGAATTCTAGCCTATCTTGAAGAAAAAGGAGATTTGATTGGTTCTCGGGACGCGCTGATTGCAGCCATCGCCATGAACCATGAGATGACATTAGCTACGAGCGATATTGAAGACTTTTCAAGAGTCCCCGATTTGGAAGTATTGAGAGCGCCCTGACGTCCTCCCACGCCTAAACATGGCTTCAGACGGTATCTCGCATCCCCGTTCTGTAATGGCTCGAACTGCTTCTGGTAGATTGACCGCTCAGGCTTCTTGTTGCAAGATTGCAGCACTAATCCTACTTGAGCAAAAACGCCTCGGCTGCGAAATTAATGTGGTTGTGTGCTACATAACAGCTATGGCCTTGGCCGCCCTATTCTGAAGCACCGCGCAGGCCTTCTGAGTGATGTCCAAGCGTTGGCCAACGCCAAGCCTAACTCAATCGACTGGAACTATCTTGAAGCCATATCGAAGGATCCCGTTGAATTTCAAGAGATCAAAAGAATGTCGCTCGCGCATTTGGATTACCGACGCCATAACGCGAGATGACTCTATCCGGATAGTAGTGCCCTTCTGTTAGTTTCGGTGGGTATGAGCGTGGCCGCTGCTTCGCCTTGCTCGGCTTTATTTCAGGTAGTCTTCGAGGAAGTGAACTTGAACGTCCAGAGGCTTCTTCTCGATCTCCTTCTCTAGCTCTCTCTCCCTTCTTGCGAAGAGAGCAGCGGCTCGTTCAAGTTTTGCTAACCCCAGGACGTAACAGTCGGCGAGGGATATTGCCCGTTCACACTTGTATGCGCCTGCAG
>Ga0181536_10005458_pt1 | contig 13049 bp, 10 predicted proteins | sample PEATcosm2014_Bin_41_FD_121105 | JGI IMG/M metagenome (GOLD analysis project Ga0181536, IMG submission 121105) | Peatland microbial communities from MTU Mesocosm Facility, Houghton, MI, USA - PEATcosm2014_Bin17_60_metaG | ecosystem: Environmental > Terrestrial > Soil > Wetlands > Peat | place...
CTCCCGCTCGTCTGAGTAGTGATCGCCGCCGTAGTGATATTAGCCGCATTTGCTGAGTAAGCTACGGCATGGACGCCGGTTGCCGGGTTGCCCGAGCTGCTCGTTACGCTCAGAGCCGCGGTGGAGCTTGTCGAACTGCCAGCCGTATCTGTCACAATCACATCCACGGACAGACCGGACCAAGCGGTTGTCAGCGTCGGAGTCGTCCACGAGGCGGACGTGGCCCCGGACACGTTTACCCCGTTGGTCTGCCATTGGTAGCTCAGGGTGGTCTGCCCGGAGGCCGTGACGGAGAAGGTAGCGGTGCTGCCCGCCGAGACCGATGCGCTTTGGGGTTGGGCGGTGATGACCGGATCGGCGTGCACCGTCAAACTGACAACCGAACTTTTCACACTGCCGGCCGTGTCTGTGACGTTCACATCTACGGAAAGTCCGTTCCACCCGGCTGTAAGAGTTGGCGTTGTCCAAGACGAAGAAGTCGCACCGGAAACATTCACAGAGTTCGTCTGCCACTGGTAGCTGAGAGTGCTCTGACCGGACGCAGTGACGGAAAAGGTCGCTGTCTGACCCACAAAAGCAGATTGGCCCGTGGGTTGGGCAGTAATAGACGGGTCGGCGTTCACCGTCAGGCTAACAACCGAACTCTCCAAGGTTCCAGACATATCCGTGACATTGACGTCCACTGAAAGACCGTTCCAGCCGGCTGTAAGGGTTGGTGTTGTCCAGGATAAGGAAGTCGCGCCGGAAACATTCACTCCGTTTGTCTGCCATTGGTAACTCAGCGTGCTGCCGCCGCTCGCAGCCACCGACAAAGTCACGGCCTGGCCCACATAAGCGGATTGACTTGCAGGTTGGGTGCCGATGCTGATATCGACTCCCGAACCGGAGCCATAGACATAGGCCCCCATGGTCCAGTTGCCGGTCGAGGGCCGCGCCACTCCGTTGATGTCGGTCGTGATGACGCCCGCCGCGTAAAGGTTCGACCTGCTCCCGCCGATGCACGGGCTGCCGGACTGGAGGTTGAAGTTGTAGCCGGACGGACTGACGAACTCGGGGTTGCCGAAGGCCGTATGGGTCTCGCCGCCGATGGCTGTCCACTCTGCCCAAGTGCCGTTGCCGCCATTGATAAGATTCTCGGAATACTGGCTGGTGTAAAAGTTGTAGTCGCAGAACACGTTCGTCTGGGTGCTCCCGCAGCCCACGCCGGCGACCCCGACCACGATATTGTTCAAGAAAAGCACGTTATTGGAATCATCAAACCGAAAACCGAAGCCGGCAGCGGAGGACGCCAAGTTGACGCAGGTGTTGTTTGCGCACACGCCCTGGACGCCCCAGAGGTATATGAAGCCATCGCCAGGGAATCCGCTGCTGCTGGAATTTCCTATAAAGATGTTGTTGTAAATCCAGACGTTGCTCTGGACGATGCCGGTCGTGCCGGCCCCGTAGGACATGTAAATCCAGGCCGTGTCATGGGCGCCGCAATGGGGGCCGATGACGTTACCGTAAACGTAGGTGTTGACCGAGCTGCTGGCGTAGGGCATGTCGAGAAAAATACCGTCGTGATGATTTTCATCCGCGGGGTCGTCAGCCTCCGTGCCCATATAGTCAATCACGTTGTATGCGATGGTCCTGTGGGTCAGGAACGCGCCGGACGAACCCGACGGGCTTCGGATTGACCAGTTGCAGTGGCTAATCTTGTTGCTCCGGATAACAAGTCCGTCCGAGTTGCCCTGCCACTCTACCGTGATGCCGGCGGCCCCTGCGGACTGCGAAATGATGCAGCCCTGAATCGTCAGGTTGGTGAACCACGAGCACATCCAAATCCCCGTCGCCTCGGCGTAGTCGGACGGGTATGAGGCGTTGTTGAGCAGATACATGTTCGTCACGGTCAGGTTTTGCACCGTGACATTCTTAATACACCCCGATTCGAACGAGCCAAGATTGATGCCTATCGTGTCGTTGACAGAGTTCGGACCCGCCGAACCGTTGGCGCTCGCCATAATCCAACCCTGGTTGTTGTTGCCGTCAATCGTGATGTAGCTGTAGCCGTTCAGGTTTATCGCCCCGGTGGTCGGCAAATAGGGCATCGAGATGTTTGCGCCGGGCTCAAAGAAGATCGTCGTTTGCGCTGAAGCGGTTCCGCTCCCTTGGGCGGTCAAGGCGCTCGTGATCGTCCCGCACAGATGCACGGTGTCGCCGGGGTTGATCTGGCTGGCGCCGCTGCCCCAGTTGCCGCTCGTGTTGAACCAGGTGACGGCGTAGGCGTTCGCGGCGGCAGTGCCGTTTCCCGACCCCTGCGCGGTCTGGGCGATGTAAATGTCCTTGGCGGAGATCAGCCCCGGGGTTATGAACAGGCCCAGAAACCAAGCAACTCGCGAGAATGTTATTAAACTTTTACTCATACGGCTCAACCTTATCAGAGTCTAAAAAAGGGCCCCCCTAGGCATTTCCTTGGAAAAGGTGCGGCGCGCGTTCCTTCGGCTGATCGTTTTTCGAACCGTTCCAGCCGGAATTGCCCACGGCGGCTGTTGCCGGCAAGGCAGTTCGGCAAAGTGAAGGCCAAAACCAAGGACGCCGCGCAAGAGACGGAGGACTATGCCTGCGCGCGGATAACCGAGTTCGTCGCCCAAATGCGGGCCGAGTTGGCCGCGCGAAGTTGACCGGCGCCTCTTGACAAAAGGCCGGATCAGTGGAAGAAGTCAGATCGGTGAGAAACAACGAACCGCAAGCGGGTCAGCGGCGGCCATCGCACCGCAAACCGATTACGGCTCAAAAGAACTGGAATTAGGAAAACTGGTAAGGAGCGCGTCGGCAAAAGCGAGTCCGGGAACAGGCCCGGCCGGCTCAGAAAGCCCTGTCCTGATCCCTTGGCTGCGTGGTCCGGAGATCGGGGTTCACATTCGCGTCCAAGCTCAAATATGAGCATGTTGATTGAGCGCATCGTTGTTCGGCTATTGGCCACCGCCTTCCTGGCCATTGCCGGGGCCGGCTGCAACACTGCCCGCGGCTTTGGCAAGGACGTTCAAAGCGTCGGCAGAGCCATTCAAAACGCGGGCCACCGAACTGACAACGAACCCACGGCAGTGCGTGGCTACAATCAGATCACGGACCAGCGCATTGAGGACAATCGCACGGCGGAGCGGGTCCGGGAGGCCCTGGCGGCAACCGCTGATTACAGGTACGACGGAGTAAAGGTCGCCGTTAGCGATGGGGTCGTCCAGTTAAGCGGGTTTGTTAACACGATGGGTCAGAGGAATGCCGCCGGAGAAGTCGCCGGCAAAGTTCAGGGCGCGAAAAGAGTCGAGAACAAGCTCGCGGTCAAACAGTGAGCGATTTGAAACGGGAGGGCGCCCTGCGCACTATGAGCCAGCTATTCTCCGGTTTGCGCTTCCGCCTGGTGGTGCTGGCGGCGCTGGCTTCGCTGCCGCCGGTGGTGCTGGCCCTGCACATTGCCCGGCAAGAGCGGCGAGACAAGATTACGGCTTTGAGGCAGCGTTCGCGCGACATAATCAAGCTCTCAGCCCGGAAGGAGGAGGAGATGATCCTCGGGACGCAGCAACTGCTGCGCGCGTTGGCGGCGTCTTCACAAGTGCAATTGGGCCGTTGGGGCGAGTGCAACGAGTTGATGCGCGCGCTCTTCGCGGACTACCCACGCTATGCCAACCTGGGAGTCGTTAAGGCCAACGGGGATGTCGCCGCCTGCGCTCTGCCGGTGACAAAGACCTTCAACGCGGCCGACGGTTCCTGCTTCCGACGCGCCGTTTCGTCACGCGCGTTTTCCATGGGCGACTATGAGGCTGACCCCATTTCCGGCGCGCGCTCCGTCAGTTTTGGGTATCCGGTTCTCGATCCGCTTGGCCAAGTCCGGGCCGTGGTCTTCGCCGCGCTGGATTTGGACTGGCTCGACGGTTCGGATTATGCGCTCCAGAAGCTGTTGCCCGAAGGGGCCACCTGGACCAGGATCGACACCAACGGGACGATCCTCGTTCGTCATCCCGCGTCGGAAAAGCGGTTGGTTGGCAAGCCACTGCCGGAAAGGCCGCTCTTGAGTGCTTTCCTGGCCCAAAAAAACGGCGTCCTGGAGGCGGTGGACCCGAAAGGAGTTCCGGTTCTCTATGATTTCACCTCTACCCGCAGCGCGCTCGTGGCCGGCGACGTGACCGGCATCCTGAGCATCTCCGAGAAGGTCCTCTTTGCCGAACCGGACCGGGTGATGACCCGCAATCTGGCGTCGGTGGGGCTGGTGGCCGGTTTGCTCCTTGGTCTCGGCTGGATCGGCAGCCGTTACCTGATCTTGCGTCCGATCCAGGCGCTGGTGAAGTTCACCGCGCGGCTGGCCGCGGGGGACAGCGCCGCTCGCACCGGCTTGCCCGGCGGGCGGGATGAATTGAGACAACTGGTGCTTTCCTTTGACCAGATGGCCGAGGCATTGCAGCAGCGCGAAGCGGCGCGCAAGCGGGCCGAGGGGAGACTCAAGGAATCCCGCCAAAGACTTCAACTGCTGGCCCGCCGGCTGGTGGGAGTGCAGGAAACCGAACGCCGGCGCTTGGCGCGGGAGCTCCACGATGAGATCGGCCAGTCCCTTACTGTCGCCGAGCTGAACCTGCAAGCGATGCTGCAAACCCCGGGCGCCGAGTCCCTGGCGCAGCGCTTGAAAGAGAGCCTCGATGTGGTCGGGCGCGTGCAGGAACAAGTGCACGACCTCTCGCTGAACTTGCGCCCGTCCATGCTCGACGATTTGGGCCTGGAAGCGGCGTTGCGCTGGTACACAGACCGGCAGGCCGCGCTGGCCGGCCTGAAGGCCGAGGTCCGGGCCGACCCCTTGGAGCAGCGCCTGGACCCGGTCATCGAAACCGAGTGTTTCCGGGTGGCACAGGAAGCCCTGACCAACGTGGTGAAATATGCCAAGGCGCACACCGTGACGGTGGAATTGAGCAAAAACAATGAGGAGGAGCAGATCCATCTATCCGTGCGCGATGACGGCGTCGGGTTTGATGTGGCCAGCGTTCGGGCGCAAGCCGTGCGCGGCGCCAGCCTGGGCTTGTTGAGCATGGAAGAGCGCGCGACCATGGCGGGCGGCGGGGTCGAGTACGATTCCACTCCGGGCCGAGGCACCGAGGTCCACGCCTGGTTCCCGTTAAAGTGGGCGCAGCCCGCAGTCCTGTCCGGAGCGATATGAACACTTCCAGTAATGTGACGGCCCCTGCTAAACACAGCCGGGTCCTGCTGGCCGACGACCACACGCTCGTGCGGAGCGGCATCCGGGCTCTGCTGGAAAAGCTCCCGGGAGTGGACGTCATTGGCGAGGCCAGTGACGGCCGGGAGGTCCTTGACCTCGTCAAAGCGAAGCGGCCGGACCTGGTGCTGATGGATATCTCCATGCCCGGCCTCAATGGCCTCCAAGCCTTGGCGCGCATCACCAAGGACATGCCGCAGGCGCGGGTGATCATTCTCTCGATGCACCCCAACGACGAGTACGTATTGCAAGCCTTAAAATCCGGCGCCGCCGGCTACCTGCTTAAACGCGCCGCCACCGCCGAATTGGCGGCGGCCCTCCAAGCCGTGCTTGGCGGCGGAATCTACCTTAGCCGGGAGATCGCCAGCCAGTTTCTCAGGAAGTTCCCCCTGCGGCACATCGGCCGCTCCACCAGCCCGCTCGAGCAATTGACCTCCCGCCAGCGAGAGGTCCTCCAACTGCTGGCCGAGGGCCAAACCGCCAAGGGCGCCGCTCTGGTCCTGAAAGTCAGCGACAAGACCGTCGAGTACCATCGCGCGCAGTTAATGGCGCGCTTGAACATTTTCGATGTCCCAGGACTGGTGCGCTTCGCCCTGCGCAACGGACTGGTTTCGCAGGAATCCTGACCGCCGGCCCAAGGGCAACTCCTCGTGCAAAAAGTGGATTTCCCGGGTTTTCCGGGGTGGTAGCGCGTCGAACAGCAAGTGCGCCAGGGGACCTTGTCCACGCTGCAAATCCAGAAGGTGTTCAGCGATCTCGTCGAAAAAACGGCAGGCGACTCCATCATGACCCCCTCGGTCGGAGATTACCTGAAGGACTGGCTCACCAACATCAAGGCAAAGAACTCCGACGCCACACCTGCTGCAACGCTATCTTTCACAAATCCTCGAAGGTGTAAACCACAGTCAGGCGACCCTCGTGCTGTCTGGTGATGCAGGTTGGGGTAAAAGCTCCTTGATGAAGATCCTGGGCACGATGATTGGCTGGAACAATGTCGGTATCATCAGGGAAAATCTGTTCAAAGACGAGTTCGAGCTGGCCCATTATTACAACAAGAGACCCCGGATGAACTCATGGCGGTTGGCACTTCTTTGCCGCCGGCGTTTGTCGGATCTGCATTGAGGAGCAAAGAGGGGCGTGATTTGGGGGCTGGACTCTACGAGCCTTCGCGTCTTGAGAAATTGCAAAAAGCCGGTGGAGATTGGCGGAGGGATGAGCTATATTCGGAAAACCGCAGGTCAAGACAATGAGTGATGCCACCGTGATGCTCGCTGCCATTGAGGGAGGGGATTCCAGAGCCCTTACGCTATCTGGAAATGTTCCGGAGCCCTTACTTTGCCGACGTGTCGCTGAACCGATGGATGGGGTTGACCACGCCCAAGCTCGTCCAGGCGCATCTCAACTTGAACAAAAAGACTATGGCCACCCTGGGTAGGAACAAGCCGGTCATTGTCGGGGCGCGGTAATTGTCATTTTGCAAGCGACAGGAAATAACATGCCAGACGTTCGTAAAGAGGCGGACAGCCTTGGCGAGGTAGCCGTTCCCGCTGACAAGCTCTGGGGCGCCCAAACGCAGCGCTCGCTCGAGCACTTCAGCATCGGCAGGGACCTGATCCCGCGCGAAATGATTGGCGCCTATGTCCTCCTGAAGAAAGCCGCCGCCAACGCCAACCATGCCGGTAAACGCCTCGATGGCGAACGCCATCAATTGATCGTCGAGGTGTGTGACGAGATCCTTGCGGGCCAGCATGAGGACATGTTTCCGTTGCACGTTTGGATGACGGGAAGCGGGACGCAGTTCAACATGAACGTGAACGAGGTAATATCCAACCGTTGCTGCCAGCTCGCCGGGACGCCGCTGGGGAGCAAGAAGCCGGTTCATCCCAATGACCACGTCAACATGTCGCAATCGTCCAACGACACTTTCCCCTCCGCGATGAATCTGGCGGCGGCCGTTAACGTGAAGCAACGGCTTGTCCCGGCCGTGAAGGCGTTGTGTGATGCGATCATGAAGAAGGTCGAACAATGGAAGGACATAGTCAAAATCGGCCGCACGCACATGCAGGATGCCACGCCACTTACGCTCGGCCAGGAATGGTCCGGTTATGGCGGTATGCTGGCCGATGATCTCGAACGGATTGAGGACGCCCTCAAGAGCGTTTACCGCCTCGCGCTCGGCGGCACCGCAGTAGGAACCGGAATCAATGCGGCGCCCGGCTTCGCAGAAGCCGCCACCGCTGAGATTTCCCGGCTCACGGGTCTGCCCTTTGTCAGCGCGCCCAACAAGTTTGCCGTGCAGGGTGCTCACGACGCCTTGGTGCAGCTTTCCGGTACCTTGCGGACCGTGGCCGTGTCACTCTATAAAATCGCCAATGACATCCGCCTCATGTCCTGCGGTCCGCGAGCTGGTTTCGCCGAGCTCCTGATCCCGGAGAACGAGCCGGGTTCATCAATCATGCCGGGCAAGGTAAACCCGACGCAGGCCGAAGCGCTGGCTATGATCGCCGTGCAGGTGATGGCCAATGACGTGGCGGTGGGCTTTGGCGGCGCAGGCGGCTACCTCGAAATGAACGTTTACAAACCGCTGATCATCTACAACCTCACTCATTCCATCAGGATCATGACCGACGGTTGTGCAAACTTTCGGAAGTTCCTGGTCGAGGGCACGCTGCCCAACCTGAAGAAGATCAACGAATACGTCGAACGCTCGCTTATGCTGGTGACGGCGCTCTCGCCTGTCATTGGCTATGACAAGGCGTCGCAGATTGCGCACTACGCAATGGACAATGATCTGACGCTAAAGGCAGCGGCCTTAAAGTTGCGGATTGTGACCGAAGATGAATTCGATCGGATTGTTGATCCGGCGAAAATGGTCCGGCCATTTGTGGCCGGCCAGTAAGGCCAAGTTAAATAAAAATCACACTACACAGGGGGTATCAATATGAACAACAAGACACCACAGAAAAAGAATTATCCGAAAGGCATGGCGCTGTTGGAAGATCCGGCGCTCAACAAGGGCACTGCCTTCACCAACGAGGAACGCGAGCACTTCGGTTTGACCGGGCTGCTGCCCGATGAGGTGGAAAACATAGATCGCCAGGTCGAGCGCGTGCTCGGGCATCTCGAACTAAAGTCAAATGACTTGAACCCCAGATCTCTTGGCCGCCCTCACCTTTGCCCACCTTGCCTCACGGGCCTTGGCCAACGCCTTTAGCCGTGCCTCGATCACCTGCTTCTTCGTCTTCTTCGGCTGCCTTGCTGGCTTCTCCGCTTCGGTTGCCGGGGCCTCACCTCTCCTTGCCGCCCACCTTGCCCTCTGAGCGGCAGCGATGTTTGCACGACCCTCCGCACTGAATTTCTTCCTCTTCTTGCGCCTCCCGTTCTTTGGCCGTTGAGGCGCTTCGGTCATCGTGGCTTGGGAAGGAGCAGGCACTTCACCGCCCAGGATCGCGTTGAGTTGATCTTGCAGCCCGTCAATCCTCTCTTTGAGGTCGGCCGCACTTCGGAGCTGTTCTGGAGTTAAGTTGCTAATGTCCATATCGGCGCACTGTGGCTGGAATGAGAAAAATGTCAAGCGTCTAAACCCGTGGGAGTGCCGCTCGGCATCTGATACTGCTCCACCTCCACGCCTCCAAAGCTCTGCATGATCCGCTGTTGAAACCACCGGAACGAAGGGCGGCGCTTGGAATAGAAGAGATGACTGACTCGGCTCCTGTGATAATCGGAGGAGCCAAACCGGGGAATGGTCACGCGGAATCCAGGAGCATTTTCCATCAGTTCCGCCCAGTGATGTTCCAGTTTCCGGTCCGCCGTCGTGTACCAAACCTCGATTGGAGTGGCGACCTGGAGCAGATAATCGATGTGCCAGCGCGGTTCGGCGGTGGATTCCAGGTGATGGCCCAAACGAGCACGAAGGCCGCCAGAACCGAATGCACTCCCCACGTAAGCGTAGAACCCGGGAACAATGTCGAATTCTCCAAGGCTGCCGATCTCCAGGCGCCTCATCTGTGGCACTTGGACGATCAGGATGTAGGCGCCTTTGTCCTCCGGCAGGTCCATTTCAAGCAGGTTGCGCTTTGTCACGAGCGGCCTGATCCTCTGTTCGATGCGCTCGATTTTGGAAACTCACGCCGGCCAGCCCAAGGACGAGCCAGAAAACCAAGGCGACATAACCCCAACTCCCGACCGAACCTGGTTGAGCATGATTGAACCACAGCGGAGAATGATGGTGAAGGCTGGGGACCAAGTGAAATATGCCTGCCATTGCGAGGTAAGAGCCGAGGAAGGCCGTTGACACGATAATCATGAACTTTTGCATCACCAGCGCGAGTACTCCGAAAAGGATGGCGACGGCGAAGAGGAGAATTGGTGGCGGTTGGTACCCGGCCGCATTGGAAAAGGCAGCAACCACAACCGCTCCAGCACCCGCGCCCAGCAGGAAGATGCCGAGATAAAACAGCCAAACATACAGGACGGCGCCAATCGCCGCCCCGATGACGGCACACACGAGGGCGATCCCGCTGTTGCCCGGCTCCAAGGACGATCCGAGGGCCCATCCTCCACTCGCGCCAGCAATAAACCCCATAATGCCCAAGGTGATCTTAAGAAGGCGATACCCCAGGAAACACGCGAGGAGCCCCACTGCAACCACCAGAGGAGCGCCGATTTCACCGATCCACGCGTTGGTATTCACGTCGTGATTCTTTCAACAGGCGTTTAGGCCAAAGCCAATCTACTCCATCAAAGTCTTAGCGTAAACAACCCTTTCACGGAGCCAACTCATAAAGTTGTCGGTCCAGTTTCAGTTGCTGGACAAATCGAGATGCTGAGGGTCTGATCATCTTTGGATTACCGGATTGACTTTGGGGGTGGTTCTGTCATTTTGCTTTCCTCTGACAAATGAAAAAGCTGTCGATCTTCGTCTTGCTCGGGCTCGCCTTCGCCGGACCTGGCGAAGTCCTCAATCAGATTTTGGCCCGGCAGAACGTCCAGGCCTTTCGTAGCACCATGATCGGCTACGCGGTGCTGCTCCTCATCGGCTTCTTCGTGGGCAAGGGCATCAGCGCCATCTTCAAGAGGTCCAGGGCGCGGCTCATTTACTACCTTCTGTTCGGCTCTCTGGGCTTGATGTTTGAGTGGTTTTTGTTGGGGAATGCGCCGGTGCTCGAGCCATTGCAGGTCATCACTCAGCCCGGCATGTTTACATATTGGGGGACTATGCTGCTGGCTCCGTGGTTGATGCTGGAGCCTGACCTCTCCGTTCTCAAGTGGGCGTTTGCCGGCTATTTCGTCCTCTTCTCCATTTTCTACCTGCTTGTGGCCTTGGTCGTGCCCAGGGACAAAGGAGGGATCTTTTTCGGCTTCGTCTTCTTTGCGACTGGAACCACGGCCCTGAACTACTTTTACGTGAAGTACTTCAAGATGCTGGCGGAGAAGTTGTAGGCGGCGTGAACATGCTCGCTCTTGCTGACGTGGTGGGCCAGGAATTGCAGCAGGACAGCGGCCTTCTCCCCGTCATCCTTGGCAACGGTGCGGGAAAACGAGAGGACCTCGGCGCGAACGGAATCAGGGCCGGCGCCGGCTGTGGACGCGCCGATATTCTGGGCGTCCGTTGCGGGAGCACTTGTCCGCCGTCGTTTTTTCCTGGAATTGGCCATCGTGTCGCCGCTTTGCCTCAATATGGATCATTATCGCTTGGGCCGCCAACGGTTCTTGTCCTATCGGCGTTGCGTTTTCGTCCATAGGATGCGCAGTGGCGTCCAGCATCCAGGCCGGTCTCACCCTCGCCAACAAAGCGACGGCCCGAATGGCCCAGTTTCTCAGGCTGCGAACAACGGAGCACGCCGCTCGCGCCCTATTCGAGCCTGAATGTGTGCTCGCACAAGCGACGGAATGCGCTGGGCAGCCCATTGTTGGTCTGGATCCTGCTTTCGACAGGTATGAAGCGGATCCTCGCAGCCGGGTTCCTGGGATGGATGGCCTTTGCACTGCCTGCCGCAGAGCAGCGTATCAATCAGGAGGGCCGCATCCTCGGATCGTTGGCAGTCGTGACCAATGCCATTCTCTTCAACACCGCGAACGCAGACGCCGTGGTGGCGGCCATGCAGATCTTTCCGGTGACCAATCCGTGGAACGAATGCATTTCCAACAGGCCCGTCCTGGCTAATTCGGACGCCATGATTGCGCAGATCAATTCCAGTGTTGGGGCATCGCATCGGAAGTTATTCCTTTTCCAGGAAATGAATTATGTTCTGGCGCCGGATAGTCAGTCACGGCAACAGATTGGTTTCTTCAATTATCCCGATGAGTCCGACCTGGATGGCGGCACAGGAACAAACGGCCTGTATCCGATTCCACTGAACCTGCCCATTGAGGGGTGGCCGTCCCAGACTGGAAACCAGACACTCACACAATGGCAGACGAACAACGACGGCAGCGACCGGCATGCCATTATTGTGGCGCCCGGAAGCGGGTCCATCTGGGAAACGTGGGAGACTACGCTCGTGGGTACTAACTGGACGGCTTCCAATGGCGCGAAGTTCAACCTGAACACCAACGCACTGCGACCAGACGGCTGGACCTCGGGCGATGCTGCGGGGTTCCCGATGTTCCCGGCACTGGTTCGTTACGACGAATGCGAACGTGGGATGGTAGAGCACGCGTGCCGTCTGGTGGTGGTCCACACACGCGATGCTCATATCTATCCTGCCACGCACAACACGAGCGGTTACACAGGCGCCAATTATCCGGCGATGGGCCAGCGACTGCGGCTCAAAGCGGGTTTTGCCATCCCAACCAACTGGACCAAGGAGGAGAAGGCGTTGCTGCTGGGGTTGAAAAAATACGGCGCGATGGTGGCGGACAATAGCAGCTCCTTTTTTTCTATCTCTATCACACCTGATGATCGCTGGCCGCCGAATGCGTTCAGCGACATTGCCAGCACGGGCATCGGCATCACCAATTTCGAGGTCATCCAGACAACCGGCCCGACCGAAGGGCCACGCTCGCCGGGAGCCCCAGTGGCCACTGCTGGAGCGGATCAAACGGCGCCCTTCGGCGTGCCCATACAACTAAAAGGGGCCGTGCAGTTCAGCAACGTTGCGCCCACCATCCTGTGGAACCTGTATTCCGGGCCAGGTACGGTCACTTTCGATGACCCAACACTGACGAATACCGCGGCAAGCTTTAGTGCGCCGGGCGTTTACACTCTGGAATTGAGCGCGGACGATGGCGTCCATGCCGTGGCTTACGACGCTGTGGTAATTACGTTGACAAACCTCATCAACATGTCCGTTGCGTGGACCGGGATGACGGTGAATCTGAGTTGGGCTGGCGGTACTCCGCCATTCGTAGTGGAGGAGGCGGGAACGCTCCAGTCCGGCGTGTGGAGTGGTGTTGTGACGACGAGCTTGCAAAATGCGAGTCTCGCCTTGACGAACAAAGCGGACTTTTTCCGGATTCGAGGGCGGTGACGCTGAGAATCTCCTGTTCTGAAGTAACTTTACTGGTAGAGCAACCGGTAGAAGCCCATCGCGCCCGTGGCAGGAGGGCCCGTGAATGTCTTCATCGTCCCATCCCCAGCGATCGTTTCCACCGTCTGCCAGTTGGCCGGCGAGAGCGAAATCGTATGTTAGACGCGCCTATAATTGGCCGACCCAAGGTGATTGCAAGCACGGCTGAACGGCGGGTCAGTCAACGAGAATGTAATGTTTTGTTGACCGCTGACCGGGCGGGTGGCTATGGTGAATCTATGGCGCGAAAATTGCGCATCCAGTACCCCGGCGCGATCTACCACGTCATGAACCGGGGCGAC
>Ga0181536_10005459_pt1 | contig 13048 bp, 10 predicted proteins | sample PEATcosm2014_Bin_41_FD_121105 | JGI IMG/M metagenome (GOLD analysis project Ga0181536, IMG submission 121105) | Peatland microbial communities from MTU Mesocosm Facility, Houghton, MI, USA - PEATcosm2014_Bin17_60_metaG | ecosystem: Environmental > Terrestrial > Soil > Wetlands > Peat | place...
GACCCAAGGGGAACTGATCGCCGCGTTCGTCGTTCCGAAGCCAGGTCAGACCCTGACTGAAGCGGCATTGACGGCGCATTGCCGCGACCTGGCCTCACGCTACAAGGTCCCGGATTTCATTGCATTTCGCGACTCGCTGCCGGTCACCGTCACCGGCAAGCTCATGCGCCGCGACCTGAAAACCCTGGCCGCGGATTTTTCGAAATGAGCAAGGACAACTGGAACCGCTGGGGCGCCGAGGATGAAAAGGGCGCGCTCAATCACATCGACGCGGCGGCGGTGAAACGCGCCGCCGCGCTGGTGTCCTCGGGTCAGGTCATCAGCCTCGCGCAACCGTTGTCGGCGCGCACCCCGTCTCCACCGCATCGGGCGGGGATGCAACATTTCATGGGTCGTTCCGGGGGCGATTATGCCGCCGGTGCACGCCGTCCCGGCGGGTTTCAGTTCGCCGAGGATACGTTGCTGATGCCCGCGCATATCGGCACCCATATCGATGCGCTGTGCCACGCGTGGTATGATGACCAGTTATACAACGGCTTTCCCGGCGCCGGGACCCGTGGCACCACCGGCGCGTCTCGTTGCGGGATTGACAAGATGGGACCGATCGCGGCGCGCGGCGTGTTGCTCGATGTCGCCGGCACGCGCGGCGGTCCATTGCCGGACGGCGCGGCGATCGGCGTCGCTGACCTGGAACAGGCCGCGAAGGCCGCCGGCTGTGAGCCAGGCAAAGGCGACGTCGTGCTGATTCGCACCGGTTGGGCGGAACGGCAAACCGCGGCCGTTTCGTTCGACACCGAACCTGGCCTCGATCTTGCCGCGGCGTTATGGCTCGCCGAACGCGAGGTGGCGGTGGTTGGCGCGGATAATTTCGCGGTCGAAGTGTTGCCGTTCGCCACCGGCACGGTGTTCCCGGTGCATCAGCGCCTGATCCGCGATTTTGGTATTCCGCTGCTCGAAGGCCTGGTGTTGAAGCCGCTCGCCGACACAGGCCGCCGTGGCTTTCTTTTCGCGGCGAGCCCGTTGCCCGTGGTTGGCGGCACCGGCAGCCCGATCAGTCCGATGGCGATTCTTTAGTTCGTTGTCCGAATCCTGTTGCTTCGCATGTCATCGCGAGGCGCGAAGCGACGCGGCGATCTTTGTGTCCCCACTGATGGAGATTGCTTCGCTTCGCTCGCAATGACAGGAGCTTCGCTCGCAATGATAGGGGCGTGGGTGTCGGGACCGCCTACCCAACCGTCAGCATGATCTTGCCGATATGCTGGCTCGACTCCATCAGCTTGTGCGCCTCGACCACCTGGTCCAGCGGGTAGGTCGCGTGAATCACCGGCGCGCATCGCCCGGCATCCAACGCCGGCCAGACCTTTTCCCACAGTTCCGACGCAATCTGCCCCTTTTGTGCCGTCGTGCGCGGCCGCATCGTCGAGCCGGTGATCGTCAGCCGCCGCAGCATCACCGGCACGAGGTCAAAATCCGCGACTTTCGATCCGCCCAGAAACGCGATCAGCACCAACCGTCCGTCCATTCCCAGCGACCGGATGTTCCGGGTCGCGTACGGCGCTCCGACCATGTCCAGGATCACATCGACTCCGCTTCCACCGGTCAGTTCCTTGATCCGTGCGGCGAAGTCCTCAAGTTTGTAGTTGATCGCCGCGTCACACCCCAATCGGACGCAGGCCGAACATTTCTCATCGGTTCCGGCGGTGGCGTAGACCGTGGCGCCAAACTCGCGCGCCAGTTGGATCGCGGTGACGCCAATCCCGCTGGTCCCGCCATGGATCAGGGCCTTTTCGCCGGCGCGCAGCCGGCCAGCCTGGAACAGATTGGCCCACACGGTGAAGCACGTCTCGGGCAGCGCGGCGGCGCGGACGGCGTCGTAGCCCTTGGGCCAGGGCAAACACTGCGGCGCCGGCGCGGTGCAGTATTCCGCATACCCGCCGCCATTGGTCAGCGCGCAGACCCGATCGCCGATCTTCCAGCCTGTCACGGCGTTTCCCGCCGCGACGACCTCGCCCGCGACCTCCAGGCCCAGAATGGGGGAGGCACCAGGCGGCGGCGGGTAGGAGCCCTGGCGTTGCGCGATATCGGGGCGGTTGACGCCGGCGGCCATGACTCTGATCAGGACCTCGTCCGGCTTTGGCTCGGGGAGCGGGCCGGTGGCGAGTTGCATGACCTCGGGCCCGCCCGTGCCGGCCATCTCGATGTGCGTCATCTGGGCTGGCAGCGCCATGGTCCGTTCCTTTCATTACCTGGACCGGCAGTTTAAGATGAAAGCACAACCGGGTCACCTGACGGAGAGACACGATGACCGCCACCGCGCCGGCGTTGCTCGCGCCTGACGAGCCCAGTCCGGTGCGCGTGCTGCGTGAGGGCGGCACCTCGGATTTCTTGCTGACGGCGGACCATGCGGGCAAGGCGATCCCGCGGCGTCTGGGCAATCTGGGTGTCGCGGCCGCTGACCTCGAGCGTCATATCGCGTGGGACATCGGCATCGCCGGCGTGACCGAGCGCCTGTCCGCGGCGCTGGACGCGACGGCCGTGTCGCAGACCTGGTCGCGCCTCGTCATCGACTGCAACCGCGATCCATCCTGGCCGTCCGCGATGCCCGTGATCAGCGAGTTCACCGAAATCCCCGGCAACAGGAACCTGACCGAGGCTGATCGCGCCGCGCGCACCGCCGAAATATTCCGACCCTATCACGACCGGATCGCGGCGTTGCTTGACGCGCGCGCCGCGGCTGGCCGGCGGACCGTGCTGGTCGCGATGCACAGTTTCACTCCCGTATTTAAAGGCGAGCCCAGGGTGATCGAGGTTGGTGTGCTGTATTATCGAAGGACGAAGCTGGCGGAGATCTTGCTGGATCTGCTGCGGGAGGAACCCGATCTTACCGTGGGCGAGAATGCGCCTTACGCACTGACGGAAGACAGCGATTACAGTATACCGTTTCATGGCGAACGCCGCGGACTGGAACATGTCGAGATCGAAATCCGCCAGGACCTCATCACCTCGCCCGAAGGCCAGGCGGCATGGGCTGGCCGTTTCGCCCGGTTGTTGACGGCGGCGTTGCCGCGCCTGGGCTGACCGGACTGGGCTGGCCGGATTGTCCGGCCAATCCCGCCGGCCTAGTCTCCGCGCCATCGCACGGAGGGAACAAACATGGCCGGAACTGAACCAATCACCGGCGCGGAGTTTTTCGCGCGCAGCCTGGCGGCCAATGGCACCACGCATGTCTTCTTCATCGACGCGGTCCTGCGCCGCACCCTGATCGAGCTGGGCACGCTCGGTGTCACCCGAGTACTGGGCCATAGCGAAAAGGCGGTCGCTTACATGGCCGACGGCTACGCCCGGATCGCCCGGCGGCCGGCGGTGTGCTTCGCGCAATCGGTGGGCGCGGCGAACCTCGCCTCGGGCTTGCAGGACGCGTACCTCGCCAACACCCCGGTCATCGCATTCACCGGGCGCAAACCGCCCTCCATGCAACATCGCAACGCGTATCAGGAGATTCCGCATCAGCCGATGTTTTCCTCGGTGACGAAATTCTCCGCGTTCGTGGACAGCGCCGCCGACATGCCGCGCCTCATGCGTCAGGCGTGGCGGGAGGCGATGACCGGTTCGCCCGGACCGGCGCATTTGGATTTGAACGGATTGCAGGCCGACGTGATCGAGACCGGCATGGTCTCCGAAGCCGCGGTCGCGGAGCCGGCCTTTCAGATGTCCATGCCCGCGCATCGCCCGACACCCTCCGACAGCGACATCGAACGCACGGCGGCCACGTTACGCGCGGCGAAGAAGGTCGCGATCGTCGCCGGCACCGGCGCGGCGCAGTCCGGCGCGGGGAAGGAGTTGCTGGCGCTGGCCGAGGCACTGCATGCCCCGGTCGCGACCTCGCTCGGCGGACGCGGTATCATTCCGACACGCCACCGTTTGTCGGTTGGTTGCGCCGGCAATTACGCCGCGCCGCCGGCGAACCAGATCGTGCACGCCGCCGAGCTGGTGCTGTTCGTCGGCTGCCACACCGGCGATCAGGTCACGCACACCTGGCGCATTCCGGCGATCGATACGCCGTGCGTGCAAATCGACATCGATCCGCGGGAACTCGGGCGTTCGTATCCCAATACGCTTGGCCTGATGGGCGATCCGAAGGCGACCCTGGCGAAACTCGTCGATGCCGTCGGCCCAAGGGGAGTCGGCAACGGACCGCGCGACGCGGCATTCGGCGATTGGGCCGCGGGCGTGATGTCGGCATGGCGCCAGGAACAGGCGCCGCTGTTGGCCAACGGATCGGTACCGATCTGGCCCGACCGGCTGTGCGATGAAATCACCCGCGCGCTGCCGCATGACGGAATCCTGGTCGCGGACACCGGATATTCCAGCATCTGGAGCAGTTCCCTCATCGAACTGAACGGCGAGGGCCAGACGTATTTGCGGGCGGCCGGGTCGCTCGGCTGGTCGTTCCCGGCGGCTCTGGGTGCCAAATGCGCGGCGCCGAACCGGAAGGTGATTTGCTGGTCGGGCGATGGCGCGATCTATTACCATCTGCCGGAGCTGGAGACGGCGAAGCGGCGCGGCATCGCGGTGGTGCTGGTGATCAACAACAACTCGGGCTTCGGCCAGGGGTGGCCGAACATCCAGCGCCAACAAGGCAACAAGCCCGGCGACGTGCGCGATCTGGTGCGCTTCGGACCGACCAATTTCGCCGACGTGGCGCGCGTCTTCGGCCTGCGCGGCATTCGGGTCGAGGATCCGTCACAGATCCAGGCGGCGTTGAAGGACGCCATGGCCTCCGACGAAACCGTGATCGTCGATGTCGCCACCGACATCGATTGCCGCGCCCCGGCACCCTGGCTGCCCCAGGGGGCCTGAAACAGGAGTCTGAATTATGACCGAAGTCGCCGTTGTCGGCGCGGGCCTGATGGGCCACGCACTCGCGCTGGTGTTCGCCCTTGGCGGGCATCAGGTCCGTCTGACCGACACCAACGCGGAAACTCTGGCGCGCGCGCCCGGCCTGATGGCCACCGCGCTCGCCACGCTGGCGGAGGCCGGTGAAGTGGACGCGAGCTGGGACCGCCAACGTCTGTCCAGCGCTGTCCGGTGCGAACCCTCGTTGGAAAAGACCGTGCGAGGCGCCGCGGTGGTGGTCGAAGCGGTACTGGAACGTCCGGACGTCAAGTGCGCGCTGTACGAACAGCTCGAATCGTTGATGGAGCCGAACGCCATCCTGGCCAGCAACACCAGAAATCTCGATATCTTCCCGCTGGTGCCGAAAGGTTTGCGAAAGCGCGCGATCATCGCCCATTGGTACACCCCACCCTATCTGTGCGACCTCGTCGACCTGTGTCCGGGACCAGAGACCGATCCGGCGGCGATCGAAACGGTGCGGGATATGGTGGCGGCGATGGGCAAGGCGCCGGTCGTGTTCAAACAGATGGTGCAAGGTTACGTCGCCAACCGGCTGCAGGCGGCGATGGGGCTGGAAGTGCAACGGATGCTCGATGAAGGGCTGGTGACGCCCAAGGACATCGACGACTCCGTCATCCACGGCATCGCACTGCGCATCCCCATCCTGGGCATCATGGCGAAGGCCGACTTCACCGGGTTGTCGCTGATGCAACAAGGGATGAAGAACCGGTCCTGTACCCCGCCGGTGCCGCGCGAGCGCAGCGAAACACTGGACCGGCTGATCGAACAAGGCCGCACCGGGGTGATGTCCGGCAAGGGCTATTTCGATTGGGGTGACCGCACGCCCGAGGAACTGTTCCGCGAACGTGACCGCAAGCTGCTGGCGCTGAAACAAGCGCTGCGGAAAATCGGCCCGATGCAGGGAACCTGAAACGAAGTGCGGCCGTTCCTGTATGGCACGTTGCTGGATCCCGCGACCCTGGCGGCGCGGAGCGGCGAGCCCGCGTCGCCGATGCGATGCCAGCGCGCGGTGTTGCGCGGCTGGCGCCGGGTGACCCTGGCGCGCACGCCGTGGCCGACGTCGCGGCGGTGCGCCGGCGGCGTCGTCGCGGGCAATATCGGCATCGCCGGTGCCGCCGCGTCACGGCACCTCGCCGCCTACGAAGGTCCGGCGTATCGGCTCCGGCGTATCGTCGTGGAACCGCGGATCCCCGCCTGGGCCGGGATCGCAGCCGGCGGCACCGGCGCATTTTCCGAACGGGTCGAGCCGGTACGAGCTCCTGCCTTTGTCATTGCGAGGAGCGCGGCGACGAAGCAATCTCCCGGTTCGTGTGCACGGGCTGGGAGATTGCTTCGCTGCGCTCGCAATGACAGGGGCGGGGCGGGTATCGGAGAAACCCATAAGTACCCGTGGACGTAACGAACCAAAGGAGTTCCCATGATCAGCTATGACCTCGCCGGCAAGACCGCTCTGGTGACCGGCGGCGCGTCCGGCATCGGTTTCGCCACCGCGCGCATGCTCGCCAAATTCGGTGCCACCGTGGCGATCAATTTCCTGGCGGACGATCCGCGCGGGCCCGAGGCGGTGAACAAACTGATCGACGAAGGCGGCAAGGCGATCATGGCCCCCGGCAGCGTGGGCGAGGCCGGCGACGCGGAGAAAATGGTACTGAAGGCGGTGGCCGATCTCGGCCGCCTCGATCTGCTGGTGAACAACGCCGGCACGCCGGGCACCAACCGCCGCATCGCGCCGCCGGAACTGGACCTGATCACCGAGGATTTGTGGAACCTGCTATTGAGCGTCAACCTTCTGGGCGTGTTCCGTTGCGCCAAGGCGGCGGCACCGGCGCTGACCGAGGCGCATGGCGCCATCGTCAACACCGCCTCGATCGCCGGTCTTGGGCGCGCCGGCAGCAGTCTCGCGTACAGCGCCACGAAGGCGGGGGTCGTCAGCCTGACGCAGAATCTCGCCCGCGCGCTTGGCCCAAATGTGCGGGTCAACGCCATCGCGCCGGGCGCGGTCGACAGTTCCTGGATGGTGGAGTGGACCAATCAGGAACGCCAACAATCGATTGAACGCGCCGTGCTAAAGCGCCGTTGCCAGCCCGAGGACCTGGCTGAGGTCATTCTGTTTCTCGGCTTTGGCGCGGCGATGGTCACCGGGCAGACGATCACCGTCGATGGCGGTCTGACACTGTAATCTTTTGCCTCCGTCATGGCCTGGGCCCATCTGATCCAGAGCCGTGCCGCGGTAGATGGCCCGGTCGAGCCAGGTCATGACGTGGTACGGGCCGGACTGAGGAGTCCGGCCCGTCGTCACGTCAGTCGAAACGATCCGGTCAGAACACCTGTTCGCCGTGCAGAACGATGTCCAGGCCCTCGCGTTCTTCTTCCTCGTTCACCCGCAGGCCAAGGATCGCCTTGACGACCATCAGCAGGACGAACGTTCCAATCCCAGTGTAAACGATCGTCGACCCCACGCCCTCGCACTGCAAAATGAACTGCGGCATCCCTCCTGGGCTGCCGTCCGGAGTCGCATCGGTCGCGGACAGCGGTCCGAAGGAGAACACGCCGGTCAGCAACGCACCGATAATGCCGCCGATGCCGTGCACGCCGAAGCAGTCGAGGCTGTCGTCGTAACCAAGCATGTGCTTGAGGCTGGTCGAGGCCCAGAAGCAGCCCACGCCGGCCGCCACACCGATGACGAGTGCTCCGCCCGGCAGCACAAAGCCGGAGGCCGGGGTGATGGCCACGAGACCGGCCACCGCGCCAGACGCCGCGCCGAGCACCGAGGGTTTCCCCTTGGCGATCCACTCCGCGAACATCCAGCCCATGGCCGCCGCCGCCGTGGCGATCTGCGTCACCGACATGGCCATGCCCGCGCGTCCATTCGCCGCCACGGCGGAGCCGGCGTTGAAGCCGAACCAGCCGACCCAGAGCAACGAGGCACCGATCACCGCGTAGGCCAGGTTGTGTGGCGCCATGTTGATCGTGCCGTAACCGTTCCGCTTACCGAGCACCAGCGCGCAAACCAGGCCCGCGACACCGGCGTTGATGTGCACGACCGTGCCGCCCGCGAAGTCGAGCACGCCCAGTTGATTGGCCCAGCCGGAGGGGGACCAGACCCAGTGGGCGATCGGCGAATAGATCAGCAGCGACCACAGTGCCATGAACAGGCACATCGCCGAGAACTTCATGCGATCGGCGAAAGCGCCGGCGATCAGCGCCGGCGTGATGATCGCGAAGGTCATCTGGAACATCATGTAGACCGTCTCGGGGATCGTCGTGGCCATGTCCGGGACATCCTTGATGCCCGACGCCAGCACGAACGCCTGGGTGTCGTTGCCCTTGACGATGTGATCGGCGATGCCATGCAGCATGATGCGCGAGAAGTCGCCCATGTAAGCATTGCCGGTGGTGAAGGCGATGCTGTAGCCGGCCACCATCCAGACGATCGTGACGATGCAGCAAATCGTGAACGACTGCATCATGGTCGCGAGGATGTTTTTCTTGCGCACCATGCCGGCATAGAACAGCGCGAGGCCGGGAATGGTCATCAGCAAGACCAGCGCGGTGCTGGCCAGCATCCAGGCGGTGTCGCCGGAGTCGAGTTTCGGCGGCGCTTCGTCCGCGAAGGCGGGCGCGGCCGCCAGCATGGTGGTCAGCAGGGCAGTCAGGCCCCAGCTCAGACGGGGTCGGGTCATCGCATCAGTTTCCCTTGATTATTTTCAGGTAGCGCCGTCCTCGGGCCAGTTGGGTCTGGTCAGAGCGCGGCGGCGTCGGTCTCACCGGTTCGGATCCGCATCGCTCGTTCCACATCGAGCACGAAAATCTTGCCATCGCCGATTTTACCGGTGTTGGCGGCCTTGGCGATCGCCTCGATCACGCCATCGGCCAGGTCGTCTCCAACCACGACCTCGATCTTCACCTTGGGCAGGAAGCTGACGTGATACTCGGCGCCGCGGTAGATTTCGGTCTGCCCCTTCTGGCGGCCGAACCCTTTGACCTCCGTAACGGTGAGGCCTTGCACGCCAAGCGGCGTGAGGGCTTCCCGCACGTCGTCGAGCTTGAAGGGTTTGATGATGGCCATGATCAGTTTCATGATCGCCTGCCCTGTGCTGTTGAGGGTTGCATCGTCCGTCTCCCTTGCCGCCGCCGGTCCAGGTGGGGCGGGTCGCGGATTCACAATTCAACAATCGTGCCAAGTGTTCCGTGCCAATGGAAAAGCACAGGCTCGGCGATCGGCCAGGCATGGAAGTCGCGCGAGCCCACCGGCCCTCGCGCTGGTTCGTGACTCTCCCACCGTCATCGCCTGGTAGAGCCGCGCCGGCGCTGACCGATCGGCGCAATCCTCCAGACACGGTCCCCACTTCGGCATGGCCCGGCATGCCCCGCCCCCAATGCACCAGCACCGGATCGCGGCGGTTGCCCGGTCGGACCGGCCATCACGATAAAGGCCGATGACCCGGGGCCCGTTGAACCGCCCACGGTAGCGCGTATACGGCCGGGCCGGCGGAGACGGCGTCCCCTGGGCGAGACCGATTGATCACGACCGATGGTATGAGACGCACGTGAGAGCCGGCATCTTTTGCGTAACGTAACGGTCAATATGTGAGATGCCACCGATCCGAGATCACCTTGCCTAACAAAGGGGCAAATGCACCGGCCCCGGGCTTGCTGCATTGTACAATAAAAAACCCCGCCATCCCGAGAATGGCGGGGTCTTCACGTCCAACCGATCCGGTGGGATCAGACGGAGTAGTACATCTCGAACTCAACCGGGTGCGGCGTGTGTTCGAAACGATACACTTCGCTCCACTTCAATTCGATATAGCTTTCGATCTGGTCGGTGCCGAAGACATCGCCGGCCAGCAGGAACTCATGGTCGGCCTCCAGCGCGCCCAGTGCCTCGCGCAGGCTGCCGCAGACGGTTGGGATGCCTTTCAGTTCCTCCGGCGGCAGGTCGTACAGGTCCTTGTCCATCGGGTCGCCGGGATGGATCTTGTTCTTGATCCCATCCAGACCGGCCATCAGCATCGCCGCGAACGCCAGGTACGGGTTGGCCGCGGCGTCGGGGAACCGCACCTCCACCCGCTTGGCTTTCGGGTTGGTGGCGTACGGGATGCGGCAGGAGGCGGAGCGATTGCGCGCCGAATACGCCAGCAGCACCGGCGCCTCGAAGCCCGGGATCAACCGCTTGTAGCTGTTGGTCGCCGGATTGGTGAATGCATTCAGCGCCTTGGCGTGCTTGATGATGCCGCCGATGTAGTACAGGCAGGTCTCCGACAGGTCGGCATAGCCGTTGCCCGCGAACAGCGGCTTGCCGCCCTTCCAGATCGACTGGTGGCAGTGCATGCCCGAGCCGTTGTCGCCATAGATCGGCTTCGGCATGAACGTCGCCGTCTTGCCGTAGCTGTTGGCGACGTTGTGGATGCAGTATTTGTAGATCTGCAGGTGATCGGCCATGCGCGTCATCGGACCGAACTTCATGCCAAGTTCGTGCTGGCTTTGCGCCACCTCATGGTGGTGCTTTTCGATCATCACCCCCATCTCGCCCATCGTGGACAGCATTTCCGCGCGCAGATCACTGTCGGCGTCGACCGGGGGCACCGGGAAGTAACCACCCTTGACCGACGGCCGGTGCCCCATGTTGCCTTCCGGGTAGTCCTTGAGCGACGCCTGCGGGCCTTCCTGGCTGTCCAACTGATACATGCCGTAGTTGCCGCCGGTGCCGAATTTCACGCTGTCGAAGATGAAGAACTCCGCTTCGGGGCCGAAATATACCGCGTCGCCGATGCCGGTCGACTTCACATAGGCCTCGGCCTTCTTCGACGTGCTGCGCGGATCGCGGCTATAGGCCTGGCCGGTCGACGGCTCGATGATGTCGCAGAACAGGATCATGCTCGGCTTGGCCGAGAACGGGTCCATCACGGCGGTGTCGGGGTCCGGCATCAGGATCATATCGGACTCGTTGATCGCCTTCCAGCCGGCGATCGACGAACCATCGAACATGATGCCGTCGCGGAACGCATCCTCGTCCATCGTGGAGACGTGCTGCGCCGTGTGCTGCCACTTGCCGCGTGGATCGGTGAACCGCAGGTCCACGTATTCCACGGTATGCTCGGAGATCATCTCCTGAACCTTGGCCAGGTTTGAGCTTTCGGTCGGCTTTTTCACCATTCCCCTGATTCCCCGTCCTTACATCATGAAAGCCGCGCGGGATCACCAACCGCGCGGCCATTATGGGCCCGCACAACGCGAACCCTCCTGGGCTGGCCCCTCACCTCGGTTCCGCCGGGGGCCGATAGCGGTTTGTTCGCGTGTCCGCTCCCACGACGGGATTGGTCCCCGCGGGGGATCACACCCTTGGGAGTCAGCCGGCGTCTACCATGATAACGTCGCCCCGGTCAGACAGCGGCTTCGCCGCGCTCACCGGTGCGAATGCGGATGACTTCCTCGATCGGTGAGATGAAGATCTTGCCATCGCCGATGCGGCCGGTACGGGCGGCGTTGATGATCGCCTCGACCGCGCGTTCGACGACCGAATCCTCGCAGATGACCTCGATTTTCACCTTAGGCAGGAAGTCCACCACGTACTCGGCGCCACGATAGAGTTCGGTATGCCCTTTCTGGCGCCCGAAGCCTTTCGCTTCGACCACCGTGATGCCTTGCAGCCCAACCTCGTGCAGCGCCTCCTTCACCTCGTCCAACTTGAACGGTTTGATGACGGCCTCGATTTTCTTCATCGCTCCATGCCCGGTCGTAAACCAGGTCCTCCAAAAAAACGCCGCCGCGCGCCCGGCCGGAGGGGCACGGCGGCACGAACAGCACGTAAGGTTTGCACGGGGCGTGCCAGGTATCAATGCGTTATTGCGGTGCACGGCGCGGCGGGGATTTTCGGCTGGGTTGCCTGGAAACCGCGCTGGCCCGGCTGGCGGGCGCGGATGCGCTTTGCTCAAATTTTGGGCGGGATTTGATGTTTCTTCCATCGTCGTCGTATATGCTTTGTATATTTCTGGCCAGACCCAACTGGTCAGCCGACATGACATCGCCATCCGCACCACACGCGCCATCGCTCGCGAACGGGAGCGAACGCGCAAGGACCGGCTGGGGACGGTCTCGGCACATGCATCGGAGCCGGCCGGTGGGTCGCGGACGAGCAAAACTGGCAAGCGGTCAGGGACGATCCCGCGCCGTGTGCCAGATACGTAATATGGTCACGGTGTCCGTGCCGGTTACCCGGTAGACGACGAGGTAGGGCGGCATCGCGACCAGTTCGCGCGTTCCCGCCTGGCGTCCGGGCCTGCCGCGGCGGGGGAACATCGCCAGACTGTCGCCGGCCAGCAGAAGCTCGCGTCCGATCCGCCTGGCCGCGACCGGATTGTCGGCCGCGAGGTAGCGGACGATCCGCCCAACATCGGCAATCGCCCTGGCACGCCAAACGACTGGCGAGGATCAGCGTGGTTCGGGATGCGGAGCGTCGAACTCACCTTCCGCGAGCCGCAGCAACCAGGCGCGCACTGCCTCATGCGGAACCGTGCGCGGGTCAGCGTCAGACTCGGCGATTGCCGTCGCGAGTGCACGGGATTCGGCCTCGTCATCGTCGAGCGTCGGGACAGGTGTTGTCATGTTTGTAGAATAGCGTACCGGACGGCCGGTTGCACCTGTTATCGACCAGCATCGCCGCAACGGTGCGTAACAACCCTGCTTTGGGTTGGCGTGACGCGACACCAGCGTCGGAAGGAACCTTGCTTACGAGGCGCGCGTTCAGGCGTGAAGGCAACGCACCGCTTCCCGCGCGCGGCGCCAAGGCCGCGGACGAGCATCGCAGGCTCTGTGGCGTGAGAGATGATGAGCTGGCGGGCTGCCGCGGCGGCCGATGATGCAGGACGAGGTTGCCGGTAGGGCCTGATGCCGCCATGACCGGGGAGTTCGTTCCGTCATGATAAGAACTGCGTTGAGGATAGACCGGCCGGTGTAGTGTTTACGAAATAATCACAGGCTCCCACAGCCCCTTAAGAGGGAAATCTGTAAGAGGGGCAAAAGTGTGGGCGGAGCCCCTTATGAGGCGTATCGGATTCGCGCTCTGACGTAATGGTCGAGGGGTTCGATGACGGCGTGCCCCGCCACCTTGAGCCGACTGCCCAGATAA
>Ga0181536_10005460_pt1 | contig 13047 bp, 11 predicted proteins | sample PEATcosm2014_Bin_41_FD_121105 | JGI IMG/M metagenome (GOLD analysis project Ga0181536, IMG submission 121105) | Peatland microbial communities from MTU Mesocosm Facility, Houghton, MI, USA - PEATcosm2014_Bin17_60_metaG | ecosystem: Environmental > Terrestrial > Soil > Wetlands > Peat | place...
CGGACTGGAATCATCAGTTCACGCCCGATCCTTGGCGGAATTCATCACCATCATGTGCGGGTTTAGGTTTTCGGTACACACAGGTCTGCGCAGAACAGCCTTGCGCGACCTGGTCGCTGCCGCCGCAGGACGGTCACCTGATGTCGCAGGGCGACGAGTTCAAGCTCCAGGGAGGCGCGGCTGCAAACACGGAACGAGAGCAGGGAAACGAGGGCGGAAAGAATTGTGATCATGCCCACGGCGGTATGGCGGTGGCGCGAAAATCACTAGCCTTTCTCAATTTTCAGGGTTTTGACCAACCACAGCCCGGCTGCAGCATAGAGAAGACGTCAGCAGCAGCGCGGCTTTCAGTAATGCGGATGCCAGCGCAGGTTACGACGTCCGACGATTTGCGGATTTCGCGCTTAACGCAGTCGTTGAATTTCGCGCGTGAGTTTGGCGTGGTTCGAGATGACACGGCATCCGACCGCCTATACTATTCAACTTTGATCGTTGCGTTGCGGATGACTTCAGCCCACCGCGCAATTTCCTTGTGTTGAAATGCTCCGAACTGCTCGGGTGTCGTTCCGACCACTTCAATACCCAGCGCATCCGCCCGCTCGGCGACGTCCGGCAGGCGTAGCGCATGGATGACTTCCTCGTTGAGCCGCGAAACCACGCCGGGCGGCGTGCCTTTACGCACGACCATCCCATACCAATTCGTAACGTTGAAATCCGGCAGCGTGTCCTTCATCGGTGGCACGCCGGCCAAGGCTTTCAGCTTCGTCGGCTCGGTCGTCGCGAGCAGTCGTATGTTGCCGTTCTGAATGAATGGCAGCGCAATCGCATAAGCGTCGAAGACGAACTGCACGCGTCCACTCGCCAAGTCCGTGAAGCAGGGCGAACTCCCTCGATACGGCACATGAACGGTCTTAATTCCCGCCTGAGCGTTGAAGAGTTCGCCGCAAAGATGCGGCAGCCCGCCGATCCCGCTCGATCCGAACAGGACCTGCCCCGGTCGCGCCTTGGCGTATTCAATCAATTCTCTGATCGACTTCACGGGCACGGAATTGTGCACTGTCAGCGTCAACGGCAGGGATGCAATGTGTGAAAGCGGCATGAAATCCTTCTCCATGTCGGTCCCCGGCCGGCCAGCGTACAAGGACTGATTGACCGAGAGCGTGCCCAACGTGCCGCATAGGATCGTGTAACCATCCGCGTCGGCTTGCGAGACGCTCTGCGTCGCGATCAAACCGTTGGCTCCGGCACGGTTTTCGACAATCACCGTCTGGCCGAGTCGCTCCGACATCTTGGGCGCCATGAGACGTGCCAGAATGTCTATGCCCCCGCCGGGAGGAAAACTGACAACGATCCGAATTGGCCGCAAAGGAAAGTCCGCCCATGCAAACGTGCTCGCTGCGACAAACGGCAAGACAGCAGCGCCACACAAGAACAGGCGCCGAGTCGGCGAAACGGCCATAACGTTTCTCTCCTGTAGGTAGTTGTCATTCGTTTCTTATCACCCTAACACGGCTATTCAAATTTCTCTAGAGTCTGACTATTGATAGTGCGAGGTCGTCATTACACCAACGAGCGAAGACGATGACAGCGCCGCAGCGTATCCCCGTCAAGTCAATGAGAGTCGGCCTAATGGTGCCGGCAAACAACACTACGATGGAAAGGGAACTGTTGGCTTGGTTGCCCGAATGCTCGACGGTAAGGACCGTAAGAATCCCACGTGGGGAAGGGTTGTTGACGAAAGAGACGGTCCCAGCTTATCGCGACCGAGCGACCGAGCGGTCGCGCTGGCGCGCCAGCACTTTGCCAATGGCGCGGTCGACCTCATTGCTTACGGCTGCACTGCAGCGGGGTTTATTTCCGGACCCGCTGGCGACGCAGAACTGGCTGCACAGCTGAGCGAGGTGACTTCACTGCCTGTGATCACCACGGCGCGCGCCATGGTCAGCGCGCTTCAGCACGACAAAGCGCACCGGATAGCTGTCGTCACCCCGTACTCCGATATGATCAACACGCAGCTCACGGCATTCCTCGCCAGCGGCGATATTAGCGTCGTTCGCCTGAATTCTTTCCGAGCGCCGAATGTCGCAGCGCTTGGGCGCATCACTGCCGAAGAGGTTCGTGATTTGGGACGCGCGACAATGGGTCGCGATTGCGACGCGTTATTCATTGGCTGCTCGCAACTGCCGACCCACGCCATTCTGCCTGACCTCGAAGCGGAATTCGCTCGCCCGGCATGGTCTTCAATCCGTGCCACAGCGTGGGAAATGATGCGGTCACACGCGCCGAACTGATGCCTGCCTCGGATCATCGGAAGCGCTATTTTTGCTCTCAATTTGCGGTCTTGGCCATGGCGTCGATTTAGGACGGACATCGGTCAATCAATGTCTGTCGCAATTCGCATATACTCATAAATGATTGAATGAATATCTATCCGGTGAATGATCGAATCCGAGGCGCCCGCCATCGGCAAGGCGGCGGGCGGGTATGATGAGGCTCGAGATAGGGTTCGCCGGTCATCTGAGCCTTTTAAGTTGGAAACGAAGCGAGCAGTCATGACCAATTTCAAGCCTCTCAGATTCGCTATTCTTGGCACTACGGGTCACGCAAACCGGATTGCCGCGCCCACTCTCAAACAAAATCCCGGTGTTTCGCTCGTCGGCGCCGCCGGGAGCGCACCTGGTAGGGGCACGCGGTTCGCCGAGCAACACGGGCTGTCGCGCGGCTACGAGTCGCTTGAAGAACTGCTCGCAGACCCCCAAGTCGACGCCGTCTGGCTTTGCACGCCGAATTATATGCATGCGCGGCAAGTGGCGCAGTGTGCGGCGGCCGGCAAACATATCCTGGTCGAGAAGCCGCTCGCGACCACGCGCCGCGACGCCGATGCCGCCGGGCAGGCAGCGGCCAAGGCCAAAGTCACGCTGCGCGTGGGTTGCCAGCATCGCTTCCGTCCCTCACATGGCCATCTCCGCGAACTCGTCCGCTCCGGTGTGGTCGGCCAAATTGGCTATTTTCGCATTCACCGTTTTTGGCGCTATCCCTATTACGAGGACATGGGCCCGCCCAACTGGCGGCAATCTCCGACTGAAAGTGGCGGCTGGGTCATTAACGACATCGGTTCCCATCTCCTAGATCTGATGCTGTGGATCAGCGGCGCGGAAGGACAAACGGCAGGCGCGATCCTTGCGTCACAGAAGTTCGCGGCGTCGACCGAGGACAGCACGGCAGTTTTAGTCAAACTCGATGAGGCCGGAATTGGGATCATGGAGACGAGCAGCGCCAACGATAGTCCCGGCAGCCGGATCGAGATCTATGGTAACGCAGGCTGGATCAGGGCTGAGAACACGTTGACCGGCGCAGCTACTATTCTGACCCATGATGGACGGTCGTTCCCGTTTGCGCCGGTCGAGGTCATGGACATTTATCGTGACGAGGTAAGTGATTTCGTCGGCGCGGTCCGTGGACAACTTAGTATCGGCGCGGATGCGATGGCCGGGGCGGCGGTCGCCGGCCTGATCGAATCTGCCGTAGCGACCGGGGTACTGGCGCGTGCGGTTTCCGCGGGCTGAGGGCAGCGACACGTATGCAGACCTGCGAAGTTGATAACGATTTTATCGAGAGCACGGGTGCGTTGCCGCACGTCCCGTGAAGGCGCGCGGCGCAGGCGCTGCACGAGCCGTCCCGTTCCGGACAATGAAAGCGACGTCGAAGTGCACGCGGCCGCGCGCTGAAGAAGGTCGTAGATTTAGCCAAACTCCTCGCACTTCGCGTTGCACGTACCGGCGACATAGGCGACCGAACCGGTCGGGATCATTAGAGACCAAGATAGGCGCGGCGGATGGAGGGGTCATCGTGCAATGCTGCGCTGCCTCAGCCACGATCGTCCCGATCCGCAACTAGTAGCTACATCGGCGATCTCCAGCGCGGGCGTTCCTGAAATTGCGCCGCCCCGTTGGCACTAGATCCCGCTGCCGTTGACAACAGCGGGCCGATCGCGAACATACGCGGCCGTGCCTACGAGCTGTTTAGCAGCGAAGAACTATGGACAAAATTTTCCGGGTGCACCGCGTGTACGCATACGCGCCCGATTCGAGGCGACTTTTCGAAATGTTGCAGTCGATCGAAACGTTGCGCTTTGTGGCCGACCTGCCGAGCTGCGCGACGATCTTTGCTGCGTGACGTTGGAAAACAAAAAACGAATTAAAAACAGGAGACGACAATGGGACAGATCGCGGTAGCGCAAGCTGTGGCAAGGCTGCTGGAGAAGATGGGAACCGAAGTGTTCTTTGGCGTGAACGGTCATGGCAACTGGGCCCTGCTCGACGCGCTGGTTCACGAAACCGGGATCCGAGGGGTGCCGGCGCGAGCCGAGGACCACGCCGTGCAAATGGCTGACGGATATTGGCGCATGCGGCGTTCCGCGCCGTTACCCGTCGTCACCACGAGTGTAGGTCCGGGCAACATGAATATTGTGCCCGCGATCGCCACCGCCTTCTATGAATCGATCGCACTTTTGGTTTTGGCTGGTGCCGGACCCACGCACTGGTTCGACCGTGGCGGAATGGAGGAGGCCTATCGTCACGGTCCGGAAGACTGGGTGGCCGCACTTAAGCCGGTCACCAAAAAATCGCTCCTGGTCACCCGCCCGGACAATGCGCTCGATATGATCCTTCGAGCATACCATACCGCGATTTCCGGACGGCCCGGCCCGGTCGTTGTGCAAATCCCGTTCGACATCCAGAACACCCCGATTTCGGACGTCCTGCCCGATCCCGCCGCCTGGATGGAATGGCTCCCACCGGGTCCGGCACCGGACGGAATCATAGAGGCCGCGCAGATCCTAAACCAGGCAAAGCGTCCTCTGCTAGTGGTGGGCAGCGGGGTGCACAATGCGCGAGCTTGGGACGAGTTGCTTGCGATGGCTGAGACGGCCGGCATTCCCGTCGCCACCACGTCCACCGGAAAAGGCGCCTTCCCCGAACGGCATCGACTCTCGGTCGGCTGCATCGGACGCGCGGGCACCGGACATGCTAACGCGGCGGCACGACGTTGCGACGTGGTCATCGGCGTGGGCACACACTTTACCGACGTCGACACGGGCGGCTGGACCCTGTTCGATATTCCGGGGCGTACGCGCCTCATCCATCTCGATATCGATACGACCGAACTGAACCGGGCCTATCCCGCAACGATCGCCTTGACCTGTGATGCACGCCTCGGACTTGCGGCGCTGACGGAAGCGGTTCGCAGCGCCGGTGTCAGCGAGCGCACCGACTGGCTAAAGGAGATCGATCAGGAGCGCCGCTCGTGGGAAGATTCCGTCGCTGACCAACGGCACTCCGACCTCGCGCCACTCCACTACGCGCGCGTCTGTCACGACACTGCCGAGATCGTGGCTGAAAAGGATCCCGAAATGCCGGTCTTCTTCGACACGGGACACCTCCTCAGCTTTGCCCCCCCATTCCTTAAAACATCGTCTCGCCACATCGCCCACAACGGATTTTTCCACCGCATGGGTTGGAGCGCCTCGGCCGTTATCGGTGCGAGCATTGCACTAGGTAACCGCCCAGTGTTGGCGTTGATCGGTGACGGTTCATTCATCATGGGCGGCACTGCAGTCGCCACCGCGGTCGAGCAGAACCTGCCAGTGATCTGGGTGGTCATGAACAACCGGACCCTGCAGATCGAGCGCGAGCTAATGATCCGCCTCTACGGCCGTGAATCATTCTGCGATTACCGCAAGACGACCACTGGGGAGTTGTGGAACCCCGACATCGTCAAATGGGCCGAGGCCATGGGAGCAGAGGGATTCCATGTCCGCCGCGCCGAAGACTATGCGCCCGTCGTTCGTCGCGCCATCGACGCCCGAGCACCCGTCGTCATCGACGTGGACGTCTCGATCGACATCAAGGGTTACCGCTCGATATGGTATCCTTATCCGAAGAATTTCCACGAGACCTGGGTGCCGGGGCCCGGTGTGCGCTGAGATTTGGAGAGCTTTGTGCTGATAGCGGTCGACCCACTGCAACGATTGATCGGAGATATTTTTCACGCTGAAGGTTGTTCTGCTGCGGAAAGCGAGCGTATCGCGAAGAGTCTGATGAGCGCCAGCCTGACCGGGCACGACAGTCACGGCGTGCTACGCACGCCCCGTTACGTCTGGTGGCTGCACGAGGGCCACCTCAAGCCCGATCAGAAGCTCGAGATCATCACGGACACAGGCGCCTTCGCCTTGGCGGATGGCTGTCATGGCTTTGGCCAGACGATCGCGCCGCAAGCAGTCGAACTCGGAATGCGCAAGGCGAGCGGCGAGGGCGTGGCGGTGATCGCTTTGCGCAACTCCGGCCATATCGGCCGCGTCGGTGATTGGGCGGAAATGGCGGCTGAAGCCGGCTTTATTTCGGTGCATTTCGTCAATGTGGCCGGCAGCCAACTGGTCGCGCCGTTTGGCGGCGTCGACCGACGGCTGTCAACCGCCCCATTCGCGGTCGGCTTTCCCCTGGCCAATGCCGATCCGATTATTCTCGATTTTGCTACGTCCATAGTTGCTGAAGGCAAGGTGATGGTGGCAGCCAACGGCGGCGCGAAACTGCCCCCGGGCGCGCTGATTGATCAAGACGGCCACCTCAGCAGCGATCCGCGCACGCTCTATGGGTCGGCGCCGGATGCAAAGGATCGAGGTCCGCGCTCGGGGACGGGCGCTATTCGCGCCATGGGTGAGCATAAGGGCTCCGGCCTCGCCCTCATCTGCGAATTGCTGGCGGGAGCGCTAACCAATTCCGGCTGTTGCGGACCGGACAAGCTGCCGATCGCCAATGGCATGCTGTCGATTTACATTAACCCCGCGACGCTTGGGGTTGCCGAAACGATGGCCGCCGAGGCCTACAAATACCTCGAATGGTTCAAGACCTCGCGTCCTGCAACGCCCGGCGGCGAAGTCCTGCTGCCGGGAGAGCCCGAGCGGCGGCTGCGTGCGAAGCGCATGGCGGAAGGTATCAGTCTGCCTGACGCGGGGTGGAAAAGTATCTGCGATACGGCCCGCGCCGCAAATATCGACCCTGATCGCTACCTGAACTAGCGCGCCATACCAAGGATCTGCACGAACATGGACAGGATAGCTATCGTAACGGGCGGCGGTCGGGGCATAGGCGCTTCAACAGCGGCCGCTCTCTCCCGCGAAGGCTATTCCGTCTGCGTGAACTATCAGAGCAATCATGCGCGCGCCGAGGAGGTGGTTGGCGCGATCGGGCGCGCCGGCGGGCGTGCGATCGCGGTCGCCGCGGATATCGGCATCGAGGAGGACGTCATCCGCTTGTTTGAGACCGTCGACCGCAAGCTGGGACCGCTTCATGCGTTGGTCAACAATGCCGGGATCATGGGTCCCGTCGGACGGACCGAGTCGGCAAGCGGCGAGGATCTTGCGCGTCTCTATAGGACCAATGTGCTTGGGACGACGCTATGCTGCCGCGAAGCCGTTCGCCGCATGTCGATTAGGAACGGCGGGGCCGGCGGCGTCATTATTAATCTCGGGTCCGTCGTCGCCCGCATCGGTGGCGCGGGCGAATTCACGCCATATGCTGCCAGCAAGGGCGCGGTCGAGAGTCTGACCTTCAGTCTCGCCCAGGAGGTTGCCGCAGAGGGTATTCGCGTCGTCGGCATCAGCCCTGGGATTATCGAAACTGAATTTCTGCCGCCGGGTCGACTCGAACGGATCGGACCGATGCTACCCATGAAACGCGCCGGCAAGGCCGATGAAGTCGCGGAAGCGATCGTATGGGCGCTTTCCGACAAGGCATCCTACGTCTCAGCAACCAGCATCGGTGTGACTGGCGCACGCTGACACCGTATGCTCGTGAGGCAACTGAAAATAGGCCTACCTTATTGGCACGCTTTGCGGCTAACGGTGGCGTCGCGCCAGCGAACCCTCGAGTCTATTTTATGCGACGGCTGTGGACCAGCGCCCAACGCACGCATGCTTTTCGAAGCAACATGAAAGCGCATCGGTACGATGCTCAGAGCCTACACGCCGCAGGAATGCTCTAATGACCGCAGAAACGCTGCATATGCTGCAAACCAAGTGGACCAGACTCTAAATCATTTTAAAAAAGGCATTCGAAGTTTTAATGAGGGCATGATACAGTTAATTGTTGATGCAAGAGAAAGCGGCCGAACAAACGGCTGTGATCGGGAGGTTACAATGCGCAAGACGGCGATTGTCGTAACGATGGGGTTCGTGCTGCCAATGGCGCTGGCAGGCAGCGTCTTTGCTGCGGATGAGACGGTGAAGATCGGCATCGGCCTGCCGCTCACCGGCCAGATCGGGTTTCTTGGCCAGCAGTTTCTTAAGGGTGCCAAAGTTGCAACAGAGGTCGTCAACGAGAATGGCGGGATCGGTGGCCGTAAGCTTGAGCTGGTGGTGCGCGACCACAAGGGCATTCCCGCCGAGGCCGTCAACGTCGCCAAGCGCCTGATCTACGAGGACCATGTCAAGGTGCTGAACGTCGATTTGCCGGCATCGGCGACGATCGCAGTTGAAGGCGTCACCAAAGAAGCCAAAATCCCGCAGCTCGGCGGCTATGCGTTTTCGTCCCTGACACTGCAGCAGAACGACCCCTGGTACTTTCAGACGTCGATCACTAGCGACACTCTGGCAGCCGCCGCTGCCACGATGATGCACGACGTAAAGGGCAACGAAACCGTTGCCATACTCGCGCCCAACGACGATTACGGGCGTGGCGAGGTTACGGCGATCAAATCGGCGCTAGCCAAGACGGGGTCGCCCAAGGTGGTTTACGACGATTATTATGAGCGCACCCAGACCGACTACAGCCCGGCGTTGCTCAAGATGAAATCGGTCAATCCGAGCAGCCTCTTCCTCGATGTGCGCTTCCCCGATTCGGTCACGGTGCTCAAACAGCTCGCCGAGTTCGGAATCAAGAAGCCGCTTTTCAGCACGATCAACTTCTACAATCCCAAATTGGTCGCCCAGGCTGGACAATACATGGAAGGAACGTTCATCGCTCTAAACTGGGCGCCCGAGCTCAATGACCCAGCATCGAATGCATTCAAGGAGGTCTATCAGGCCAAGCTCAAGGAACTGCCCGATGCGAACGCCGAGCTCGGCTGGACCTCGGTGAACGTGATTGCGGCCGCCCTCAAGTCGGCCGGCGCCGACGCCGATGCGGAAGCGATCCGCGCCGCGCTCAAGAAGACGGATTGGCTGTCGCCCGGCGGCCTGATCAAGTTCGACGAGCACAACGATGCGCATGTGCCGGCGCATATTCTCGAGTTCAAGGATGGCAAATACCACGTCATAAATTGATCTAACGCGGAGTTCGACGATGTTCGAGCTCGCGTTGCAGCAGGTCGCCAATGGCCTGCTGGTGGGGTCGACCTACGCGTTGATGGCCCTTGGGCTCATGGTGATCCTTGGCATCCTCCAGGTGATTAACATGTCCCAAGGCCAGCTTTACATGCTGGGCGGTTACTGCAGCTACTTTGCGACCAGCATTCTCGGCATCGGCTATTTCTCGTCGATCGCCGTCGCGATGCTGATGATGGCGGTGGGCGGCGTGGTGGTCGAGCGCGTGGCGGTCCGGCCGTTTCTGAAACGGCCGTTTTACATTACCTTTCTCTCGACCACAGCGGTTTCGCTCATGATCGAGGACGCGGCCCAGATTCTCTGGACTGCCGACCCGCGCCCCATCGCGACGCCGTTCCTGCCGATCCCGATCCAGATCGGTCCGGTATACCTCTCGATGCAGCGCATCTTCATCTTCTGTTTCGCGGTTGCCTCGGTGCTGGCCTTCGCCGCTTTCCTGAAGTGGACTCGGGTCGGACTCGCAATCCGCGCGCTCGCCAAAGACCGCGACACGGCGATGCTCATGGGCATCAACGCCGACCGTATTCATACCCTGACATTTGCGGTGGGCGCGGCGCTCGCCGGCGCCGCCGGCGCACTAATCGGCGCGATGTTCGGCGTCTACCCCTCGATGGGCGAACTGCCGTTACTGAAAGGATTCGCGCTGGTGGTGATGGGCGGCATGGGCAGCGTGTTCGGCGTGCTCGGCGCGAGCCTGATGCTCGGCGTTGCCGAGGGGCTGACCGCGGCTTTCATCTCGACCAGTCTTGTCGATTTGGTCGCTTTCGCGACCATGATCGCGGTGCTCCTGGTGCGGCCCGAAGGGCTCGGCCGCTGGGGTGGGCGCCATGGGTAAGCGCCCGGTCTGGATTGTTGGGTTCGCGCTTCTTGCCTTGGCGCCAGTGCTGATCACAAATCCGTACGGCCGCGACGTGATGATACTTGCCCTGGTGTTCGGCTTCGTTACGCTCGGGCTCAATCTCGTGTTCGGCTACGCGGGGCAGCCCGCTTTCGGCCATCCGGTCTTCTTCGGCATCGGCGCCTATGCCTCGACCCTTCTGTCGGTCGACGCGCATTGCCCGGTGGCTTTGTCGATCGCGGCGGGCGCACTGATCACGGGCGTGTTTTCGGTCGTGGTCGCCTATCCATGCTACCGGCTGCGCGGCATCTATTTCGGAATGGCGACCATCGCCTATGGCTATGTAATCTACGTAATTGCCGAGAACTGGATCGGCTTGACGCGTGGACCGATGGGGATTCCATCGGTACCGCCGTTGCGTTTGCTACCGCCCCGGCTCGTGTTCGGTCTCGAGAATGAGGTGCAGTTCCACCTGCTCCTTGTCGCGCTTTTGGTACTGACGGTTGGCATCATCGGCCGGGTGATATCCTCGCCGATTGGTCGCGCCTGGATCGCGCTGCGCGAGAATGAGGTGCTGGCCGTGAGCGTCGGCATCCACGCCTTGCGCTACAAGATGACCGCCTTTGCCTATGGGGCCGGCCTCGCGGGTCTCGGCGGCGGTTTCTATGCCCACTATATCGGGTTCCTCGGTCCCGATACGTTGAGTTTCCACACCATTGGGGTCGTGCTTATCATGCTGATCGGCGGCGGTATGGGCACGCTTTCGGGGCCGGTGGTTGGAGCCATCGCGTTCGGCGTGCTGCCTGAGGTATTACGCGCGGCGGAGCAGGCGCGCGATTTTCTTCTCGGCGCGGTGCTGCTGCTCTGCATTGCCTTTTTGCCTGAAGGCCTCGTGGGGCTTTGGGCGCGGCTTGATCGTTTGTCCTGGTGGCGTCGCCTCGGCGGTGCCGAAACCGCGCGCCGCGCATCTGCGCCATCCATGACCGCCGAGCTACGACCGCCGCGCGACGGCGAGCGGCTTGAGGTCGCGTCGCTGACCAAGCACTTCGACGGCTTGACCGCGGTGAGCGGCGTGACCTTTGTCGCGAACCCCGGCGAGATTGTTGGCCTGATCGGCCCCAACGGCGCGGGTAAGACGACCCTCTTCAACATGATTGCGGGCACACTCGTTCCGTCCGATGGCGTGCTACGCTATGGCGACAGGATTGTGTCTGGGCTCCCGCCCGCGACCATAGCGCGCCTCGGCATCGTACGTAGCTTTCAAATCACGAGTTTGTTCCCGGCATTGAGTGCGGCCGAAAATCTGCGCACTGCGACTCATTTATGGTCCCGGCCGAGCCTGATCGGCGCGGTGTTGCGAACGTGGGGCTTCCGTGCGCGCGAGGCGGCGATTGAAGCGAGAGTGGTAGAGATATTGCGCATCGTCGGCCTCTCCGACCGAGCGAAGAATCCGGCGCAAGCACTTTCATATGGCGACCAGCGTCGGCTTGAAGTCGGCATCACGCTTGCGACCGGCGGCAAGCTGCTGCTGCTCGACGAGCCTTGCGCCGGCCTCAATCCGACCGAGACCGAGGAGTTTCGTGCCCTGCTTCTGCGTCTGCGTGGCGAGGGATACGGCATAGTGCTGATCGAGCACGACACGCACCTCGTCATGGGCGTGTGCGACCGCGTGGTCGTGCTGTCCCATGGCGAGAAGATCGCCGAGGGTCTGCCGCGGGATGTCGTCGCAGATCCGGCGGTGATCGAGGCCTATCTCGGAACGGCAGGCCGCCATGCTTGAGCTCGATGCGGTCGACGCGAGCTACGGTCGGGTGCCGGCAATCCGGAGCCTGGCGCTCGCCGTCGCCGCGAACGAGATCGTGACCCTCATCGGAAGCAATGGCGCGGGCAAGAGTACCACCCTGCGCACCATCTCGGGACTTCTGCCAATCCAGCGCGGCGAGATCCGCTTCCTCGGCGAATCGATCGGTGGACGGCGCGCACACGAGATCGTGCGGCGCGGGATCGTGCACGTGCCGGAGGGACGGCGCATTTTCCACGAGATGACGGTGCGCGAGAATCTGATGCTCGGCGGCTACGCTACGCCCAACCGTGAAGTCCCGGCCGAGATCGACCGCATCTACGGCATCTTTCCGCAACTCGCCGAACGCTCGGGCCAGCTCGCCGGACGGCTGAGCGGCGGCGAGCAGCAGATGCTCGCGATCGGCCGCGGGCTCATGGCGCGGCCCAAGCTACTGATGCTTGATGAGCCCTCGCTCGGGCTCGCCCCGAAGCTGGTAGAACTGGTCGCGGAGATGATCGGCTCGATACGCGCCATGGGCATTTCCGTGCTGCTCGTCGAGCAGAACGCGCGGCTGGCTCTGGCTATTGCTGACCGCGCTTACGTACTGCAGACAGGCAGCGTGACCCTGTCGGGGCCGAGCGCGGTGCTGCGCGACGATCCCATGGTGCAGAAAGCCTATCTCGGACTCTAAATAGCAAACCGTGGAGAATGACGATGTTGGGAGAGGACGAGGCTTTCCCTGCATCGAAATGAAGTTCCGCTACAGCGATCCGGAACCGCCACGTCAACGATCCTGATCCGCATGGTGTCGGGTTCTGAAGTAGCGCTCCACGCGCACACCGAGCTCGAACTGGCCTATATGCTTGAAGAACGGCACGTCGATGGCGAGAGCGAGTGCCGGCCGGGCGACTTCGTCTGGCGCCCGGGCGGCAATTGCCACATTGCACGCCTAAAGGCGCTCAGTTCATCTCGTTCTTCCTGAAGCCAAATTGTTTTGCCGCGAACGAACGTTTCTTTACGGAATAGGGGCCTACCAGAGGCTCCTAA
>Ga0181536_10005461_pt1 | contig 13045 bp, 9 predicted proteins | sample PEATcosm2014_Bin_41_FD_121105 | JGI IMG/M metagenome (GOLD analysis project Ga0181536, IMG submission 121105) | Peatland microbial communities from MTU Mesocosm Facility, Houghton, MI, USA - PEATcosm2014_Bin17_60_metaG | ecosystem: Environmental > Terrestrial > Soil > Wetlands > Peat | place...
CGCTCGCTGCAAAAGTTGCCCTGGACCATTCGCATGTTCTTTCTTACACCAGACACCCAGTATGCGGTCGTCTAATTCGCCCTTCTTATGTATACTTACTTATGATCTGATTGATAGCTCGCTTTCGCCTCTGTCGCGCGCTTTCGGGCGGCTTCTTGAGGGTCGGTTATTATGTCGACCCACGTCGGGTCAGGCGAGACCTCGGCGTCGTAGTTGTCGTGCCAGTTCCACCATTTGTACGGCGGGGTCTGGGGGTAGCCCTCCGGCGAGTCCTCCCAAATCTCCTGACGGCCGAGCGGCGTGATATCGAGGTAGCTCCAGATGGTTCCCATCGCTTCGTCGCCGCGGCTGTTGATGAAGTATGTGCGGAACACCCGCTCGCCGTCGCGGAAGAACACGTTGTGGCCGTGCCATTCATCGACGCCAAAGTCCGCATCGAAGCTATCAGTGATGGTGTACCAGGGCATTTCCCAGCCCATTTGCGCCCTCAGGCGCGCGATATCCGGCTGCGGCGCGCGTGAGGCGTAGGCGAGCGTGGTGTCGCGGGCGTTCAGATGGGCCAGGTGGGCGACCTGATCGGCGCCCAGGGAGCAGCCGCGGCAGGCGTGCTCGGGCCAGCCGAACACTCCGGGCTCGAAGAAGGCGCGATAGACGATCAACTGACGGCGGCCCTCAAACAAATCGAGCAGGCTTACCTTGCCCTTGGGTCCGTCGAACTCGTACTTCTTGTCCACTGCCAACCACGGCATCCGCCGGCGTTCAGCCGCCAGCGCATCACGGGAGCGGGTCAAGGCCTTCTCTTTCACGAGTAGCTGCTGGCGCGCAGCCTCCCACTCCTGCTGCGACACGATCGGGGGTGTTTTCATTGCCATCTTATTTCTCCTTTGTTTTCTGAAACAGACCGAGACGATTCGCTCTGAGAAGTTTTCTGAACTTGCCGATGCACACGGCCAGAATTCCTCCCGTGGATCCGGCTCCGGCGACCATTACTGCTGCGTTTGCGATGCATGCTGAGCACATATGTCCGTCCTTTGAACCTCTAATCTTTCTCAAATGCCGTACCCAATTCGACCCACCAAATTTGCTGCCGTCCGACAGTTTGCCAGCCCTTGCGCATCAGCGCAATTAGGAACATGTGTGTTCCCGGACGAGGCAAAACAATTCGGCCTACAATCACTGCAAAGTGGCTGCACTTTTTTGAGCTCCACTCGGTTTACCGCGATAGACTATTGGCTGCGAGCCACCGGCGGAGCCGGTTCTGGAAGATGCACGTCCGCGCTCACGTCCCTGCTGTGAAGTTTCGCCCAGTGGCACATACCTTTGAGTGGTACGATGATCGTTCTTCCGAGCTTGCTCAGGGAGTACTCGACCGAAATGGACTTAGATCCCGTGATGCGCCTTGCAATCAATCCTGTGGATTCGAGATTGCGAAGAGTTCTTGTCAGCATGCGCTGGGAGACGCTCCCGAGATGGCGGCGCAGCTCCCCATGTCGATGAGGCCGCTCCCTAAGCGAAAACAAAATCTTGGGCGTCCACCGACCGATAAATATCGGCGTCGATGTTTTCGATCCTTGCACAGTGTTCATATTCTGTCCTTCGTTCTTCGTTCCGGTCCCGCTAGAACCCGGCTTTCTTGCCACAAGATAAATTTAAGGCCGAATGTTGAAATGGTGGGAGTGACAAGTGTGTCGGGATTCCGATGGACTCGCTGATCACAGCCGCGGCGCGTGCACTGGCAGCAGGTGATCCCCTCGGCGCCTTGAAGAGGGTTGCGCTGCGCGACGACGGGCCTGCTCTCGCGCTGCGGGGCATCGCGATGGCGCAACTGGGCGATCTCGTTCGTGCTAGGGCTCTTATGCGAAGCGCTAAACGCGCCTTCGGTCCGAAAGAGGTTGTGGCCCGCGCGAGGTGCATCGTCGCCGAGGCCGAGATCGCGCTCGCCGCGCGTGACTTGGGTGGGCCTGCGAAGGCGCTGGACGCGGCACGGGCGACGCTCCAAGCGCACGGCGACCGGTTAAACGCCGCGCATGCTCGGCATCTCGAACTCCGGCGTCTCCTCCTGATCGGACGCCTGGACGAGGCGGAACGTATGCTCGCCGGCTTCGACCCGGCTCCATTCCCGCCCACGTCGAGGACCGTTCACGAGCTGGTGATTGCGGGGATCGCGATGCGGCGCCTCCGGACGAAAACGGCCCGTGCTGCGCTCGCTCGAGCCCAGTGTGCCGCGCGCAACGCAGGTATCCCTGCGCTGACGGCGGAGGTCGAAAGTGCAGCCCTCGCCTTGAGCACGCCTGCGGCGCGTCTGGTTGCGAATGGCAGGGAGCGACTCCTTTTGCTCGAAGATGTCGAAGCGCTGCTGGCGTCGAAAGCGCTTGTCGTGGACGCGTGCCGTCATGTTGTGCGTCAGGCCGGTACGGTGATCTCGCTCGCTACACGTCCGGTATTATTCGCGCTCGCGCGGGCATTTGCCGAAGCGTGGCCTGGAGACGTGCCGAGAGATGTACTCCTCGCGCGGGCATTCGGAGCGAGGCTCGCTGATGAATCGCATCGCGCGCGCTTGCGAGTGGAGGTCGGCCGGGTTCGCAGGGTGCTGCGAACGCTTGCCGGCATCACCGCAACCAAGCGAGGGTTTGCGCTGGCGCCGCGCCGCGCACGCGAGGTCGTCGTGCTCGCGCAGCCCGTCGAAGATAAGCACGCCGCGGTGCTCGCCTTCCTTGCTGATGGTGAATCCTGGTCGAGTTCGGCTCTGGCGCTGGCACTGGGAACGAGCCAGCGCACCGTCCAGCGGGCGCTCGACTCGCTCGCGGAGGCGGGCAAGGTACAGTCATTCGGCCGCGCCCGAGCTCGTCGCTGGATCACGCCACCGGTGCCGGGATTCACGACTACTTTGTTACTCCCCGCTCCTCTGCCGATTGAGTAAGGTGGAAGCATGAATGAATCACCAGCCGAGATCCTCCGTGAGTATGGACCCTTTTCTGGCGTCGATAATGTGGCCGGAGTCACCTATGACGGTCAGAACGTTTGGTTTGCTGCTGGTGACAAGCTGAACGCCTTCGACCCTGCGAGCGGGAAAACGCTGCGCTCCCTCGATGTCGCCGCGCATGCTGGAACGGCCTTCGACGGCCAGCACCTATTTCAACTCGCTGAGGATCGCATCCAGAAAATCGATCTGAAGACCGGCCGCGTGCTCGCCACCATCCCGGCGCCCGGCGGCGGTGACTCGGGGCTCGCATGGGCCGAAGGAACGCTTTGGGTCGGACATTATCGTGGCCGGAAGATCCATCAAGTCGATCCCGACACAGGTGTGATTCTTCGCACCATCGAGTCCAACCGCTTCGTCACCGGCGTCACGTGGGTCGACGGAGAGCTCTGGCACGGAACCTGGGAAGGTGACGAGAGCGATGTGAGGCGAGTCGATCCCCGAACGGGCGAGGTTCTGGATAGACTCGCCATGCCGCGCGGAGTAGGCGTTTCGGGGCTCGAGTCCGATGGCGGCGATCGGTTCTTCTGCGGAGGAGGAAAGAGCGGTAGGATCCGGGCGGTCCGGCGCCCCAAGCGGGGCTCCGCGAGCGGCAGCCGCTCTAGGATCTGCGAGGAGTTCTGAAGACATTTTGTTTCTTGCGCACTCCTTGGTAGCGCGCGTCAGGAAGACTGTTTTTCTCTTGGCAATGACTTAGATGAGTGTCAGAAACACAATCCACGTGGACGGATTGGTCGCCATCTTGGACCATGGCCCGAACGGGGATCCTAAGTGATAGCTCCTGCCTCTGGTGCCGAAATCGGCTTGGGGAATCGTCCACACCACCGCGCATCGCTCCCGTATCCCGTGTGCTTTCATCCACGCGGCAACTCTTCGCTGGTCGGGCATCGAGATTCCCGCTGGCGAACGACCATTTCGTGGTAGACGCCGCAAGGGCACTCATGAGCTCCTCGTGGGTTCGGACCCCCACCTTGGTGTCAAGTCCAGGTCGGGCATGGCCGTGGGCTGCGCCGAGCGGCGAAAGTACTCCTATATGGGAGTGGTTTCGCCACTGTCGGAGTTCTGCGTCATCCTCACTCGCTCGTGCCCGGTCGTCGCTGGTCGTGGCCTCCTGCGGGTCAGACCGTAGCCATCACCGTAGCCAAGCCAGTGGACACCGGCGGAAACAACGGACGATTTGAATTGGAGCTGGCTCGCAAATCATTGATTATGAACGCGGGCGGAACCGGTGGACGATGAGCCTTCGAACTACGAACCAGAGAGGGCTGGTCTGCGTTCGAAACGGACATCTGGTCGCACGACTGGAAGGAACTTGGCGACAGGGCGGGGAAGCTCGCTGCCGTTATGTGACAGTCCGACGCAGCACCTCGCGCGCTTCAAATGCGGTTCCGCGCTACCACGTGCTACCACCAGAGCGTGACACGCCGATACGGGGTAGACAGTAGCCATCAACTGCTTCAATATTTTCAATTACTTGGACGTGACGTCACATGGCGCCACGCCGCGAAACGGGTTCAGATCGCGCGGCTCAGTGACTTGGCAGACTCAGGCTGCGTAGCGAATGCTTTCAAGACGGAGGCCGGTGTCCTCGGCAAACCTGCCCGAGTACACACACGGCATGAGCTACGGTTTCTGATGCCAGCGATCACCACTCCCAGAGACCAACCCGATCCGGAGGCTTCCACGTCCAGCCCCGGACATGCCTTGCGGCCACGACTCCGTGGCCACGTTGCATTTCGCCAAGGAAGAGTACGTGTCATTCGTGGGCGGTGCCTTTCTTTCGCTTATTTCCCATATTTCGGCGAGAGTGATCCGGGTTCGGTTGTGTCTTTCATGGTCCGTGTACCCGCCGTGTACCTCACTTCGGCGGAAGTATCGATTTTGGCGTTTTTGCCGTTTAGCAGAATCAATAACTTACGTATTCTCAAGGTGGTGTCCGGGTTCGAGTCCCGCCCGGCTCACCAGTATTTGACGTGTGTTTCGTTAGTTAGGTGATTTTCGTGTCGCGGATATGTCGCTGCCACAAACTGCCGACTTCGACGAGCGCAATCGAAGCCGGCGAAGCCGGCGAGCGCGAAACGGATAATCAGCCTTGCGGCCCGAAAGAAGATTGCGGCAATGCAACGGAAGAGATGGGCGCTGGTGAAGGCGAAGAAGGCCAGCTAGCCAGACAACGTAACGAAAGGGAGGCCGCGAAGGGAAGGCTGGGAGGTCATCAGTAACCTCCGTGTTCGTCCCCTGATCGGCGATTCTGTTGCCTGGTTGCAAAGTCACGAATGCTCCGACAGGCTCGACAAATTCAAATGAGGACGGCAGACCACGACGGTGTACCTTCGATCCTGGCGCGAGATCCACTTCTGGATCCAGATCGGTAACGCGCTGACGGGGTGGTTGATGTTCGCTGGAAGGGCGCAACGGCCGGTGACGGAGAAGTATTACTTTGCTCCTGGTCCTCAATAGGCCAACCGCCGCAGAACTCTTCCCTGCCGCGAACGCTTAGACCGTTACTCAACCCAGACAACCGCACCTTTGTCGATGGGCGGCAATTTGCAGGTAAGCTTGCCGCCATTGTATGTTCCCTGCACTTTTTGCGTTTGGCCGAGGAAAGGCAGAAAAGCAATCGTGCGCGGCCCGCTGGTGGAAAAGGTAATGGTAACGTTCTCCTCTGGAGTCTGCTGAGCGATTTCCTTGGATTTGAGCCCCTTGAAGTTCGCCAGAAAAACCGATAGCTTGCCGTCAACGTTGGCGATCTGAGTCGCCAGAAACGGGGACGCCGCTACCTGTGCGGCGGGCGTGAGGCCGGAGGTTTTTAGTATTTCAGCTACGAACGCCGTCCGGAGTTTGTTGAATTCGGTCTGCTCCCACACGCCCGCAACGGCTTGCTGGTTGAATTCCTTTTGCAGCTGCGCGTAATACGCTCTGCCGGGGCACTGCGGGTAGTAGACAAACTTCTTGCCAGTCTTCTTGACTGCCGGGTCCACGATTCCCAGTAACTGTTGCACCGGGTTCGAGTCGCGGCTCGCTCCGGTCTCATCGTATTTTCCGGTTTCACCCGTGACGATCAGTGTCTTCCCCGAGCCGGCGTATGCGCGGAGGTGATCCACTTCCTCCTTGCCGAGACATCGGGCGTCAGGAAGAATCAGCAACTCTCCGTGGAAATCGGCCAGAGTCCGCGGCGTCACAATCTGGAACTCCAGGTGAGACTGCAACAACAACATCATGATGCCCCGGTAGGAGTCAATAAACTCTTTGGCGAAGTAATTCCGGGTCTTTGGCGAGAAATAAACTCCGATGGGCCGAACGGGTTGCCTCGGCAGGAAAAAGGTCTTCTCGTGTTCCTTTATCCATCCGAACATGGCTGTGCGGGTCTGCATGTCATTCGAACCCGACATGCCGTGCCCCCGCGTGTCCCAGGTATTGGTCCCAGCCACAAGCTGCGCCATCGCCAGGTTCTTCATCGCCTCTCCGGGCACGATATGTTCCTCTTTCTCCCATGAGTAGCTCAACATCCAGCTTGGCTTGCTGCCGGCAAAGGCGCGGAACGAGTACATGCCGACCATATCCTGGAACCAGACGAGCGGCGTGCGGCCCGCCGAACGGCCGCCAGTGCTGTATTCATGGGTGATGGCGTCGACCACCGGGTACAGTTCGTACACGTCACTGCCGACCCGGACGGCGGATTCCTCGATGCCCGGGTAGATTTCGGGAATGGTCTTGCACTTGGGATTCACAGCTTTGACGTTGGAGTCGATCTCGCGCACGAAATCGGTGAGAGCATCGATGCGGAAATCGACCCACTTACGAAAGTTCGTGTCGCGGAAATCGCCCAGCTTGAGATCAGTCTTGGCGTTGAGGCCGGTCTTGGCCTTGAATGCCGCCACCGTGTAGTCATCGAAACTGGCCCAGGAGTCCTCCCAGTTATCGAAGTGCGTCATCCAGTAGGGAATGTCCACATACACGCCGTCAATGCCTGTGCCGGCAATCTGCCGCACTCGCTCCATGTAGATCTTGCGCCATTCTGTCGCGAGCGGCGTGATCCAGACATCTTCGTCACCTTCGCGAATCCAAAAGGCGCTGCCGCCACCGAACACTGCTGGCTCCCCGGTAATTTTTCGCTGCAGCCAGTCGGGGTGGTCTTTCACCATGCTGTGCGGGCTGGAAGCGGCATGGGCGGTGATGCACTCGGTGCCGGCGATGTACACGAAAGCGTAGTTACCGGCCTCGTGAGCTTTCTGGGCGGCTTCGTGAATGGCTTTGAGTTTTTCAGTGGGATCGACAAAGCTCTCGTAACGGCCTGGAATATCGTTATCTACCTCAATGCCGAACACATTCGAATCGGTGGCGCTACGGACGATCTGGTCCACGTTGTTGAGATTGAGACCGTGACCGGCGATGCGGACGTAGTGGCTCCAATCCTGGCTGACTTGGCCGTTAAGTACGCTCAACGAGGCGAGGGCTACTACAGAGAATCGAAGTATGTACATGGCTCTCCTGAGTTTATGCGTGATCCGTCGGACGGAAGGGCCGGGTGCGCCCGACCCCGCGTTTACTACAACGTACCTAAGTCCTAAAACTCAAACCGTGCCACGACTTGCATCTGACGGGGAAAAGCCCCTGGATTCAGGCCATTCACCTCACCGAAGCTGCCGGACTCGAACCGAAATGCCGCCCGGTTAAAGCGAGTAGCGTTGAAAGCATTGAAGGCCTCCGCCCGAATCTGAAGCCTCATAGTCTCCCGAATGCGGAACTGCTTCCTCATGGCGAGATCCACATCGTCGATTCCCGGCGAGTTCAAATTCGTAAAGTACCGGGGTGCGTTGCCGATCTGCTGGTCGCCGGGATCGGCGAAGCAGGCAGGGTTGAACACCTGGATACCGGTGGTGTCGCCGTTAAGAAGGTTGGCCGCGGCCTGGTGAAAGCTGATTCCCGTGTTTGGGTTCGAACAAGTGACATTGGGCCGCTGCTGGCCATTGGCAAGGCGACTGAGCGCCATCTGGATAGTGACTGGTTGCCCGCTTTGTAGTGTGATATTCGACGAAGCCGACCAGCCGCCGATCACCGCGTCCACGACCTTGTTCATATTGTTGCCCAGGAGGAGGCCTCGGCCAATCGGTATGTTGCCTATGAGTGCCGCCGCCACGCGATTAGTAGCGTTATTGGCGCTGAGTCCGTACTCTCGAGCCAGATCGTCCGGGTTTTGCACCCCGCTGGTGTTTAGCCACCCCACCCAAGCGTTCCTCCCCGCGGAGCTGTCGTCGGTATTTCGGGAGAGCGTATAGCTGCCCTGGAATGTGAAATACTTGCCGCTTCGCTTCTCGAATCGAAGCTGCATGGAATCGTAGCGGGACGTCGCCACCAGCTCAGGCAAGCCTGCAAAACCGCCGTCATATTGCGGATAAGCGCTCAACAGGTTGCTGAGCGGAATCGTTGGGTCGTTGTACCGTGAAGACGGTACGTTGAAGATGGCATTCGGCCCGGAAAACAACGGCTGGAACGGGTTCGCCACCGGCGAGGCCAACTCATTGCTGGTGTACTGCTGTTCCACGCTGGTGGGAATGAAGTTCCGATTTGCGAAACCACCAAATGGCAAGTGGGTGCTTCGGTTCGCTGAATAATCGACGCCTATCACGATATCGCTCGGCAGCAGCCGCTGGACACCCACGCTCCACTGGTAGATATCCGCGTTCTTGGACGTCTCCCAATCGAGGTCGCTGCTGTTATCGAGTCCCCACTGGGCCAGCTTCCCGTACGTGGTTCCTTGAGGAGCCGCTATCCCCGCGGGGAAGGGATTCTCCAGGGTCGCATACCGGGTCTGGTAATCATTGTTTGTGGAGTAACTGCTGACAGTTGATGAGAAGGCGGGGCCGGGGTATTGGTAGTTGGTGGCAACGCTTCCGCCGTAATAAATGCCGGCGCCGGCGCGGATCACGGTCTTCGAGTCCCAGCTATAGGCACCTCCCAGCCGCGGCGCCCAGTTGTTCCGTGCCACCGGAATATTGCGATGCCCTGGGCCTGGAAACAGCGTGACGCCCTCCAAGGTGCCCAGGCCGGGAACCGTTATTCCGCTGCTTTCGGTGAAGTCCGAGAATGTCGAACGGTTGTACCGCTCGCTGTAAGGCGTGCTCCATTCATATCGCAACCCGAGGTTCACGGTCAGCTTGGAATTGACCTTCCAATCATCCTGAGCATAGAAACCCGTTTCTTTGGATTTGTCAGCGACTGGGGGAATCTCCTGCAGATTGCCGCCACTCCCATACCCCAGTAGAAAACTGGCAAAGGAATCCCCTTGCACCGGGTTACCGTTGTTCGGCGTTTGATTGGTCGCATTCTGGTCGAAAAAGAACGATCCCGTGGGATACGATGGCTGCCAGAAATTATTGAAGAACTGCCGCTGCTCGCCACCGAATTTGAAGGAGTGCTCGCCCTTCACCCACGAGAGAGCCGACGAATAGGTGATCAAGTTATGTGTGAAGTTCGTATCGTTGCAGCACGAGTCGAAGATATTTTGGTAGGCGTTGCCAAACTCAATGCTCGGCATTCGCGTCAAGCCGTTATTTTCGAGGTAGCTGGGAAAACCAGCCGTCGTCAAATTCGGATAATCCGTCTTGACCGGCGAATCGACAAAATCCACACCGATGCGGCCGGTATACAGAAGCCTGGGCGTGATCGTCCAGTTATAGTCGACTACCGCGTTGTCGGACGTCTGGTACGCGGTGGACGGATCGTCGATATAGGTGGGCGGGGTATTGAAGGTGGCGTGTAAAAAGCTGTAACGTACACCCAAACGGTTGTTGTCATTGATTTGATAGTCCACCCTGCTGTCGAGCTGATTATTGTACGCCGGGGCGGGGACGTTCCTGATGAAGTTGTTGTAATTCGTTCCCGCATCTCCGGTTGTGTTGGGTTCCGGGAAGTACTGCAGCATGTTCTTGGCGACCGTGTCGAACATGTTTGCAGGAATGATGTTGTTGGGGAACGGCGTGCGAACCCCGTTTGCGTTGATCGAGAACGGGTTATAGATGATCACCGGCACCAGATTCCCGTTATTGTCGTAACTTTGGGTTTGCGAGAAGTTCCCTTGCCGTTGTAGGTCGGTTGGGAAGGTGGCTACAACTTGATTTGAGCGTAAATCCCGATACTTCTCAAAGTCGAAGAGGAAGAACACCTTGTTCTTCTTGATGGGGCCGCTGATCATCCCGCCTTCCTGGTCGTGAACGAGCGGCGGTATCGGTAGGCCGGCGGCGTTGCTGAAGAAATCGTTGGCGTCAAAAGCGTCACGCTGCGCAAAATACCAGCCGCTGCCGTGGAACTGGTTGCCGCCCTGCTTCATCGTCATGTTGATGACGGTACCGCCGTTGTTGCCGTACTCGGCGGAGAAGCTGTTGTTCTGGACCTTGAATTCCTGGACCACTTCCACCGAAGGCGTGTAATAGACGTTGGTATTGCCGCCTTCGCCCTGCTCCGGCGCGGTGAGAGGAGCACCGTCGAAGCGCACCTCAGCCGATGAGTTCCGCTGGCCGTTGGAAACGAAGTTGGTCCCGGTGGGGTAGTTGTCCCGGATGCCGCTGCCGGCGCTTTCGGTGACGCCGCCGGACAGGAACACCAGGCCGAAGTAGCTGCGGCCATAAAGTGGTATTTCCCGCGTATACTCGCCGCTAACGGTTGTGCCAATGGCCGAATCGCCCGTGTCCAGTGTAGGAGCCGTTTCCACAATGGTCACCGAGGTTTCCAGCCCCGCCACTTGCAGGGCAAAATCCACGCTCGTGTGCTGGCTGACGCCGAGCACGACGTTCTTAGCCTCTTCCGCCCGGAAGCCGGATGCTTCGGCCTTGATCATATAAGTCGCCGGATGCAATCCATTGAAGATGTAGAAACCGCGTTCATCCGTGGCGGTGGTGTTGGAGATGTTGGTGTCGACGTCGGTGATAGTTACGCGCGCGCCGACAATCACGCTGCCGCTGGAATCACGCACCGCACCGCGAACCTGCGCTTCAAAGCTAGCCTGCCCGAAGGCGAGCACCGGTGTAAAAGCTAATACCAAGGCGAACAAAGCCGCCAGCCTCTTTGTGGTATGCAACATGAAAGCCTCCTAAGTAGCGTTGGCCGTTGTTGCGGGAATCCTTCGTGTTCGGACACCTAAGAAGTTTCCCCTGTCAAAGCGTTTCCGGAATAGTATATGAGCGGGCGAGCAGTGTCAATGCCCGAGAAATTTCGTGTCCCGAGAAATTTCGTACCTCAGCCGGCGCGGCGTAGCGACGGCGCTAGGGCAGTCATGGAATCCGCCTTGCCGCCACCGGCGTCCACAGCCCGCACGCGGTACCACAGCCCGCCAGGATAGCTGCCGGTCGCGCCCTTATCGGTGAAACGGAAAGGCTCGTCGGTGGTCTGGGGCGCATAGGGCAAGCGTGCGATCACTTCCTCGCGGCGGAAAATCTCGTAGCTAACAAGGGGTTCCGCGCCGGCGTAGGCGGTGTCCCAAGAGACCTCTACAGGGCCGTTGCCTGCCCGGCCGACTTTCACATTTTGGGGCGGCTGTAACCCGCTGCCCGGACGTTGGAAGAAGTTCGTCCCGGTACCGTGCAACGCTGCCACGCGATCCTCAATGTCCCGTCTTTCCCGCAGCGAGAGCGGTCCCGCCGTCTGGCAAGCCGCCAGATCGGCCACGAATTGATCGCGTTCGGGATCGTTGTTCGGATCGGTCTCTCCGATTCCAACCACGACCGCGGAGACGCCGCGTGCTGAGAGGGCGTAGTGCAGGAAATCCTCATAGGAGACCTTTCCAGGCTGGCCCACCGTCTTTATCCACTCGCCGCCCCATTGCTGCTTTTTTCCATAGAGCACGCCGTCGGCGAGGAGCTTCATGCCGATCACACCCACATTCTTGGCTTCCGCTACCGGCAGCGCGTTGCTCTGGAAGCTGAAGTACCGGGGGTCATTGGGGTTGATGGTGCACATGAGCGCTTCGATGATGTTGCCCTTGTCCTTGCGCATGGCATACATGACGGACGACGGGTTTTCGTGGCAGCTCATGCCGATGTGGCGTATCCACTTCTTGTGCTCGGGATTCAAGCCGGTCAGATTGGTGCCGTCCCGGTAGTCGATCAAGCAGGCCAAGGCGCCCACACGAGGCAGTGACGGATCGCCCGGATTGGCGAGCCCTTCAAAGATGGCATCGACGGCGGTCTCGGAGTTCAGGTTGTGCACATGCATCATGTCCACATAGGCGCCATCCGGTATAAACCCCTGGCCGTCGCCGAACATCTCGGTCATCGACAGTTTCAGTTCATCCAGCACGGGTTGGTTTCCACGTCCGGGAGGACCGGACACGGGCGCGCCGTCGCGAACAATGGAATAGCGCAGTCCGGTCTTGGTGCTCACGAAGAGACGGGAGCGCAAGGCGGCCTCGTATCCCGGCTGGCCGGGGATCAGGTTCAAAGCGCGAAACGCAGCGCCATAGTTGCGCTGGCTAGCCCCATAGCTGTTTCCCGTGTCCAGGAAGGTCACGCCGGCTCTAACCGCCTTGACGATGAGCGCCACTGGTGCATCGCCCGGATTCATCAGGCAGGTGACACCGCCGATGCCGAAGGTAGTCACCTCTCGGCCGGTGCGGCCCAGTATGCGGGTTTGCAGTTTGTCGCCGACGGGTCGGGCGAATGCCCGGTTGCGGGACAAGGGCAAGAAAGTGGTTGCGATGGAGGCCGCGCCGGACCAGCGCAGCGCGTCCCTTCGGCTGAACGTCATTGGCATGTGCGGCCTCCCTTGACATTCCGAAGTATCTGGGTCGGAATTTCCTTTATAGCTTTCTGGAGCCTACGCCGATCATACTCCCAGCGGCTTCCATTGGAGCCGTTTTTCGCATTTCTTCCGTCCCGAGCGAGGTTTCGGATGCCCGGCCCCGACCTTCGCTATTACGCGCGCAGGTTCCGACGCAGTGTCAGCGACCCATCCGGGTTGGTCTTCTGACGGCAGGACCAGCGAACCGGGTGGCGCACACCCTTGACTTCGATCTCGGCCTTCAGTTTGAGGCCTTCCCACTTGGTGTCTTTGGGCAGGGGCAACAATGCC